>Ga0055451_10000046_pt1 | contig 37894 bp, 19 predicted proteins | sample China_Galinas_PW_3_FD_57745 | JGI IMG/M metagenome (GOLD analysis project Ga0055451, IMG submission 57745) | Wetland microbial communities from San Francisco Bay, California, USA, that impact long-term carbon sequestration - China_Galinas_PWB_D2 | ecosystem: Environmental > Aquatic > Marine >... | reverse complement strand
CAACCCACAGGGTCCAAGACACCTCGCGCTCACTTGTCGCACCATGACTGCCTCCTTGGTTTGTCGCCGCTGTCCTTGTCTTGTGTTCGCTACACGATCTCGAACGGCGTCTCGCGGACGAGCTGCTCGGCCCGCTCCCGGTCCTCCGAGGGGACGAGGAGCGCCATCTTGTAGAGCGCGCCGAAGAAGTAGACGAGGCGCCGGGCCAACCTCGGTGCCAGGGGGATGGTGGCAGCTTTCGATCGCGCTCGAGAACGGCTTCTACACTCAGGCGGTTCTGGGCCTGGGGCTGCTCGTCTCCTGGCGTCGAGCCCGCTGATCTCCGCGCCGATCGCGAGCGGTGCGACCCGGGAGGATCGTCAGGAGGATCGTCATCGCCCCCGATGAACCGTCCAGACGCCCACGATTTGGTCTCCGGACACGGCGTGCACCCGGTCGAAGCAGGCTGCGGTCAGGCAGGAGTGGTTCTCGGTAACACATTTTCTCCGAGATGGGGTCGTTCTAAGAGGGTACGAAGGAATGGGTTAACCCTATCGTACGGCGTTTCGTTGGGAATGGCCGACGTAGGGAGCCGATCGCGCAATCTCGCGGGGCTCGTCGTTCGGCCAACGAGAGGCTTCCAGATACCGATCTTTGGAGACCGACATGCGTGGGACGAAACTGGCTCTTGGTCTTGTGCTCGTGATCACGATGACCGGCTGCGCTTCCGGGGTGAAACGAGAGCTCTTGGCGACCCGAATCGCAAAGGAGAAGCTGGAGGAGCAGAATCGGACCCTCAGCACACAGCTCCAGCGCACCCATCAGGATCTCGAGTCGTCCAACCAGGAGTTGCGCAGGCTTACCCGGAGGATGGAGGACGCGCGCCAGGATTCTCGACGGGATCTCGCCGAACAGGGCGAAAAGCTCGAGGTCTGTCAAGAGTCATTGTCCGGTTGCGAAGCCAGGAGGATCGAGCTCGAGAGCTCTTCCGTGGGGGTGCTCGATCGACAGCTCGACGAGTGCAAGCAACGGTTGCCCCAGTCGTTCGACGATGGGTTCTCGAAGGGGCAATTGGCGGTGCTCGAATCCCTGCAAGTGATCGGCACTTCGGAGAAAGAGTGCTTCGGCCCGTTTTGCGACTATTTCTATCGGTTCCAGGTCAAGGCCGGTCGCCGCAGCTTCTTCCTCACGCGGGTGGAGACCGCGTCGAAGGAGAGCGCCTTCGCGACGACGTTGTCGACCATCGCGGGCCTCGCGGGGGCCGTGGCGACTCTTTGGCCTTGAACGCTGGTTTCGGCTTCCGGTCGATGGAGATCCCGAAAGGAACAGGACGTCGACATCTCCGGCCTTTGGAGTGCGGCCGCTCGACCCCCGGTCTCTCTTCTGCCGCTGGCGCGCGGCGGGCGCTCATCGTCGGAGTCGGGGACTACGGGGGCGCTGAGTCGCTCGCCAATCCCACCCACGACGCACGGTCGGTGGCCCGGGTCCTGGAGGGTGCTTACGGCTTTCGCTGCACGGTTCTCCTGGATGGTCAGGCGACCCTCCAGGTCGTCGAGCAGGCCCTGGAGCGAGACTTCGCGGATCCTCCACCCGGGAGCCAGTGGCTCTTCTTCTTCGCAGGTCACGGTCTCGACGCCAATGGGGAACAGGACGGCCGGTTGCTCCTCAGCGACCACGGTGGCGCTGCGAACACCGCCCTGAGCCTGGCCCGTCTTCGCAGCCTTTGCCTCGCGAGCGGCTATCTGCAAACACTCGTCGTCCTGGACGCCTGTTACTCGGGGCAAGCTCTTGTCCGGCAAGAGTCGCTTCGCGACGCGATCGAGCCCGAGGACGTCGAGAGTCGCAGAGCGCACCAGGTCATCTGCGCCGGCGGCCCCAGCCAGACGGTCCTGGACGGAGGCGGCCAGAACCACTCCGTGTTCACCCAGTCCTTCGTGGAGGCTCTCGTCGGGTGGTCCCGAGCCCATGACGCCCAGGGCACCATCCCCTTTTCGCCGTTGCTCGGACACCTGCAGAGCGAGGTGGCGCGGCGGCTCAGCACCCAGGGGTTCCCGAAGGAGATGCTCCAGGAGACCATCGGCGGCAATTTCGAGGGAACCAGCGATCCCGTGGGCTTCGTCCTTCGCTGTGGCGCTCCCCTTCTCGCCCCGAGGACAGTGCAACTAGGCCTGAGCGACATCCCCGAGGACCGGCTGCGCGCGATGGACAGTGCCCTCGAGGAAGCGCGACGGGTGGACGGGAGGCTCCCGATGGCGACGGAACTGGCCCTCCGATCGCTCCCGGGCTCGTCGCTCTTGGCACCTTGCCGTTGGGGTGTAGAGATCTCCCGGATCGCGAACCCAGAGCCTTCGGAGCGAAAAAGGGCGGCTCGTCTGCTCGGGGAGCTCGCGGACCACGGGGTGGATGGAAGCCGGCTCCCGCGGATGCTGGAGCGCGCGGGCGCAATGAGCCTCCTCTCCCTCGCCTTGCGCGACTCCTCTCCCGACATTCGCCACCGGGCACGGGGCAGCCTCGGTCGACTGGCACCGGCGACCCGAACCGCCGTCGCCCGGCTTGCGCGGCACCACGAGCGCGGCAGCCCGCCGGTCCGGCGCAGGGCGTGGCAGGTGATCGCGAGCTTGCCGGAAGGACGCGCGACGCTGTTTGGACCGGCGCGAGCAGGGGCCTGGGCCACGGTCTCGGCCTCGAAACTGTTCCAGGCTCGACGGGTGGCCACCGCGACGCCGGCACGACGGCGACTCCTGGCCGCGCCGCCGGTCCTCCTGGTTCTGCTCTACCTCTATCTTGGAGCGAGCTTCTATCTGAGTCCGGTGGGTGGTTGGGTGGGGCTCCGGGTCGGCCACCCCGGCCTGACCGCTCTGCCACTGGTCGGCAGGAGCGTCCTCGTCACCGAGACACCGGTTACCGGGGTCGCGGAGCCGGAGCGTGTCAAAGAGGGGAAAATCCGCGGCCTCTGGCTGCCTCTCCACGACGGCATGCTGCCTTGGGCCGATCGGCTCTTGCGGCACGAGCGGCCGGCGGCGGCGGGTCTCGACTATTGGCGGCTCGGAGACGAGGACCGGGCTTTCGGCCGTCTGGCGGAGGGGATCGCACAAGGGGATGCCCGTTCGGTTGCGATCGCATCCTACGTCGGCATGCAATCGGAAGTGGTCGTCTCTCGAACGGCCGACCTCCTGGTGACCGCGCTCGAAGGTGACGAAGCAGTCGCCGCCGCGGCCCGTTCGGGGCTCGAAGCTCTCGCCATCACCCGGCCGCGAGCCGTCGCCGCCTGCCGGGGAGCGCTCCTGGCGCGCCTGGGCTCCGGGAGCGCAGATCGAGACGCTTTCCTGCTCGAGGCGCTCGAGCACCTCGAGCCTGCCTCGGTAGAAGCCGATTCCAGGTACCTCGAGGCGCTGGTCGAGCGCTTCGGCCGGGCCGTCACGGGAAGCGACTCCGAGAAGCGCTTGGCAACGATCGTCGCTGGCGCCCTCGCGAGGCGTGACAGGCTCGGGCCGCGCCTGGGCGCGATGTTGAGCCCGGCGCTTCGAAAAGCGTCTTCCGACGCGCGGGACACCGTCCTCCGAGCGCTCGCCCTTCCGTCGGAGAGGGGCTCCGGCGCGAAGCAGCCGGATGTCCGGCTCCGCGTCGTCTCCGAGGTCGTGGCGGATGCGACGAGTCGAACCGAGGTCTTGCGAATCGAGGCAGCGGCCGGCGCGCTGATCGGGCGGTCGCCAGAGCTCTCGTCTCGGCTCTCCTCAATTCTTGCCGATCATCTCGACGAGCCGCCTGCGGAGGATCGCCTCGCCGCGGCCACCGCAATTCTCCGCCTCTCGTCGGATCGCCTCCCGCGGCTGGCCGCCATCGGGGTGCTGGAGGAGCTGATCCGCAGCGGGTCTACGAAGGACATCAGGTCTCGAGCGATCGAGACCGTCGAGGAGCTCTCGTCCAAGGATGAGCTCTCTTCGGTCGTCGATGCTCTGGTCACGGTGATCCTCGACCACGACCGGATCTTGCGCTCCGAGGCGCTCGACACGCTGTTGGATCTGGAGTTGCGGGAAGGGGTGGTCGGGGCTCGTCTCGTCCCGGTTCTCGTGGCCGCACTGGACGATCCGAGCCTGTGGGTGCGTCGTCAGGGAGCCGAAGGAGTTCTTCTGTTCCCCGACCGGATGGTGGCGACCGGCAACGGAGGGCTTGCTTCCGAGGCAGCGTCGCTGATCCTGGCGGGGATCCTGTCGGACGACCCCGCGGGTCAGATCGATGCCAGGGAACTCGGTCGCCGCCTCGCCCTGGCTTCGGCGCGGGCTCGCCGCCAGTTCCTTCAGGCCCTGGAACGGAACGCCGGGGATGACGACTTCTGGGTCGGCTACCGCAGCCGCGAGTTTGTCGAGCAGCTCCTTGAGAGCGAGCCGACGCTGGCACCGGAGGGGGTGCGGTTTGGAGCCGAGCTGATCGCGAGCGGAGGCAACGCCCGAAACTGGGGAATCGAGCTCCTCTGGGGTCTCGGCAATCGCCCGGCCGGCACGATCCGGCCCGCGCTGGACGCGTTGCTCGCCGATGCGAACGGCCCTTCGAGCCCGTTGCGCAACGGCGCGACCGAAGCCGCCGCGTACCTGGCCGCGCGCGACGGGGTGCTCGCCGCCGAGTGCTTCGTCTCTCTGCGAGGGCTCGCGACCGATTCCGATCCGGAGCTGCGCCTCGCGGTGGCTCGCGCGATGACCGTGCTCGCCCAGTCTCAGACCGACCTGAGCCCCGGGGCGGTGCCCATTCTGCTCGATCTCCTCGAGTCCCCGAGGTCCGTGGACCGGCTCGCCAGCGCCCGTGGCCTGGGCGTCGTCCGGATCGATCCGGCGAGCCGGGAGGCCGTCCTGGGGCGGCTCGCTTCGGTACTGCGTGACGCCGATCGCGAGGTTCGCGCTGCTGCTGCGGACTCCTTCTGTCGGTGGGCGACGGGGTTCCCGGCAGCGCGACGGTGGGTCGGAGCGCTGCAGGCGGCGGTGCGCGAGGAGGCTTCGCCGGATGTCAGGGTGCGGCAGGCGACCGCACTGGGGAGCGTCGAAGGGCTCGACGAGGCATCGTTCGGGAAGGTGTTGGAAATCCTGGACCTTGGCCTGGCGTCGGACGACGTGGAGCTCGAGTCGACCGCACTGGAGGGACTCTGGAGGCTGGGGGTTGCCCGCCCCGCGTCGGCTCCGGAGGTTTTCTCTCGTCTGGCGACCGAGTTGGACGGGCCGGACCTGTCCCTCTCGCGGGCGGCGATTCTCGCGATACGAGAGATCGGTCGCTCCGGCCCGGAGAGCGGACGCGTCGCCGTCGCGCTCCTGGCGGACCGGCTCCTGAGCTCCTCCTGGGACCTCGCCTGGGACGCGGTGGTCAACGGCATCCGTCCGATCTGCCAGCAGAGCCCCGAGCTCGTGGACCTGGGGATCGACGCGCTGGAGAGATTCCTACGGATCGTGGTGCGGGAGACGGATCCTCGGCGCCGCCACCTCGTCACAACGGTCAGGGCACAGCTCCTGGACCTCCTGGAGACCGCAAGCCGCGAGGATCCGGAAAGAGTCTGGAGCCTTCTGGCCTCACCCGATCCTTGGAACGAGAGCCTCGGGGCAGAGTTGCTGGCACGCTGGGTCGATCAGGACCCGGGTCGAATCCCTTCCGTACGAGATCGTCTGGCCTCCTTCCGTGGCTCCATCTGGCCCCAGGTCCGTCTCTCCGCTTCCCGCGCGGCGGAGATGACGACGATCCTCCAGTTGACGCACGAAGCGCTCGGTGATCCCGAGAGGGCTTCGCGCTGGCGCCGCGTGCTCGACGGCCTCTCGGGTCTCGGTGTCCGCCCGGCGGTCTTCCTCGCCCTGGATCGGCTCGAGCCTGGAATCCGGCACGTCTAGGTGCCCCGGTCACCTCAACCAAACATGGACCGCAGTGTCTAAGTGGATGAAGTCGGTTCGCCGGAGAGGACCTCTCCCCGGCGGTTCCGACGGAACCGACAAGACACCATCATGCGATCCCAACGACCCTCCTGTCCTGATGTCCGGCTAGTACGGGCATACTCGATCGCGATCGGATGGCTCTTCCTTCTCGGAGCTCCGTTCGCGGCTCGGGGAGCTTCCCGAGCAACGGCTCGGGTGGCCCTGGTCGTCGATACCTCGGTGAGCATGAACGAGCCCGGGATGGACCCGGAGCGAACGTCGCTCCTGGTCGCCCGACTGTTCGCCGACATCGTTCCCGGGGACTTGGCGGTCATCCGATTGCCCAACCTGACGACCGACGGCGATCTCCTGCCCAGCCGGCCCACCGGCGAGCGGGCGCCCTGTCCTGACAACCCCACCGAGCTCTGCAACGTCGTCGAGCCCGCCGGCGACTGGGAGTCCATCGCCCGGTCGAAGAGACTCGGCGCGCTCGAGCGGCCGCGTCGGGGCGATCCGGACTACAAGCTCCAGCTCGAACAGCACCTCCTGCCCCAGGGCAGCGAGAGCAAGTTCCAGCTCGCCTTCCGGGCGGCTCAGGGCTTCCTCGAGCAGCGGCCTGCCGATGCCAAGGTGCCTCGGACCCTCGTCTGGCTCTCGGATGGAAGGCCAGAAGACGGCCCGGCGCTGCGCCCGATCCTGGCCGAGCTCGAGAATGAGCACGTCCGGGTGGCGGCCATCGTGTTCGGCCGAGGAGACACCCGCCTGGCTCGGGAGGCGGGTCTCGACGTTCGCCAGACCTCGACGCCCGCCGAGCTCATGGGGGCCTTCGCCGACGTCTTCCGCCGGGTCGTCGAGGCTCCGTTCGGGATCGACGGGACGGTCCGCGAGAAGCCGAGCTTCGAGATGCAGCCCAACGTGGACGAAGCCTGGGTCGTGGTCTACGGCGACGCCACCCTTTCGCGGGTCCGCCTGAAGGGGCCCTTGGGTTTCCTGGAAGCGGACTACGGAGCGGATCGCTACCCCTCGGCGGGTGCGTATCGGGTCGCCCACGCCGTCCGGCCGTCCCCGGGGGTCTGGAGAATCGAAGCGCAGGGCGGCGGCCCCGAGGTGGCCTATGCCGTCATTCAGCGCTCCGATCTGACTCCGGTGTTGCTGGCACCGAAGGAGGCTGTGGCCGGGGTCGAGACACCGCTGGTCGCCGGGATCAAAGGAGGGGATGGCGACGAGCTGATCACGGCTCCGGACGTGCTGGCGGAGGCCCGGCTGACGGCCGAGGTTGGAGGAAGCTCCGTCGCGCTCCTGGACGATGGCGCGGCCCCGGACGACGCGGCCGGCAACGGCCGATTCAGCGGAGCCGTGCGCTTTTCCGCCCCCGGAGACGTTCCGGTTCGGCTCCGGCTGGTCACCGATCTGGTCGATCGGACGGTCGAGGCGACCGTTGCCGTGACCGGCTTCTTCCGGTACTCGGGCGGACCGGTCATGGTGGACTTCGGCCGGCTGGCCGCCGGTGAAGAGATCTGCAGGCCCCTGACCTTCGAGGCCGAGCAGCGGGGCAACCTGCCGTTTCGGTTGGTCTCCCTTCGGGACCTTCCCGGCGGGCACCGGCTCGAGATCCGGGGGCCCGGGCTCGGGAAGCCGCTGGCCGCGAACGAGGCCCCGGCATCCCTCGGGCCGGACGGCGGCCTCCAGCTCTGCCTGGCGACCGCTCGTTCCGCGGCGTCTTCGCGCGCCGAGGGCGAGGACTGGGCCGCGCTCACCGTTGCCGGGAGCGACAAGGCGACCCAACGTGTCCCCCTGGCCCTCACCTGGGAGGTGGAGGGGCTGACCTTCTGGGAACGATGGTGGAAGGTCCTCCTCGCGCTGCTCTCGGTCGTCGTCGTATCGGTCGTCGCCGCGGGCTGCATCCTGCCTCGGCGATTCCCCCCCGCGCTGGCCGTGACGTTCGTGCCCGACCGGGAAGAGCTCGACGAACAGAGCCCTCAGCCGGTCCGGCAGTGGAGAGGAGTGGGCATCGGCTTTTATCGCCACGCCCGGGCCTACCTGCTGCCGGACTACCGACTCTCCGGCAGCCACAGAGGGGCCGTGGCGGGACTCTTCGCCGAGCGCCGCACCGCGCGGGTCCGCCCGGCGAAGGGGGCCGCCTTGTACAGGGAGAGCCTGGACGGAGAGTGGGAGAGCGTGCCGCCGGAGGGGCGCTCCGTGAGGCCCGGAGACGTGTACCGCGTGGGTGAGACGGGTCCCTTCTTCCGTATCGGGAGCCGGCGATGAGCGGTCTGACCCGTCGCCTGGTGCTGTCGGCCTGCCTCGCCGCTCTTCTCGTCGGCGTCTCCTGGCCGGCCCTGGCTGCCAACCACGTGCGGGTGGTCCTCGACGTGTCGAAGTCCATGCGCCACAACGATCCCGGGCGTCAGGCCATCCTGGCGACCCTCCTTCTGCACGACCTGGCCGATCCGGATCCGAGCCACCGCGACAGCTTCGAGGTCATCCCGTTCCATCCCACGCAGAAGTGGAAGGCCCCGAGCGATCCCCCGCCCGAGAAGGTCGGCAAGGTGCTCCGAGGATCCGGGGATGATCCCGAGCGCTTCGTCCGCGAGCTCACCAAGCTTCCCTACGACGCGGAGTGGACCTACTTCTACCCGGGGATCCGGACGGCGTTGGACGATCTGCGCACGACCCCCGGAGGCGCCTACGACACCCGAGCCGTGATCCTCGTGACCGACGGAGTCCCCGAAGCCGACACGCGGGACGAGGAGCTGCGGAGGATTCGTATCGAGCTCGTCCCCGAGCTCGCGGCCAACGGCATCCGCCTCTACGTCCTCGCCTTCGGCCGGCAGGCGTACGACCATCGGGACTTCTTCGACCAGATGCTCAAGGGGACGTCGACACCCCCACTGGGCGAGGTCTTCGTGGACCGCGATGGGAGTGACCTCCTCACTCCCATGACGCGCATCTTCTCCAGGACCTTCGGTTACGACGATTCTCCTCCGAGGTCCGCGGCCTCGGTCACCAAGCTCGATCTGGAGGGGGGCAAGAGTCCCCGGCGCGTCGCCGTGGTCGTCCTGTCAGGAGAAGCGGCGGCACCACGCCTGACCCTCTCGGCGCCGGCGGGTGCGGGTCTCAACGCGCCCGAGCCGGTGCGTAGCGGCTCGGTCGCCGGAGGCAGCTTCGCCCTGCGGTGGATCCTCTCTCCCTCCGAAGGCGACTACCGGTTCGACACCGACGCCCTGCGAGGCAAGGTGGCCGTTCTTCGGCCGGCCCGGCTGCACATCGAGATTCGGCCCGTTCCCGGCTTCAGCCAGGCGAGCCGCACGATGGCCGAGACGCCCTTCCCCCTCGGGGTCCTGGTTCGGCCGCAGGGTGGTGGCGATCCCGGGGCCGTAAACCTCTCGTTCCGGGTCCACGGCGAGTGCCGGACCGATCCGGCCACCGGCAACCTCGTCGCCGCCTGGAGCGGGCGACCGTCGGCGCCGCCGCCGGGCCCGGGCAAGCCGACGAGCGAGGGGCGCCTGTACCAGATCGAGCCGGAGTTCCCGGCGACCCCGGAGGGCGGGAGCTCCTACCGCGGCTGCCTCGAAGTGGAGGCCAGACGTCACGAGGCGGTGGTGGGCTCCCTCAGCGGTCGGCACGCCTACTACGTCGAGGTTCACCCTCTCCTGGCGTTGAGTCCCGTGCCCCTGGTGGCCGACGCGACGGTGGGTGAGGGGAAGGACGCACGGCAGCGGGCCCTCCGGCGGCGCGAAACGGCGTGCGCCGGCTTCGAGCTCTCGCTCGACGCCGGTGCGCTGCCCCACCCGGAGAGGCCCCAGTATCCCGTCAGGGTCGTGCTCGACTCGGGCCTGGATCTCTCCGGCCCGCTCCGGGAGGCCTCGGTCAGTCTGGACGGGCTCCCGCTGGAGATCGAGGGCAAACCAGGGCCGACACCGACCAACTGGTACACCGGCCGCCAGCTCAATGCCCAGGAGCTCCTGGGCGAGCACCGGATCTGTCTTCATCTCGGCCGGCCGGTAACGGGCGATCCGTCGAAGCCGGTGGAGCTCCTGGTGCGATGGACCCTCCTCGAGACGCCGTACGACGATTTCGGGGTCATCCGCCCGTTCACCCTGGACGCGCTGGTGGCCCCGCCGAGCCTGCTCGAGAAGTGGCACGCCCCGCTCCTTCTGGGCCTTCTGTCGCTCGCCCTGGCCGGCACCCTCTGGCACATACGGGACCGTCCGGTGCTCCCCCGTGATCTGCAGTTCGCCATCGCTCCGGAAGGTGGCGCACCTCTGGAGCCGCACCCGCTCGAGGACCGGTCGCCGATCGGACGCTGGCTTGGCCTGGTGGTGGAGAAGTCGGTCACCGCGCCGGGCTCGGACCGTCCGTTGGCCCGCGTTCGCCCTGGCCAGGACGAGCTGTTCCTGGTTCGTCCGGCGCGGGCGGAGATCAGGATCGAGCCGGAGACTCCCGACGAGGGCATCGAGCGGCGTGGCGACCATCTCGCGCTCGCGGTCCACCGCTGCTATCGCCTGACGGGTCCCGAGGGGACCTACTCCTTCCGTCTGGAGTACCGATGAACCGCCTGGCCGCCTGGGTCGCCTGCCTCCTTCTGGTGATGGCGCTGTCCCCACCGGCGGCCGGGTCTCAGGGACGGCGCGTGGCGGTGGTCCTGGATACGTCCGGCTCGATGGAGAGGACCGACCCGCAGCGCTATGCGGTCCAGATCACGAAGATCCTCGCCGATCTTCTGAAGGACGAGGACGAGCTGACGGCCATCCGCATCCCCAGGATCTCGCTCCTCGGGCTACTGGGTCGCGGCGACTACGGCAATTGCTCCGCACCGGCCTCGAGCTCCCTCGCTCTCACCCTCGACGGTCGCGATCGATCGGGTTTCAAGGATCGCCTGGATGCGATGGCGACCTACGACACGAACAACTACTTCGCGCCGCCCATCCGGACCGCGATTCGGGCCCTGTCACTGGAGCCGGACCACGACCGCATGCTCCTGATCGTCGCCGACTCGGGAGGATTCGGACCCTGTGAACCGCCGCTCACCCGTGAGCTCTCCCGGCTCCACACGAGTGGGGCCACCGTCGCCGCCGTCAACCTGGGAGGTGTCGGCGCGTTCGAGGGCAATCCCGCGTTCGACTTCACCATCGGCGCCCGGAACGCCGAAGAGCTCATCTCCGCCGTGGCGCGGGTCTACCAGCGGTTCCTCGGGTCGAAGCGGGTCCAGACCGGGCGCGTCGACGGGCTCATCGACGTGACCATCGACCCCCACGTCGCCGAGGCCTATCTGGTGGTGGCCGCCGACGGCTCGCTGTCTCCGCTGGGGCAGGCGGGCACCAACCCGGGAGCTGCCGAGATCGACCTCGACTACCGGGGTGGAGGGACGACGCAAGGTCTGGACGGCCGGGTTCGGGGCTATCGCATCGTGCGGCTCAAGGCTCCCGAGGCCGGTCATTGGCGGTTCCGAGCGAGCGGGTTGGGCGGGAGTGCCGGGTGGCTCCTCGTCCAGGATTCGGCGGTCGGGGTCCGGCTGGTCTCCGCGGCCCAGGCGCCGCGCAACGTGGCCACGGTCCTGCAGGCGGAGCTCTACGATCGAATCACCGGGCGACGGATCGACGAGCCGTGCGATCTGCCCGGGCTCGACATCCGGACCCGGGTCGAAGGTCGCGAGGTCCACTTCCGCGACGACGGTACCGGCGGAGACCGGGACGCCGGCGACTGCACCTTCTCCGCGACCGCCACGTTCGAGCAGTCCGGGAAGCAGGAGCTCGCGGTCGAGCTCGAGACGGCGGACCTGGCTCGCACGGTCCGGCTCGAAGCCGAGGTCGTCGACCTGGCCTGGCGGATCGAGCCCAAGACTCCTGAAAGGGCCCACGTCGGAACGCCTGTTCGCCTCGAGGCCGAGGTCGAGCCGGTGGTCCCGGGGGTCGAGGCTGCCAGCCCGGACGAGGTCGTGGTGAGCTCCGGCGGCGCGGAGATCGCCCGGTTGAACGACGACGGCTCGGCGCCGGATGAGGCAGCCGGCGACCGGGTCTACTCGGGAGCCTGGACGCCCTCGGAGCCATCGGAGGTCCCGCTCGAGTACGAAGCCCGGGGCGGGGCACCCACCCAGGGAGGGAAGGGGCGCCTGGAGGTGCTGGGCGTTCTCGAGCTGGGCGAGGTTCCGGCGGTGCGGTTCGGACGGCTCGGGAGCGGGGACGTGGCGGCGTCGGCGCTCGACCTTTCCGGGGCCAAGGTGGAGGGCACCTACGAGCTGCGCCTCAGCTCCACCTACCAGGCGTCGCGAAGCCTGCTCGAGATCGACGCCGGCAACGGCTGGGTACCCCTGGGCAGCCAGCCGGTCGTGGTCGAGCTGACCAAGGGTGGACGCCGCACGTGGCCCTTGCGCCTCAGGGTGGCCGACTGCCCTCAGGAAGTATCGCAGGATCAGCGGTTCGAGATCGTGGCCGATTCCACCGATCCGACCGGCGCCGCGGTCCGGGCGGCGGCCGAGCTCACCGCGACCGTGGTCCCCGATCCGTGGCTTCGATGCTGGTGGCCCGTTCTCGTCCTGGGGCTCGGACTCGGTCTCGTGGGCGTGGTGGTGCACGGGTTCTGGAGCCCCTCCCGCTTCTCCCGCCGCCTGGGGGTCGTCCTCTCTCCCGAGGAGGACATGACCGAAGGCTATCCCCACAGCATCCGCCAATGTCGGGGCACCGGCGTCGGCTTCTACCGCGATGCCACGGTCTACGTCCGCGACGACTTTCGCCTTTCGGGGAAGGCGCGCGGCTCGATCGCCCGGTTCCGGGCCGACGGCAGCCGGGTTCGCATCCGTCCCGAGCCGGGTGCCTCGATCTGGCGAAGGACCGCCGACGACGAGTGGGAGCGATTGCCTCCCGAGGAAACCCCGGCTCGCTTCGGAACCACCTACCGAACCGACCCGCCGACCCTGTTCTTCGAGTTGACCAACGCTTGATGGCGAGGACGAGACCTGTGACTCCGAAACTCCAACCCGAGAGGACCGACCATGCCTGAGGACTATCGCAGCGGCCAGGGGACGATCAGCCCCTCCATGTTCATCGGGGTCGGCGGTTCCGGCTCCCGGATCGTCGACCGGATCGCCGGCCGGGCCTCTCGGCTCCCCAACTGGGAAAGCCAGCTCAGGCCCCTGACCAGCTTCCTGTCGATCGACACCAACGAGCTGGACCAGCACAAGCTCCAGCACGTGCCCGAAGGCAACCGCATCAATATCGCGGCCTTCGACAAGGCCCGCGTCATCGAGCACTTCCGGCGCTCGAAGGAGGTTCAGGCCCTCCAGTGGCTCGATCGCGCCTACCAACCCCGGCCGGGGATCAAACCGGGCGCGGGTCAGATCCGCGTCGAGTCCCGGCTCGGATTCTTCTATCACTCGCCGGAGATCCGTCAGCGTCTCCAGCAGATTGTTAAGGAGAGCTTGCGTCCGGGCATCACCTGGCGGCAGTCGAATCCTCCCAAGTACAACATCTATGTCTTCTGCACTCTGGCGGGAGGCACCGGTTCCGGCTCCTTTCTGTCGGTGGCCTACCTGATCGATGCCGTGGTCCGTGAGCAGAACTGGCAGCCGCGGGTGATCGGCAACTTCCTGCTTTCAACCCTGATGACGGACGTCGTGGGCCCCGAGCTCCATCCCGATATCCACGCCAACACCTATGCCGCCCTGAAGGAGCTCGAGCACCTCACCAAGCTCGACTACAAGCAGGTCAAGCAGGAGGGCCGGACGTTCGACCTCTTCGCCTACTGGCGAGACGAGAACAGCCGCGAGGTGACCCGCGTCGGCACCCGTCCATTCTTCCTCGGCTTCGTCTTCGATCGCCCGCCCCACCTGGGCCTGCCCGATGCGCAGGCCGCGATCGCCGATGCCGCCTACCTGCAGGTGTTCACTCCCGTGATCGACAACCTGGCGAGCGAGCTGGACAACTATGAAAAGAGCATGGAGGAGCTGACCCGGTTCCCCGGGGACTTGCGGGACGTGGGGCTGGGGTACACCAAGAACTTCGGAGCCTTCGGCGCGGCGGCCCTCGTCCTGCCCGCGCGGGATCTGCTCGAGTACTCGGCCCTGCGCTTCGCGGCCCAGGCGATCCGGTCGCAGATCACGTTCGGAATCGACCCTTCGGATCCGACCGACGATCGGGCCAGGGCCCTGGCCCGTTTGGCGGTGGACTACTCCGATCCGAAGTTCCTGAACCTCTCCGACGACGGCCGTGAACGGGAGATCCACAAGGCGTTCGTGGCGTCGGTCCAGGAGATGGCCCGACAGGACGCCCACCAGGAGCTGACCGAAGGGTTCTGGTTTCAGCTCGCCGAGTCCATCGACCGCGGGCTGGTCACGGGAACGGACGAGGCGGGGGAGCCGGTTCGCGGAGAGTCGACCCTCCAGAGAGTGGCGCGCAAGCTGGACGAAGACCGGCGCGACCTGCTCAACAAGGTCTCGATCCGGGAGCGGCCGTACACGTTCCACAAGGACAGCGTCAATCAGTACCTGGGATACGTGGACAACCTCAAGGAGGACGTGCGCCGCGCCCGCAGCATCGTGGATGAAGGGGTCCGCGGTCTTGAGACCTCGGCTCTCGAGGGCGAACCGGTCGCGGAATTGAAGCTCGATCCGATCGCGGAGCGGTACCTGGCGCTCCGGTTGCTCGAGCTCTGTGAGACCCGGTGGATCCCGGAGGCGCAGAAACAGCTCGAATCCGATCGGTCGAAGAGCCTGGACAACCCCAAGGTCCGCGAGCGCCTCGAGAAGGAGCTCTACGAGTCCCTCCAAGAAGCCGCGTCCGAGCGCCGGCTGTTCCGGCGCGACCAGGGGTTCTACGACGCCAGGAACGAAGCCGAGGCGTATTTCAAGGGCGTCGCCTCGGCGTCCCGCAAGACCCTGGACGCCGAGGCGAGGCTTCGCCAGCTTCGGGGCCTGCTCGAGTACCTGGGCCGCCGGAGCCGTCAGTACGCCCGGCTCGCCAACCGCATGGATTCCCTGGTCCAGGACCTGGAGAGAGACGCCGAGCGACTGCGCCGGGGCGAGCGAGCGGTCGAGCCCACGTTCGCTCTGCGCGTCGAGGTGTTCGAGACGCTGGATGAGCCGCGGCAGAGGATCTGGCACAAGGCCTACCGGGCGCTCTACCTCGACGGCGGTCGCTACCTCTCGACCTTCGACCGGGAGACCCTGGCGAGCACGATCTCCGATCAGCTCAAGCCGGTGGTGCGCGCGGACGGCACAGTGGTCGAGAAGCCGGTCGAGAGGACGGTGACCGACCTTCGCCGTGCGCTGACCGATCTCGGCCGGGCCCGCCTGGCACCGGCGCTGATCGGCGGGGATGGCTCGACAGGGCTCGACCTGGCTTCGGGCCTGGAGCTCGAAGCCCGCCTCATGCTGGCTCCGACGAAGCGGCCGGGAGAGGAGGTCACGGACGACGAGATCAGGACCTACCGTGATCGCAAGTTCCGGGCCCTGGAGCAACTTTCGGGAGTGCTCGCCCGCGTGAGCTCCGCGGAGTCGAGGGCGCTGGACGACGGCGTCAAGGCCGACCGGGCTCGCTTGCTCGTCCTCGGTCTCGAGGGTTCCGGTGACGGCGGGGCCAACGAACGGTTCACGACGCGACTGCTCTCGATCCTCTCGGCGAACGGTCGGCAAGCGAAGCTGGAGAAGGCCTGGCCCGATCCCCGGCTGGCCATCGTGCACGACGTCGAAGCGGGGATCCCGCTGTACTACGTCGAGCCGATCACCGGCGCGATCGAGGATGCCTACCTGCGCCTTGCGGACCGCGAGCGTCCCTCCTACAACCTCCACACCGACTTCCACTGGGAGAAGTCGCTTCCGAACCTCAACCCGCGGCGCTCGGAGATCAGTGTCGGGTGGTCGCTGGAGATGCTCGCCCGGGGGCTGGTCACCGGCGTCATCGTCCGCCGGGGAGGGGCCTGGGCCTGGCTGGTGGACGGTGCCGAGGACGTGGAAGTTCTGGGGGAGACCCTCTCGACCGCCCTCTATCGCCTGGGCGAGATCCACCGCAGAGAAGACCTCCAGCGAGTGCTGGAGACCGGGATGGACCAGGCGGCCCAGAAGCTGGACGCCGACACCCTGGAGGCGCGACGGGCCCGCCTCTCGGAGGAGATCGGCGACCTCATCGCCAACATCGGCCGGCGCGAGCTGCACGGCGACACGCAGCAGGTGGACACGCTGGACCGGCCGGTCCTCAAGGCGCTCAAGAGGCAGCTCGCGAGCGTTGCCGCTGGAGCGAAGAGGGGCCGGGTCAGCGGTGACTACGAACATCTGAGCCTTTCCTGACGTCCGGGAGCGCCTGCTCATGTGGACCGACCCAGCCGAAGCCTCCCCGATGGACGACACCTCTCCGCCGGTCGTGACGCCCGCCGAAGGACGCACGCCGCCACCCCGGCCAGCGATCCTGCTGGGGTACGGCGATTTCGGTCACACGCTCCTCCGGCGATTCCTCACCTCGGCAGCCCTTCGGGGAAGTCTCGAGTGGGAGGCACCCCCGGGCGGAGCGAGCCCGGCGGAGCGCTACCTCCGAGACCTGGCGCCGATCTGGGTCGAGGATCACCTGGCGCCGGACGGACAGGACCGCCGGTGGGAGGGGGCCGAGCCGGCCAGGCTCGAGGTGATGCGCGACCTTCTCGGCCAGATCCGGCGGGTGCCGGCCTCGAGCTCCCAGGAGGAGGACCTGGCGGAGGCGGTCGAGGCGGCGGTGAGCAGCATCCTCGCCGCGCCGGTCCAGCATCGCCGAGGGGGCCGTCCCGGGCTCGACGTCTTCGTGCTCGGCGCCCCGAAGAGCGCCAAGACCCTGGGGAGCCTCGACCGCCTCGTCCGTCCGGTGATGGACCTGTTGGAGAACCACAATTTCCTCCGTCGGGCGCGGCGCACGAGCTACATCGCGATCTACGACTTCGAGAACTACTGGGACCGGTCCCCGAGCGGCCGGAGATTGCGTGGAGCGTTCCGGAAGTCGGTCGACCGCTGGTCCGGGCGGCGCATCGAGCGGCGACCGGCGTTCGACCGCTTCTACCTCGTGGACGGCAAGGCCGAGGCGGGGGAGCGGTCGGAGGCACACCGCATCGACGAGATCTGCCTCTTTCTCGAGCTGATGTTCTTCGAGGGCCAGCGCGGTGAGCTTCAGCGGCTCTTCCAGGCGCACACCGCGGGCGAGTCGCCGGTCTACTCGTTCGGAGTGCGGGTCATGGAGCGGCGCTGTGCATTGCTGAGCCGCCGCGCGGCAGCGGAGTTCGGCGAAGGCTGGCTCGACTTCATGGGCGGGAGCGGCTCGCGGGAGGACGTGCCGGAGGAGCTTCGGCGGCGTCTGGAACCCTACCGCCCGGCCGCGTTGGAGCGGGCCCTCGCCGCGAACGAGCTCAGAAGCGATCTCGACGATACCCTCTGCCAACTGGAAGAGGAGCTGGTTCACACTCTCTCCTCGTCGGGAAGTGATGGGGTGAACCAGGTGAGCCGACGGTACGAGGAGGTCACCACAGAGCTCTGGGACCGGTTGAAGGAGCGTGCGGGGCGACGACTCGACGAGCTTTCGCGGGACCGGTTGAGCCGGCTGTCGGACGACCTCGAGAGTGCCATCGAAGTCGATCTCCACGACCGGGAGCGCCCCGTTCCCTTGGGAGCGGTTCTGCAGGAGGTGGATGACGCCCTCGCCGAGCTGACGGCCCTCGAGCCGACGCCGCGAGAGGCTCCGACGGGGTTCGAGCAGCTCTCACGGCGCCTCGGCGAGGTCACCGGGAGCTACGAGAGGTTTCGCCTCGACCGGTTGCACCTCGACAGGCTCCAGCTCTGGTGGTTTCTGTTCGCGCTCGGCACCTCCATCGGGGTCGCCCCTCTACTGACGCGCCTGCTCCAGGACGTTCCTCGGCCCGGTCCTCTTGCACCCCACCTCCTGGAGCTGGGTTGGGGTGTCCTGCAGAAGGTCGCCGACCCGATTCTCATGAGCCTCTTCGTGCTGGTCGTGGTCTGGGGAACCGGGGGGATCTGGGTCCAGCGCCGTTTCCGGAAACGCCTCGAGCGTGCGGAAGAGGCCTTCCGGGACCCCTTGCAGGGCAGGCTCGCCGATCGGCTGCGTCAGGCGCTGGGACCGGGTGGGTCGCTCCGGACACCCCTCGAGGAGCGCCTGGACCGGCTCGTTCAGGACCTCGTGCTGACCGTTCGGAGCGTCGTCCGGCGCGAGCTGGGCCGAGCTCGCGAGTGGCTGGGCGAGCGACATCGGGAGATGGAGTGGCTACGCCAGCAGCTTCGAGATTTCCGGCGGGTCCACGGCGGCACCGGCGGCGTGCTCGACGACCGCTCCGAGATCCGGTGGGCGGTGGAAGGGCCTGGCGAGTACGACCGGATGCTCGCCCTCAACCCTCCGAGCCCGCCCCGCTTCCGCTCCGCCCAGCGGGAGCTCCATCCGTTCGCGACCTGGAACCAGACCTGGTCCGACGCCTTCCTCCATCCGTTGAGCTTCATCGAGCGACTGAGCTCGATCTACAGGGACCCCATCGAGCGCGAGCTGAGCCGGCCCGGGGAGGGGCCGGAGCAGGAGCGCTGGGCCAGCGCATTCCTCGACTTCGTCGAGCGACACGGTGCGTCGCCTGTCGGTTTCCAGTGGACCCGGCAGGACGGGCTGCCGCCGGAGGAGAGGTTCTGCCTTCTGCCGCCGCTCTGGCACAACCTCCGGAACGTGCGAGATGCGCTGGCGGACATCGCGGTCGACGGACAACACCTTCTGGTGAGCCGAGACGCGGCCCGTTCCTACCTGCTGAGGATCCAGGGCGGTGTCGATCCCGCCTACCTGGTCGAGGCCGAGGCCTCGCATCGGGGGCGCGTCGCACGATCCGGAACCGCGGACCCCTCGGCGATCCGGTTCGAGGAGGAGTCATGAGCGGCTTCGACCACGACATCCTGCCCTGGCTCTTGCTGGCCGTTGCCGCCGGTGTCTACCTCGGCGCGGATGCTCTGGCCCGCACGCGCCGGACCGAGGCGGGGGGCGACCGGGGAGACTACTGGTCCGCGGTCGTCGCCTGGACGGTTCTCGGTCTCGGTCTGCTCCTGCTCCTGTCGGGCTGGATCGAGAGTCTGTCCCGGACGGTCTGGCAGGCGGGGTGGCATCTCGAGTTCGACCGGACCGGTGGGTGGGGGCTGGAAGGGGTCTGGGCGTATCGGGCGGCCCTGGTGCTCCCGTTCGTGCTCTGGCTCTTGGTGCTGGCGGTAGAAGCTCTGAGGTCGCCCCGAGACCGGCAGGCCGGTCGGTGGCTGGCGGGGAGCGTCGGCGAGGGAGGCTCCAGGGCGTGGGTCCTGGTGGCTGCCCTGCTCTCAGCGGTGGTTCTGGTGGCCGCGCAGCCCCAGCTCGGCGGGGGTCCTCACGGCTTCCCGGCGGCCGCGTGGGGCTTCCAGGGCGTGTTGCTGCTCTCCCTGCTGGGAGTCGCCCGGAGCCGGGGGGGAGAGGGCGAGGCACCCGAGCCGTCGGAGCACGACGTGAGCGAGGAGTCGGCGAGGGCGCTGCCGCCATGGCCGGCGGCACTCTCTCTCGGCGGCGTCGAGGCCCGGACCGTGACCACATGGGCCGCGGCGCCACCGCCGGAGGGCGTCGAGACGTCCGGTCTCCTCCATCTGTCCGGACGGCTGGAGGCTCTGGGTGCCCGGGAGCTCGAGCCGCGACTGGTCGAGGCGGTGGACGGGCTCCTGGGCTCGCGCAGCCCGGCGGAGGCCGAGCTCCTGATCCACGCTCCGGACCACGCCGGACAGACCGAGGTCGTGGCCGCGGCGGCGACGCTCCTGGCCGAGAGCTTCCGCGAACGGACGTTGATCGTCACCCCTGGCGCCGTGCGGCCTCGGGCGGCGGAGCTGCGACGCTGGCTGCCCCCCGGTCTGCTTCAGACGGTGGAGGCGAGCAAAGAGATGCCGGACGACGCCCTGATCTGGCTGGTCGACGCCGAGACCCTCTCGAACCGCTTCCTGCCGGAGAAGCTGCGGTCCCCTGGGCTGCTACGGAGTCTCGGGCTCGTCGTCTGGTGGGACCTCCAGGAGTACAGCGGTGTGCTGGCGGCCAACCTCTGGGCCGTCTCCCGGCGGTTGGATCGCTTGATCCGGCGGTGGGGAAGACCGGATGTCAGGACCCTGGCGTTGATCCGCAGGGTGCCTCACGGAGCGGCGGAGTCCGGCCGGTTCGTCCAGAGCCTGCTCCCTCACGCCTTCCATCGCCGCGCCGTCCACATCGAACGACGGTTCGCCCGGCGGGTGGAGCTGCACCTGCTCGAGCCGGGACTCGGTCCAGGCCAGGACCTCAGGGGAGGCGAGGTCCAGGAGGCCGCGGCGCGCATTCCGTTCCGCGCCGCCAGGGCCTCCGTGGACGCCGGCTGGCCCACGCACCTGGGGACCCCGATGGCCGGGGTGCCCGAGACCGAATTGCGGGCCGTCCTCCAGATCGAGTCCCACGGTCGTCCGCTTTCCGAGCGCTTGCTCGCGGCGCCGGAGGATGCCGGGGCGAGCCTCGTCTCGGTGGAGGGGAGCGACATCCTCTCCCTGCCGGATCGTCTCGCGAGGCGCGGGCGCAACACCCTGGTCTCTCTGCCTCACCACGTGGGAGCTCCCCCGCCCGAGGACCCGTACGTTCGTCACCTGCTCCGGGAGCTGTCCCGGACCGGTACCTCTCGCGGCGGGTTCGCCTCGTCTCGGCGCCTGGTGTGCGCCGCCGGGACTCCCGAGCTTCTCCGGCGTCATCTGTTGCTTGCGCTCGAGGAGCTTCCCGACACGGGTGACGGTCTTTCGCGGAGCTTCCGGCGCCAGGACGAGCTGATCCGCACGACGCTGGATGCGCTCGCCGAGGAAGGACAGCTCCAGCGTCAGGAGGTCCGCTACCTGGACGAGCAGGACACGGTCCACGCCGACCATCTGTACCGGAGTCGGCGCGCCGGCAGCGAGGTCCGTCGCCCGCTTTCGACGGTCGGGCTCTCCCTGGTGGAGGTGGTCGACCTGTCGGACGCGCGCGAGAACCGGGGGGTCCGACGGAAGGTGGATCCGGAGCGGCTTCCGATCGAGGCCTATCCGGGGCGGGTATTCCTCGCCTCGGGCCGCCGCTACCGGGTCAAGGACTGGAGCTCGCTCGAGGAAGCGGTTCGCCGAGAGCGCGTCGAGTGCGAGCAGGAGGGCCGCCACTGCCGGACCTGGCGTCTGCGGACCGGGTCCTTGAGGGATCTGGATCGCGGGACGGACGATTTCGTCACCCTGAGCGGTGGGTCGAGGCTCCTGGCGCGCCTGGTGGTGAACGCTCGCTATGTCGAGAGGGTTCGTGGGGCGGTGCGCCTCGAATACGACCGGCACGGCTTGCCCTCGGGCGAGGCGCAGCGGGTCGAGTTGCAGGTTCCCATCACCACCTCGTTCCTTACCCGCGCGCTCGTGATTCGCGTCCAGGAGCCCGGGGAGCCTTCCGCCCTTCCGTCTGTCGCACAGGCCCTGCGCCACGTGCTGCCGGTCCATGTCGGCGTGGCGGAGGATGCGCTCGAAGTGGTCACCCTCGCCGGCGACAAGATCCGCCATCAGCCGATCTCGGGCCTGGCGGTGGTCGACCTCTACCCGGGAGGGATCGGGTTGATCGACGCCCTGGGTGACGACGAGGCTCTGCTGCTCCAGCTCCTGGACCGAGCCCGCGTGTGGTTGGACGCCTGCCCCTGCCAGAGCGACGCCGGCTGTGAAGAGTGCCTGCGCTCTCCCGCGGCTCTGGCGGCGAGCCCCGATCTGGTACCGCGGCGTGACACGGCCCTCGCGCTTCTTCGAGAGGTCCTGGACTGACCCCCGAACGACCGCCTGGAGGAGATCGATCATGCCCGCGACCCAGCCTTTCGACCATCCGTCAGCCGACCAGCTCGTCGCCCGGCTGCGGGACCTGGAAAGCCGAGCTCCCGCCGAAGCGCGCCGCTTTCGGGAGATCGTCGGAGAACTGATCCGGCAGAGTGAGCGAGGCGGTCGCCAGCTGTTCCCCTGGGTCCGCAAGAGAGAGATCCAGGAGCGAGCCGAGGAGGTCGTGCGACTCGAACAGGCGGTGTCGCACGTCGAAGAGCTCTTCTCTCTTGCCGACGGGGCGCGGAAGAAGATCCAGAACCTGAGGCTGCGCCTGGGCAAGGTCCAGGTCGCGAGCGACATGTCCTGGATCGAAGAGCGGTGCGTGAGCTGGGAGGCGGCCCTGAGCGCCCTCGGAGCCACCCTCCCCCGTGCCTCGGCCCTCGCGCGTGCCCGGGGCGTCGTGGCCGATACGGCGGCGAGCGTCGACCTGCACGATGACGCCCTGGAGTGGCTCGAGCGGGGGCATCAGGTCCTGCGCGGACTCTCCGAGCATGGTCTCGAGATCGAGGGCGCCACGCTCGAGGCTGATCTTCCCATCGTCGCCGCCAGGTTTCGCTCCGAGGGACCCTCGCGCAAGACCGTGGACGAGCTGGCGAGTCGCGTCCAGGAGCTGGTCGATGTGCTGGCGCGCCAGCCCCAGGAGGCACCCATCCAGTACAACGATGCGGCAGGGGTCCTCGAGCGAGTGGAGGAGTGGCACCAGGCCCTCAAGGGGCTGGGTCAGCTCGACGAGCAGGAAGACCGTGCTCTCGCTGATCTCCGGGGCCGACTGGAGACCGCCCGCCGGATGTGGCGCCGGCAGGACCCGGAGGACGCCAACGCGGTCCTGGCCAAGGCTCGCGGCTTGTTGGAGCGGACCGAGGAGGCCGCCCGAAGCAGGCGAGCCCAGGCGGTTCAGGACCTCTGGCAACAGGTTCGCTACTTGAGCCAGATCTCCGGTCCGACCGAGGCCGAAGAGGAGCTCGAGAGCCTCCGGCAGGCGAGCGATGGAGGTCCCGGCGATCATTCCCGCTGGTGGGGTGAGCTCGATCGCACCTGGCGAGGCTTCTGGGCCGAAGCCGAGAACGAGGTCGAAGAGCTGGCGGACCGTCTCGCACAGCGGTGGCGGGAGATCGAGGGACTCCTCGGGGGTCTCGCCAAGCTACCTCTGAGTGAGGAGGGCCGCAGTCGGCTCGATCGGGTGGAGAGCGCTCTCCGGGAGCTCGGCCGGAGCTCCGAGCCCAAGGACCTGCTCCGGGACCTCCAGAGGGTCGACCGTCTGTGGGAGGACGCGGAGGCCCTCCGTTCCGACGCCGCGAAGGCAAGCCGTGGGCTCGTCACTCGGAGACAGGTCGTCGAGCGACGGCGGGACCGCCTGAGGAAAGAGGCAGAGCGCGCCGGCGTCTCCGCGGAGACTCTCCCCGCGCCCGGTTCGGAGCCCACCGAGCGAGACGTGGTGGTCTCACTGGAGGAGTCCGAGCGTGACGTGGCTCGACTGGAGCAGGAGACCGAGCAGGCGGAGCGGCAGTTCGTCGCGGCTTGTGCGGAGGCTCTCGGCCGAATCGCCGGGGCGATCGATCGCAGCGGTCGGGCCCTCGAGGTGGTCGGGGACCGCTCTCCTCGCGCTCCGTCGTCGGCGGCGTTCCCGCCCGATGTCACGGTGACCCGAGCCGCCGAGGCGGTGGTCGGGGCCCGGCGCCGGCAGTCCGAGATCGAGAGCGAGGTGGACGCGGCATGGGCTCGTCTGAACGAGCGCCGGGAGGCGCTCGTCGACCGGCTCGGACAGCTTCCCGTGGACTCGCTTCGTCCCGGCGATCGGGACGAAGCGACGGCTCTGGCCGACGACCTCCTCTCCGGTCCATGGGACGAGTCCTCCCGGACGTCGGAGCGGCTCGAGCTTCTCGCGCCGGTCGTGGCGCGTGGCGAGGAGCTTTTCGCGCGGCTGTCGCGGGAGGAGGACGAGGCGCGCGAGCGCTTGACGGCGTTGCGCGGACGGTTCGAGGCGCTGGGGCGGGAGGAGCTCCATCAAGCCTGCGGCGAGCTCTACGACCGGGTCGAAGCCCTGGTCAGGGGCGTGCCGGAGAACCCGATACGGTGGCGGCCCGTGCTTCGGCAGATCGCACTGGCGGAGGATCTGCTGGGCCGACTCGAGATCCATGCCCGGCGGCTCGCGGTCTCAGAGCTCGGGGAGGCGGTCGACCTCTTGGAGGAGCAGCGGCGCCGAGGCGTGGATCCCGAGGCGGAGGCGCTGCTCGCCGAGCTCGCCGAGCTCGACCCACTCGAGCTTCCGCCGCCGTCCTTGAGACGCCGCATCAGGCGCCAGGCGCGAGCCGTGGGAGTGACCGTCGGAAGGAGGAGGAGCCATGGCTGACCCCTTTGCGTGGCCTGCCCTCGCGGCCGCCGGTGACCCCGGCAAGCTGCCCGAGCGTTTGAGCTACGAGCGTGCGATCTGGGGCAAGGTCCACGGCTCGGCCTCGGACTACCGCTGGATCGCGGCGAGCCCCGGGTTCGATCCAGCTCGGGATCACCTGGAGACGGCGATTCGCGTGGGCCCGGAAGACGAGCTTCCCGGACCCTTCCCCCTCTGGCGCGCGCTGCCTGCGGAGCACCTCGCCGTGCTCTGCGCGCCAGGCCGTAGCGTCGATGCCGCCGGTCGCAAGTCTCTGTTGGTTCAGCAGGTCCTGCGGTGGAAGCGTCCCGAGGCGGTGCCAGCCGCGCTCGGTGCCCTCTTGTTGCTGCACCACGCCGAGACCTTCGACGACTCGCTGTGGCTGGACGGGAAGACCACCGCGGGCGGCGAGGTCGTTCCCCTCGAACCGGCAGACGAGACACCGCTTGCGGTCAAGGAGGAGGATCTCCAGACGCTGTTGAACGAGGGCATCGAAGACCTTCGCAAGAGCGTTTCGCCCGACGACCTCGCCGCCTTCTACGGCGCACTCCTGACCGGCGCGCGGCCGGCTCTTCTGCCCACCGTCGGGAGGCCTCTGTCACCCCAGGCACTCGCCGCGCTCCTCCTCCCCCTCGAGCCGGATCGCGCGCGCTCCGTCTCCCTGGCCGGATGGATTCCCTCGCGGCGGGCTGGGCGCGAGGATCTCGGGGCCTTGTGGGACGGCGCGGCCGCCGGCGCCGGCGTGGTGTCACGACTGCGCGACCCCGACGCGGAGCCTCTGTCGTCCGAGACCGAGGCGTGGGGACGCCGTCTGTCCGAGGCCCTCCTCATGGCGGACCCTTCGGCCCTCGATGGGAGTGGCAGCAGATCCGGTCGGGGCGGTGTCGGGGTGGCCGGCAACGGTCAAGACCCCGAGCGGCCGATCCAGCTCGCCATGTGGGGTCCGTCGGCGGCCGGGAAGACCATCTTCCTGGCACGTCTGGCGAACGCCGCGTGGTCCGACGCGGGACCGTGGCAGGTCTGGCCGACCGGGAAGCTGATCGCCTACAACCAGGAGATGAGGAACCTGATCGAACGAGAGAACCGGTTCCCGCGCCCCACGGGAGTCCAGGCCGAGCAGATCGCGTACCTGTTCCAGCGCAAGACCGATGGCCTCGAGGCCGTCCTCTCCCTGGAGGATCGGCGGGGTCTCGAGTCGGAGGAGCTCCATGAGGACGTACGCCAGAGCCTGGAATCGGCCGACGGCATCCTGCTGATCATCGATCCCCTGCGCGACCCGGCTCGTCGCGACATCGAGATCCGCAACACGCTCGATCTCCTGGCCGCCTCCCGCGAAGGCCACCGGGACGAGCGACCGCTGGCGGTCTGCCTGTCGAAGGCCGACGTCTTCATCGAGAGCCCGGAAGACCTCCGGGCGGCACGGGAGGAGCCGGACCGGTTCGTGCGCTCCCGGCTCTCTCGGCAGATCCTGGCGATCCTGGACCAGTTCCACGCCGACTACCGGTTGTTCCCCGTGTCCGCGGTCGGCGTGCGGCTACGCTGGGGAGTGGTGGAGCCCGCGGTGTTCTACGACGAAATGCCCAGTCCGCGCATCCACCCCGGCGCCGAGCCGGTGCATCTCGTGACCCCGTTCGCCTGGCTCCTGGACCGGGCCGCGACGCGACGCAAGGAGGGGCGCCCGTGAGCTCCTTGTGGAGCTGGCCGTCTCTCTCCGGCGTTTCTCCCGGCGCACTTCCCCGGAGCCTCGTGGTCGAGCAGGGGGTCTGGGGCAAGGTTCATGGCGCGCGCTCGGACTTTCGATGGATCGCCGCGACCAGGGGTTTCACATCCCTCGGAACGGACATCGAACGGCAGGTGACGGTCGGGGTCGAAGACCGCCCGACACGATTCCCGCTCTGGCGAACCCACGCCGGCGTCCAGTTCGCGGGGACCTGCTACCCGAGCCGGGCTCGGGACGCCGCCGGCCGGGGCGGTGCGCTCGAAAAGCAGCTCCTCGCCTGGCGCACCGAACCACAGATTCCGACGGCCCTGGCCGCCCTGCTGTTCCTTCCCCGGGTCGAAGAGCTCGACGACGGAGCGTGGTGGGGAAAGGCCGACGCGTCCGTCTGGGACCGCGACTCCCGGTTCGTTCTCGACCTGGGCGCGTCTCGGGAGATCCCGGTGTCGGAGGCTGTCCTGGACGCCGCCGTGCGGGAGGGCATCTCGGCCCTGAGAGCGGCGCTGGCTCCGAGCTCCGCCGAAGCGGTCCTGGCCGATCTGTTCAGCGGGTTCCTCGACGAGCGGCGGCCGGTGCTTCTACCCAGTGGCAACGGGCCCCTCAGCCCGGAAGCCCTCGCCGTGCTCCTCCTGCCACTGGAACGTTCGCGGGGGGCGCGGCTCTCGCTGTCCGGATGGTTGCCCTCGGCAAGGCCTCCAGGCAGGAGTCTCGGCGAACGGTGGGATCTCGTCGCCTGTGCGGCCGAAGCGGCGGGAGCCGGTGGCCATCCGGCAGCAGATCCCCGCGGCCGCCGGATGGCGGAGGCGCTCCTCGCCGGCGACCCGTCCCTGCTTCAGCAAGCTCGCGGCCAGGTGGCGGTCGCCATCCCGATCGACACTCGGAGCGGCTGGGGGGAGGTGGAGGTGGACGTTCGTGGGTCCACCTCGCCCGAAGCCCTGGAGATGAGCGTCGGCCGGGGTCCCTTGCCCCAGGCTCCGACGGTGCCAGAGCCTCCCGACACGGCAGACAGGGCCTGGTGGCTGCTCTACGACTTCGTCAGGGACCCGCAGCGGTTCTGGCTCGATCCTCGCGACCTGGCTCCGTACCTGGAGGATTCTCGGAGCGGAGACGGCGCACCGGCGGTGCAGACCGCTCTGGCCTGGCTCGGAGCCCTCGACTCGAACAGTCCCGCCGGTACCGCGGGAGAGCAGCACCAGACGAAGCGAGACCTCTTGCGCGCCGCGATCCTGGCGCTCTCGCCCACCGCGGCGACGTACGACGCCCTGGTCTCGTTCCGGAGCGAGCGGGTTCCGCCGCTGCTCTACCTGGCGTCGGCGCCACCGCGCGCCTGGGAACGCGCTCGGCGCACACTGGGGGACGCTCGGTTCGCCGGGCTGCTCGAGCAGAGCCGGGAGGGCTGCGCACCGGAGCTCAGGCCGCGGATCGAGGATCGGCTCGGTCAGAGCAGAGCGGCTGTGGGCGGGTCGGGGTATCGGTTCTGAGCTCAGCGGAGGAACTTGTAGATTCCCTGAAGGCCCAGGACCAAGAGCCCGCCGAGAGTCGAGCCACCGACGGACAGGAGGATCTCCAGGATACCAAAGCCGCGCCACGAGACAGATGGGCAGTCGTCGCAGGTGAGAGGCGCCGGAAGGGCTGGGTTTCCTTCGCTGGACGTAATGGGCGGGGGCGCCTGGGGGATCGTCCTGTCGGTCGTTGCTGGATGCTCCGCGGGATGCACCGACGGACCGTCCATGGCGTGGAGCCAGAAGACGCCCAGGCTCGAGACGATCAACATGACGCCGAAGGTCGAGAGCGGGCCGAGGAGCCCGTGCCGGACCCCCTGCCTCCACTCCAGAAAGACCACGAAGAGCCCGACGATGCCGATGAGCACGAACACCAGGTAGAACCAGATCATCTCGCGTCTCCAATGGGTTCCAGGAGGACACCGTAGGCGGCGCCCCGGGCCAGGGCCCAGGGGGCGTCACTCAGGCTCCGGACCACGTCCGCGGCCGCGGTCTTCGAGGCGTCGAAGGCCATCGTCGGTCTCGAGGCCAGGCGCCGGTATTGCGCCGCGGCGTGCTTCTTCAGGGCACGCTCGTAGTCCAGGGAGCCCAGGGCTCTCTCCTCGGGTACGGGGTGGTAGAGGGTGACGAGCTCGACACCGATCCGGTGGAGCGCCATCGCCTGGGTGTCCACTTCCAGTCTCCGCGCGATGAGGCTCGCTCCGGCAGGCGCTGGATGAAGGATCGAGTAGCCCGGGGAGTTCCCGGTGACCAGGACGAGGCGCCGGACACCCTCCCGCCACGGTATGCCGACGCACGCTTGCAGCCCGTCGGCCAGGGCGTCGACGAAGTCTCCTCCCGAGGTGGGAGGGATGGCCCGCAACCGCTCCCGGATCTCGTCCGAGGTCAGATCCTCGAGCTTCCAGCCCGATCCGTCCCTCGGGTGGAGCCGAAAGTCCGGCCGGAGCCCGGGAGCCCGGAGGCCAGCTACCGGATGGTCTCCGAAGGCGAAGACCCCGACCCTCGAGTCGTGCGTCTCCCGCAACCCCTCGACGATCTCGACGAGCAAGTCCCCGTGACGCCGCCAGATCGCCTGCTCTTCGAGGAGCGGCCGGATCTCGGGCGGTGGCTGCTCGGAGCGCCGGTTCTTCGCCCCCCCGGTCTTCGAACCTTTTGGCGGAAGGACCATCACCTGCGCGGTGGCGTCGACCAGGATGGCCAGGTCCAGGCTCTCCGCCCCGGGGACCGAACCGCCGACCGGAGGGGGCGGCGCATAGCGTTCATCGGGAGGTAGCGAGAGCACTCTTCGCCCCTGGCTCCAGACCTCGAACCTGTCGTCCTCGGTGCGCTCCCAGTGGACGGCGATCGCTTCCTCGCCATCGGCCTCGACCTCGAACCGGTGGCGCACCCGATCTCCGTTGACGAGATCGAGCTGGACCGCCGAGGCTCCCGGGAGGCCGCGCATCCGGAGCCGACCCTCCGCCGGCGCCTCTGTCGACAGGGGGAAGAGTCTCAGAGCCCGAGACTCTTGGTCATAGGCGCGGAGACCGAGATCACTCATGGCCTGGCTCCGGCCGTCCCTGGCCTTCGAGACGACCGTTGGGGTTGGCGTCCGGGCTGGCTCCGTTCCGGGAGAGCCTCGCGCTCCTCGTCTTCGGGAGCTCCGGGACGGGCTGTCGTGTCCGCCGGGTTCCCTTTCCGCCGATCGATTCCGGCTTCCCCGCCCGGGGTGGCCGGCTCGGTCGTGGTCGCAGCCGCGGGAGCTGGCGTCGTGGCAGCCCCACCCATCTCTCCCCGGTGCTTCAGGAAGAGCCAGGTCGCGACGAGGACGAGGCCGACCACGAGCACCGCGAGGATCACGCCGAGGAGGCCTGGCCTCCGGCGACTCCTGGCCGCCCGGCGGCCACCGGTCCGATCCGGCTCTGCCAGCACCTTGGACCGCTTTCGCTTGCGGCGGGTCCTTCCGGAGGTCGTCGGGGCCCCGGAGCGGTCGAGCTCCAAGGCCTCCTCCAGCCGTCCCAATCTGGCGTCGAGGCTCGGGCTCCTGAGGGTGTTCAGGACCAGAGCCTCCATGTCGGGTCCCATCTCCCCCAAGAGGTCCCGAAGCTGGAGCAGACGCTCTTCGGCCCTGACGCTGACGGGGACCAGGAGGTGCTCACCGCGCTCGAGCTGCAGCTCCTCGACGTCCCCGGTCAGGGCGTGCTCGCCGGTGCCTCCGAAGGGAGAGAGCCGGATCGTCTGGTGGATTCCGTCTCGTCCGTTGGTGACGCCCCGGTGGATCCGGACCGTGCCGGTCCCCGGGTGGACTTCCACCAGGATGCCTCCGCCCTGCTCTCGTATCCGCGCGACGAGCTCGTCGGTCAGTCCTCGGACGTCGACGTTCGAGTCGGGAAGGTTGGAAAAGGGATTGCTCGGCTTGGCGGTCCACGCCAGGAGGACGCGAAGGCCGTCTGGCCCCTCGACCTCGAGCCTCTGGCTCTGTTGCTTTTGCTCGGGGCCCTTTTCTCCGAAGAATGTCACGCGCTCGACCATCATGAACCTCCGTGGTGAGCTCGAGGCAGGCCAAACAGACCGCTCGGCCCCCCCTCGCTGTCGGTGTCGAGCCAGAGGGCGCGCGCGCAGGCGGCCCGCTCCCGCTCGGAAAGATCGTGGCGGGCGCTGCCGAGAAGCGCCCGGGCGAGATCGGGTCGGTCGAGGGTGCTGCGGCGCCCTTCGCGCCGACGGCAGTCGTCCACGCCTCGGAGGAGCGAGCGCCACCAGAACTCGCTCTCCGTCAGCTTGCGCGGTGCCGAGAAGGCCAGGCGCACGGCCAGGGCTCCCACGGTCAGGCCGTCGAAGAGGACGATCGCGAGCTCGAAGGCCGGCAACGGCGCTTCTCCCGTGTCGTCCGTCGCCGCGAAGAGCTCCGGGAAGCGGTCCATGAGCGCGGCGAAGCGCGGCCAGGCCGACTCCGGCACCGAGCGCTCCGGGTTCGCCGCGCCGGAAAGCTCTGTCGCCAGGGCCCGGAGCGGGTGGTGGCGCTCCGAGAGATGTCCCTGACGAAACGCCGCGAGCCTCTCTTGAAGCACACCCCAGAACGAGGCATCGCAGTCCCCGCGGGTCAGGGTGTCGAGGAACTGGCGGACCTCGTGCCTCCTCGCCCGCCTCTCTTCGAGCTCCGGGTCGAGCAGCACCGCCACGCCGTGGTATCCGCGGTCGGCCAGCTCTTGTGCCCTGGCCCGCCCACCGTCTGAGACCGGGGATCGTCGCTTCTTGCCGAGCTTGTCGAGCCAGGGGAGCAGATCTCCTCGAGAGCCCTGCTCGGGTCCCACCGACTCGAGCCAGGTGGCGAGATTGTCCACCAGCCGGGCTTCTCGCGGCCCGCTCTTCTTGAAAAGGACATCGGCGGCGGCTGCCGAGAGAGCTGGAAGGGTCGCGGGGTCGTGGGCTTCGCCGAGCCACCGCAATCCGGTGGCATCCAGGCTACGAAGCTCCGGTCTCCCGGCCGCGAACGCCCCAAACGCCCGGACTTCGAGGTCTTTTCGGGGAAGGATCTCGTCTTCGTCGCACCGCTCCACGAAGTCAGCCAGGGTTCCCAGGTCAGGCATCCGGCGAGCGAGATCCTCGATCTGGCGGTCGGCGAAGAGGGGAATCCTGGGCCAGGTCCGGAGGCCGTTTCCGAAGATCTCGGCCAGCTCACGGTCGGTCTGGCACTCTCCGAGGTCGGCCATCACCAGCTCCCAGTCGTCGAGGCGGGGATCGACCCGGGAAGGCTCCTCCCACACAGGCGACCCGAGCCACGCCAGGGCCCACGTCCTCCTCTTCGGAGCCCTCTCCGGTGCGAGCCGCCTCCACCAGGACCAGGCTCCGCTTCGGATCAGGCGGGCCGTCGCTTCCACCGGATCTCGTTCCATGCGGCCGAGAAGGACCTCGACGACGGCCGGCTTGAGGACGGTGTCCCTGCCGGGGAGGGTGCCTGCCAGCTTCAGGAGAGCCCCGGTCTCCATGCCACTCAGCCATCCACCGAGCCAGGCCGTGCTCTGCCCGCGAGCCCTGGCGGTGCTGAGCATCGCTTCGAGCACCGAAGGGGTGAGGCGGTTCTCCAGGACGGCTCGGAGGAGGTGGTGACGGGACCCCTCCTCCGCCAAGATCTCTGGTAGGTCCCCCAGCTCCGTGGCCCACCGGGCGAGGAGCTCGATCCCGTTCTCCGTTTCGAGGAGGTGGGAGAGCTGCCCCGAGCCCATCAGCCGGCGGAGTGGAACTCCCTGGAGGCAGTGCGTCAAATGCTCTTCGGGGACGAGTCCGGGCGCTCGGCCGGAGAGATCGACGAGTCGTCTTCGCGCGCTGTCATCCGCCGGTTTCCAGCCGGTGGCCAGGAGCTCTCCGAGCGACCATCCCAGCTTCTCGGCAGCCTGGGTAGCGGCCTCCTGGAGATCCCGAGCGCCCTCGGGGAGGATGTCGATACCGGCAAAGACGAGCTCGAGAACGTCGCGCCGAGGGAATCGGTTCCAGTCCTCGGCGCCGAGGAGCCGGTCCCAGGGGATCGCCCCGGGTTCGATCTTGCCGGCGGCATTCTTGAGCTGGCCGAGGAAGTTCTTCGAGGGTTCCCGGTCCGTGCGGAGCTCCTCGGAAACGCGAACGGCGACGGCGACGGCGGCGACCTCTCGATTGCTCGGCGCCCCGGTTTCGCCGTTCCAGACCCGCTCCCCGTATCGGGTGGCGAAGTCGAGCAGGGCCCGGGGGTGGTCGCAAGTCCAGAGCGTCACCTTGTGGGCCCACTCCTGGACTTGAGGGTCCGGTTCGGGGCCGGCGTGGCGCTGACCCCGGCGGTCCAGGAGAACCGCGTCCCGCCGCACGGACAAGGCGTCGCTGGCCACGGCCTCCGGCACCACCAACAGGTCGCTCTCCATGCGCCCGAGAAAGACCTCGGGACTGCGGGAGTAGACGCGGATTCGAGAACGCCTCTTGAGGGTGGGGGGCAGTGCCGCGCGCGCGAACGAGACGAGCGCGTGGAGAGGCGCGCCCGCGGCCAGCTCTTCCACCGGTACCGCCACGACCGTCGGTCGTCGGGAGAGCAGTCCCTGGAGGAGATGGGCCAGCAGGGCCGCGGCCGTCTCGCGCTCGGCGTCCACCTGTTCCGGGCGGACCATCGCGGGACTCGGCACGGCCGTCCGATCCGGTTCTGCTCCGTCCTGCCAGTGAGAGGCAAAGGCCTCGGAGCGTCCCAGCAGTGCTCCCGGGTCGGCTCCGCTGGCGATCGCGCTGGAGCCGAAGGCTCGGGCGTGGGAGAAGTAGGCGGTGCGGCGGTCGAAGGTCCCCGCGGGCGTCAGACGCACGACGACCGTCCAGTCGCCGTAGGTGAAGCAAGACCAGGCTTCGAGCCGGTCTCCGAGCCGCCGATGGTCTCCCGCATCCAGGTCCAGGGTCATCCAGGGCCGGAGCGCGCCGAGGGCGTCGGCGTCCTGGACGAACGGAGGGTCCGCGGCTAGGAACTGCTCCCCACGAGCGATCGGACGACCGGGACCCTCGCCCAGACCTTCGTAGGAATATCCCCGGTAGATCGAGCGGGAGGCCGTCAAAGCGGTGCCAGGGCTCACATGCTCCTCCGTCACATGAGGGCGTTGGTCTGCTCGCACAAGGCCACGAGCAGGGGCAGCTCGACATGAACGGGGACCGGAGGACGCAGTCGGTCCATGGCCTGGGACCTGTCGCGACGGTCGCCGAGGCGTTCCAGCTGGCTGCCCTCGATGGCGCTCAGCGGAACGATCCACGGCGTGCCGGCGCCGAAGTCGAGTTGCCTGACGATCTTGGTGACACGCGCCTCGGGCGAAGCGCGGAACTCCTCTCTGACCGCCTTGGAGATCTCGCGCGCGTTGTTGAGGTAACGCGCCGTCCCGGCGCTCTTGCGGAGCTGCCGCAGGATGGGCCGGGGGTCTTCCATGTACGGTTCGATCCAGCGCTGGCGGAGCGTGTCGAGGGCCGACCGGCCGTCGTCGGCCATGGTCAGGGCGAGGATGCTTCGAACCGGCTGTCGCATGTCCAGCTCTTCGCGGACCTTGGCGAAGTTGCCCAGCACCCGTTGGAAGTCTCCGAGGAGCTCGTCTCGCTGCTCCCAGTCCTCGAGCGTCAGGTCGTGTCGGGGGAAGGCCACCCAGAGGGGAAGGCAGAAGATCATCACCCCGACGTCCATGAACCCATGGCGCCAGATTTCGAGGTTCTCGGAGCTCGGGGGCGCCTCGAAGAAACCTTCGCCCGAGCCGTCCAGCAACTCCAGCTCGAGGGCTGAGCGACGGGTGCCGAAGACACCGCACCGGTAGCCGAGGCGCAGCCGGTACCACTTCTGGATCTCGCGCCGGGTCGTCTCCAGGCGGGTCCAGGACTCGTACGAACCGAGGAATTCATCCAAGTTGACCCGTAGGGGCTGGTCGCCCGGGGAGGCATAGGACCACAGCTCGATGGCGTCCTTCTCCAGGAAGTACGTGAGCGCGCCGGAGAGCTCGCCATCCTGGGTCCGGTAGACCATGCCCTGGAAGAGGTAGCTCTTGCCCGCCATCTTGCCGCCGACGATGCCGATGCGGAGCCGCGCGTCACCGCGGTCGGGTGGCCGGTCTCCGTTGCTTCTGATTCGGGTCTCTCTGGCGGCCCTCCGTCCGGTGTCGGCCGGGCTGTGGCTGGGTTGGTCCCGCTCGCTTTCAGGCCGAAGGGGCCGAGGGGGGCGGGGAGTGGGCTCTCGCGGGTTGTAGGGAGGCAGCGACAGCACGGGTTTCGTCGAAGCCTGTGAGGGCTCTAAGCTCGCCGACCGCGACGAGGAGGAGGATTCCGTTGCCGACGCGTTCCTCTGCGGGTCGTCACTCCTGAGCGCATTCTCGAAGTCCGCGGACTGGATGGTGTCCTGGTCGCTCATCCTGCTCTCCTTTGCGCTCGCACGACGACCGCCTTTCGGCCTTCCAGGAAGCGGACGAGCCGGGGCCGGTACACGACGGCGGGATGGGGAGCGCCTTCGAGGGTGAACCCGTTCAGCATTGAGCCGCTCCGGTCGAGAGGGCGAAGGTCTCCGGCCCACCGGGCCTCCGCCGCGTCGGCCACGGCTCGAGCAACCTCCTCCAGATAGTCGGTTTCGCTCCGGGCCGTGGGGACCGGGAAGAGGAAGAAGACCTCGTGCGGAAGCCGTCCGGGTCGGGCGTTCGCCCCGTTCTCCGCCATGTAGACGAGTCGGACCTGCACTCTCAGGTCGGCTCCGAGCGTTTCCCCGTCCGCCGGGGAGTAGGCGGCACAATCGACTCGCTCGTAGGCGGCACCATCTTCCCGATAGCGCCGCAGATGACAGCCGGGGACGCCTGACATCAGGGATCGGGCGCGTTCGACGTCGACGTTGAGCAGGTCCGGGAGATCGGCCGGTGAGAGCGCCTCGTACTCTCCGGAAAGGAGCGGAGTCTGGAGCAGGTGAGCCAGGGTCGGCTCGACCGGACCCACGAGGTCGATGGCGCCCGGTATCCGTGCGACCGCCCAGTGGTCCGTCCACTCGCCCTGTGTCGTCTGGAGGTGGGAGCGAAGGGTCTCGCGCTCCTTGCGGTATCTCTCCCGGTAGTCCGCGAGGGCGACGGACTCGGTTTCGATTCTCTGTGGGTCGAGTTCGGCGAAGAGGCCGCCGAGTCGCTGGTAGTACAGACCGACGAGGTCGCTCATCCGATCGAACTCGGCGCTGGTGACCCACTTCCCGGCCTCGGGGTCCCACCGCGCGGCCGATTCGTCCAGTGAGGAGACGCGAGGCGCGACGTCCGGCGCGAGCCCCTCGACGACGCCGTCGATCAGGCTCGTCAAGGCGTTTCCCAGCTCTTCCTCGCGCCCCAGGATGGTTGCCGCCCGCCAGAGGCTCTGGATGCTCGATCGCCCCTCGAACGAGAGGTCGTCCATGCGGGAGAGCCGGCGGTCCAGATCCGCCAGGTCCACGCCGGAGGCGTTGCGGGCCTGGTCGGCGTCGGTTTCGAGCTCGGCTCCCCATGTAGTGGTGCGCGCGATCGCCTGGTCGAACCGTTCGACCTCATGGAAGTAGCTCCAGCCGACGAAGCCGATCGCCGGAGCGAGAAACAGTACGGCGCTGGCGAAGCTGACGGGCGCGACAGCCTCCACCCAACCGCGCTCCGGCCCGACGCGGATCAGTCGTGGCAGGAGGACCAGGGAGCCGGTGAGACCGGCGAGGGTCGCGGCGTGGCACCAGGGGGCTCCGTCGGCAGCCGGATCGACGAGGCAGTACAGGCCGAGGAGGCCGGTGGCGGCGGTGAGCCCGAGCGCCCAATACCGTGGCCGTCGGCGGCCGGGTCGCCGCCTGCAACCCCACATCACGAGGGCGCCGAGGAGCGTCGCGACGAACGCCGAGACGCTCGCCGGCCAGGGAAGGCGGAAGAACGACCGGAGAAGGTTGGGCCCCCAGACCAGCGAAAAGACGACGACGGTGGCGCCAAGGGACGCCAGCGTCAACACCTCCGACGGCAAGCCCAGGCTCGCTGCGCTCACCAGGTTGGGCGGCGAGGTCGGGGTGGGAAGGTTGGTGACCGTCTCCCGGTGGCCGATGTCCTCGCTCCAAGTCATCGAGAATCCCCCTCTTCCGGCCCGTCGGACGACGCGTGCCGCCGCCCGTCTTCCGGCTTCCCTCTCCAAGACACTGTCCTGGGCGTTCCGGGTGACGTCGGAGATCGCGAGGCGGTACCGGGGGGCGTGGAGGTGCTTGGCGCCGGTGCGGCGCGTCTGTTTACCAGTCCAAGCGACCCATCGGCCGCTTTTTGGTGTCTGGACTAACAGGGAGGATGCGATGACCCTTCACCACTTGGTCGCACTCGCTGGGCAGGAGGGTGCCGAGGCGTGCCCCGCGAGGCTCTTGGTTGCGCCATGGCTTCTGGCAGGAGTGGTCGGCACGCTGGTGGTCTGCTCGCCGGCCGAGCCGATGCCTGGCGAGCTCTCGGGACCGGTGCGTGGGGTGGAGGTCCACCGACCGGGTCCAGAAGAGCGAGCTGTCGGAGGGAAAGACTTCGCCCTTCTCGTTGCCACCAATGAGTACGACCACTGGGGTCATCTGGACAACCCCATCTCCGACATCGAGGCCATCGGGGAGGACCTCCGGGAGGTCTATGGTTTCAGCGTCGAGTCGCTGGAGAATCCTACGCGGAGAGAGCTCCGGGTGAAGCTCAGGGAGTACGCGGACCAGAAGGACTTCGGGCCTCGAGATCAGTTGCTCATCTTCATCGCGGGTCACGGGCTCTACGACAGCCTGACGGAAACCGGCTACCTGGTGACTCGCGACTCGAGCTCCATCCGGGACGATCCGGCGTACGACACGTTCCTTTCGTACCCTTCAATCCTCCGCCTAATCGACAAGATCCCGGCGCAGCACATCCTCCTGGTCGCCGATGCTTGTGACGCGGGGACCCTCGACCCGCGCATAGCTGTTCGGGGCGCTGAAATCTTCAACTACTCGAGCAACGCCGCCTACCTTCGGCGAAAGCTCGAGCTCCGGACGCGCCGCTACGTAACGTCTGGAGGGAAGGACTATGTATTCGACGGGGTCTCGGGGGAGCACAGCCCGTTCGCCAGAGCAGTGCTGGAGGGCCTCAGGAGCTTCGGCGGCTCGGACGGAATCCTGACCCTCGACGAGCTGATCGCCGACCACCTGGAGACCCTTCTCCCACTGCCTCGGTGGGGCGAGTTCGGCGACAACGATCCGGGAAGCACATTCCTGTTTGTTGTCAAGGGGCGTCGTGCCGCTCCGATTGACATCCTCCTGCCGGAGGATGTCGGAGACGCCATCAGCTACTGCGATGCCGGCGGGGGCAGAAACATGGAACGAGGTGTCCGGATCTTTCGCGACCACCTCGAGAAGCTCCCTCCGGACGAGGTTGCGCGTCTGGACCAGACGCTGCTTGCCCGTGCGCAAAGAGAATCCCTCGAGGGATCGACCGAGAGGGCGTGCTGGCTCTACAAGGCGCTGTTCAGTGGCCTCTACAGCAGCAGAGAAACCCTTTACCGACAGGGAGATCCGTCATGATCTGTCGAAGAGTTCTACTTCTCGCCCTGTCCCTGAGCATCGTTCCGATCGGGGCGTTCGCCGATGCCGCTTTCGCTCAGCAGCCGCTGACCACCTTCGAGGTGACTCGGCCGGGGGCCAACGGTGCCGAGGCTGGGCGGACGCTCGTCGTCGAAGGAACGGCGAGACTGCCAACGGGGTGCCACCTGTGGGTCTTTGCCCGTCGTACGGACTTCGAGCCCATGTGGTGGCCGCAACACCGCGTGGTCGTCGACCCGGAGACCGGGAAATGGAGTGTCGAAATCACGCTTGGCGAGCCCCGGGACGTCGGCCGGTTCTTCGATGTCGCAGTGGGTGTCTTCGGAGAGGAAGCCCACCTGAAGCTTTCGGCCTACTACGTCAACGCGATGAAGACCGGCGATTGGTTGCCCATCGAGATGCCTGAAGTGGCCGCGCCACCCAGGCTCTTCCGGGTCAAGAAGGTCAGTGACGACTGAGTCCAGACCTCCTGGCCTACCCCGGCCCCAGCACCCCACGAGTCCGTTCCGAGTGCATCAGGCAGCCTCCAGGCGGGCGTAGAGCCGCTCGAACTCGGTGGGGCTGAGGTAGCCGAGGCTGCTGTGGAGCCGCCAGGTGTT
>Ga0055451_10000043_pt1 | contig 38492 bp, 38 predicted proteins | sample China_Galinas_PW_3_FD_57745 | JGI IMG/M metagenome (GOLD analysis project Ga0055451, IMG submission 57745) | Wetland microbial communities from San Francisco Bay, California, USA, that impact long-term carbon sequestration - China_Galinas_PWB_D2 | ecosystem: Environmental > Aquatic > Marine >... | reverse complement strand
ACCAAGCTGCCCGAGCTGTCGCTCTACGGCGATCCGACGTTCATCGTCTCGACGGCGATCGCGACGCGCGACTACCAGGACGTGCACCACGACCGGGACAAGGCTCAGGCCAAGGGGTCCAAGGACATCTTCGTCAACATCCTGACCGACACCGGCCTGGTGCAGCGCTACGTCACGGACTGGGCCGGGCCGAACGCCATCATCAAATCGATTGCGCTGCGGCTCGGCGTGCCCTGGTATGCCTACGACACCGTGACTTTCAAGGGCGAGGTGACCGCGGTCGAGGACGGTCTGATCACCGTCATGGTGGTGGGCGGCAACAGCCTCGGCGATCACGTCATCGCCACCTCGACGTTGACGATCGGAGGTGCCTGATGCCCGGCGAGCTGTCTGGGAAAGCCGCGATCGCGGGGATCGGTGCCACGGACTTCTCGAAGAATTCCGGCCGCAGTGAGCTGCGGCTGGCGGCCGAGGCCGTGTTGGACGCGCTCGACGACGCGGGGCTGACACCCGCAGACGTCGACGGCATGGTGACGTTCACGATGGACTCCAACACCGAGGTGGCCGTGGCGCGGGCGACCGGTATCGGGGAGCTGAAGTTCTTCTCCAAGATCCACCACGGTGGCGGCGCAGCCTGCGCGACCGTCCAGCAGGCTGCGATGGCGGTGGCCACGGGTATCGCGGATTGTGTTGTGGCGTACCGCGCTTTCAACGAGCGATCAGGGATGCGGTTCGGGCAGGTGCAGCTCCGGCTGATCCAGGGTGCGGATTCGACGAGTGTGGACAACTCGTTTTCCTACCCGCACGGCTTGTCGACACCCGCCGCCCAGGTGGCGATGATCGCCAAGCGCTACATGCATCTGTCCGGGGCGACCAGTCGCGACTTCGGCGCCATCTCGGTCGCCGACCGCAAGCATGCCGCCAACAACCCGAAGGCGTACTTCTACGGCAAGCCGATCACCATCGAGGACCACCAGAATTCGCGGTGGATCGCCGAGCCGCTGAGGTTGCTGGACTGCTGTCAGGAGACGGACGGTGGCGTGGCCATCGTGGTGACGTCTGCCGAACGTGCCCGGGATCTCAAACACCGCCCCGCTGTCGTCGAGGCCGCCGCACAGGGCTCGAGCCCCAACCAGTACTCGATGGTGAGCTATTACCGCCCAGAGCTCGACGGGCTGCCGGAGATGGGTCTGGTAGGCAGGCAGATGTGGGCGCAGTCGGGCCTGAAGCCCACCGATATCCAGACCGCGATCCTCTACGACCACTTCACGCCGTTCACGCTGATTCAATTGGAAGAGTTGGGCTTCTGCGGTTGGGGAGAGGCGAAGGACTTCATCGCCGACGGTGCGATCGAGATCGGTGGGCGGCTGCCGATCAACACCCACGGTGGCCAGCTCGGCGAGGCCTACATCCACGGCATGAACGGTATCGTCGAAGGCGTTCGGCAGCTGCGCGGCACCTCGGTCAACCAGCTCGACGACGTCGAGCATGTGCTGGTCACGGCCGGTACCGGTGTCCCCACGTCGGGTCTGATCCTGGGCTAGGCGCGGTCCGCCTCGCCGAGCCTGAACCCACGGCGATGGATCGGGCGAAATCTCGCCACAGGTTCACGTTCGACGGCGGCCAAGCGCTCGGGCGAAACCGACTACACCCGGGGCGGCAGAGCTTTGGTGAAGAAAACCCGGTCGAAGCCGTCCTGTTGTGCCCGTCGGGTCTCGACATAGCCGTGCCGCGGATAGAAGCGCAGATTCTCGGTCATGGCCGCGTTCGTGCAGAGCCGGATCTGGGTGAAGCCCGCCTCGTGGGCATCCTGCTCGGCGCGTTCGAGCAGCATCGGCCCGTATCCCCGGCCCTGCGCGCCGGGGGCGACGGCGATCGTCTCCACGAGAAGGTGATCGTCCCTCGCGTGGGTGACCAGCGCACCGACCAGGCCCGCCGGTGAGCTCAACACCCACACGTTCGCGGTGTCCAGCATGCCCGCGTAGTCGGCGTCCATCGGGGCGGGCCTACGCCCGATCCGGGCGACATACTTGCCGAACGCCTGGTCGATGAGGTCTTCGATGGCCGCGACGTCGGCTGCGGTCGCCCTGCGCGGCGAGGAGTCGGTCACGCCCGGGTCCGAAGCCCTACGCCGGGACGAACTCTACGTCGGAGAGTACGACGGAGTTGTCTCGGCTCGGCGCGGTCACGATCCCGACGAACCGGCCGTCGTCCTTCCAGACATTGGCCCTGATGGTCTCGCCGGGGAACACCACACCGGCGAAACGTGCCCCGTAGCCGGCCACCTGCGACACGTCGGCGTCCAGCACAGCGTCGACAAGGGCCTTGCAGGTCATCCCGTAGGTGCACAAGCCATGTAGGATCGGTCTGGGAAACCCTGCGGCGGCGGCAATCTCAGGATCGGAATGCAGTGGGTTGCGGTCACCGCACAACCGGTACAGCAGCGCCTGCTGGGGCAGGACCGGCATATCGATCTCGAGGTCTGGCTCGCGGTCGGGCACCGCCACCGAGGCCGACGGGCCCCGCTCGCCGCCGAACCCACCCTCGCCGCGGGCGAAGATCGACCGCTTGGTCGTCCACAGCAGGTTGCCGTCGGGGTCGGTCACGGTCGTTTCGCTGACGATCACCGCTGCCTTGCCCTTGTCCCAGATCTCGGTGAACCGCTGCAACGACTGGGCGGTTCCGCTCGGCGGCAACGGCGCGGGCACCGTCACCGCCTCGCTGGCGTGCAGCACTTTGTGCAGCTCGATATCGATTCCGGGAAACTGGACCTCGGGCGGCTCGGTCAGGTGGAAGCTGGCCGCCACGTTGCCGAACGTCGGCAGCACCTGTGGCGTGTTGTCGGCCAGGTAGCGCAGCTCCTTGGGATCCATCGGGTCGGCGCCGGCGCCGAGACCGAGGTGATAGAGCTGCACGTCGTTGCTGGTCCACGAGAACTCGACGGGGTCGAGTTCAGCACCGAGTGCGATGTCCAGATCGATCGGCATGTCAGCCCTTCCTTCAGCCCTATGTTGCCGGCCTTGCGGCCCCGGCAATGTGCAACGCCGCGAGATACCCGAACGTCATGGCCGGGCCGATCGTGCCGCCCGGCCCGGGATAGGTGTGTCCCATCACCGGTGCACTGACATTACCGGCCGCATAGAGGCCCTCGATCACCGAGCCGTCGTCGCGCAGTGCTCGGCCGTGCACGTCGGTGCGGACACCGCCCTTGGTACCCAGGTCGCCGGGCACCATCCTGGCCGCGTAGTACGGCGGGTGGCTGATCTCACCGAGATTGGGATTCGGCTTGTTGGTCGGGTCGCCGTAGTAGCGGTCGTAGGCGCTCTCGCCGCGGTGGAAGTCCTCGTCCACACCGGAGCGCGCGAAGCCGTTGAACCGTGCAACGGTCGCCAGGAACGCGTCGGTGGGCAGGGCGGTCTTCTGTGCCAGCTCCGCGAGGGTGTCGGCCTTCACGATCACGCCGGACTCCAGCCACTTGTTCGGAATGCGTTGTCCGGGCTGCAATCCCGCGAAGATGTAGCGGTTGCGATACTGCTGATCGAAGACCAGCCACGCCGGGACGTTCTCACCCGGGCCGGGCCCCTGACCGTACTCGCCGCCATACATATGGTGGCAGGCCTCGACATAGGGCATCGATTCGTTCATGAACCGATTACCGGCGAGGTTGACGATGACCGAGCCGGGAGAGTTGCGTTCCGACAGCGCGAACCACGGCGCACCGACCAGCGGCACCGTCGGTCCCCACCAGGAATCTTCCATCAATTCCAGTGCAGCACCCAACTTCTCGGCAGCCAGGATGCCGTCACCCGTGTTCGCTTTCGCGCCAACGGTCCATTCGGTGGTGATCGGTGCCCGTTGGTACTTGATCCGCATCTGTTCGTTGTGCTCGAATCCGCCGCTCCCCAGAATGACCCCGCGGCGAGCCTTGATCAGTTGGGGTTCAGCCGCTTCGGGCCCGCTCATGTCGCGGACGTAGATGCCGCGCACCGCACCGTCCTCGACATACAACTCGGTCAGGGCGGTGTTGAGCAGCACGGGCACGCCGGCCTGGCGCAGACCGATCCGCAGCGGTGCGATGAGGGCCCGGCCCATGCCGACCAGGTTCTTGCCCCGCATACCCGCCCACATGGTTCTTGCGCCGACCTTCAGGCTGCGCAAGATGCCCCGCCAGTGGCGTTTGAGCTGATTGAGGCGCACATAGTCCTGCTGCATCACCACGACGTTCAGTGGCACCTTGCCGTAGGGCGGCTCCAGTCCGGGTAGGTCGGGGCCCAGCCGTTTGGCGTCGAACGGTTTGGGTTCGACCGAACGTCCGCCCGACCGCCCACCGGGTGTCTCCGGGTAGTAGTCGGAGTAGCCGGGCACCCAGCACATTTTCAGCGGCGTGTGCGCCAGGACGAACGACAGCATCTCCGGCCCGCGCTCGAGGTAGGTGTCGATTCGTTCGGGCTCCACGACGTCACCGATGATCGTGTGCAGATATGTTCGCGCGGCTTGCGCGGTGTCGGTGACACCGTCGCGCTTGAGGATCTCGTTGTTCGGGATCCACACGCCGCCGCCCGATCGTGCTGTCGACCCACCGAAGTGCGGTGCCTTCTCGACAACCACTGCAGATAGCCCCTGGTGGGCGGCGGTCAGTGCGGCGACCATGCCGGCGGCGCCGCTCCCGACGACTACGACGTCGAACTCCTGAGCTGTCATACTAGAACACGTTATAGAATTGGCCGGTCTGGGCGCCACTGGGTCCCACCTCCGGTGAGCGGAACGCTTAGCCCACCACTGCTCGGATGGCATTAGAATTGCCCGCACCGGTGGCCGTTCGCCCCGGTTGTGCCGACGATTGGAATCGGGGAATGCTCAGCGTTGCGACGCGTGATGAACTTGCTGCCGACCTGGCCCAGGCCGAACGCAGCCGGGTCCCGATGAGCCCGCTCACCGCCGCTCACCCCGGTGTAGACGTGGTCGATGCCTACGAGATCCAGCTGATCAACATCCGCCAACGTGTCGCCGAGGGCGCCAGGGTGGTCGGCCACAAGGTGGGGTTGTCCTCGGAGGCGATGCAGAAGATGATGGGCGTCGACGAGCCCGACTACGGACATCTGCTCGCCGACATGGAGGTCTTCGAAGACAAGCCCGTCCCGGCCGGGCGCTATCTGTACCCGCGCGTGGAGGTGGAGGTCGGGTTCATCCTGGCCGACGATCTGCCGGGTGCCGGCTGCACCGAGGACGACGTGCTGGCCGCCACGGCTGCTTTCGCGCCGGCGATCGAGCTGATCGACACCCGCATCAAGGACTGGAAGATCGCGCTGTGCGACACGATCGCCGACAACGCGTCCTCGGCGGGTTATGTGCTCGGCAAGGAGCGGGTTTCCCCCAAGGACATCGACATCAAGAGCATCGATGCGGTGCTGACCTGCAACGGCGAAGTGGTGGCCGAGGGCCGCAGCGACGCCGTGCTGGGCAATCCCGTCACCGCGGTGGCGTGGCTGGCCCGCAAGGTGGACAGCTTCGGTGTGCGCCTGAAAGCCGGTGACATCGTGCTGCCGGGTTCGTGCACCAGGGCCATCGATGCCCGTCCGGGCGACGAGTTCGTCGCCGATTTCGCCGGTCTGGGCTCAGTCCGGTTGTCATTCGAATAAACGAGGAGGACCCATGCCGGAGGGCCAGAAGAGCTCGGTCGCCATCGTCGGCTCGGGCAATATCAGCACCGACCTGCTGTACAAGTTGCTGCGGTCGGAGTGGCTGGAACCGCGCTGGATGATCGGTATCGATCCGGCGAGCGAGGGGTTGGCACGCGCCCGTGGGCTGGGGCTGGAGACCAGTCACGAGGGAGTCGACTGGCTGTTGGCCCAGCCCGAGAAGCCCGATCTGCTCTTCGAAGCCACGTCGGCGTACGTGCACAAGGCTGCCGCGCCGCGGTACGCCGAGGCCGGGATCAGGGCGATCGACCTCACTCCGGCCGCGGTGGGCCCGGCCGTCGTCCCGCCGGCCAACCTGCGCGAGCACCTCGATGCCCCCAACGTCAACATGATCACCTGCGGTGGGCAGGCGACCATCCCGATCGTCTACGCCGTATCGCGGGCGGTCGCGGATCAGGGTGGGGTGCCCTACGCCGAGATCGTCGCGTCGGTCTCGTCGGCGTCGGCGGGGCCGGGTACCCGGGCCAACATCGACGAGTTCACCAAGACCACCGCCAAGGGGGTCGAGACCATCGGCGGTGCCCGGCGTGGCAAGGCGATCATCATCCTCAACCCGGCAGATCCGCCGATGATCATGCGCGACACGATCTTCTGTGCCATCCCCGAGGACGCCGACCGCGACGCCATCACCCAGTCGATCCATGATGTCGTGGCCGAGGTGCAGACCTACGTGCCCGGCTATCGGCTGCTCAACGAACCGCAGTTCGACGAGCCCTCGGTGGTCAACGGCGGAAACTTCGTGGTGACCACGTTCGTCGAGGTCGAGGGTGCGGGCGATTACTTGCCCCCGTATGCGGGCAATCTGGACATCATGACCGCCGCGGCCACCAAGGTTGGCGAGGAGATCGCCAAGGAGCTGGCCGGAGCGACGGTCGCGACAGGAGGAGCTCAATAATGGCTGTCATCGACGACATCTTCTTCAGCCCGGTGTGGGACGTGCGGATGACCGATACTTCGCTGCGCGACGGGAGCCACCACAAGCGCCATCAATTCACCAAGGAGGAGGTGCATGCCATCGTCGCCGCGCTCGACACGGCGGGCGTGCCCGTCATCGAGGTGACCCACGGTGACGGGCTGGGCGGGTCGAGCTTCAACTACGGCTTCTCCAAGACCCCCGAGCAGGAGCTGATCAAACTGGCCGCCGAGACGGCCAAGGATTCCAAGATCGCGTTCCTCATGCTTCCCGGTGTGGGCACCAAGGAGGACATCAAGGAGGCCCAGAACAACGGGGGCTCGATCTGCCGGATCGCCACCCATTGCACCGAGGCCGACGTGTCCATCCAGCACTTCGGCCTGGCCCGCGAGCTCGGCCTGGAGACGGTCGGGTTCCTGATGATGAGCCACACCATTCCGCCGGAGAAGCTGGCCAAGCAGGCCCGCATCATGGCCGACGCCGGTTGCCAGTGCGTGTACGTGGTGGATTCGGCGGGCGCGCTGGTGCTCGAAGGGGTCGCCGACCGGGTGTCGGCGCTGGTGGCCGAACTCGGCGATGACGCGCAGGTGGGTTTTCATGGCCACGAGAACCTAGGGCTCGGGGTGGCCAACTCGATCGAGGCGGTGCGCGCCGGGGCCAAGCAGATCGACGGCAGCTGCCGCCGATTCGGTGCCGGTGCGGGCAACGCTCCGGTGGAGGCGATGATCGGGGTGTTCGACAAGATCGGCGTCAAGACCGGCATCGATTTCTTCGATATCGCCGATGCCGCCGAAGAGGTCGTGGCGCCCGCGATGCCGGCTGAATGCCTGCTGGACCGCAACGCGTTGATCATGGGCTATTCGGGGGTGTACTCCAGCTTCCTCAAGCACGCCATCCGCCAGTCCGAGCGCTACGGCGTGCCGGCCCACCAGCTGCTGCACCGTGCCGGCCAGCGCAAGCTCATCGGCGGCCAGGAGGACCAGCTGATCGACATCGCGCTGGAGATCAAACGCGAGCAGGACGCCCGGCCGGCGGGCGACCAGCCCACGGCGTCCTTGCGGTAGCGCGGCACGCGCCAGGGGCGAGGTTCCCAGCCTGCTGAAGCGCTGGTGAACCGCACGCTTGTGGATCACCAGCGCGGCTTGATGCCGCCGAGTTGGGCGGTCAGGGCATCGGCGGAAGCGATCAGCCCCCGGGCGTGCTTGGTGATCTCGGAGTCGGTCAGCGCGCGGCCGATCTGCAGCGACGCCACCATCACCTGCCGGCGGTGATGGTCGTAGACGGGTGCGGAGATCAGGCTGACATCGTGACGCTGACGCGCCCCCGCCTCGCCGCGCAGATACACCCGTTCGCCGATATCGGAGATCAGCTCACCCAATAGCGCGCGCAGTTCGTCCGGCAGGGTGGCCGACATGCCCGCCATGAGCGCGTACAGGCGCCGTCCGGCCGGAGTGAGCCGCTCGACGAGGTAACCCGATGCACGGCATTCGGTGATCACGCGATCCAGCCGCGCAGTGTCGGTACGCAGCGGGATCGTGGGTGGCCTGGCCAGCCAGCCGCGAAGCGCCTCGTCGTCCCACAGCACGAACATCAGGCCGACCGGCGGCGCGAACGGATAGCTCTGCCCGACACGCACACCGACGTCGGCACCGGGCGGACCGACCAGCTCCAGCAGCGTGATCCGGTCGTTGACCACCGCCGACAGTGCGGCGGTCGTCGTGAAGGAATCCGACAGGCGCCGAAGTTCCTCACGCGCGGCGGGATTGACCCGCATGGATTCCTGAGCGATGTGGCCCAGTGTGATCAGACTGGGCCCGAGCCGGTAGGTCTTGTCGCCGGGGTCGCGCACCAGGTATCCGGACTCGGTCAGTGTGGCCACGATCCCCAGGCATGTCGGCTTGGACAGATCGAGCCGGCGGGCGAGCTCGGAGAGGCCGAACCGCTCGTGTGGATTGCGGGCCAGGAAATCCAGGATCGCCACCACGCGTGCGGTCGGCGGAGAGGTCCGCCCCGGGGACTCGATTGGCGACATTGCGAAATTGTACCTTTCTGGTCCAGATATGGAACACAGGCCGGTTGACTCCGGCTAGAACAGGTTCTAGATTTTCAGTCGGGATAGGTACCGATGTGGTCCAATATTGAACCCTGGAGGCAGGTGACCGATGTACGCGCAACCGCTGTTGGATTCCATCGCCGAGGCCGAACAACTGGTTCGGGAAGCCCCGCACGTCAAGACCGAGGCCGACCTGCTCGAAGGGCTGCAGTATCTGGCCGGTGGTATCGCCGCGTGCACCCACCTGGCGTTCGACTACGAGCGTGACCATCCGTTCCTGCAGTCGGGCACCGGGCCGTTCACCAAGATGGGGCTGGACAACCCGGACACCCTGTACTTCGGCACGCGGGTGCTGGCCGGCCATGAGTACGTGGTCACCGGCAAGCGGGGCACCACGACGGACCTGAGCTTCCAGCTGCTCGGCGGTGAGTACACCGACGCCAATGTGCCCGACAGCGAGGCCGCGTTCGACGACCGCAAGCTCGACATCGGCCCGGACGGCGACTTCGAGTGGCGCTTCACGCCGAAGTGCAACGCACAGCTGGTGATCCGCGAGGTCTACAACGACTGGGACGCCCAGCGCGGCACGCTCAACATCGTGCGCAGCGACACCGTCGGCACCGCGCCGCCGCCGCCTTCTCGAGAGGTCATCGAAAAGCGCTATGCGACAGCGGGAAAACAGCTTGTCCAACGGATCAAGACATGGCTGCAGTTCCCGCAGTGGTTCTACATGAACATCCCGGTCAACACGATGGTCGCGCCACGGTTGACCCCTGGCGGCCTGGCGACCCAGTACTCCTCCGCGGGTCACTTCGACCTGACGCCCGGCCAGGCCCTGGTCATCACCCTGCCAGTCACCGACGCGCCCTATCTGGGATTCCAGCTGGGCAGCATGTGGTACATCTCGCTCGATTACTTCAACCACCAGACATCGCTGAACGGCACCCAGGCCCAACCGGATCCGGACGGCAACATCCGCATCGTCGTCGCCGAGCAGAACCCGGGCGTGACGAACTGGGTCGAGACCCTGGGGCACCGGCAGGGCTTCCTGCAGTTCCGCTGGCAGCGGGTATCGCGCCCGCTGACCGAGGCCGACGGGCCGACCGTCGACCTGGTCGACATCGACGCGGTACCCGGACGGCTGCCGTACTACGAGACCAACAAGATCTCCGACGACGATTGGCGGGAGCGCATTGCGCTGCGCCAGAGACAAATTGGCAACAGGATGGTGGGGTAGCAATGGCCGGCATGCTCGAGGGCAAAGTCGTGGTGATCAGCGGCGTGGGTCCGGCGTTGGGTACGACGCTGGCCCAGCGGTGCGCAGCGGAAGGGGCCGATCTGGTTCTGGCGGCACGCACCGCGGAGCGTCTTGACGATGTGTCGAAGCAGATCACCGGCATGGGGCGTCGCGCGGTCGCAGTCGCCACCGACATCACCGACGACGCCCAGGTGGACAACCTCGTCACCCAGACACTGGCCGCCTATGGGAAAGCCGATGTCCTGATCAACAACGCATTCCGCGTTCCTTCGATGAAGCCGCTGGCGGACACGACCTTTCAGCACATCCGCGACGCCATCGAGCTGACGGTGCTCGGTGCGCTGCGACTGACCCAGGGTTTCACCCCTGCGTTGGCCGAAGCCAAGGGTTCGGTGGTCAACGTCAACTCGATGGTGATCCGGCACTCGCAGCCCAAATACGGTGCCTACAAGATGGCCAAGGCGGCGCTGCTGGCGATGTCGCAATCGCTGTCGACCGAACTCGGCGCGCAAGGTATCCGAGTGAACTCCGTCGCCCCGGGCTATATCTGGGGAGAGACGTTGAAGAGCTACTTCACTCACCAGGCCGGCAAGTACGGCACGACGGTGGAGCAGATCTACGACGCGACCGCGGCGCAGTCCGATCTCAAACGCCTACCCACCGAGAACGAGGTGGCCTCGGCGATCCTGTTCATGGCCAGCGACCTGTCCAGCGGGATCACCGGTCAGACGCTGGACGTCAACTGCGGAGAGTACAAGGCGTGATGAGTGCACGCACCGATGTCGGCACCGTGGAAGACCTGCACGCTTCGGCCATCAAGGCGACGGGGCTCGACGATTTCGGCGCCGACGACGACAACTACCGCGAAGCGTTGGGTGTGCTGCTGGAGTCCTACCGTCGCGACGCGGATCTCACCGAGCTCGGCAGCAAGATGTCCCGCTTCTTCCTGCGCAATGCGCTGGTCGCACGGCTGCTGAGCGCGGCGTCCTGGAAGCGGTACCCACAACACGCCGACGTTGCGATCACCGCACCCATCTTCGTTACCGGGTTGCCGCGAACCGGCACCACCGCGTTGCATCGGCTCTTGTGCGGCGATCCGCGCCATCAGGGGCTCGAGCTGTGGCTCGCCGAATTCCCTCAGCCGCGGCCCCCGCGCGAGACCTGGCCGGACAATCCGGTCTTCGCCGAACTGGACGCTCGATTCAGCAAGGCCCACATCGAGAACCCGGACTACACCGGACTGCACTACATGACCGCCGACGAGGTCGAGGAGTGTTGGCAGCTGTTGCGGCAATCCCTGCACTCGGTGTCCTATGAAACACTCGCGCACGTCCCCACGTACTCGCAGTGGTTGGCCAAGCAGGACTGGACCGAGCCATACCGGCGGCACCGCAAGAACCTGCAACTGATCGGGCTGAACGATCCCGACAAGCGCTGGGTGCTCAAGAATCCCAGCCATCTGTTCGCGTTGGACGCGCTGTTCGCGACATACCCGGATGCCCTGGTCATCCAGTGTCACCGGCCCGCCGAGACGATCATGGCCTCGATGTGCTCGCTGGCTCAGCACACCACCGCGGGGTGGTCCGAGACATTCGTCGGGACGACGATCGGTGCGGACTCCCTGGAGACGTGGTCGCGGGGCTTGGAGCGGTTCAACGCAGAGCGGCCCAACCACGATCCGGCGCAGTTCTATGACGTCGACTATGTCGATCTCATCCGCGACCCGATCCGCACGGTCGAGGACATCTACTCCCATTTCGGCATCGAGATGACCGAGGGCGCGCTCGGGGCTATTCAGAACATCAACGACGAGAGCAAGAAGGGCCCGCGGGCGCCCAAGCATACGTACTCGCTCGCGGACTACGGGCTGACCGAAGATCAGGTCAGGGAACGCTTCCGGGGGCTGTAATGCTGCGCCGAGCAGACACAAAAGGTCCGCGACACGCCGCGTTGCGGAGTGCTTTGCGTCTGCTCGCGCAAAGAGCCGGACCTAACCGTCGCCGGGGGCGGGGGCGCTGGAGTGCTCCTCCAGGCAGCCCTCGGCGACCGCGTGCCTGATGCTGTCGGACAGCCTCGGGCACGACCGGGTGCGGGCGCTACTGCCGCCGGCCGCACGGACTTCGGCGAAGTAGGCACAACGCTGCTGCGCCTCGGTGTTCCATTGCACCGCGGTGTGCGCGGCGCCGAGCTTCTTGACCTTCACCGACACATGGCAGAACCGGCAGTCCACCTCCGCAAGACCCGCAGACAGGTAGCGCTCGCGATCACGCCGGGTGGCATCGTGCACCGCGGCCGCACGTTCCGGGTCACCGGCGAAGTCCGGAGCCTTGGACCACGAGGTGGCGTCGTCGTCGGCGTGCCCATGGTGTTCGTCGTCGTGCAGGCCGTGCAGCAGCAGCATCGACCGGGCCAGCCGATCGACGTCGGGCGCCTGGTCTCCGGAGCTCATGTCGCGGGCTGTTCGGCCTGGTCGGACGCCTCGGCCCGTCTCTTGAGGTTCTCCTCGACCTCGACATGCCACTTCTCGTTGGCCGCGGTCGTGTCGACCTCGAGCTCGAAGCGGTCGGTCATCTCCGGGGTGACGTCGGCGGCGTCGAGGTAGAACTGCTGGTACCACCGGCGCATCTGATACACCGCGCCGTCCTCCTCGACCAGCAGCGGGTTGTCGATGCGAGTCTTGTGCTTCCAGATCTCCACATCCTGCAGGAACCCCTTGCTGACGCCTTCGGTGAACGCCGAGGCGAGGTGCTCGGTGGTCTCGTCGTCCAGACCTTTCGGCTTCTCGACGATCACACCCCACTGGAGCATGAACGAGTCCTGGGTCACCGGGTAGTGGCAGTTGATCAGGATCGACTCGGCCTTGAAATCGCCGTAGGTGTTGTGCAGCCAGTTGATCATGAACGAGGGCCCGAAGTAGCTGGCCTCAGAATCGAGGCGAGCCTCGCCGTAGGCGGTGCCCATGTCGTCGACGTCCGGCCTGCCGACGTTGTGCAGGTACTGGCTGGCGATGTGGCCCTCGAAGACGTTCTTGAAGTAGGTCGGCAGACCGAAATGGATGTAGTAGAAGTGCGCCATGTCGGTGACGTTGTCGATGATCTCGCGGCAGTTGGAGCCCTCGATCAACAGCGAATTCCACCTCCAGTCGGTCCAGTCGCCGCTGGCGTACTCGGGGATCTCCGGAATGCGCACCTCGGGCGCAGGCGGGTTGCCCTCGTGGTCGTGCCAGACGAACAGCAGGCCGCCGCGCACGTCGGTCTCCCAGGGCCGGGTGCGAGCCAGGCGCGGGGTGCGCCTGGCATAGGGCACCAGCTTGCAGCGTCCGTCTCCGCCCCAGCGCCAGTCGTGGAACGGGCACGCCACGTCGTCGCCTTTGATGGTCCCCTGGGACAGGTCACCGCCCATGTGGCGACAGTACGCGTCGAGAACGTGTAGATCGCCCGTTGAGTCGGCGAAGACGACCAGTTTTGTGCCGAACGCATTGATCGCGTGCGGTGTGCCGTCCAGATAGTCGTGGACCGGGCCCAGGCAGTGCCAGCCTCGGGCATACCGATCCGGCAAGGCTCCGGTGTCGACCTCGCGAATGCCGGTAGTCACTTCGCGCCTCCACTCGATGTAGGTCTCTAACTAGAACACGTTACAGTTTTAGGGTGGCGTCGGCAATCACAGAGGCGCTGCCTGCGGATTATCGACATGACTGGGGTATATCTGAACGATGCCGATGTATGCGTTCGAAGATCGATCACCCCGGGTGGATCCCACCGCCTTCATCGCCCCGACCGCTGTGCTGGTCGGGGATGTGACGGTGCAGGCCGGCGCGTCGGTGTGGTTCAACGCGGTGCTGCGTGCCGACTACGCCCCCGTCGTGATCCGTGCGGGCGCCAACGTGCAGGACGGTTCGGTGCTGCACTCCCCGCCGGGGATCCCGGTCGACATCGGCCCGGGGGCGACGATCGCGCATATGTGCACCGTCCACGGCGCACATATCGGCGCCGAGGCACTGATCGCCAACCACTGCACGGTGCTCGACGGGGCGGTGATCGGAGACCGCAGCATGATCGCGGCGCACTCGCTGGTGATCGGGGGCACGCACATCCCGGCCGAGGTGCTCGCCGCCGGCGCCCCGGCGAAGGTCAAGGGGCCCATCGCGGGAACCGGTGCGGAGGCGTGGGTGAATGTCAATCCCAAGGCTTACCAGGATCTCGCGCAGCGGTATCTCGCCGGGTTGGGGGACTAGCCGCGGCGCGAGAGGGGTCGACGAAGGTCCGGAATCAGACCGGCCGGGCCGTCGCCGTGGCGCGGTCCACCTCCCAGTACGCCCGCAACGCGGTCATCTTGCCGTCCTCGTCGACCCGGTAGGTGAACACACCCTCGGCGGTGACCTGATGCCCGGCGGCGGTGATCACGATGGAGCCCACGTTGGCTTCCTCGTTGCCGCACTGGAACGTGTCCACGAAGTGGAACTCGATCTTGTCGGTGGGTGCGATGGCCTTGTCCCAGAACGCGGCGATCGCTTCCTTGCCGTGATGGCCCTTGCCCTCCGGGTCGAAGTGTGACGGGCCGATCGGATCCTCGACGACGGCGTCCTCGGCGAACACCTGCAGCCAGGCCCGCTTGTCCTTGGCGGCCACGGCCGCACGGGAGCGGCGGCCGGCCTCGTGGGCCGGGGTGGTCATGCGTCCTGCCAACCCGACTGGATGAAGGTGTCGGAGAAGCGTTTGAGCGCGTCCTTCTTCTTCTCCAGCGGCGCGTCGAAGCCCTGGCCTTCGAGGATCCAGGGAATGACGATGTTGTCGGTCACCCCGGCCTCGGCCAGTTCGCGGTGGCCGGCGACGTCGAACCTGTCGATGCAGACGGCCTGGAACTCGAACGGCAGATCGGCGCGGCCGTGCTCGGCGCGCAACTGGTTGAGCCTGCTGATCGTGTCGGCGAGCTGGTCGCGGGTCATCATCGCGCTGGTCCAGCCGTCACCCACCCGGGCGGCGCGCTTGAGTGCGACCTCGGTGTGGCCACCGACGTAGAACGGCACCGGCTTGGATGGCGCCGGGCTCATCTGGAGTTTGTCGAAATCGTAGAATTCGCCGTGGAATTCGACCATGCCGCCGCCCAGGACGAGCTTGATGATCTCGATCATCTCGTCCACCCGGGCGCCGCGGCGGGCATACGGGACACCGCACCATTCGAATTCCTCAGGCGCCCAGCCGATCCCGACACCGAACCCGAAGCGGTTGTCGGTCAGGTTGGCCACCGAGCCGACCTGGCGGGCCAGCAGCAGCGGGTTGCGGGAGCCCAGCTTGAGCACGTTGGTGTAGAAGCGCAGCGTTGAGGTGACCGCACCCATAGCGGCCGCCGCGATCAGCGGATCCACCCACGGGGTGTCCGCGTTCCACATCCGCGACCCGTCGGGGGTGTAGGGGTAGTCCTCCGACGCGGTTTCCATGTAGAACAGCGAATCGGGCAGGGCGATCGCGTCGAATCCGAACTCTTCGGCACACTTCGCCAGCTCGACCAACTGATCCACGGGACCCATCGCGATGCTGCACGTGTACTTCATCCGGGTCATGTCGCCTTCGCGGACTCGGCTGGCTTTTCGGAGCCGACGACCCACATCGAGTAGTACTGCGAACCACCGCCGTAGGCGTGGCCAAGGGCCTTGCGGGCACCCTCCACCTGGTGCTCGCCGGCCTTGCCCATCACCTGGATGGCGGATTCGGCGAAGCGGATCATGCCCGACGCTCCGATCGGGTTCGACGAGAGCACGCCGCCGGAGGGATTGACCGGGAGCCGGCCGCCGATCGCGGTCTCGCCGGCCTCGGTGAGCTTCCAGCCCTCGCCCTCGGGGGCGAAGCCGAGGTTTTCCAGCCACATCGGCTCGAACCACGAGAAGGGCACGTAGATCTCGGCCACATCGATCTCGTCGATCGGGCTCTTGATGCCCGCGGCCCTCCACAGTGCGGCTGAAGCGTCGCGTCCGGCCTGTGGGTTGACCTGGTCCCGGCCGCTGTAGGCCAGCGGTTCGGTGCGCAGCGCGGTGGCATGCACCCAGGCGACGGGATGGCCATCGGCGACGCGCCGGTCGGCGATCTTCTCGTCGCCGATCACCATCGCGCACGCGCCATCCGAGGAGGGGCAGGTCTCGTCGTAGCGGATGGGGTCCCACAACATCGGGGAATCCATCACCTTCTCCACGGTGATGTCGGGTTGGTGCAGGTGCGCCAGCGGGTTCTTGGCGCCGTTGCGCCTGTCCTTCACCGCGACGATCGCGCCGATGTTGCTGGGCGCGCCGGAGCGGTTGATGTAGGCCCGGATGTGTGGGGCGAAGTAGCCGCCGGCGCCGGCACCGACCGGCTTGGTGAACGGCACGTTGATCGAAAGCGCCCACATGGCATTGGATTCCGACTGTTTCTCCCAGGACAGAGCCAACACGCGCCGGTACTTGCCGGACTGCACCAGGCTCACGGCGACGATGGCGGTGGACCCGCCGACCGAACCGGCCGTATGCACCCTGATCAAGGGCTTGCCGGTGGCGCCGATGGCATCGGACATGAACAGTTCGGGCATCATGACGCCCTCGAACAGGTCGGGTGCCTTGCCGACGACGACGGCGTCGATGTCGTCGAAGGTGGAATCGGAATCGGCCAGCGCCTTGTCGACGGCCTCGCGCACCAGGCCGTTCATCGACACGTCCTTGCGTTTGGAGACGTACTTCGTCTGCCCGGTACCCAGCACCGCGGCGAGGTGTTTTGCCATCAGGCATCCCTTCCTTCGAGCACGGCGACCAGATTCTGTTGCAGCACCGGCCCGCTGGTGGCATGGGCCAGCGCCCGCTGGGCCGAGCCGTCGAAGATGTGCCGGGCCGCGAACCCGATGCGTTCGAGACCGGCCGAGAACATCGCGTTGGCCGTCAGAGCGCCACCCGAGGGGTTCACCTCTGTCGAGGACGGCAGCCCTATCGCTTCGGTGAGGATCAATTGCTGGTGGGTGAACGGGGCATGGATCTCGGCCACGTCGACCGAACCGAGGTCGTCGTTGGCCGCGATCTTCGCCGATGCCGACGTCGACGCGGAAACCGTCAGGTCGCGGGCGCCGAGGACCGGTGTCTCGATTCGATGTTCGAAACCGCTGATCCAGGCGGGCCGTTCGCGCAGTTCACGGGCGCGGTCACCGGCGGCCAGCACGATGGCCGACGCGCCGTCGGTGATGGGGGCGATGTCGTGGCGGCGCAGGGGGTCGGCGAAGAACGGCCGGTCCAGCAGCTCGTCGACGCTGGTGGCGGGCTTCTCGGCATCGACCCGGTCGGCACGGGCGAATGCGTCCAGCGCAACCTGGGCCATCTGTTCCTCGGTCCACTTCCCGGAGTCGAGGCCGAGACGGGCCTGCAGCCCGGCGATGGACACCGCGTCGGGCCACAGCGGTGCCACGGTGTAGGGGTCGGTCTGCAGTGCCAGCACGCGACGCAGGTTTCCGGCCGACGACTTGCCGAAGCCGTACACCAGTGCCGTGTCGATTTCGCCGGTGAGCAGCTTGATGTAGGCCTCGTACAGTGCCCACGCGGCGTCCATCTCGACGTGGGACTCGTTGATCGGCGGAACGGCGCCGATGGAGTCGATCGCCGAGATGAACGAGAATGCGCGCCCAGCAAGGTAATCCGATGAACCCGAGCACCAGAACCCGATATCGGCGCGTGCGATGCCCAGTTCGTCGTAGAGCTGGCTGAAACATGGCATCAGCATCTCGACGCCGTTGGTGGTGCCGTCGGTACGGCGGACATGCGGGGCGTGTGCAAAGCCGACCACCGCGATATCGCGAGAACTCATGTGCCCTCAAACCTCTTTACAGGTGGTGCTTGTAGCTGTCGTAGTCGGCGTCCGGTTCGCCGGTAGGCCGGAAGTACTCGATGTTGTCGATGCCGAAATCCCTTTCCTCCAGGGGTTTCCACACCGCCTCGACCCTCATCCCCATCCGGACTTCCGACGCGTCGATCTCCTGGACCAGGTGCAGGAAGGGAATGTCGGCGCCGTCGAGCAGTACGTAGGCCGCGACATAAGGCGGCTTGATCTTCTGGCCGGCGAACGGGATGTTGATGATCGCGAACGTCGTCACGGTGCCCTTGTCGGGCAGGTCGACGAAGTGATCGAGGGCCTTCCCGGTGGCCGGATCGGCCTCCCGCGCCGGGAAATACACCTTGCCGTCCTCGCCGGTGCGCGCACCGAGCAGCCTGCCTTCGCGCAGTGCCCGCAGGTAGGCGCTCTCCGGCAGCGAGGCGCTGTGCTGGATCTCGACGTTGACCGGGGTGACGATCATCGTCACCGGATCGCGCTCGTCGTCGCGTTGGTCCCCGGCTTCGGGCACGTCCTCTGCGCGGTCGCCGAGCGCGAAGTAGGCGATGTCGTGAATCGAGCCCTGCGGCTCGTCGGCCCAGTGCACGTGCACCCGGTCGCCGGTCTTGATGGACTCTGCGGATCCTCCGAGTCCGACATCAACGGCGTGCAGCATCGGGACGTCGGCGCCGTCGAGTTTGATCAGCGCCCACGCGAACGGCCGATCCAGGGGCTGGCCCTCGAGCGGCTCGCGTTGCCAGCTCCAGGACAGCACGGTGCCCACGCTTGCCACCGGTACGATCTCGGTCAACTGTTCATAGCTGACCGGGTCGTATTCGGCGGGTGGTACGAACACCCGTCCGTCGGAACCGCGAACGCCGACGATGCGGCGTTCGCGCAGTGCGGTGAAGAAGGCGCTGAGCGTCGGTCCGACTGAACGGGTGTAGTCGAACGACAGTTTCAGCGGCGCCGAAAGGGGCGGTTCGTGGGAATCGATCAAGGCCGGGCGGCTTTGGCTGGCTGTCACAGCATCGAGTAGAACAGGTTCTAAGAAACGTGGCAAGGATCCTGTTCCGAACAGAAAGGCGGCACCGATGAAGCTGGGACTGCAACTCGGATACTGGAGCGCGCAGCCGCCGACCGATCACGCCGAACTGGTGGCCGCCGCTGAGGAGGCCGGCTTCGACACGGTGTTCACCGCCGAGGCCTGGGGCTCCGACGCCTACACGCCTTTGGCATGGTGGGGTCGCGAGACGACGCGGATGCGGCTGGGCACCTCGGTGGTGCAGCTGTCGGCGCGCACACCTACGGCCTGCGCGATGGCCGCGCTGACCCTGGATCACCTCTCCGGTGGCCGGCACATCCTGGGGCTCGGGGTGTCCGGGCCCCAGGTGGTGGAGGGCTGGTACGGGCAGAAGTTTCCCAAGCCGCTGGCCCGCACCCGCGAGTACATCGACATCGTTCGCCAGGTGTGGGCCCGTGAGGCCCCGGTGACCAGTGCCGGGCCGCACTATCCGCTGCCGTTGTCCGGGGAGGGCACCACGGGCTTGGGCAAGGCGCTCAAGCCGATCGTGCACCCGTTGCGTGCCGACATCCCGATCATGCTGGGCGCCGAGGGGCCCAAGAACATCGCACTGGCCGCGGAGATCTGCGACGGCTGGCTGCCGATCTTCTACTCGCCGCGGCTGGCCGACATGTACAACGAGTGGCTCGATGAGGGGTTCGCACGTCCGGGCGCGCGGCGCACCCGTGAGGACTTCGAGATCTGCGCGACGGCGCAGGTGGTGGTCACCGACGACCGGGCGGCAACGTTCGAGATGATCAAGCCCTTCCTGGCGCTGTACATGGGTGGCATGGGGGCCGAAGACACCAATTTCCACGCCGAGGTCTATCGCAGGATGGGCTACTCCGAGGTCGTTGATGACGTCACCGCGTTGTTCCGCTCCGGCCGTCAGGACGGCAAGGACCGAGCCGCCAAGATCATCCCCGACGAGCTCGTCGACGACTCCGCCATCGTCGGGGACATCGACTACGTGCGCAAGCAGGTGGCTGCCTGGGAGGCCGCCGGCGTGACGATGATGGTCATCGGCGCGCGCAGCGTCGAGCAGATCCGCGAAGTCGCCGCACTGGTGTAGACACTTCTTGCAAGTTGTATAGAACCGGTTCTAGATTGGCCGGGTGACGACCGGTCGGTCAGCTGAGGATGTGGGCGTCGCCGAAGGTCATCTCGACATTGGCGACCGACCCCGAGACCATGGCGCGCTTCGGCAGCCCCAGCGAGGCCAGCTCCCTGGCGTACGGATGATTGCCCAGCCGCAGCCGTGCCCCACCCATCCGGAACCGGACCCCGGAGGTCTTCATCTCCCAGGGCACTTCCCGCGTCGTGCCGTCGGAGTAGGTGTACGTCTTGAGCACCTGCGGCCGGTTCCGCAACGACGGAATTGGCACCCCGCGACTGACATCCATCGCGGCGATCAGCGAGCCGGCCTCACTGACCTCGAACGAGAACGGATTGCCGTCGCGGACCGCGAAGTCCGCCATGATCTTCGGGAAGCCCCAGATGGTACGACCGGCCTCCAGGGTGAAGGCCTGGTCGACGGGCAGGTGGTGGATGAACGCAGCGGCATCGCCGAGTGCCTTCAGGCCGCCGGCCTGCGAACCCGGCGGATTGACCATCACGCAGGTGCCGAACTCGTGATATTTGCCCAGGTCGCCGTCGATGTAGCGAGCCAGCATGAGCGTCACCACCGCGCGGCCCGGCCGGAACTGGCAGACCTGCAGACCGCTGTAGTCGACGAGCCGCTGGGCCGCGTCCGCCGGCACCGAGAACATCGCGGTGTGTACGTCGGCTTTTCGGATCCGCACGGGCATGGTGAGCACCGTTCCGGCGATGGTGTGCTGCGAATCGGGCATGGGGTCACTGTAATCCGCGACAGACAGCGATGTGGAGGAAAGAATGACAGGCACACTGGCGGAGACCAAGCCGGACGTCGATCTGACCAACGGCACCTTCTATGCCGACGGCGGGGCTCGCGAGGTCTACCGCTGGATGCGGGCCAATGAGCCGGTGTTTCGCGACCGCAACGGCTTGGCCGCGGCGGCGACGTATCAGGCGGTGATCGAGGCAGAACGCGATCCGGAGACGTTCTCCAACACCGGTGGGATCCGGCCGGACAACCCGGGCATGCCGTACATGATCGATATGGACGATCCCGCACACCTGTTGCGGCGCAAGCTCGTCAACGCCGGTTTCACCCGAAAGCGGGTGATGGACAAGGCGCCTGGCATTGGCAGGCTGTGTGATGCCCTCATCGATGCGGTATGCGAGCGAGGAGAGTGCGACTTCGTCCGCGACATCGCGGCTCCGCTGCCGATGGCCGTCATCGGCGACATGCTCGGTGTGGTGCCCGAAGACCGCGCGATGTTGTTGAAGTGGTCCGACGACCTGGTGTGCGGGCTGAGTTCTGCCGCCGACGCCGAGACGTTGCAGGCGGTCATGGATGCGTTCGCGGGGTATTCCGCCTTCGCCATGGAGACGATTGCGAAGCGGCGAGCCGAACCGACCGACGACCTGTTCTCGATTCTGGTCAACTCAGAGGTCGAGGGCCAGCGGATGGACGACCAAGAGATCCTCATGGAGACGCTCCTGATCCTGATCGGCGGGGACGAGACCACCCGGCACACGCTCTCCGGCGGCGCCGAACAGCTTCTGCGGCATCGGGATCAATGGAGTCGCCTGGTAGCCGATGCTGACCTGGTGCCCGGTGCCATCGAGGAAATGCTGCGCTGGACCTCACCGGTGAAGAACATGGCCCGAACGCTCATGCGAGACATCGAGTTCCACGGCACGCAGCTGCGCAAGGGCGAGAAGATGCTGCTGATGTTCGAGTCGGCCAACTTCGACGAGTCGGTGTTCGGCGACCCGGAGAGCTTCAGTGTCGATCGAAACCCGAACAGCCACCTGGCGTTCGGATTCGGGACGCACTTCTGCCTGGGCAATCAGTTGGCCCGGCTCGAGCTGAGTACGATGCTGCGCAAGCTGCTCGAGCGGCTGCCGGACCTGCGGCTGGCCGACGAGTCCGCACTGCCGCTGCGCCCGGCCAACTTCGTCAGCGGTGTGGAGAAGATGCCGGTGGTGTTCACGCCGTCGGCGCCGGTCTCTGCCTAGAGCTCGCTTCGCGAGTGTGAAATCTCGGCGAGAATTGGCCGGATTTGTCGCACAGGATTCACATTCGGCGGGCGAACGCTGACCGGATGCGATGGATGACCACGGCCGGGGTGTCCTCGGACGTCACCCGCACGACGATCCACCCCATGGCCGTGAGTTCCTCGGTCCGGGCGATGTCCCGGTTGAACTGACGGCGGCTGGTCCGGTGATGGTCGCCGTCGTACTCCGCGGCGATCTTCACCTCCTCCCAGCCCATGTCGAGGCGTGCGGTGACCTGGCCGTATTCGTCGGCAACGGGGACCTGTGTCCGCGGGCGCGGGAATCCCGCACGGACGACCAGCAGTCGCAGCCAGGTCTCGCGCGGCGATTCCGCGCCTCCGTCGACGAGCTCGAGCACACTTCGCACGCGCTTGATCCCCCGCCGACCTCGGTATCGCCGCGTGAGCGGCTCGACGTCGGCCGTCTTCAGATCCGTCGCATTCGCCAGTGCGTCGATCGCTGCCACCGCGCGGTCGACGGGATTGCGGCAGGCGAGGTCGAGGGCGGTGCGCGCCGGCGTCGTCACCCGGACACCGTTGACCAGCGCCGCCTCGTCGTCGGCTATCCGGTCGGCGTAGGTGCGGATGCCGCACGGACTATGGCGGTTGCCGTGCAGAAGCTCGGCCGGCGCCCGAGGGTCGACCCATTTCGCGCCGTGCAGCGCCGCGGCGGAACGGCCCGCAACGACACCGCGACGTCGAGACCACAGCCAGGCGGCCTCGGCGCGGATCGCAGCGTGAACGACGGTGTGGCGCGGGAGATGGACACCTGGATAGATCCCGACGTAGCGGGTGCGCAGGGCATACGGCGACACCAGACCTGCGGCGACCGACTCGCTGCCGATGATGACTGCCGACACGGCAGGAGTCTGCCAACCGGTACCGACACCCCACGAGTGTGAAACCTCTGCGAGAAATCGCGGCAATAGCCGCAGAGGATTCACACTCGGCGAAAGCTGACGAACTAGCGCATCTTGAACTGCGGGGCGCGCTTCTCCTTGAAGGCCAGCGGGCCCTCCTTGGCGTCTTCGGACAGGAACACCTCGATGCCGATCTTGGTGTCGATCTTGAACGCCTCGTTCTCGGGCATGCCCTCGGTCTCGCGAATCGAGCGCAGGATCGCCTGCACCGCCAGCGGGCCGTTGGCTGCTATGACGTCCGCGAGTTCCAGCGCCTTGGCCAGCGCCTGCCCGTCGGGCACCATGTACCCGACCAGACCTATGTCCAGGGCCTCGGTCGTAGTGATGTGCCGGCCGGTGAGCAGCAGGTCGCAGGCAACGGTGTAGGGGATCTGGCGCACCAGCCGCACCGCCGAACCGCCCATCGGGTACAGGCTCCACTTCGCCTCGGAGATACCGAACTTCGCGCTCTCGCCGGCGACCCGGATATCGGTGCCCTGCAGGATCTCGGTGCCGCCTGCGATCGCGGGCCCCTCGACGGCGGCGATCAGCGGCTTGGTGAGCCGACGGCCCTTGAGCAGCGCGTCGATGCGCGACGGGTCGTAGCTGCCGTCCTTGAACGAGTCGCCCGGTGGCTTTGCGGTCGCCGCCTTGAGGTCCATGCCCGCACAGAAGTAGCCGCCGGCCCCGGTGAGGACGCAGACCCGGATGTCGGGATCGTTGTCGACGCGGTCCCATGCCTCGACCATGATCGAGAGCATCTCGGTGGACAGCGCGTTGCGCGTCTCGGGTCGGTTCAGCGTGACGATCAAGGTATGTCCGCGCTGCTCGACGAGGGCGTCAGGGCCTTTCTCGGTGCTTTTCTCCTCGCTCATGGACAGACCGCCTTCCTGCGTCACAGCCAGAGACTTGTCAGAAAATGTAACACGTTCTAATTTGGGGTCGTGGCCCTGAACATAGCCGACCTAGCCGAGCACGCCATCGACGCTGTGCCTGACCGTGTCGCCCTGATTTGCGGTGACGAGCAGATCACCTACGCCGAACTGGAGGAGAAGGCGAACCGCTTCGCCCACTACCTCATCGACCAGGGCGTGAAGAAGGACGACAAGGTGGGGTTGTACTGCCGCAACCGCATCGAGATCGTCATCGCGATGCTGGGCATCGTCAAGGCCGGCGCGATTCTGGTCAACGTCAACTTCCGCTACGTCGAGGCCGAACTGCGCTACCTGTTCGACAACTCCGACATGGTCGCACTGGTCCACGAGCGCCAGTACGCCGATCGTGTCGCCAACGTGCTGCCGGATACGCCCAATGTGAAGACCGTCCTTGTCGTCGAGGACGGCAGTGACAAGGACTACCAGCGTTACGGCGGGGTGGAGTTCTACGAGGCCATCGCCCAGGGCTCGCCGGAGCGGGACTTCGGCGAGCGTAGCGCCGACGACATCTATCTGCTCTACACCGGCGGCACCACCGGCTTCCCCAAGGGCGTGATGTGGCGCCACGAGGACATCTACCGGGTGTTGCTGGGTGGAATCGACTTCGCCACCGGCGAATATGTCAAAGACGAATACGACCTGTCCACGCTGGCCGCCGCCGGACCTCCGTTGATCCGGTTCCCGGTCCCGCCGATGATCCACGGTGCCACCCAGTCGGCCACCTGGGCCGCCTTGTTCACCGGTGGAACCGTGGTCCTCGCACCGGAATTCGACGCCGAAGAAGTGTGGCGCACCGTCGCCGAGCGCAAGGTGAACCTGTTGTTCTTCACCGGCGACGCCATGGGACGACCCCTGCTCGATGTGCTGGAGCGCGCACCGGGCGCGGGGGAAGAGGCTCGTGACCTGTCCTCACTGTTCCTGCTCGCGAGTACCGCGGCGCTGTTCTCGCCGAGTCTGAAGGAGAGGTTCCTCGAGCTGCTGCCCAACCGGATCATCACCGACTCGATCGGATCCTCGGAGACCGGGTTCGGCGGCACCAGCATCGTCGCCAAGGGTTCGGCGCAGGCCGGCGGTCCGCGAGTCACCATCGACAAGAACACCGTGGTGCTCGACGAGGAGGGCGACGAGGTCACGCCCGGCTCCGGCGTGCGCGGCATCATCGCCAAGCGCGGTCACATTCCCGTTGGCTACTACAACGACGAGAAGAAGACCGCGGAGACCTTCCGCACCATCAAGGGCGTGCGCTACGCGATCCCGGGCGACTACGCCCAGGTCGAAGAGGATGGCACCGTGACCATGCTGGGGCGCGGCTCGGTGTCGATCAACACCGGCGGGGAGAAGGTCTACCCCGAGGAGGTCGAGGCCGCGCTCAAGGGGCATCCCGACGTCTTCGACGCGCTGGTCGTCGGAGTCCCGGACCCGCGCTACGGCCAGCACGTCGCCGCCGTCGTCGCACCGCGCGACGGAGCCCGCCCGACGCTGGCAGAACTCGACGCGTTCGTGCGCAACGACATCGCCGGCTACAAGGTCCCCCGGAGTCTGTGGCTCGTCGACGAGGTAAAGCGTTCGCCGGCCGGCAAGCCCGACTACAAGTGGGCCAGGGAACAGACCGAGCTGCGGCCCGCCGACGAAGTGCACACCAAGCACGTGGGTGCCACCAGCTGATGCATACCGGACTGTGCGACCGGTTCGGCATCGACTACCCGATCTTCGTCTTCACCCCGTCGGAGAAGGTCGCGGCCGCGGTCAGCCGCGCCGGGGGCATGGGTGTGCTCGGCTGCGTGCGGTTCAACCATCCCGACGACCTTGAGTCGGTGCTGTGCTGGATGGACGACAACACCGAGGGCAGACCGTACGGGGTAGACGTGGTGATGCCGGCGAAGATTCCCACCGAGGGGTCCGCCGTCGACATCGACAAGCTGATCCCGCAGGCACATCGCGACTTCGTCGCCAAGACGCTGGCCGATCTGGGCGTGCCGCCCCTACCCGACGACGAGGCCCGCAGCGAGGGCACGCTGGGCTGGTTGCACTCGATCGCCCGATCCCATGTGGAGGTCGCGCTCAAGCACCCGATCAAGCTGATCGCCAACGCGCTGGGCTCGCCGCCCAAGGACGTCATCGACCAAGCCCACGGGGCAGGCATTGCGGTTGCCGCACTGGCCGGTTCGGCCAAGCATGCGCAACGACACGTCGACAACGGTGTCGACGTTGTCGTTGCGCAGGGCCACGAGGCCGGTGGCCACACCGGTGAGATCGGGTCGATGGTGCTGTGGCCCGAGATCTGCGATACGGTCGGGGACCGGACCGCGGTGCTCGCCGCGGGCGGCATCGGCACCGGACGGCAGGTGGCCGCCGCGTTGGCGCTGGGTGCATCCGGGGTGTGGATGGGTTCGGCCTTCCTGACGGCGGCCGAGTACGACCTCGGCGTGCGCAGCGGCGACGGGCCGTCGGTCATCCAGCAGGCGCTGCTCGCGGCCACATCCAGCGACACCGTGCGCCGGCGCATCTACTCGGGCAAGCCGGCGCGGCTGCTCAAGAGCCGGTGGACCGACGCTTGGGACGCCGACGCGGCTCCCGAGCCACTGCCGATGCCGCTGCAGAACGTGCTGGTCAGCGAGGCGCACCAGCGGATGGGCCGGTCTGCCGATCCGACCGCGGTGGCCATGCCGGTCGGCCAGGTCGTCGGCCGGATGAACGAGATTCGCCCGGTTGCCGACATCATCGCCGAGCTGGTGTCCGGATTCGAGTCGGCGACCCGCAGGCTGGACGATATTCGCGACAGCTGACACCGCCGCCGCGTCTACAGTCGAACGCGATGACGATCGACGTGTGGATGCAGCACCCGACACAGCGTTTCCTCGCCAGTGACATGCTCGCGTCGCTGCGCCGGTGGACCGGTGGCCGGATACCCGAGGTGGACCCCCCGATCGCGGCAACGGTGGCATCGATGGATGAGGCCGGAGTCGACATCGGCCTGCTGAGTGCCTGGCTTGGTCCCAACGGCCTCGACCTGGTCTCGAATGACGAGGTCGCCGAGTGGGTTCGGCAGTATCCGAGCCGGTTCGCCGGGCTGGCAACGGTGGATCTCGACCGGCCCATGGTTGCCGTCCGGGAGCTACGCAGGCGGGTGCGAGAGGACGGCTTCGTGGGGCTGCGCGTCGTGCCCTGGCTGTGGGGAGCGCCGCCGACCGACCGCCGCTACTACCCGCTGTTCGCAGAATGTGTCGAACTCGGTGTCCCCTTCTGCACCCAGGTGGGCCACACCGGCCCGCTGCGGCCATCGGAGACCGGGCGCCCGATTCCCTACATCGATGAGATCGCCCTGGATTTCCCCGAACTCGTCATCGTCTGTGGCCACGTCGGATATCCCTGGACCGAGGAGATGGTCGCTGTCGCGCGCAAGCACGAGAACGTTTACATCGACACGTCGGCCTACACCACCCGCCGCCTGCCGGAACAGCTCGTGGCATTCATGAGAACCAATACCGGGGCCCGAAAAGTGTTGTTCGGCACCAACTATCCGATGATCGGTCATTCCCATGCTCTGGACGGGATCGACGAACTCGGCCTCTCCGACGGCGCCCGGGCGGACTACCTGCACGACAATGCCCGCCGGGTGTTCACGAAACTGAACGGAGCCCACGGGTGAACGGCGCCGGGGCCCTCGTCGCCTCGCTGGTGGGCAGCGGTGTCGACGTCTGTTTCGCCAACCCGGGAACCTCGGAGATGCACTTCGTCGCGGCGCTGGACGCCATGCCGGGGATGCGCGGCGTGCTCACCCTGTTCGAGGGGGTCGCCACCGGGGCTGCCGACGGCTATGCCCGGGTGTCCGGCGATCCGGCCGCGGTGCTGCTGCACTTGGGCCCCGGCCTGGGCAACGGCCTGGCGAATCTGCACAACGCCCGCCGCGCCAGGGCGCCGATGGTGGTCGTCGTCGGCGACCACGCCACCTACCACAAGCGCTACGACGCCCCACTGGAGTCCGATATCGATTCGGTGGCCGGCACCGTCTCAGGCTGGGTACGGCGTCCGGCCGGGGTCGCCGATGTCGCCGCCGACACGCTGGAGGCCATCGCGTCGGCGCGAGCCCACCAGCACATCTCCACACTGATCCTGCCCGCCGACATCTCCTGGAGCGACGGCGCACAGTTGGCTGAATCCGTTGCGCCGCCGACATCTCCGAGCGCCGGCGGCGCGGACGAGGCGGCGGCCGCGCTGGGTGCGGGTGAGCCGACAGTGGTCCTGATCGGTGGGGATGCCACCCGCGAGCCGGGCCTGAGCGCAGCGGCCCGGCTGGCACAGCGGTACGGGGCGCGGTTGTTCTGCGAGACGTTTCCCGCGCGGCTGGAACGCGGGGCGGGGCTGCCCGCCGTGGAGCGCATCGCCTATTTCGCCGAGGCGGCCGTCGCGCAGCTGGCCGGCGCCCGCAACCTGATCCTGGCCGGCGCATCGTCACCGGTCTCGTTCTTTGCCTACCCCGGCAAAGCGAGCGACCTGGTGCCCGAAGGCTGCCAGGTGCACACCCTCGCCGGGCCGGTCGGCGCGGCCGAGGCGCTGGTCGCTCTGGCCGACCGGTTGGCGCCGACGACCGTCGCGCCGACGGCGAGCCTCTCGCGACCGGCTCTGACCAGTGGCCCTCTCAACGCCCAGAATTCGGCCGAGGTCGTCGGTGCGCTGCTGCCGGAGCGGACGATCGTCGTCGACGAATCCAACACGGCGGGGTTCCTCGTGCCGCAGGCCACCGCGGGTGCTCCGGCCCACGACTGGCTGACGCTGACCGGTGGTGCGATCGGCTATGCCCTGCCGGTGGCGGTCGGTGCCGCGATCGCCGCTCCCGATCGGCCGGTGCTGTGTCTGGAGTCCGACGGGTCGGCGATGTACACCATCTCGGCGCTGTGGACGCAGGCGCGCGAGCAGCTCGACATCACCACAGTCGTCTACGCCAACCGGTCCTATGACATCCTGCGGATCGAATTGCAGCGGGTCGGCGCCCAGACCGGCTCGGCCGGGCCGGGTCCGAAAGCCGCGGCACTTCTCGACTTGACCCACCCCACACTTGACTTCGTGCGTATCGCGGAAGGCATGGGGGTTCCGGCCCGCCGAGTGGGCACCGCCGACGAACTCGCCGACGCGCTGCGCTGGGCGTTCGGCGAGCCCGGTCCGCACCTGGTCGAGGCGATCATGCCATCGGTCGGCGGCTAGGGCGTCAGCGTGGTATCTCGTACACCGGGTCGGCGCAGTCGAGCGCTTCGGCGGACAGTGTGCGCTTGACGATCTTGAACGTCTCGGTGCGCGGCAGGGATGTGCTCACCCGGATGAAGGACGGCCACTGCTTGGGTCCGAGGTCGGCCTGTTCGGTCAGGAACTCCCGGAACTTCAGCGGGTCGAAGTCACAACCGTCCGGCATCACCAGCGCCGCCATCACCCGGTCGCCGACGTCGGGGTCCGGTATCGCGTAGACGGCGGCCTCGGTCACGTCGGGGTAGCGCATCAACACCCGCTCGATCGGCGCGGTTCCCAGGTTCTCCCCGTCGACCCGCATCCAGTCGCCCAGCCGCCCGGCGAAATAGACGTAGCCCGCCTCGTCGCGGTATGCCAGGTCGCCGCTGTGGTAGACCCCGCCGGCCATCCGCTGGGCTTCGGCCTCGGGATCCTTGTAGTAGCCGCGGAACTGGCCTGGGCCGTCGATGTTGACGAGTTCGCCGATCACGCCGGGCGGGCACGACCGGCCGGTGTCGACGTCGACGATGTCGAGGTCGTCGGGAAGCGGTCCGAGCGATCCTTCCGGGGCGTCGGGGGTACGGGCGATGGCCACCCCGCCCTCCGTCGACCCGAAGCCGTCGACCACGACCACACCGAACCGCTGGGCGAAACGCTCCAGATCGCGCGGAGCGCCTTCGTTGCCGTACACGATCCGCAGCGGGTTGTCGGCATCGTCGGGCCGGGCCGGGGTGGCCAGGATGTAGGACATCGGCTTGCCGACGTAGTTGGCGTAGGTTGCGTTGAACCTGCGGACATCGGGAATGAACTGCGATGCCGAGAACTTGCGGCGCAACGCGATCGATGCCCCTGCGGCAACCGCCGGAGCCCAGCCCGCCATCACGGCGTTGGAATGGAACAGCGGCATCGACAGGTAGCACGTGTCGGACGGACCCAACCCGAACCGCTCCGCGAGCATGATTCCGGGAAAGGCGACCTTGTAGTGCGTGCACCGCACGGCCTTGGGTTCGCCGCTGGTCCCCGAGGTGAAGATCAGCATGTACAGATCGTCGGATGTGCTGTCGGCGAACGTGATCGGTGATCCGCGGTAGGACGCCACCTCCTGTGCCCATGCCGGCGAGGTCATGTCGATGACGGCCATGCCCTCGGGTGTGAAGCCGGAGCCGTAGGGTTGCGGGTCGCCGGAGCCGCTGGGTCGGCGACCTTGGGACGCGTCGGTCAGGATCAGCTGACAGTCGGCGTGCTCGATGTCACGGCGCAGCGCCGCGCCACGTCTGGTCGGGTTGAGCCCGACCGGCACCAGCCCGCTCAGGCCGGCCGCCACCAGCATCGTCGAGAACGTCGGCGTGTTGCCCAGCAGCACACCGACGTGCGCAGGCTTGTCCGGATCGATCCGGGCCGTCAGGGCCGCAGCCAGATCGGCGGCATCCTGAATGTGTTGGCGCCACGTCGAATACGAGCCGTCGTCGGCGTGAATGCCGCGATCGTCGACCTCAGCCAGCGGCACCAGTAGCCCGGTGACAGTCGGATCGTCGGCCACGGGATCGGTCAGGCCGGTGTGTCGGCCAGGTCCCGGCCGATGAGGCGCAGCGCAGCGGTGGCCCCGCCGACGGCGAACTCCGTCTGCTTGGCGGTGATGAAGTAGCGGTGCACCGGATGGTCCATGTCGATACCGACCCCGCCGTGCACGTGGACCGTCGTGTGCGCGACGCGGTGCCCGGCTTCGGCGGCCCAGAACGCCGCCGTGGCGACTTCCAGGTCGGCGGGGGAATCCTCGGACAGCCGCCAGGCCGCCTGGTCCAGCGTCAGACGCAGCCCCTTGATGTCGATGTAGTCGTCGGCAAGCCGCTGGGAGACAGCCTGGAAGCTGCCGATCGGACGGTCGAACTGCTCGCGGGTGCGCGCGTATTCCGCGGTCAACTCGAGTGCGCGTTCCAGCACCCCCAGTTGAAAGGCCGTGTGCCCCAGCGTGCTGCGGGTCGTCAGCCAGGCCAGCGCTTCGGCGCCAGCGACGATCCGGTCGGCGCCCAGCTCGACACCCGACAGGTCGAGTTCACCGGCGCTGCCCAGGCCCGTCGTCTGCAACGGTGTCACCGACACCCCGGGGTCACCGGCTGCGACCAGAAAGACCCGGATACCGGAGTCCGTCTCGGCCGGCACCAGGAAAGCGTCGGCGACCGGCGCGAACGCCACCTGGGTGCGGGCTCCGGACAGCCGGAACCCATCCCCGGACCCGGTCGCCTGCACCGGCCCCTGACCCAGTTCGCCGTCGAGGGCGACGGTCAGGATTTTCTCGCCGCTGACGGCCGGGACCGCCCACTGTTGCTGGAGTTGTTCGGGTCCGAACCGAGCCAGTGTGCTCGCGGCGAGCGCCACCGACTCCAGGTACGGCACCGCGGCGAGTTGGCGTCCCAGCGCCGTGAGGATGGCCGTCTGCTCCAGCGTCCCGAATCCGCCGCCGCCCACCGACTCCGGTGCGGCGGTGGAGAGGATGTCGGCGTCGATCAGCTTGCCCCACAGGGTCTTGTCGAACCGCTGTTCCAGGTCGTCCAGCTCACGCTGGTGCGCGGGTGTGCAGACGGCGTCGACGATGGTGCCGACCAGAGCCGACAGATCCTGCGCCGCTTCTGTTCTGGTGAAATCCATGGAGGTCCTACTCGGTCGGTTCGACGTGGTCAGCGATTGACTCGCGGCAGGCCCAGGGCAACCATGCCGATGATGTCGCGTTGGATCTCGTTGGTGCCGCCTCCGAAGGTGAGGACCAGCGCCGCTCGGTGCATTCTTTCCACCCGGCCGCGCAACAGCGCGCCGTGCGAATCCTGCCGCAAGGTCGCTGAGGGCCCGAGGACCTCCATCAGCAGGCGGTAGGCCTCGGTGGCCAGCTCGGTGCCGAAGACCTTGGCCGCCGAGGCGTCGGCGGGCGACGGGGCGGCCACGTCGGAAGACGCCAACTCCCAGTTGATCAGCTTGAGGTACTCGGCTTTCGCGTGCACCCGGGCGAGGTTGAGCTGCACCCACTCCGAGTCGATGAGTCGGGCGCCACGCCCGTCCTTGGTGTTCTGCGCCCATTCGCGAACCTGGTTGAGTGCCAGGAAGATCGGCTGCGAAGAGACCAGCGCGACGCGCTCGTGGTTGAGCTGGTTGGTGACCAGCTTCCAGCCGCCGTTCTCCTCGCCCACCCGGTTGGCGACGGGCACCCGCACATCTTGGTAGTAGGTGGCACTGGTGCCGACACCGGCCATCGTGCGCACCGGTGTCCAGGAGAAGCCCTCGGCCGTGGTGGGCACGATCAGCACCGAGATGCCACGGTGCTTCTTGGCCTCGGTATTGGTGCGCACGGCCAGCCACACGTAGTCGGCGTACTGGATGAGGCTGGTCCACATCTTCTGGCCGTTGACCACGTAGTCGTCGCCGTCGCGGACGGCGGTGGTACGCAGCGCCGCCAGGTCGGTTCCGGCGCCGGGCTCGGAGTAGCCGATCGAGAAGTGCAGATCGCCCGCGGCGATCTTGGGCAGGTAGAACGCCTTCTGCTCGTCGGTGCCGTAGGCCATGATCGTCGGCGCCACGCTGTTGATGGTCAGGAAGGGCACCGGTGTACCGGCGATCGCCGCCTCGTCGGTGAAGATCAGCTGATCCATCGCCGAACGGGCCTGGCCGCCGTACTCGGTGGGCCAGCCCAGCGCCAGCCAGCCGTCCTTGCCCATCTGGGCGACCGTCTCGCGGTAGACGTCGCCGCTGCCGATCTCGCCCCCGGAGGTGGACATCAGGGCTTCCTGGCGCTCCGGGGTCATCAGTTTCGCAAAGTATGACCGGAGCTCGCGGCGCAGCTCCTCTTGTTCAGGGGTGTAACTGATCCGCATGGCGTGGTCCCTCACTAGGTATCCGAATCCCAGGTCGCTGCGCTCCTGCCGGCCGGGATCCGTCCCTGGCCGGCACCCGCCGGCACCCCTGGTTGTAACACGTTCTAGTCTTGTGGTCCAGCGGCCGTTCGGGCCAGGGATCGATGATCTGGCCGTAAGGTGGTGCTGCGAATGTCCGGACCAGCCCGGTTCGACCCGGCAAGGAGGTTGTCGTGCGCGTTGAAGTCGACCATGATCGCTGTGAAGGTAACGCTGTCTGCGTGGGAATCGCGCCGGAGTTGTTCGAACTGGACGACGACGACTACGCCGTGGTGAAGGTCGATTCGATCCCGGCCGACCAGGAGGCGCTGGCCGAGCAGGCCATCGCGGAGTGCCCCCGCGCAGCCCTGAACCGCAAAGACTAGAGGTATTCATAAGTTGACTGCACAGGACGTGCCCGACGACTCGACCGATCTTTCCGGATGCGTCGCGGTGGTGACCGGCGCCGCTTCGGGCCTCGGCCGCGCGGAAGCCATCGGGCTGGCCAGATCCGGGGCGACCGTCGTCGTCAACGACATGCCCAAGGCGCTCGAGACTTCCGATGTGCTCGACGAGATCACCTCCGCGGGCTCCAAGGCGGTGGCGGTCGCCGGTGACATCAGCCAGCGGTCCACCGCCGACGAGCTGGTGGCCTGTGCCGACGGCCTAGGTGGCCTGAGCATCGTCGTCAACAACGCCGGTATCACCCGCGACCGCATGCTGTTCAACATGACCGACGAGGATTGGGATGCGGTCATCGCGGTCCATCTGCGTGGGCATTTCCTGCTCACTCGCAATGCCGCCACCTACTGGCGCAACCGGGCCAAGGAGAATGGGGGCTCGGTCTACGGCCGGATCGTCAACACCTCCTCGGAGGCCGGCCTCTCCGGTCCGATCGGCCAGGCGAACTACGGTGCGGCCAAAGCGGGTATCACGGCGTTGACGCTCTCGGCGTCGCGGGCGCTGGGCCGCTACGGTGTGCGGGCCAACGCGATCTGCCCACGGGCCCGCACCGCGATGACCGCCGATGTGTTCGGTGAGGTCCCGAAGCTGGCCGAGGGCGAGGTCGACCCGCTCTCGCCCGAACACGTCGTCACGTTGGTGCGGTTTCTGGCCTCGCCGGCATCAGACGACGTCAGTGGTCAGGTCTTCGTCGTTTACGGGCCGACGGTCACCCTGGTTGCGGCGCCCACCGCCGAGCACCGATTCCACGCCGACGGCGACGCCTGGGACCCGACGGCGCTGAGTGCTTCCATGCGGGAGTACTTCGCCGGCCGGGATCCCGAACGCACCTTCGGTGTGATGGGTCTGATGGGCGACTGAGGTCGAGAACTAGCCGAACCGGGGGTCGGCGTGGTCCGGCGCCCTGGTCTCGGCGAGCGCGTCGAGGAATGACCGCGCCCAGCGGTCGACGTCGTGGGCCAGCACCTGGCGGCGCAGTGCGCGCATCCGTCTGCGGCCCTCCTCCGGCGTCTGGTTCAGCGCCGCCTCGATGGTGTCTTTGACGCCCTCGAGGTCATGCGGATTGGTCAGGTAGGCCTGCCGGAGTTCTGCTGCGGCGCCGGTGAACTCGCTGAGTACCAGGGCGCCACCCAGGTCACTGCGGCACGCGACGTACTCCTTGGCCACCAGGTTCATGCCGTCACGCATCGGCGTGACCAGCATGACGTCGGCGGCCACGAAGAACGCGATCAGCTCATCGCGGGGCATGGGCCGGTGCAGGTAGTGGACAACCGGATGGCCCACTTCGCCGAATTCACCGTTGATGTGGCCGACTTGCTGCTCGATGTCGTTGCGCAGGATGCGGTAGCTCTCCACCCGCTCTCGGCTCGGTGTGGCCAACTGCACCAGGACGGTGTCGTCGCGCTTGGCCCGGCCCTCCTCCAGCAACTCCGAGAATGCCTTGAGCCGGACGTCGATGCCCTTGGTGTAGTCGAGTCGGTCGACGCCGAGCAGGATCTTGCGGGGATCGCCGAGTTCGGCGCGGATCTCTCGGGCGCGGCGCCGGATGTCGCGGTTGCGGGCCGTGCGGTCCAATGCGGCCGAATCGATGGAGATGGGGAATGCGCCGACCTTCACCGTGCGGAAGCCGACCTGAACCTCGCCGAAGCGTGACCGCACACCGACCGAGGCGCGCGAGGTGTTGGCGCCAACGAGTCGACGCGACAGGAAGAGGAAGTTCTGCGCACCGCCGGGCAGGTGGAAGCCGACCAGATCGGCGCCCAGCAGTCCCTCGACGATTTCGGTGCGCCACGGCAGCTGCATGAACAATTCCACCGGCGGAAACGGGATGTGCAGGAAGAATCCGATGGTCAGATCGGGTCGCAGCATCCGCAGCATCTTGGGGACGAGCTGCAGTTGGTAGTCCTGAACCCACACGGTGGCGCCCTGGGCCGCCGCGCGTGAGGTGGCCTCGGCGAAGCGCCGGTTGACGTCGACGTAGCGATCCCACCATTCGCGGTGGTAGATCGGCTTGACGATCACGTCGTGGTACAGCGGCCACAGCGTGGCGTTGGAGAATCCCTCGTAGTAGTCGGCGACGTCCTCGGCGCTGAGCCGGACCGGATAGAGCTGTAGACCATCGTCGTCGATGGGATCTTCGTCACCGTCGACCACGCCGGGCCAGCCGATCCAGGCGCCCCGGTGGCGGCGCAGCAGCGGCTCCAACGCGGTGACCAGGCCACCTGGGCTGCGCTTCCACGTGACGGTGCCGTCCGGCTGGCGCTCTGCGTCGATCGGCAGCCGGTTGGCGACCACCACGAAGTCAGAATCTCCGGAGCCGACGGTCGCCCCGTCTCCGGACACCACTTACGCCTCGAGCTTGGACGGCCCAATGCCGAGCATCGACAAGAACACCCGGCACTCGTCGGCGTCGTTGGCGTAGGCAGCCACGACCCGCCTGGCCTGGCGCGCTGTGCTGTCGGTCAGCGGCTCCACGTCATCGATGTCCGCCGGATCAGATTTTGCAGGCATATCTCAACTGTAGGTGACGTGCGTCCGATGGCACTGACCAGGGGACTACGGGCTCGACGAGAGCGTGGACTTCGGCTGGACCGCGACCTCGCTCTGGCTCGACTCGTAACAGGCCATCGATTCCCAGTAGCCGGTGCACGGGTAGCCGTTGATGTTCGGCACCATGTTGGCTCCCAGCCCGGTGTTGGTGGTGGTGGTCACGTCCTGGGTCGTGCGCGGCTGCAGGTCTTCCTGCGGGTCGGGGCTGGCGGCCACGGGGGCCGCTCCCGGGGCCGTTGCCGGGACCGGTGACATCGTCGGGACGCAGTTGCCGTCCGCGCCCAGGCTCTCACCGGCCGCGCACGCTGCGGCACCGCCCCCGGACGCGACGCTGGACTTGGGCTGGGGTACCGGTTCAGGGGCCGGGACCCCGCCTTCGCCTCCATGCCCTTCGGCGTGCGCCGTCGGCGGGGCGTAGAGGACTGCAGCCGCGGGTGCCGCTGCGGCCGCGAGCGCAAAGACGCTCGCGGCCAGCAGCTTTACCGCGTATTTGGATACGGTCGGCATCGTTGCCCTTCTTGTAACCGCCCGGTACTACGGGCTCGACGAAATACTCGAGTGCGGCTCGACCGCGGGAAGCTGGTCCTCCTGCAGGCCGATGCACTCACCGGTGTTGGCGCCGGTACAGGGGACACCCTGCACCTCGGGCAGGCTATTTGCGTCGCCCGGGGTGGAGGTGGTGATTCCGGTACCTGCGGTTGTCGGGTAGGCCCCGCCGGGCACGTTCGGCACCAATTCGGGAACGCACTGGCCGGTGTAGATATCTTCGGACTCCCCATTCGGGCACGCCACAACCGAATGCGCCGGTGCACCCGACGGTGCTGCGAAAAACGCAACCGCGGGTGCGGCGGCAATCGCGATACTCAATCCTCCGGCGAGGAGGATACGTCGGCCGACTGGGGGGAATGTCGTCATGCTTCACACTTTCTTGAGAAGTTGACGGAGTTCCGGAGTCGGTCCTCCGCCCTACTGACTGCCTTCGAGGGTCGAGTGTGGCTCAACGGCCGGGGCCTGCTGTTCCTCCTGCAATCCTATGCACTCACCGGTGTTCGCGCCTGTGCACGGCACGCCCTGAACTTCGGGCAGGCTGTTTGCGTCGCCGGGACTGGACTCGGAGATCGCGCCGGGCTGGTCCTGCACGCCCCCCATGCACTCGCCGGTGTCAGGGTTGAGCGTCTGGTCTTCGGCGCAAGCTGCCACGGGGGTCGCCTGTCCGGCGGACGGAACGGTGAATGCGGCCACCGCCGGCGCGGCAGCCATTGTCAGCGCGAACCCGCCCGCCAGGGCCAGACGTCGCGCGTTCTTGAGAGTAGCCATGTCCATGCTTTCCTTTGAATTTGCTGTATCGTGCGCTCACGCAGTGTATTGAAACCTCGTGCATTTCGCAGATGTTCCAACCAGGTATTCGCCGTTACTCTGCCTGGCGTTACACCGAACCTGAACATATTTTTGCGAAACATTCAGGAGAAGTTCGACAGATGGCTGCCGAGTACGACCTGCTGCGATGCATGCGGATGTGGGGCGGATCGGGCGGCCTTGGTGCGATTTGGGAGCCATCCGATTGTCCGCATCGGAATAAGCTGCATGGCAAAACAACTGGCGGAATAGTGGCTGTCAGTGGCCGATCGGGTGGACCGGCGGTCAAGGCCAACGTGATCGGTTTGTGATATCCGCCGATTCGCTGGGGTCCATTCTGTGTGCATAGCTGGCCGTCGCGAACCGTTCACCGGCGACCTGGGTGACGGTCCCTTTGGCCCGAGACCGCAACGGCAGGAACCGCTTTGCGCTGGCGTGCCGCCGTGGTTCGATACATAGAACCTGTTCCAGTTGTGTGAGGAGTACGGCGTGCAGCTCTCTTTCTCGGACCGGACGTACCTGGTCACCGGTGGCGGTAGCGGCATTGGGAAAGGCGTGGCAACGGGTCTCGCCGAGTCCGGGGCCAACGTGATGATCGTCGGCCGCAACGCCGACCGGTTGTCTGCGGTCACCGACGAGATCAAAGCTGCCACCGGTGGCAGGGTGGTTTACGAGCCCGCCGACGTCACCGACGAGGACCAGGTCGCGCGCGTCGCCGATGCCGTCACGGCGTGGAACGGGCGCCTGCACGGGGTTGTGCACTGCGCCGGCGGCTCGGAGACGATCGGACCGATCACCCAGATCGATTCCGCCGCGTGGCGGCGCACGGTGGACCTCAACGTCAACGGCACGATGTACCTGCTGAAGCACTCGGCGCGAGAGATGGTCCGCGGCGGCGGTGGCGCGTTCGTCGGCATTTCCTCGATCGCGGCGAGCAACATCCATCGCTGGTTCGGCGCCTACGGGGTGAGCAAGTCGGCTCTCGACCACCTGCTGATGCTGGCCGCAGACGAACTCGGGGCTTCCTGGGTGCGAGTCAACGGTATCCGGCCCGGATTGATTCGCACCGAGCTGGTGGAGGCGATCCTCAATTCTCCGGAGGTCAGCGAGGATTACCGCCAGTGCACGCCGCTGCCGCGCACAGGTGAGGTCGAAGACGTCGCCAACCTGGCGATGTTCCTGCTCAGTGACGCCGCCAGCTGGATCACCGGGCAGGTGATCAATGTCGACGGCGGGCACGGCCTGC
>Ga0055451_10000041_pt1 | contig 38903 bp, 33 predicted proteins | sample China_Galinas_PW_3_FD_57745 | JGI IMG/M metagenome (GOLD analysis project Ga0055451, IMG submission 57745) | Wetland microbial communities from San Francisco Bay, California, USA, that impact long-term carbon sequestration - China_Galinas_PWB_D2 | ecosystem: Environmental > Aquatic > Marine >... | reverse complement strand
CTTCGCGATCGCCATCAGGACCGCGCTGATGCGCAGCGGCACCGCCTACGTGCAGGCCGGTGGGGGGGTGGTCGCCGACTCCAACGGTCCCTACGAGTACACCGAAGCCGCCAACAAGGCCAAGGCGGTGCTCAATGCCATCGCCGCGGCGGAAACCCTGGGTGCGCCGTGATCCGGGTTGGGCAGCTGCTACTGGTGGTCGCGGCCATCGGCCTGTGGGTGGCGTCGCGACTGCCGTGGGTGGCGGTGCAGTCCTCCGACGGCCTGGGCCAGCCCAAGACCTCCACCCTCAACGGCGCGGCCTGGTCGAATGCCCTGCTGCCGATGGCGGTATTGCTGCTGGCGGCCGCGGTGGCCGGACTCGCGGTGCGGGGTTGGTTGCTCAGGGTTGTCGCGGTGCTGCTGGGAGTGGTCAGCCTGGCCCTGGGCTACCTCGGAATCAGTCTCTTCGTCATGCCCGACGTCGGCCCGCGCGGCGCCGAACTGGCCCAGATCTCGGTCATCTCCCTGGTCGGTAGTGAACGTCACTACGGCGGCGCCGCGGTCACATTGGGCGCGGCGGTGTGCTGCCTGGCGGCCGCGGTGCTGCTGATGCGCTCGGCTTCCTCGGGGCGGCACACCACCGCGAAATACGCGACACCGGCGGCCCGTCGGAGCGCGGCGCGCGCGGAGGACGGCGAGGCCACGATGTCGGAGCGGGGAATGTGGGACGCCCTCGACGAGGGCCACGATCCCACGGAACACCCGCGGTAGGGGTCGGGCGTCGACATCTCCACGGTTCGACACCGAGGGTCGGTGACGGCGGATGGGCACGAGGCGGCTACCCTTCCAGGGACATCAAAACGACCTTCAGAACCGTCCGAGAAGGGATTCGGCTGGCATGAGTTCGGCAACCGTGCTCGACTCCATCATCGAGGGAGTCAGCGCTGACGTTGCCGCCCGTGAGGCGATCGTGAGCCTGGCAGAGATCAGGGCGGCCGCCAAGGCCGCCCGCCCGCCGTTGGATGTGCTGGCGGCGATGCGTGAACCGGGCATCGGCGTGATTGCCGAAGTCAAGCGCGCCAGCCCATCACGCGGCCAGCTGGCCAACATTCCCGATCCTGCCGAGTTGGCGTGCGCATACCAGAGCGGCGGGGCCCGGGTGATCAGCGTGCTGACCGAGGAGCGTCGCTTCCACGGCTCGCTGGCCGATCTGGACGCGGTGCGTGCGGCGGTGCGGATTCCGGTGCTCCGCAAAGACTTCGTCGTGCGGCCCTACCAGATCCACGAGGCACGGGCGCACGGCGCGGACATGCTGCTGCTGATCGTGGCCGCCCTCGACCAGCCCGCCCTGGTGTCGATGCTCGACCGTACGGAGTCCCTGGGGATGACCGCGCTGGTCGAGGTGCACACCGAGGAGGAGGCGGATCGGGCGCTGCAGGCCGGGGCCAAGGTGATCGGCGTCAATGCCCGCGATCTGAAGACCCTGGAGGTGGATCGGGACTGTTTCGCCCGGATCGCGCCCGGTCTGCCGTCCGACATCATCCGGGTCGCCGAGTCCGGTGTGCGCGGCACCGCGGACCTGTTGGCCTACGCGGGTGCCGGGGCCGACGCCGTCCTGGTCGGCGAGGGGTTGGTGACCAGTGGCGATCCCCGTGGTGCGGTGGCCGACCTGGTGACCGCGGGCACCCATCCGTCGTGCCCGAAGCCGGCGCGTTGAGCTGCAAGCCGATGTGCCGGCCTTGCTGAGTCGTTGAGATGTCCGATTCCTCCACCCCCGACCTGCCGCGTACCAGCGCGGCCGTTGCCGAGCCCACCAGCCATGATCCCGACGCGCGGGGTCATTTCGGAGTCTTCGGGGGCCGCTACGTACCCGAAGCGCTGATGGCGGTGATCGAGGAGGTGACCGCGGCCTACGACAAGGCCCGCACCGACCAGGCGTTCCTCGACGAGCTCGACCGATTGCAGACGCACTACGCCGGCCGCCCCTCTCCGCTGTATGAGGCGGCGCGCCTGGGTGGGCACGTCGGCGGTGCGCGGATATTCCTGAAGCGCGAGGATCTCAACCACACGGGCTCGCACAAGATCAACAACGTGCTGGGCCAGGCGCTGCTGGCACGGCAGATGGGCAAGACCCGGGTTATCGCGGAGACCGGTGCAGGCCAGCACGGGGTGGCCACCGCCACGGCGTGCGCGCTGCTCGGCCTGCAGTGCGTGATCTACATGGGTGCGGTCGACACCGCACGCCAGGCGCTCAACGTCGCCAGGATGCGGCTGCTGGGTGCCGAGGTGGTCTCGGTGCAGTCCGGGTCCCGGACGCTCAAGGACGCGATCAACGACGCGTTTCGCGACTGGGTCACCAATGCCGAGAGCACCTACTACTGCTTCGGCACCGCGGCCGGGCCGCATCCGTTCCCGACCATGGTGCGTGATTTCCAGCGGGTCATCGGGCTTGAGGCGCGCGCCCAGATGCTTGCGCAGGCCGGCCGGCTGCCGGATGTGGTAACCGCTTGTGTCGGTGGGGGTTCCAACGCGATCGGTATCTTCCACCCGTTCATCGACGATCCCGCCGTTCGTCTCGTCGGATTCGAGGCCGCTGGTGAGGGCGTCGAAACCGGAAGGCACGCAGCGACTTTCACGGGAGGATCGCCGGGCGCGTTCCAGGGCTCGTACTCTTATCTGCTGCAGGACGACGACGGTCAGACCATCGAGTCCCATTCGATATCGGCGGGGCTCGACTATCCGGGCGTGGGGCCCGAGCATGCATTCCTCAAGGAGATCGGGCGCACCGAGTATCGGCCGATCACGGACGCGGAGGCGATGGACGCCTTCGGTCTGCTGTGCCGGCTGGAGGGGATCATCCCGGCCATCGAGTCGGCCCACGCCGTTGCCGGTGCGATCAAGTTGGCGGCCGAGCTGGGGCCCGGGTCGGTCATCCTGGTCAACCTCTCGGGGCGCGGCGACAAGGATGTGGAGACGGCGGCCCGGTGGTTCGGTCTGCTGGACGATCCGGTACCGGGAGCGTCATGACGGTTGCGCACAGCCAGCCCGGGCGGCTGGGTCCGATCTTCGAGGCGTGCCGCGCCGACGGGCGGGCCGCGCTGATCGGCTACCTGCCCACCGGGTACCCCGACGTCAAGACCTCGGTCGACGCCATGGTCGCGATGGCCGAATCCGGTTGCGACATCATCGAGGTGGGGGTGCCGTATTCGGATCCCGGGATGGATGGTCCGGTGATCGCGACAGCCGCAGCGGCGGCGCTGAGCGGCGGCGTCCGGGTGCGCGACACACTGCGGGCGGTCGAGACGATCAGCGCGGCCGGGGGTAACCCGGTCGTCATGACGTACTGGAACCCGGTACTGCGCTACGGGGTCGACGCCTGGGCGCGCGACCTTGCCGCTGCCGGGGGACTGGGGATGATCACCCCCGACCTGATTCCCGATGAAGCCGAGCAGTGGTTGGCTGCGTCCGATGCGCACGGCCTGGACCGGATATTTCTGGTGGCGCCATCGTCGACTCGTGAGCGCCTGGCGATGACGGTCGAGGCCTCCCGCGGTTTTGTCTACGCGGCCTCGACCATGGGTGTGACCGGTGCGCGCGCTGCCGTGTCGCAGGCGGCCCCGGCGTTGGTGCGCCGGGTCAAGGAGATTTCCGATATTCCGGTGGGGGTCGGCCTGGGGGTGCGGTCTCGTGACCAAGCCGCCGAGATGGCCCGCTTCGCCGACGGCGTGATCGTCGGCTCGGCACTGGTGTCCGCGCTCTCCGACGGGTTACCGGCGGTGCGGACGCTGACCGAGGAGCTGGCTGTTGGCGTTCGACAGAAAGTGCCTGCTACGTGACGACAACGGTGCTCGCCTATTTTCCGAGTCCCCCCCAGGGGGTCTGGCACCTCGGTCCCTTGCCGATTCGGGCGTATGCGTTGTGCATCATCGCCGGCATCATCGTCGCCCTGGTGATCGGTGACCGCCGCTGGGAGGCCCGTGGCGGGGAGCCGGGAGTCATCTACGACGTCGCCCTGTGGGCGGTGCCGTTCGGGCTGATCGGCGGCCGGCTGTACCACTTGATGACCGATTGGCGGACGTACTTCGGCGAGGGCGGCGCGGGTGTGGGTGCGGCCCTGCGGGTCTGGGATGGCGGGCTGGGTATCTGGGGTGCTGTTGCACTCGGTGGTGTCGGCGCGTGGATCGCGTGCCGGCGCCGGGGGATACCGTTGCCCGCCTTCGGCGACGCGATAGCGCCGGGCATCATCCTGGCGCAGGCCATCGGGCGCCTGGGCAACTACTTCAATCAGGAGCTGTACGGTCGCGAGACGACGCTGCCCTGGGGGATGGAGATCTTCTACCGGCGGGATGCCTCGGGCATGGTCGACGTGCACTCCCTCGACGGCGTGTCCACGGGTCAGGTGGCCGCCGTTGTGCAGCCCACGTTCCTCTACGAACTGCTCTGGAACGTGTTGGTGTTCGTGCTGTTGATCTACGTCGACCGCCGGTTCAAGATCGGTCACGGCCGACTGTTCGCGCTCTACGTGGCGGCGTATTGCGCCGGCCGGTTCTGGGTCGAGCTCTTGCGCGACGACACGGCGAGCCACATCGCGGGTATTCGGGTCAACTCCTTCACCTCGACGTTCGTGTTGATCGGGGCGGTGGTGTACATCATCCTGGCGCCGAAGGGCCGCGAGGATCCCGCGACGTTGCGCGGAAAGCAGGCCGGCGGCGGGCCCGAGGATGAGTCACCCGTCGAGGAGCTCGCCGAGGAGCTGGTGGTCGCGGCCAAGGGCACCGGACTCGTCGCCGCCGCGGAGGTGGCGGGATCGCACGAACAGGAAGACGCGGCCGCCGTGGGTGATGTCGACGTCGGCGATGAGGGCAGCGCCGAGGCCGAGCAGCCGGCGGCGACCGAGGTGGGCGCTACCGAGCCGGCCACGCAACCTCGACAGTTCCGCGCCGTCGTGCGGCGGGTCCTGTGGGGTGTGGAGATCCACCGCGACTGACCGGCGCGGCCAGGCGTGCGCGGCGGATGTTCGGCTGTCGTTCACCGATGGGTAGCGGAGCGGTCCGGTTCCGGTTCTGTGTGGTCGTTAAACAGCATCCGGCACGTCGGCACCGGCGTGGCACCTCGGCATCCCCAAGGAGCTCCATGCGCACCGTCGTACGCCGGGCCTTGTGCGCCTTCGCCGTTCTTGCCGTGCTCGGGTTCGCGGGATCGGTGGGTACCGCCGCCCACGCCGACCCACCGTTCGGCATTCTGGCGTGCGCGCCGCAGAACACCCGCTACTGCGAGGCGGCAGCCGGCGACCTGGTGGACACGACGCTGGCCGAGCTGCACCAGACCCAGCCCTCGCTGGGCTACGACGAGGTGTTCTACCGGCTGGGCCGCTACACCCGCGGAAAAGACCACCCGAACGAACTGTTCGACTCCTGGTGCGCGGCCAACGGCCAGAAAGGCGCGAAGTCGGCCGGCCCGGGCGCGAGGATCACCGACCCCGCGTCGTTCACCTGCGAGGTCCCCGTCGGCGCGGAGACCCCTGAGACCATCGCCCCGATGAAGACCGCCGTCGTCGGGCCGGCCGGCCAGCTCTACCTGACCGACGGGCATCACACCCTGACCTCGTTCTGGGAGGTGCCCGGCGGCGGGCCCACCACCCACGTGCGGCTGAAGATCACCGGCAACCTGTCCGACATGGCCCCCGATGCGTTCTGGGACACCATGCGGGCCAACGGCTGGACATGGCTACGGGATGCCAACGGCAACCCGATCACACCCGACCAGCTGCCGGCCAACCTCGGACTCAACCAGTTCGCCAACGACGTATACCGCGGTGTGCAGTATTTCGCGCGCGACATCGGCTACCGCCAGGACGACGACAGCCCGGCGTTCCAGGAGTTCTACTGGGGTCAGTGGCTGCACGGGCAGACCAACCCCGACGTGCGCCCGGACAACTTCGATCTGGACAGCCTTGCGTCGTACCTGACGCTGGTGCGCAACATCTCCGACGCGATCGTCGCGCTGCCCGGCGACACCGACGTCGCCAACGGGCGGACCGCACACGACCTGGACAGGCTGGATACCTTCGGCGAGAAGACCTTCCAGGCGCTGTCACAGCCCTACGGCGCGCCCAAGCCCGGCAAGCTGGCCTACGCGATCCTGTACAAGACATCGCACTGAGCCGCGCGGCGCCGTGGCCGTCATTCCCGTGCCCTTAGTGTCCGGCGACGATGTCGGCTTCGTTGACCAGCACCGGGTCCTTTGACCCGGGCAGGAACCAGAACAACAGACAGACCAGGCCAAAGAACAGGTAGCCCAGGGCCACTTGCGGATTGGCCGCCCAGGTGACCTCGGGTGCGTGGATGAGCCCGATGAACGACAGCGCTGCGCCGACCGCGGATGCGACGGCGGCACGGAGGAATTTCTTTTCGAGGATGAACGTCACCATCGTGCCGAGGACCAGGCCGACGAGGATCGCCCCCTCGCCCAGTGTCTGCAGGCCGTCGTAGACCAGACCCGCACCGTTGAGCGCCTCCATCCCGACGTCGGCCGCCGAGGTCCCGGCCGCCGCGAGCGCGTTGTCGATCATCCCGCTCGCCCATTGGGCCAGGTTCGGCAGCAACGCGGCGACGACCGCGACGGCGTGCAGCCGCGGAACCGCCTGAAACGCCTGGGCGCCGATGAGCAGCCCGATGTAGAGCAGGATCGGGACGATCGCCGGCACCGGCAGCAGCGCGTCGAGTACCCCGAAGAGACCCAGGAAACAGAGGATTCCGATCAGCACACCGCTGGCCAGTGAGTAGCTGGCTCCGCCGCCGGCGTCCTTCCAGCCGGGATGGCCGATGTAGACCGCGGGCGGGAAGGGCGAGCCGAATGCCGAGCCGACCACCGCACCCGCCCCGTCGGCGAGCAGCACACTGCGCAGGTTGTAGCTGTCGCCGGCGGCCGAGGCGCTCTCCACGTTGCTCATCGCCTCGGTGAAGTTGTAGACGCCGAGCGGAATCGCGGTGCCCAGCAACGGGGCCAGATTGGACAACCCGGAGATCAGCAGATCCATCCGCAGGTCCGGGATGCCGATCGCGATGTCGGAGACCGCCTGACCGACGTCGGGCGCCGACATGAATCCACCGATCCAGCCGATCGCGGTGCCCACCAGCAGCGCGGCCAGGCCTATCGGGATGTTGAAGGGCAGCTTCATGTCCGTGAAGAACCCGATGAGGATGATGGCCATGACGGGCAATCCGATCCAGGCCGCCTCCCACATCTGTGCCGCCGGGCGCATCGAGATGAACGTGATCGAGATGCCCGCCAGCGTCCCCAGCATCGCGGCCCGCGGTGTGAGCCGGCGGATGTAGGGCCCGACGAAGGCGCCGATCATGACGATGACGCCGATCATGAACGCCCACGCGAGACCCGACGACCATGCCTGCAGCGGGTCCTTGGTGTTGAGATAGACCGGAAGCATCACCACGAACACGACGATGAACATGTGCGGGACACTCGGCCCGTACGGCAGAGCCGTGACGTCCGAACGGTTTTCGCGCCTGGCGAGCCGGCGGGCCAGGAAACTGTAGTAGAGGTTGCCCAGGACGAGGGCCACCCCTAGGGCAGGTAGCACGGTTCCCAGCACGTCGGCGGCCGGCAACCCGACGACGCCGATCATCAGGCCGGTGAGGATCAAGACGTTGACCAGGATGTTGAATCCGAGGCCGAAGAATGCGTTGAGGTCCCCGCGTGTCCACCACGGCACCGACACCGGTGGGGGGTCGGTGGTGGGCGGGTCGGCGATATCGGTGCTGCTCATCGAGATTCCTCTCAAGCGTCGGTGGAGAGTGCGGGGGGAACGGCGAGTTCGTTGAGGGCCGGGATGACGGCGGATGTGTCGGCGACCCAGCCGAAGATCCCGCCCTGCGCGCTGATCATTGCCAGCGCGGCCTGGTGGAAATCGGGGAAATACGAACCGACACAGTCGGATACGACCAGACATTCGTATCCGCGATCGTTGGCCTCTCGCGTGGTGGTGTGCACGCACACCTCGGTGGTGACCCCGGTGATCAGCAGTTGGGTGATGCCGGCCGCGGTGAGGATGTTCTGCAACTCGGTGGCGTAGAAGGCGCCTTTGCCGGGCTTGTCGATGACGGCCTCCCCGTCGATGGGGGCCAGTTCGTCGATGATGTCGTGGCCGTACTCACCCCGGACCAGGATCCGGCCGAAGGTGCCCTCGTCTCCGATCCGTTTGGTCGGCATGCCCCTGTTGAGTTTGGCCGGCGGGCAGTCGGACAGGTCGGGGTGGTGCCCTTCCCGGGTGTGGATCACCATCACCCCGGCTTTGCGTGCGGCCGCCAGCAACGAGGACAGCGGGGGAACGACCTCGAGCAGCCTGCCGACGTCGTTGCCCAGCGTTTCACCGAAGCCACCGGGAAGCAGGAAATCGCGCTGCATGTCGATGACGATCAGGGCGGTACACCCCGGCACGATCCTGAACGGCGACGGTTCGGCAGGGACTTCGACGATGGTGTCGGTCGTGTCATGGGAACGGGTCACGCGAACTCCTCGACCGAGATGTCGGGCCTGTCGGTGCTGTGGGCGCGAGACTCGTCGCGCAGCTGGGCGGCGAGTTGCAGAACGGTGTCGTCGGTTTGCGCGCGCCCGAGAAGCGTCGCGCCGTGGGGGCGTCCGTCGGCGAGCGTTCCGAGCGGAATGGCGACCCCGAGCAGGTCGAGGAGGTTTCCGAAGTGGGTGTAGTGGCCAAGCATCGTGTTGCACTGGATCGGCCGGGCCAACACCTCCTCGACTGTGAAGGTGGTCCCGATGGTGGGCACGACCAGGACGTCCATGTCGTGCCAGAGCCTGGCGACCTCGGCGCGGAGCTCCTGCAGTTTCTGCAGGGCGATGAATGCATCGACGGCGGTGTACTTCTGGCCGCTGATCAGGATGTCGCGGACCACGGGATGGATGGACTCCGGTTGGGCGGCAAGGAAGTCACCGAAGACCGCCAGCCGCTCGGCCACCCAGGGGCCCTGATAGAGCAATGATCCCGCGGCCAGAAAGGGGGCGAGCGAGATCTCGGTGGTGGGCGCGCGGCCGCAAAGGCGGTCCCGGAAGGCCAGATGCGCCTGCTGCATCGCCTCGTCACCGAAGAATTCCAGTTCCGCGGCCGGGGGCAGGCCCACGCGGATCGGTGCCCCGGCATAGTCGGGTCCGCGGTCGCGCGACCACGGGTCACGGTCGTCGCGGCCCGCGATCACCGGGAAGACCCGGTCGATGTCCTCGATCGAACCGGCCATCAGTGCGATGCAGTCCAGCGACGAGCACGCCGGTACCAGACCCACGGTGCTGATCAGCCCCCGCGACGGCTTGTACCCGACGACGCCGTTGAGCGCGGCCGGGACGCGCCCGGATCCGGCGGTATCGGTGGCGACGGTGAAGGGGACCTGCCCGAGTGCGACTGCCAGTGCCGAACCGGAACTGGATCCCCCGGAGATCATGTCGCCGCCGAACACGCTGCGCGGCACCGGATAAGGGGTGCGTGTGCCGGTGAGGCCGGTGGCGAACTGGTCGAGGCTGGTCTTGCCGACGTAGAGCGCCCCGGCATCGAGCAGGCGTTGCACGGCGCTGGCCGTGGTGTTCGGTACGTAGGCGAAGTCGGGGCAGGCGAGCGTGGTCGGCACGCCGGCGACGTCGATGCTGTCTTTGACCCCGAAGGGGACGCCGTACAGCGGGAGCTCGCGGGCGTCGGGTCGATTTTCGATCTCGCGGGCGGCCGCCAGCAGCTGGTCGCGAGGCACCGTCGACAGCCAGGTGCCGTCGTCTCCGCCGGCCGCGATCGCGTCGGCCACCCGTGCGGCGGTCTTGGTGGGTGACCCGCTGCCGCCGGCGTGTGAGTCGAGAATCTCGGTCACCGACGGGCCGATCGATGGTCGAGTCATTTCCACTGGCATAGTTGTCGATTGTCGACAGAATGATGGCGGGCGCGCGACGAGCGTGTGTCGTTTGTGTTAGCAGCGTCGCGCGGTGCCGCGGGCCGGGCGGCGGCACAGGCCGCCGATACCGCTAAAGGGGCAGGTAGTGCAGGTGGCCGTGGTCGTAGAGCGCGGCTGCCGCCGTGGATGCGTCGTTGGTCTCCAGCGCCGAGAGAATCGCCTGGTGTCGTTCCATGCCGTCGCTGGCGTGTTGGTGGCGCGCCTCTTCGCGAAGGTTCATGGCCATGGGCAGTTGCAGCTTGAGCAGGATCGGCTCGATCGTGGCGTTGAGCTGACGGTTTCCGGCCAGGTCGACGACCGCGGCATGGAACAGCCGGTGCGCGTCGTCGCGCTCAAGATCGTCGCGCGCGGTGCGCATCGCCTCCAGTGCATCCCTGACCGGGCGAAGTTGAGTGGCGGGATCCTCCAGGGGCAGCGCGGTGTCGATGGCATAGCGCTCCAAGACTCCGCGCAGCTCGAACAGTTGCCGAATGTCGTGGGATGACCACTCGGCCACCCGGGAGCCCCGGCGGGGCAGGTGTTCGACCAGGCCTTGCTGTGCCAGCAGGCGCAATGCCTCCCGGATGGGAGCGCGACTCACGCCGAATTCGGTGCAGATCTGTTCTTCGAGGATCTTCTGGCCCGGCGCGAGTTCTCCGTTGAGGATCGCGTCGCGCAAACGGCGGCTCACCAACTCGACCAAGGTTGCGGGCAGGTCGTGTCGGGCCGAAGTGTCACTGGGCGCGGCCATGTCAGGCTGAGTTGTTCCCTCCCGCTATGGAGTCGATTGTCGACAATAATAGCCGGGGCGTGGCCGATGCGGTGCCGCCGGACAGTCCCGACCAGCGGGAAACCTACTGCGCGGCAGTACAGCAACCGCCCGACCCGGGCGCCAGGTCACCGCCCGGTCGGCGCCTTGCTGCCCATTTTGCGGCTGTGTCCGACGGGCCCGTGGTCATGCGCCGGGTGGTGCGCCACCGCAGATATGCGCTTCGGCCTCGGTACCGATGTGTGCCTATTCGGCCGAGTCCGCAGTGGAGGTGCTTCCGAGGCCCTGGTGTTTCGGGTCATCCGTCTTGCGGAGAAGACGAGCCGCCCACTGTCGAGGTGGGGTCCGAGGTCGGGAGTCAGTCGTGAGTACCCCGCATCGACGATGGGCCGCAGGGTGTCGTCCAACCGGTCGACCACCTCGGGCTTCACACCGAGGTCGCGCAGGGGCTGCGTCAGCGGCAGATGCGGACGCGGGATCAGATAGAACGACAATCCACCACTCTTCTAGCTTGCGCCCGCCTCTGGCATGCTGAGTGCATGACCGAGCCGCAGTACGGAGGGACCGAAGGCGCCCCGCCGCCACCCAACTACCCGCCTCCGCCCGGCTACCCGCCGCCCGGCCAATATCCGCCACCGCCGCAGTACCCGGGCGCCTACATCGACCCGGCGGCCCCGTACGGCCGGCATCCGATCACGGGTGAGCCGATGTCCGACAAGTCCAAGGTCGTGGCCGGGCTGCTTCAGCTCCTCGGTCTGATCGGCATCGTCGGCATCGGCCGCATCTACCTCGGTTACACCGGCCTGGGCATCGCCCAGCTGATCGTCGGCATTGTCACCTGCGGTATCGGCGCGGTCGTCTGGGGCATCGTCGATGCGGTTCTGCTGCTGACCGACAAGGTGCGCGACCCCCAGGGCCGCCCACTGCGCGATGGAACCTAGCGCGCGCGAGACCCAGCGGGCCCGGCTCTACGGCACGCTCGGAACCGGGGTGCTGGCCGCCGGTGCTTTCGCCTACGTCGGTCTGGTCGATCCGCACCGGCCCGGAACACTGTTCCCGCCCTGTCTGTTCAGGCTGGCCACCGGATGGAACTGCCCAGCCTGCGGCGGGCTGCGGATGACCCACGATCTGCTGCACGGCGACCTCGCCGCAGCCGTCGTCGACAACGTCTTCCTGCTGGTCGGGCTGCCGCTGCTGGCCGTTTGGGTGCTGTGGCGGCGCAGACGAGGGGAGCGGCCCTTTCCGCTGGCGGCGATCGTCGCCATCACGGTCGCGGCCGTCACCTGGACCGTTGCCCGCAACATGCCCGGTTTTCCGCTGGTCCCGACAATTCTCGGCCAGTAGGTACCTCCCCGCGCTGTTACACTCGACAGACGGTGCGACAGGTCGTCGTGCCCATAATTCGGGCCGGTGCAGTCCCGGGCATCACATGTCAGGCTGCGGCAAGGCCAACATCTGAGCGTATTTCGCGCACAACAGCTTTCCTGCCGCATGACCGACCGCGGAGGAGCGCGAATGCTGTTTTCGGCACTTCCCGAAGCGCAGGGTCTATACAACCCGGAGCACGAATCCGATTCGTGCGGTGTGGCCATGGTGGCCGACATTCAGGGCAGACCGTCGCATGCCATCGTCGCCGATGGCCTGCAAGCGCTGGAACACCTCGAACATCGGGGTGCCGCGGGTGCCGAGCCCAACAGCGGTGACGGCGCCGGGATCCTGTTGCAGCTGCCGGTCGGACTCCTGCGTGCGGTCGTGGGCTTCGAGCTGCCCGCGGCCGGTCAGGACGGCGCCAACACCTTCGCCGCCGGCATCTGCTTCCTGCCCCAGGACCCCGTCGACCGGCAGGCCGCGACCAAGCGCATCGAGGATGTCGCCGCCGAAGAGGGCCTCGAGGTCCTCGGCTGGCGCCCCGTACCGGTCGATCCCGCCGGCGCCGAGGTCGGTGTGACGGCGCTGGACTGCATGCCCCACATGTCGATGCTGTTCGTCGCCGCCCCCGAACACAACGGCACGCGCCCCGGCGGCATCGACCTCGACCGCCGCGTCTACCCGCTGCGCAAACGCGCCGAAGACCGCCAGGACAACGTCGGGGTCTACTTCCCGTCGCTGTCCAGCCGCACGATGGCCTACAAGGGCATGCTGACCACGATGCAGCTACCGAGGTACTTCGCCGACCTGCGCGACGAGCGCTGCACGAGTGCGATCGCGATCGTGCACAGCCGTTTCTCCACCAACACCTTCCCGTCCTGGCCGCTGGCTCACCCGTTCCGCTTCGTCGCCCACAACGGCGAGATCAACACGGTACGGGGTAACCGCAACCGGATGCATGCCCGGGAGGCGATGCTGACCAGCTCGAAGATCCCCGGCGACCTGAGCCGGCTGTCTCCGATCTGCACGGCCGGTTCGTCGGATTCGGCGTCGTTCGACCAGGTGCTCGAACTGCTGCATCTCGGCGGTCGCAGCCTGCCGCACGCGGTGATGATGATGATCCCGGAGGCCTGGGAGAACAACGCCACCATGAACCCGGCCCGGCGGGCGTTCTGCCAGTTCCACGCCTCCCTCATGGAGCCCTGGGACGGCCCGGCCTGTGTGACGTTCACCGACGGCACGGTGGTGGGAGCCGTGCTGGACCGCAACGGTTTGCGCCCGGGGCGGTGGTGGCGCACCATCGACGATCGCGTCATCCTCGCCAGCGAGAGCGGTGTGCTGGCCATCCCGTCGGGTGAGGTAGTCGCCAAGGGCCGCCTCGAGCCCGGCAAGATGTTCCTCATCGACACCGCCGCCGGGCGGATCGTCATCGACGACGAGATCAAGGACCAGCTCGCCGCCGAGAACGCCTACGAGGAATGGCTGCACGCCGGCCTGCTCGACCTCAAGACCCTTCCCGCCCGCGCGCGGGTGCAGCCCAACCATGAATCGGTGGTGCGCCGCCAGATCGCATTCGGCTACACCGAGGAAGACCTGCGCATCCTGCTCACCCCGATGGCCGCCTCCGGACAGGAGCCGTTGGGCTCCATGGGCACCGACACCCCGACCGCGGTCCTCTCGCAGCGGTCCAAGCTGCTCTACGACTACTTCGTCGGACTGTTCGCCCAGGTGACCAACCCGCCACTGGACGCCATCCGCGAAGAGATCGTCACCTCCATGGCCCGGGTGATGGGACCCGAGCAGAATCTGCTCGAACCCAGCGCCGCCTCGTGCCGTCAGATCGTGCTGCACTGGCCGGTTCTCGATAACGACGAGCTCGGCAAGATCGTGCACATCAATGCCGACGGCGAGCAGCCCGGCCTGAAGACGGCCGTGTTGCGCGCCCTCTATGACGTCGAGCGCGGTGGTGAAGGGCTGGCGGAGGCCATCGAGGACCTGCGCCTGCGGGCCTGCGACGCGATCGCCAAGGGCGCACACACGCTGGTGATCTCCGACCGCGACTCCGACCACACCAGGGCTCCGATTCCGTCGCTGCTGGCCGTGGCCGCCGTGCACCATCACCTGGTGCGCACCAAGCAGCGCACCTCGGTCGGCCTGGTGGTGGAAAGTGGCGACGCCCGCGAAGTTCACCACATCGCGCTGTTGATCGGCTACGGAGCGGCCGCGGTCAATCCGTACCTGGCGTTCGAGTCCATCGATGACCTGATCCGCGAGGGCGAGCTCACCGGAATCGAGGCCGGTACCGCGGTGCGCAACTACCTCAAGGCGCTCGGCAAGGGCGTCATGAAGGTGATGAGCAAGATGGGTATCTCCACCGTCGGGTCCTACACCGGTGCACAGGTTTTCGAGGCGATAGGGCTGAGCAAGGAGGTCGTCGACGAGTACCTCACCGGAACGGCCAGCCAGATCGGCGGCGTCGGGCTCGAGGTGCTCGCCGAGGAGGTCAAGCAGCGGCACCGCCGCGCCTACCCGGAGAACCCGACCGAGCGGGTGCATCGCCGGCTGGAAGTCGGTGGTGAGTACCAGTTCCGCCGTGAGGGTGAGCTGCATCTGTTCAGTCCGGAAATCGTGTTCCTGCTGCAACATTCGACGAGGACCGGACGCAACGACATCTTCGCGAAGTATTCCGATGAGGTGAACCGCCTGTCCCGGGAGGGCGGTACGTTGCGAGGGCTGTTCAGCTTCAAGCAGGGCGTGCGGCCACCGGTGCCCCTGCACGAGGTGGAATCCGTGGACTCGATCTGCACTCGGTTCAACACCGGTGCAATGAGTTACGGCTCGATCTCGATCGAGGCGCACGAGACGATGGCTGTGGCGATGAACAATCTCGGGGCCCGGTCCAATAGTGGTGAAGGCGGAGAGGATGTCGACCGGCTCTACGACCCGCGCCGCCGCAGCGCCGTCAAACAGGTCGCCTCGGGGCGTTTCGGGGTCACCAGCGACTATCTGGTCAATGCCTCCGACATCCAGATCAAGATGGCACAGGGCGCCAAACCGGGCGAGGGCGGTCAGCTGCCCGGCTTCAAGGTGTATCCGAGCATCGCCAAGACCCGGCACTCCACACCGGGGGTGGGCTTGATCTCACCCCCGCCGCATCATGACATCTACTCCATCGAGGATCTCGCACAGCTCATCCACGATCTGAAGAACGCCAACTCCCAGGCCCGCATCCACGTCAAGCTGGTCAGCTCGGTCGGCGTCGGCACCGTCGCGGCCGGGGTGTCCAAGGCCCATGCCGATGTGGTGCTGATCTCGGGCTACGACGGCGGCACCGGGGCGGCGCCGCTGACCAGCCTCAAACATGCCGGCGCGCCGTGGGAGATCGGCCTGGCCGACACCCAGCAGACACTGGTGCTCAACGGGCTGCGAGACCGCATCAGCGTGCAGTGCGACGGTGGTCTGCGCACGGCCCGTGATGTGGTGGTCGCCGCCCTGCTCGGGGCCGAGGAGTTCGGCTTCTCGACGGCGCCGCTGATCGTGTCCGGCTGCATCATGATGCGGGTCTGCCACCTCGACACCTGCCCGGTCGGTGTCGCCACCCAGAATCCGGAACTGCGTGCGCGTTTCAACGGCAAGCCGGAGTTCGTGGAGAACTTCTTCCGGTTCATCGCCGAGGACGTCCGCGAGATGCTGGCCGAACTAGGCTTCCGCAGCATCGACGAGGCTGTCGGTCACGCCGAGGTGCTCGACACCGACGCCGGTGTGGCGCACTGGAAGAGCAAGGGTCTGGACCTCGGCCCGATCTTCACCGTGCCCACCGACGCCCATGGCGCGCAGCTCCCGCAGCGCCGTCGGCTGCGCGCCCAGGACCATGGTCTCGACCAGGCACTGGACCAGACCCTCATCGCTCTGGCCGAGGGTGCCCTCGAAGACGCCCACCCCGTGCGGCTGGAGTTGCCCGTGCGCAACGTCAACCGCACCGTCGGAACGCTGCTCGGTGCGGAGGTGACCCGCCGCTACGGCGCCGCCGGCCTGCCCGACGACACCATCCACGTCACGCTGACGGGTTCGGCGGGCCAGTCCGTCGGCGCATTCCTGCCGCCCGGCATCACCCTCGACCTTGTCGGCGATGTCAACGATTATGTGGGCAAAGGCCTTTCCGGTGGCCGCGTGGTCGTGCGGCCACCCGAGGACGTGCTGTTCCTTCCCGAGGACAACGTGATCGCCGGCAACACCCTGCTGTACGGCGCGACATCGGGTGAGGTCTATCTGCGTGGCCGGGTCGGGGAGCGGTTCTGCGCCCGCAACTCCGGGGCGCTGGCGGTCACCGAGGGTGTCGGGGACCACGCCTGTGAGTACATGACCGGCGGTCGCGTCGTGGTGCTGGGCCGGACCGGTCGCAACATGGCAGCCGGAATGTCCGGCGGCATCGCCTATGTGCTCGGTCTGGATCCGGCGCGGGTCAACACGGCGATGGTTGCACTGCAGCGCCCCGATCCCGACGACCTGGCCTGGCTGCACGACGTCGTCGCCCGACATGCCCGGTTCACGGGCAGCACGCTGGCCAAGTCAGTGCTGTCCGACTGGCCTAGGCGCAGTGCGCAATTCACCAAGATCATGCCCACCGACTACCAGAAGGTGCTGGAGGCGACCCGGATGGCCAAGGCGGAGGGGCGTGACGTGGACGCGGCGATCATGGAGGCAACCCGTGGCTGATCCGACCGGTTTCCTGAAGGTCTCGAAGCTGGAGGCCGCCAAGCGCCCCGTCGACGAGCGCGTCGGCGACTGGCGTGAGGTCTACGAAAGTGAGGACCCACAGGAACGCGCCGAGGAGGTCTCCCAGCAGGCCCGCCGGTGCATGGACTGCGGAATTCCGTTCTGCCACTCCGGCACCGCGGGCTGCCCGCTGGGCAACCTGATCCCGGAATGGAATGACCTGGTGCGGCGCGGCCGCTGGGACGCGGCCAGCGAGCGGCTGCACGCTACCAACAACTTCCCGGAATTCACCGGCCGGCTCTGCCCGGCGCCGTGCGAGGCGGCGTGTGTGCTGTCCATTGCCGAGGAGCAGACCGGCGGCAGCGTGACGATCAAGCGCATCGAGAACACCATCGCCGACCAGGCCTGGCGCCGGGGAATCGTCGAGGCGCAGCCGGCCGCGATCGGCACCGGCAAGTCGGTGGCCGTGGTGGGCTCCGGTCCGGCGGGTCTTGCCGCCGCCCAGCAGCTCACCCGCGCCGGTCACCACGTGACCGTCTACGAGCGGGACGACCGGTTGGGCGGCCTGCTGCGTTACGGCATCCCCGAGTACAAGCTGGAGAAGGCGACGCTCAACCAACGCCTGGCCCAGATGCGGGCCGAGGGTACACGTTTCGTCACCGACTGCGAGGTCGGTGTGGATCTGTCGGTCGACGAGTTGCGCAATCGCTTCGACGCCGTGGTGCTTGCCGTCGGCGCGCTGCGCGGACGTGACAACGAGGTCGAAGGCCGTCATCTCAACGGGGTGCACCTCGCGATGGAACATCTGGTGCCGGCGAACAAGGAATGCGAGGGCGACGGCCCGTCGCCCATCACCGCTGCCGGCAAACATGTGGTGATCATCGGCGGAGGGGACACGGGTGCGGACTGTCTGGGCACCGCGCACCGCCAGGGCGCGTTGTCGGTCACCCAGCTGGACTACCACGCCGAGCCGCCGGAGCTCCGCGACGACGCGGTGTCCCCTTGGCCGACTTGGCCGTTGGTGCTGCGGACCTCGCCCGCGCATGCCGAAGGCGGGACTCGCCGCTATCAGGTGGCGGTGCAGCGGTTCGTCGGTGACGGGGACGGCAATCTGCGGGCCATGGAGATCGCCGAGGTGAAGGTCGTACGTGACCCCGACGGACGCAGGATGGTCACTCCGGTCGGTCAATCGCTGGAGATCCCTTGCGATCTGGCGTTACTGGCGATCGGCTTCGATGGTGTGGAGTACATGCCGCTGCTCGATGACCTCGGCATCACGCTGAGCCGTCGCGGTGCCATCACCTGCGGATCGGACTGGCAGACCTCCGCACCCGCGGTGTTCGTCTGCGGTGACGCGCACCGCGGCGCGTCGCTGGTGGTGTGGGCCATCGCCGAGGGGCGCGCCGCCGCACACGCGGTGGACGCCTACCTGATGGGGGATTCGGATCTGCCGGAACCGGTGCGACCGAATCAGCTGCCGCTGGCGGTCGGCTGAGATGAACACGCTGCCACCTCCAGGTGTGGTCACAGCGACCACCCAGCCACCGGGTTCTGTATCGGTCGAGATGCCCAGGAGCCGCGACTATGCTGAGGCGTCGTGACTAGACGCGGCAAGATCGTCTGTACCCTCGGCCCCGCTACCAGCACCGACGAGACGGTCAAGGCATTGGTGGACGCCGGAATGGACGTCGCCCGCCTGAACTTCAGCCATGGTAACTACGCCGACCACGAGGCGGCCTACGAGAGGGTGCGCAAGGCCTCCAATACGACAGGTCGCGCGGTGGGGGTCCTGGCCGATCTGCAGGGCCCCAAGATCCGGTTGGGCCGGTTCGAGGCCGGGCCGACCTACTGGGCCGCCGGCGAGACCGTGCGCATCACCGTCGAGGACTGCTCGGGCACCCACGACCGCGTGTCGACCACCTACAAGCACCTCGCCAAGGACGCCCAGCCCGGTGACCGGCTGCTGGTCGACGACGGCAAGGTCGCGCTCGTCGTCGAGCACATCGACGGCGACGATGTGGTGTGCACCGTCACCGAGGGAGGTCCGGTCAGCAACAACAAGGGCCTGTCGTTGCCGGGCATGAACGTCTCGGTGCCCGCGATGTCCGAGAAGGACATCGAGGATCTCGAGTTCGCGCTGAGGCTCGGGGTGGATCTGGTGGCGTTGTCGTTCGTACGCTCGCCGGCCGACGTCGAGCTGGTGCACGAGGTGATGGACCGGGTTGGCAGGCGGGTCCCGGTGATCGCCAAGCTGGAGAAGCCCGAGGCGATCGACAACCTCGAAGCCATCGTGCTGGCCTTCGACGTGGTGATGGTGGCCCGCGGTGACCTCGGCGTCGAGCTGCCGCTCGAAGAGGTCCCGCTGGTGCAGAAGCGGGCCATCCAGATTGCCCGGGAGAACGCCAAACCGGTGATCGTCGCCACCCAGATGCTCGAGTCGATGATCGAGAACTCCCGGCCGACCCGGGCCGAGGCCTCTGACGTTGCCAACGCCGTGCTCGACGGTGCCGACGCGGTGATGCTGTCGGGGGAGACCTCGGTCGGCAAGTATCCGCTGGAGACGGTGCGCACGATGGCGCGGATCGTGTCGGCCGTCGAGGAGAACTCGACGGCGGCTCCGCCGCTGACCCACGTGCCCCGCACCAAGCGCGGTGTCATCTCCTACGCCGCCCGCGACATCGGTGAGCGGCTCGACGCCAAGGCGCTGGTCGCCTTTACCCAATCCGGCGACACCGTGCGGCGGCTGGCCCGGTTGCACACCCCGTTGCCACTGCTCGCGTTCACCGCGCTGCCGGAGGTGCGCAGCCAGCTCGCGCTGACCTGGGGGACGGAGACGTTCATCGTCGGGCACATGGAGGCCACCGACGACATGATCCGCCAGGTCGACCACTCGCTGTTGGAGTTGGGCCGCTACAAGCGGGGCGACCTGGTGGTCATCGTCGCAGGTGCTCCGCCGGGCACAGTAGGCTCGACGAACCTGATCCACGTCCATCGGATCGGGGAGGACGACCACTAGGGAGAGGCATCGAGTGCCAGCCAGCGAATCCAAGTCAGACTTCGACGACCTGCTGGCGATACTCGAGCTTTCCCCGATCGGCGACGACGTGTTCGCCGGCGCCCATCCCAGGAAGAACCCGGTCCGCACGTTCGGCGGCCAGATGATGGCGCAGGCGTTCGTCGCGGCCAGCCGCACGCTGCGCCACGACCTGCCGCCGAGCGCGCTGTCGGTGCACTTCATCGCCGGCGGTGACCCCGCCTCGGATATCGAGTTCCACGTCGAGCGGCTGCGGGACGAGCGGCGGTTCGCCAACCGACGGGTCGACGCCCGCCAGGATGGCAAGCTGCTGGCCACCGCCCTGGTGTCCTACCTGTGGGCCGGGCGCGGTCTGGAACACAACATCGAGGCTCCCGACGTCCCCGCGCCGCACACCCTGCCGCCCATCGACGAGCTGCTCGCCGGATACGAGAAGGTCGTCCCCGGCTTCGCCAACGCGCTTCGTCCCATCGAGTGGCGCTACACCAACGACCCGGCATGGGTGATGCGGGACAAGGGTGGCCGGCTGGCGCACAACCGGGTGTGGCTCAAGGCCGACGGCGTCATGCCCGATGACCCGACGCTGCACACCGCGGCGATGATCTACTCCTCGGACACCACGGTGCTGGACTCGATCATCACCACCCACGGCTTGTCGTGGGGATGGGACCGGATCTTCGCCGTCACCGTCAACCATTCGGTGTGGTTTCACCGGCAGGTCGACTTCTCCGACTGGGTGCTGTACTCGACGTCGTCGCCGGTCGCCGCGGACTCCCGGGGGCTGGGCACCGGCCATTTCTTCAACCGCGCCGGTCAGGTGGTTGCCACGGTGGTTCAGGAAGGCATCGTCAAACACTTCCCCGGGGCCGGGGCTGGGGGCTGACGTTCGACTCCCGGCAATGCCCTGCCGCCGATACCGCCAGGCGTACTGTTGATCTCATCGCCAGGCCTGATAGAGCCGGGGAGGTGCGCATTGGTCGAGCCGACGGCACAGGTGGCGCCGAGGCTGCGGGCCCGGGAACGGGTAGTCGTCCACGTCGATTCCCTGGCCGCGCGGTGGGTCGGCGCCTTGGCGCTGCTGATCGCGACCTGCTGGCTGATCGCCCTGCTGGCCCGCTCCCACGACCACGCCAACTGGCAGCCCGACGGTCGGCTGGCCTGGTCTTTGACGATCCTGGCCGCGGTGGCCTTGATCGCGCGGGGCATCTTTCTGGGCCGGCCGGTGACCGCCGCGCACGCGATGGCCGCCGCGGTGGCGGTGCTGGCTGGATTGGCTGCCCACGTCTTCGCCTCCGATCTGCTCGGCAACGTCCTGATCGTCTCGTCGGGGTTGGTGCTGATGTGGCCGACGACGGCGCGCCCGCAACCGGCCGAGCTGCCCCGGGTGTGGGCACTGGTCAACGCGACCAGCGGTGATCCGGTTGCCCCGTTCGCCATGCAGCTGCTCAAGAGCTACCACTTCACGGCCGACGGAACAGCGGCCATCGCCTACCGCACCCGGCTGGGCTACGCCGTGGTCAGTGGCGACCCGATCGGCGACGAAACCCGATTCGATGAACTCGTTGCCGACTTCGCCGTGATGTGCAGCACTCGGGGGTGGCGCATTGTCGTCCTGGGTTGCAGTCAGCGGCGTCTCGCGTTGTGGGGCGATCCGACCATTGTCGGCCAGACCCTGCGTCCGGTCCCCATTGGCCGAGATGTGGTCATCGACGTATCCCGGTTCGCGATGGTGGGTCGGCGGTTCCGCAACCTGCGCCAGGCAGTGCAGCGCACGCACAACTTCGGCATCACCACCGAGGTGATAGCCGAGCAGCAACTCGACGCCGAACAGCTGGCCGAGCTCGGCGATGTGCTGCTGTCCTCCGCGAAGGGCGCCCGCACCGAGCGCGGCTTCTCGATGATCCTCGACGGCGCGTTGACGGGCCGGTACCCGGGGATCCTGTTGATCGTGGCCCGCGACAAGTCCGGGCGGGTGCAGGGCTTCCACCGCTACGCGGTCGGCGGCGACGGTACCGATATCACCCTCGATGTGCCGTGGCGGCGCCGCGGCGCTCCCAACGGTATCGACGAGCGGCTTTCGGTCGACATGATCAGCGCGATGAGAGAGGCTGGTGCGCAACGTCTTTCGCTTGCGTTCGCAGCCTTCCCGGAGATCTTCAACGACGACGAGCGCGGTCGGCTCGGCAGCTTCTTCTACGCGGTCATCCACCTGGGCGACTCGCTGATCGCGCTGGAGTCGCTCTATCGCTATCTACGCAAATTCCACGCTCTGGGCGACCGCCGCTACGTGCTGCTGTCGTTGATGCAAGTCGTACCGCTGCTGGTCGTATTGCTGTCGCTGGAGTTCATGCCGCGCAGGCGGCACCTGGCGAGCTAGCCCGGCGACGATTCCGCGAGCGGAGTTCGGGGGGAGGAGCCGGGCGATTCGGCCCCTAGGGTGCGGGTGTCAGCGTCACGCTGAACCGGCTCTCGACGTTCTGCCGGAACTCGTCGGCGCATTGCTGGATCTTGGTCTGATCCTGGCCGGCCTTCTGCAGGCAGTCGATGTAGTCGCCGCCGCCGACCTGGTTGAACACACCGACCCAGACGGCGATGAAGGCCAAGCCCACGATGATCGAGACGAAACCGAGGATGATGCCGGCGAGCGCGACACCACCGTTGTTGGCCTCGCCTTTCTTGGCGCGACCGCGCCCGGCGAAACCGATCGCGACCGCCACGATGCCCAGGATGACGCCGCCGGCCACCGAGAACGACGACACCAACGCCAGGATCGCGATCACCAGCGACGCGATGCCCAGCCCGTTCTTGGGTCCGGTCGGTGGTGCGGTGTATCCGCCGTACCCGGAATAGGGCTGCGGCGGAGGTGGTGGATACCCGCCCGCATACGGGCCGGGCGGGTACGGATAGGGATACGGCGGCTGGGCCGGGATTTGCTGGGGTGGGGTGGGCTGCTGGGGTGCCGCGGGCGGGGAATCGGGCGTTCCGGATGATTCCGGGGTGTCAGTCATGGCTCGCGCTCCACATCATGCGGGTATGGACGATCGGCAGTCAGGGTACCCGCCGGTGGCGATCGACAGTCGGGGACAGGGAATGTCGGCGGTGAGTTGGTGGGTGGCCACCACCACGGTGCGCTCCGGCGGGAGCAGTCCCTCGCCGGAGTCCAGTAGCGCTCTGAGAAGCTCGTCGGCGTCGGTGGCGTCGAGATGTTCGGTCGGCTCGTCGAGCAGCAGGATCGGTGCGGGGCTGACCAGCACCCGGGCCAACAGCAGGCGCCGGCGCTGTCCCGCCGACACCGCACCCGCGCCGCCGTGCAACACGGTGTCCAAGCCGTCGGGAAGGGAATCGAGCCAGCGGCGCAGGCCCACCCGGCCCAGTGCATCCATCAGCTCCTCGTCGGAGCAGTCGCCCCGGGCGACCAGGAGGTTGTCCCGAACAGTGGTCGCGAACACGTGCGCGTCCTCGGCGAAATAGCATACTGCGCTGCGTAATTCGGACTCGGTAAGCATGTCGGTGGCAACGCCGTCGATGGTGACCTCACCGCGCAGCGGCGGCTGCAGTCCGGCCAAGGTCATCAGCAGGGTCGTCTTGCCGGCACCGCTGCGACCGGTGATCGCCAGCCTGGCCCCCGGCGCCAGGTCCACGGTCACCGATTGGCCGCCGGGTGAACCGGGATGGCCGGCGCACAGCGCTTCGGCGTGCAGTCGGGGGGTGGACCCCGGTGGCGTGATCCGCACCGCGGTGCTCGATGGCGCCGCCACGGCGGGAACCAGGTCGAGCAGGCGCGCGGCCGCGATGCGTGCCCGGGTGAGGGTGACCGCGGCCGCCGGCAGCGCGCCCGTCGCTTCGAATGCCGACAGCGGCAATAACATCAGCACCGCCAGGGTGGTGGGGGCAGTGCCGGCGGCGATGCCGATGCCGACCACGACCGCCCCGATGGCGCTGGCGCCGACGGCCGCGGTGGGCACCGCGGTGGCCACCGCAGCGGGCGCCGCCGCGGCGTCGATTGCCGCGCCCCAGTGACGTTGCCGCCTATCGGCCTCTGCGATCAGGGTGGGCAGCCGGCCCGCGACCCGCAGCTCGGGCGCATGGTCGAGTGCGGTGACAGCGGCGATATCGCGATCGGAATGATGTTGGCGGGCAACATCTTCCTGTGCCCGCGCGGCGCGGGCGGACAGCCAGGGCGCCAGTCCGCCCGCGACCAACAGGCAGGCGGCGAGCACGACGGCCGCGATGGGGGAGATCAGCGCTATCGTCGTGGTCGCGGCGATGCCGAGGACAACGGCCACACCGATCGGGACGAAGGCGCGGACGAGGACATCGGCGAGTGTGTCGACATCGGCGCCGACGCGTGCCAGCAGCTCGCCGCCGTGCAGCCGGGTGGTGACGTCGGCGGGCCCGTATGCGAGTCGGCGGTATATCTGGGTGCGGGCGGCACCTGCTGCCCGCAGTGCACTGTCGTGGGAGGCCAGCCGCTCGCAGTAGCCCAGCACGCCGCGGGAGATGCCGAATGTTCGCACCGCGACGACCGCCACCGAGAGGTCGAGTACGGGTGGCATTTGCCAGGCCCTGGTGATCAGCCACGCCGAGACGCCCGCCAGGGCCAGTGCGCTGCCGAGCGACAGCGCGCCGAGGGCGATGGCCAGCAGCAACCGGGGCAGCCGGGGCCGCAGTAGCGGTAGCGCGGCACGCAGGCCGTCAGGCGACCGCATGGCGCTGGCCCTTCACTTCGACCACGAGGTCTGCGATCGTCAGGACACTGTCGCGGTGTGCGACCATCACGACGGTCGCACCGGCGCCGGCACGTGCGGCGATGGCCGCCAGCGCCTTGGCTTCGGTGGCATCGTCGAGGTGGGCGGTCGGTTCGTCCAACAGCAGTACGGGAGCCCTCGATCCGAGCGCACGGGCGAGCCCGAGGCGCTGGCGTTGGCCCAGCGACAGCCCGGTGCCCCCGCGCCCGAGCGCGGTGTCGAACCCGTTGGGAAGCCCCGTCAACACCTCGTCGAAACCCGCTGCCCGGCAGGCTGATTCCAGGTCCTCCAGTTTGCCGAACAGGGTCAGGTTCTCTGCGATCGTGCCCGGGACAAGGACCGGGCGTTGGGCCAGCCAGGACAGCTGTCGCCACCACCCGCTCTGGTCCAGGTCACCGACGTCGATGCCCGCCACACTGACCCGGCCCTCGGTCGGCGTCACCAGCCCGGCGATGGCCTGCAGCGTCGTGCTCTTGCCGGCACCGTTGTCACCCCTCAGCACGCTGACCCGCCCGGGCGCCAGTTGTGCGGACAGGCGCGACGGCGCCATCCCGTCACGCCCGGCGATGGACAGTGACTCGATCCGGATCGTCGCCCCTGCGGCATCGACGGTGTGGATGCCGGCAGCGGGCGGCGGTGCCTGCGCCATCAGGGCGAACGCCTTGTCCGAGGCTGCCTTTCCGTTCTGGGCGGCGTGGAACTCGACCCCGACTCGCCGCAGTGGCCAGAACACGTCCGGTGCCAGCAGCAGGACGGTCAGCCCCGCCGCCAGGGTCATCTCCCCGTAGACCAGTCGCAGGCCGATGCTGACCGCGACGAGCGCCACCCCGAGGGTGGCGATGAGCTCCAGCACCAATGCCGACAGGAACGCGATGCGCAGCGTCGCCATCGCCGAGCGGTGATGGGCTGCACTGAGTCTGGCGATCCGGTCGGCAGGCCCGTCGGCCCGCCCGAGTGCACGCAGGGTCGGGATGCCGGCGATCAGGTCCATCAGGCGTGCCTGCAGCGTCGTCATCGCCGCCAGCGCGGCCGAGGACCGTTCCGTGGTCGCCAGGCCGATCAGCACCATGAAGATGGGGATCAGCGGCAGCGCCACCAGCACGATGATCGCCGACTCCACGTCGTTGAACGCGATCACGACCACGGTGGCGGGGGTGAGGATCGCGGCCAGGAACAGGGCGGGTAGATAGGCCGTGAAGTAGGGGCGCAACCCGTCGAGGCCGGTGGTCAGCACGGTGGCGGCGTCCGCACGCCTGGTGGCCAGCGTTGCCGGGGGCAAGGAGGTGATCCTGGTCAGCACCTGCGTGCTCAGCTCGGCGATCACCGCACTGGCCCCGCGTTGGCCGAGACGGGCCTGCAGCCACTGGGTCAGTGTGCGGACCGTCCACAGCGCCACCAGGACGACCAGCGTGGTACGCCAGTGGCCGATGCTGCGCGTGGCGGGATCGGTGACGACGCCGGCCACGAGGTGGCCGAGGATCACCGCACCGGCTATCGCACAACCGGCGATCGCGATCCCGCAGCAGACAGTGGCGAACAGATAGCGGCGCACCGCGGTAGAGGCCCGCCACAACCGTGGGTCCAGTGGCCCCGAACCGCTCCTGCCGCTGTTCTTCAGGGCTCGCGCCTCATCGGCAACCCGATGGACGGCGGGATCGACTCGGCGAAGACCCGCTTGCGGAACACCCAGTAGGTCCACCCCTGGTAGATCAGCACGATCGGGGTGAATATCAGTGCGGCCCAGGTCATCACCTTCAGGGTGTATGGGCTCGAAGACCCGTTGTAGATGGTGAGGTTGTAGGCCGGGTCGAGGGTTGAGGGCACGAGATTGGGATACAGCGAGCCGAACAGCAGGATCACCACCGAGGCGACGACGACGGTGGTGCACAGGAACGCCCAGCCTTCGTGGGCGCCGCCGCGGGCCAGTGCGACTGCGGCCAGCTGGGCCATAACGGCGACCGCGAGCACCGCCCACGTCCAGCCCGTACCGTAGGCCAGTTGCGTCCACACCCCGAAGCCGGCCACCAGCACCGTGGCAGGCAGGCTCAGGATGCCGGCAGCCCGGACCGCATCGCCGCGCACCGAGCCGCCGGTCTTGAGTGCGACGAACACCGCCCCGTGGAAGGCGAACAACGCGCAGGTGGCCAGGCCACCCAGCAGCGTGTACGGGTTGATCACATCCGTGAACGACAGGCCGACGACGTTCTTGTCGGGTCCCACCGGCAGCCCGCGGACAAGGACGGCGAAGGCCACACCCCACAGGATGGCCGGCAACCACGAGCCGGCCGCGATTCCGACGTCGCACCAGGACCGCCACTTCGGATCGTCGATCTTGCCGCGCCACTCGATGGCCACGATGCGCGCGATCATCACCAGCAGGATGACCAGCAGCGGCAGGTACAGGGTGGAGAACACCGTGGCGTACCAGTGTGGGAAGGCGGCGAACATGGCGCCGCCCGCGGTGATCAGCCACACCTCGTTTCCGTCCCACACCGGCCCGATCGTGTTGAGCACGGCCCGGCGGCGCTGTTCGACGTCGCCGCTACCGGTGCGGGCCAGCCACTCCATGAGCATGCCGACGCCGAAGTCGAAACCCTCCAGCACCAGGAAGCCGAGGAACAGCACCGTGACGATGATGAACCAGAACTGTTGGAGTCCCACTGTGATCAGCTCCTCGTGGCTCGCGCTCAGTAGGCGAAGGACAGCGGCGCGACCTCGTCGTCGGTCGGCGGGGTGGGCGGGACCGGCTCGGAGTCGTGCTCCTGCGGCCCGGCAACGACGTAGCGGCGGATCAGGTAGAACCAGATCACTGCCAGCACGCCGTAGAGCAGGGTGAACGACAGCAGCGACACCCACACGACGGGTGCGCCGTGCAGTGAAACCCCCTCGCGCACGGTCAGGCGCACCAGCTGATCGCCGTCGGGGTTGGGTACCACCACCCACGGCTGGCGGCCCATCTCGGTGAACACCCATCCGGAGATGCTGGCCAGGAACGGAGTCGGGATGGTCAATACCGCGAACCAGGAGAACCATCGTTGGTCGGGCACTCTGCCCCGGCGCGTCAGCCACAGCGCGGCAAGGGCGAACAGGCCCGGTATGACCAGCAGGCCGATCATCGCCCGGAAGGACCAGTAGGTGACGAACAAGTTCGGGATGTAGTTGTTGGGACCGAACTTCTTTACAGCTTGTGCCTGCAGGTCTTTGGCGCCGTCCAGCGTGACGCCGCTGAATGTGCCCTTGGCCAGGTAGGGCAGTACGTAGGGCACCTCGATGACACGGGTGATGCTGTCGCAGTTGTTGTGCGTGCCGACGGTGAGTATCGAGAACTTGGGATCGGTCTCGGTGTGGCACAACGATTCGGCCGCGGCCATCTTCATCGGTTGTTGGTGGAACATCAGCTTGCCCTGGGTGTCGCCGGTGAAAAGCAGTGCGACGCAGGCCACCAACGCGACCCAGCAGCCGAGGATGGTGCCCGGGCGGTACAGGGCCGCACCATCGGGGGAGCCCTTGGAGCGCACCATCCACCACGCGCACACCGCGGCGACGAAGGTGGCGGCGGTCAGGAATGATGCCGCAACCGCGTGCCAGAAGGCCGCGATGCCGGTGTTGTTGGACAGCAGCGCCCAGATGCTGTCGAGTTCGGCGCGGCTGGTTTGCGGATTGAATCGGCTTCCCACCGGGTGCTGCATGAACGAGTTGGCGGTGATGATGAAGTAGGCCGACAGGTTGACCCCGATCGCCACCAGCCAGATCGAGGCCAGGTGCACCAGTTTGGGCAGCCGGGTCCAGCCGAAGATCCACAGCCCGATGAAGCTGGACTCGAGGAAGAAGGCGACCAGGCCCTCCAGCGCCAGCGGTGCGCCGAAGATGTCACCGACGAACCGCGAGTACTCGCTCCAGTTCATCCCGAACTGGAACTCCTGCACGATGCCGGTGGCGACGCCGATGGCGAAGTTGATCAGGAAGATTTTCCCGAAGAATCGGGTCATCCGATACCAGGCCGGATTGTCGGTGACCACCCAGACGGTCTGCATCACCGCGATCAACGGGGCCAGTCCGATGGTCAGCGGGACGAAGATGAAGTGATAGACCGTCGTGATCCCGAACTGCCACCGCGACACATCGAGGGCATCCATATCCGAATCTCCACTGGATAGACCGAAGGCGCGGATCGCCTAACTACGACAGATTGTAGTAGCGATCCGCGCCTCCGGCACGAAGGTCCATCTGACCTCGGGGAACAGAGCCGGACGACTCAGGACGAGGCGCCGAGTCCCTCGGAGAGCTTCTTGTGCGCGCTGCGGATCGCGAAGGACGACGCGATCTCGAACACCCCGATCACCACCAGCGCGATACCGACGACGATGGTCAGCGTGAGCAGAGAGGGGAACGGCGAGGCGAGCACCACGATGCCGGCGATCAGGCTAATGATGCCGACGAAGATCTCCCAGCCCCGTCCGGGCAGGTCGGGGTCACTGAGCGCCGAGACAGCCGTGGATACGCCGCGGAAGATGAAACCGATGCCGATCCAGATGGCCAGCAGCAGAATCGAGCTGGAGATGTTGCGGAAGCACAGCACCGCCAGGACGAGAGCCGCTGCGCCGCTGATGAACAGCAGCACCCGGCCGCCGGCGGACACGTGCAGGGTGAATGCGAAAAATACCTGCGAGATGCCCATCACCAACAGGTAGGCACCGAAGAAGATGGCCGCGAGGAGTATCGAGATGCCTGGCCACACAAGCACCAGGATGCCGAGGATCAGTGCCAGGATTCCCGACAGCAGAGTCGACTTCCAGAGGTGAGGTAACAGGCCTGGGGCAGAGGTTGTTTCCATGCCCGAAGTGTTTCACAACGGCGGGTCGCGCCGTGGTACTTGAGCACTTCAACGGGTGAATGGGCGCTTAGCTCCGGTAGAACGAACGCCCTTCGTTCCCCGCGCGGCGGGTTGGGGAGGGGGAGGCGCACATCGTTGCCCTGCCGGAGCGTTACGGCTCCACTACTGTTCCGTTACCGGCATGCGAGCTGGGTCCACGGTCGTTAACGTCCTCGCCTGGAGGTTGAAGGGCGGCCCGATGCAGAAAGAAGAGGCGACAGTGCTAACTGGATGTCAAGACCGTCGGGGGGTTGGGCGCTGGTGGCGGGCCACGGCGATGTTCGCGGTGGCGGGCGCGCTGGTGCTGTCGGGGTGCTCCAGCAAGAGCGAGACCACTGCCGGACCGTCCACGGAGACGACCGCGGCCAAGGCCGAGAAGGTCGACGAGATCGCCGCGACGGTTCCCGACGACATCAAGAGCTCCGGCGAGTTGGTCGTCGGCGTGAACATCCCCTATGCGCCCAACGAGTTCAAGGATCCCTCCGGCAAGATCGTCGGCTTCGACGTCGACCTGATGAACGCGATCGCATCCACCCTCGGCCTGACCCCGGATTACCGCGAGGCGGATTTCTCCAAGATCATCCCCTCCATCCAGGGCGGCACCTACAACGTCGGCATGTCGTCGTTCACCGACACCAAGGAACGTGAGAAGGCCGTCGACTTCATCGACTACTTCAAGGCGGGCATCCTGTGGGCGCAGCGACCGGGCGCGCCGATCGACCCGAACGATGCCTGCGGTATGAAGGTCGCCGTGCAGGCCACCACCATCGAGGAGACCGAGGAGCTGCCGGCCAAGAGCAAGGCGTGCACCGACGCCGGCAAGCCCGCGATCGACATCCTGAAGTTCGACAGTCAGGACGCCGCCACCAATGCGGTGGTGCTCGGTCAGGCCGACGCGATGTCCGCGGACTCGCCGGTCACGGCCTATGCCATCAAGCAGAGCAACGGCAAGCTGGAGGCCGCGGGGGCGATCTTCGACTCGGCGCCCTACGGCTGGCCGGTGGCAAAGGGCTCCCCGCTGGCGGAGTCGTTGCAGAAGGCGCTCGAACACCTGATCGAGACGGGTGACTACAAGACGATCGCGACGAACTGGGGCGTTGAGGCCGGGATGATCGACAAGCCGGTGATCAACGGGGCGACCAGCTAGCGATATGGGGGCAGACGAGTCGACCCCCGCCCCTATTGACGCAGTACCGCTGCGGCATCCGTGGCGGTGGGTGGGGGCGACCGTCATCCTGGTGCTGTTCGGTCTGTTCCTCTATGGGGCAGCCACCAACCCGGCCTACGGCTGGTCCACCTACCGCGACTACCTGTTCAACGATCGGATCCTGCTGGGTGTGGTGAACACCCTGCAGCTGACCGTCTATTCGATGGTGCTCGGCATCGTGCTGGGTGTGATGGTGTCGGTGATGCGGCTCTCGCCCAACCCCGTCTTCCGGTCGGTGTCATGGGTGTACCTGTGGGTCTTTCGTGGCACCCCGATCTACGTCCAGCTGGTGTTCTGGGGTCTGATCCCGGTGATCTACCAGAACGTCCAGCTGGGCGTCCCGTTCGGACCGTCGTTGTTCCACATGAACCTGCAGGCCCTGTCCATTCCCTTCCTGCTGTCGGTGCTGGGCCTCGGCCTCAACGAGGCCGCATACATGGCCGAGATCGTGCGGGCCGGAATCACTTCCGTGCCGGAGGGCCAGTCGGAAGCGTCGACGGCGCTGGGCATGTCGTGGACGATGACGATGCGGCGCACGGTGCTCCCGCAGGCGATGCGGGTGATCATCCCGCCGACCGGCAACGAGGTCATCAGCATGCTGAAGACCACCTCGCTGGTGACCGCCGTGCCGTACTCCTACGACCTGTTCAGCATTTCCATGCGCGAGATCGCCGCCCGGACCTTCGAGCCGGTGCCGATGCTGATGGTGGCGGCTACCTGGTATCTGCTGGCCACCAGCATCCTGATGGTCGGACAGTATTACCTGGAGCGGTACTTCTCCCGCGGTTCGTCGCGGACACTGACCTCTAAGCAGCTCGAAGCGCTGGCCAAGGCGCAGACCGACGCGGGGCATGTATGACGACGCCGGAGACTGCATCCACGCCGATGGTGCGTGCCGAGCGGGTGTGCAAGGACTTCGGTGCGCTCAAGGTACTCAAGGGCGTCACCCTGGAAGTCGACCGGGGCCAGGTGCTGGTTCTGGTCGGACCCTCCGGTTCGGGTAAGTCGACGTTCCTGCGCTGCATCAACCACCTCGAGAACGTCACGGCGGGCCGGCTGTACGTCGACGGGGAGCTGGTGGGCTACCGCGAAGGGCACGACAAGCTCTTCGAGATGGCCCCGCGTGATGCCGCCAAACAGCGCCGGGACATCGGAATGGTGTTCCAGCACTTCAACCTCTTCCCGCACCGCACGGCACTGGACAACATCGTCGAGGCGCCGATCCATGTCAAGAAGGTCAAGAAGGCCGCGGCCCTGGAGCGGGCCCGCGATCTGCTCAACCAGGTGGGGTTGTCGGACAAGGCCGAGGCCTACCCGGCGCAGCTGTCCGGTGGGCAGCAGCAGCGGGTGGCGATCGCCCGCGCGTTGGCCATGGATCCCAAGTTGATGCTGTTCGATGAACCCACCTCGGCGCTGGATCCCGAACTCGTCGGTGAGGTGCTCAACGTGATGAAGAAACTCGCCGGCGAGGGCATGACCATGGTCGTGGTCACCCACGAGATGGGTTTCGCCCGCGAGGTTGCCGACGAGCTGGTGTTCATGGACGGCGGTGTCATCGTCGAGAACGGCCCGCCCCGCGACGTGCTGGGCAACCCGCAGCACGACCGTACAAAGGCCTTCCTGTCGAAGGTGATGTGACTACCGGCGGTAGACCTCGGCCAGGAACTGCTCGACGGCCAAGGCCGCGTGCGCGGCGCGCGCCGATCCGAACATATCGAATGCATGTTGGGCACAAGGCAATTCGGCGTAGGCGACGGGCTGGGTGCTGACTTCGCGCAGGCGCGCAGAGAACACCCTGCCCTGCTCCACCGGGACCAGCGAGTCATTGGTTCCGTGCAGGATGAAGAACGGCGGGGCGTCGGCATTGACGTAGGTCAACGGTGAGGCGGCCTCGAAGGACTGCGGGTAGTGCGCCAGCATCTGTTTGACCACGCTGCGCTCGATGAACGGCAGCAGCATCGGGTGCATCAGGGCGTCCTGGCCGATGAAGTCGAAGACGCCGTAGAAGGGCACCGCGGCCTGGACATGGGTGTCGACGTCCTCGAAACCCGGCTGGAACCGCGGGTCGTTGGGGGTCAGCGCCGCCAGCGCCGACAGGTGACCGCCCGCCGAGCCGCCGGTGATCGCGATGAAGTCGGGATCGCCGCCGTACATCGCGATGTTCTGCTTGACCCAGGCCAGTGCGCGTTTGACGTCGACGATGTGGGCGGGCCAGGTATTGCGCGGGCTGAGCCGGTAGTTGATCGATACGCACACCCAGCCGTGCTCGGCGAGGTTGCTCATCAGCGGGTGGGCCTGCCCCCGTTTGTTGCCCGTCGCCCAGGCGCCGCCGGGCACCTGAAGAAGCACCGGCGCCCGGCCACCGGGGGCGAGGTCGGGGCGCCGCCAGATGTCGAGTTTGTTGGCCCCGCCGTAGGGACCGTAGGGCAGATCGGCGTCGTGGGCGTAGTCGCGATGGATCCGCAGCATCCTGGCCACGCCGGGCGATTTGACGGTGGCGCCGTGCGGTGCGGGTGGTTGCCAGAGCCCGGTCGTGTCGGTGCGGCGCTGCGCCCCGAGTCCCTCGTCCAAGGCGGTGGCCAGCGGCACGTTCGCCTTGTGTCCGATCCGATCCAGCGCCAGCAGGCCGGCCGCGGACAGTCCGGACAGCAGCCAACAGACGCCGCGCCACCGCCTCGGGAGCCGGCGGGTCACCAGGGAGGTCACCCCGAGTTGGCCGGCCAGGCTCTGCAGCGGCAGCTCGGTGGCGAACAGCCCGTAGGCGAACGACATCAGCGACAGCAGGCCGCTGCGTCGGGAACGGTAGCCGTTGGCGGTGAACACCACACCGGTGAGCGTGGCCAGGAGGGCGAGGGTTTTTCGTATCACGGGTGACCAATCTGACGGTGGATCCGGGCAGGCAAGGCTGCATGCAGCCGATGATCCGAGGTACGACAACGGTAGTCGGAGGGCGGGCCGGAGCACCGAAAGGGCTGACCGGCCCCACTATGCCGTCCTGGAGTCGGCCCGTCCGGCCCCGTGCCGGTCGGGCCGATCGCCGCCTTCCGCCGTCTTGCGGCCGATCAGGTACCACGTGTGCATGATGCCCTTGCCCTTGACATCGATGTCGCCACGGTCCTCCAGCACGAACCGGTCCTTCAGCCTCTCGTAGACGTTCTGCGGGACCTGGATGCAGCCCTCGGGGTCGGTGGACTCCATCCGGGCTGCGACGTTGACCGCGTCGCCCCACACGTCGTAGAAGAATCGGCGTGCACCCACGACGCCGGCCACGACCGGCCCGGCGGCGATGCCCATCCGCAGCGGGATCAGACGTCCGTTGGGGTCGCGCAGATCGGCGACGGTGCGGGACATGTCCAGTGCCAGCGCGGCCAGCGCCTCGACGTGATCGGCCCGGGGTCGGGGCACGCCGCTGACCACCATGTAGGAGTCGCCGGTGGTCTTGATCTTCTCCAGCCCGTGTTGATCCACCAGCCGGTCGAAGGTGGTGAACAGCCGGTCGAGAAACCCCACCAGGTCGGCGGGCGGGATCTCGGCGACGCGTTCGGTGAACCCGGCGATGTCGGCGAACAGGATCGAGGCGTCGTCGTAGCGGTCGGCGATCGTGCCGCGGGTGGGGTCCTTCAGTCGCGCAGCGATGCTGGCGGGCAGGATGTTGGCCAGCAGCGCCTCGGAGCGCTGGTACTCGAGCTCCATCGCGGCCTCGGCGCGGGAAACCTCGCGTATCGCGTACCACACCGTCGCGATGATCATCACGCACGCCGAGATGGTGGTGATGACGAAGCTGGCGTGGATCAGCCAGCGGGGCTGGACCCCGGTGTCCCCGGGCACCACGAACTGCGTTGCGATCATCAGCCCTGCGCCGAGGGCCACCACGGCCGAGGCCAGCACTATGTGCTCGACACCGATCACCAGCACCGCCAGCGAGGCCGACACCAGGTAGTAGAATTCCGCGCCGGAGTCGGTCCCGATCTGCCAGCCCACGATCGTCAGCACCAGGTAGGCGAAGAGGACGAAGGCGAGCGACGACACCACCTCGCCGAAGCGGTGCAGCAGCGGAATCACCAGGAAGACGCCCGCGGCGGCGAGATTGACCACGCCGATGGAGAGGACGCGCTGCCCGCTGATCAGCTGGAGGATCCCGATCGTGACGGTGACGAAGGCGGCGATCGAGGCGGCGATGGTGAGCACACGCTGGCGCCGGGTGACGCTCTCGGCCCAGTGCTGGTTGCGGGCCGGCGCCCCGCGCTGCATGCGCTCACAGTCCGACTGCCCGAACGGCCCTTCTGCCGGTGCCGGACCTGCGCACTTCCGTACGCTCCCCACCTCGGCAGCCTAGCCTGTCCGCAGCGTCCGGGATCAGCTGTTGGCGGCGAGCACCGACAGCAGCTCGTAGCCGACGTGGGCAGCGGCGATTCCGGTGATCTCGGCGTGGTCGTAGGCCGGCGCGACCTCGACGATGTCGGCACCGACGATGTCGAGCCCGACCAGGCCCCGCAGCGAATTGAGCAGTTCGCGTGAGGTGAGCCCGCCGGCCTCAGGTGTGCCCGTGCCCGGTGCGTGGGCCGGGTCCAGCACGTCGATGTCGACCGAGACGTATACCGGACCGCCGTCGAGGCGCCCGCGCATACGCTCGACAATGCTTGCCACACCGTCGAATTCGTAGTCGTCGGAGCGGATCACCTGGAATCCCAGCACCGCGTCGTCCTCCAGGTCGGTCCTGGAGTACAGCGGCCCGCGGATGCCCATGTGCAGGGAGCGCTCCATGTCGATCAGGCCCTCCTCGCTGGCCCGGCGGAACGGGGTGCCATGGGTGTAGGGCGCCTCGAAGTAGGTGTCCCAGGTGTCGAGGTGGGCGTCGAAGTGCAGCACCGCGATCTTGCCGTGGTCGCGGGCCAGGGACCGCAGAATGGGCAGTGCGATGGTGTGGTCGCCGCCGATCGTCAGCACCGTCGAGCCGTCCTTGCGGAGATCGGTGATCGCGCCGTCGATGGTGGCGATCGCCTCATCGAGGTTGAACGGGTTGGCCGCGATGTCGCCGCAGTCGGCCACCTGCCGGCTCGCGAAGGGTTCGACCCCCAGGGCGGGGTTGAAGGGCCGCAACAGCTTCGAGGCGGCCCGCACGTGCGACGGGCCGAACCGTGCGCCGGGGCGGTAGCTCACCCCGCTGTCGAACGGGACCCCCACGATGCAGACGTCGGCGCCGGGCACGTCGGAGATGCGGGGGAGCCGCGCGAATGTCGAGGGCTCGGTGTAGCGCGGGTACTTCGTCGCGTCGACCGGCCCGACGATGTCGGATGTCATTTCTCCTCCTCTGCAGCCTCTTTCCCGCGAGGCTAGCGTGGTCCTGGTGACGCGTATCGCCTGCACCCAGATCGCGCCCACCATCGGAGACCTCGGCGCCAATCTTGAGCTGTGCGCCGATGCCGTGGCCCGGGCGGTCGCTGAGGGGGCCGACATCGTCGTGCTGCCCGAACTCGCGACGTCGGGATACATGTTGAGCGACGCCGACGAAGCCCGCGCCACGGCATTGCGGCCGGGGGATCCACTGTTCGAGCGGTGGATGTCGGCCGCCGCGGACGCGGTAGTCATAGCCGGATTCTGCGAACTCGGTGACGACGGGTTGCTGTACAACAGCGCGCTGGTGGTCGACCGCGACGGGGTGGTCGCCAGCTATCGCAAGACTCACCTGTGGGATCGGGAGAAACTGATTTTCACCCGTGGTGAGAAGTTGCCTCCGGTGCTCGAGACCCGGCACGGGGTGGTCGCCGTAATGGTTTGCTATGACCTGGAATTCGCGGAACTGACCAGACGTGCAACCCTCGACGGTGCCGAGCTGATCGTCGCGCCGGTGAATTGGCCGCTGTTCGGCCGGCCCGAAGGCGAGCACCCCGGCGAGGTGATCACCGCGATGTCAACGGCGCGCACCAACAGAGTCGCCATCGCGGCGTGCGACCGGGCCGGCGTAGAGCGGGGCCAGGCCTGGACGGAGGGCACGGCGATCATCGACCCCGACGGCTGGGTGATCGCCACTGCCGGTCCGGGTGCGGGGATGGCGATCGCCGATGTCGATCTAGGTGCCACTCACGACAAGACGCTGACGGAGTACGTCGATCTGCTGAACGATCGGCGCGTCGACCTGTACTGAGGCCTTCGGACTCTAGTCTTGTCATCGCCGCTCGCCATAGCATCGGGGCAGCAAAGGGGGTAACCCGATCGCCGGGTGGTGTCCGGGTTGCCGGTCGATCTCTTGGTGCACGCGATATTGCGTTATTTTGTGTTCAACACTCGACAGATAGGACAGGACATGAGGTCTGGTCGCCTGACTCGGCAGATTGCCCTGATTGCCGGTGGCGCTGCGATCATCGGAATGGGGGCGCTGACCGCCGGCTGCGGCTCCAGCAGCGAGGAATCCCCGACGACAACCACCACGCCGACGACGACATCCGCCGAGCCGGCGCCGTCGCCGACCGAAAAGGCGGTCACCGGTGGTGGCCCCAACTCGTTCTCGCCGACGGTCAATCCGGCGCCGCCTGGACCGGTGTGCAAGGAAGTCCTCGGCAACGACTGCGTCCGGTAACCGACATCCCGGGCCACGGGCGGGTGCGATCGCATCCTCCCGGCTCGTGGTCGTGTGGATATTTTATTGACATCTTGTCAACATCGTTCTGATGGATAATCCAGAGACAACACGGAGCAGAACTATGGCCATGAGCGCCCCGTCGGCGTCGGAGGCGGTCTCCCGGTTGTCTGTCGCGATGCGAGAAGGCTCTGCGGCAGAGCACGATGCCGCCGAGCAGGCCACGTTTGTCACCGAGCTTCTCGACGGCAAGGTCAACGACCGCGGCTACGTCGACTACCTGCTGCGGTTGCGGGTGGTCTACGGCGCGATCGAGGACGCAGTCCGTTCCCGGAGCGCGGATCCGCTGGTTGCCGCTGTGTACGACCCGGCGCTGGAGCGGGTGGCGGCCATCGACGCGGACCTCGACCACTGGGCGCCCGGTGTCGCACGTGAGGTCGATTCGGTCGCGGCTGCCAACTACCGCGACCGGGTGGCCGGCCTTTCCTGGGGTGGTGACCTGGTGGCCCACCACTACACCCGCTACCTTGGTGACCTCTCCGGTGGCCAGGCCATCGGCCGAAGCCTCGACCGTTCGTTTGGTCTCGGGGGTGCGGGGCTCGCGTTCTACGACTTCCCGCTGCGGGCCAAGCCCTACAAGGACGCCTACCGCGCCCGTCTCGACGGGCTGGGACTCGATGCCGGGCAGATCGGCCGGGTGGTCGACGAGGTGAAGGTGGCCTTCCGACTGAACCGGGCGTTGTTCACCGAGCTCGGTGACAATCTGGCGGCGTACCGGCCCTGAGTCCGGCGGCGTGCCGATCGGAGGGGTGCAGCCCGGTCGGCCTTGAACGGATGCGCGGTCAAGAACTAAACATGTTGATTCGCTTGTGAATTCGTCGGCCCGAATTCCCGGCCCGCTAGTGTATGGCGATGTCGTCGGGCACCGTCCCCTGCCGGTAGAACATGAACCGGCACGGCTGGCCGTCCTTGGCCAGGGTCACGGGTCTGCGGAACTCCATGCCGACCTTGTCCTGGATCGCGCGGTAGCCGGTGATGTCGTGGTCGCATCCCAGCGCAGCCAGCTCCGGTACGGTCAGCGCCGCAACCTGACAGTTTCGGCACTGGTGCACGATCATCGTCTTCAGATCGCCCTCGTCGATCAGTTCGTTGGGGTAGTTCGGATCATCGGCGAACATGGCTTTGTGATAACTCCAGAACGCTTCGAAGGGGTCGTCGAACCGCGCTAATTCGTCGGCCTGGTAGAACTCATTCATCATGAATCGGGAGCCGTCCTGGATGGCCTCCTTGGCGAAGCGGTATGCCCGGTCTTTTCCCGACCTCGCGGCCAGGTCGTGGTAGATGATCACGAGCAGGATCCATTCCATCTCGGCGAGCACGCCGAAGTTGCGGCCCATCAGCGAGAATCCCGCGCGATAGCTGCGAACGGCGGGGATCGCCGCGACGGGCAGGCGCAGCCAGAAACCGATGAACCGGCCCCACCCCAGCTCGGCCCGCAGTCGGCGGGTGAACACCCACGCGACGCGGAGCTTGGTTGTCGTCGACCAGGGAAGAAAAGGGAAGTGCTCCCCATAGTGCGGGAGGTCGCTGACCTCACCGTGGCGACTGTCAGCTGGCATCGTCTTTTCCTAATCGTTTGTAGGGATGGGTTCCGGCCGGTGGCCGGTCCCGTTTCTGGGAGGGGC
>Ga0055451_10000040_pt1 | contig 39803 bp, 33 predicted proteins | sample China_Galinas_PW_3_FD_57745 | JGI IMG/M metagenome (GOLD analysis project Ga0055451, IMG submission 57745) | Wetland microbial communities from San Francisco Bay, California, USA, that impact long-term carbon sequestration - China_Galinas_PWB_D2 | ecosystem: Environmental > Aquatic > Marine >... | reverse complement strand
GCGGCGCCGGCGAAGCGGCCGTGGATCCGGGTCTGGTCCTCGAGATAGAACCCGTCGAGGCTCGCGAACCGCTGCCAGTCCGCGAGGCTGCCGAAGAACCGTGGCTTGACGAGATACGGTCCGCCGTCCTCGGGGCAGAACACGTCGCAGTTGCCGCAGTCGTTGCAGAAGTCCGCGAAGTTGGCGAGCTGATGCTGCTCCTCCATGACGAGGCGGCCGGCCTCCGTCAGCTTCCATGCGTCGCCGTCGCGCGACAGCTTGTGGATCGTGACGTCGAGCGGCGCGAGCTCGAGCCGGAAGTTGGCGTCGTTCGGACACACCGGGATGCAGATGTCGCACGTCACGCAGTCGAACAGGTCGAGCTGGCTGCCGATCTTCTTCGGCAGCTTGCTGTTCGCGCGCTTGTGGTAGCGGGGGTCGGTCAAGAGCCCCGCGCAGTAGTTCCGCGTCCGCTGCATTCGGTCCTGCGCGAGATCGGTCACGGACGCGGCTCCTTCGCGGTCCATGCGCCGCTCGAGCGCCGTCAGGTAGCGGATCTGCCGCGCGTATCCACCGGGCTTGAGCAAGTCGCTGCACACGGTGATCGGGACGAGTCCGAGGGCCGTGGCATCGGCGAAGTTGTGGCGGTCGATCCCGGCCGAGAACGAGATCGGGTAGCAGTCGCCGAACTCGCGCCGAAAATCCGCAACGAGCTGCATCGCGAGCACGTGTAGCGGAGGACCGGAGAGATACATCTGCTTCTCGGAGCTCGGGAAGAAGTCGCGGTGGTTCGTGACGATCAGCGTGTTGGTGAACTTGACGCCGAACCCGAGGCCGAGTGCGTCGGCCTTCGTCCCGAGCCGACCGACGAAGTCGACGGCCTGATCCCAGGTCGTGTCGCCCACGAACGCGCTGTCGGGCACCGTGAGGTCCGAATAGCCGAGCACGTCGTGCAGGATGTGCCGCGTTCGCTCGGGCCCGAGCAGCATCGGGTTGAGCTTGACGATGCAGTGCAGGCCACGCGTCTCGAGCAGAAACTCGATGATCCGCTCGATCTCGTCGGGCGGGCAGCCGTGGAACGTGCTGAGCGTCAAGGTGTCGGAGAGCCGCGTCGGATAGTCGAGGTAGCGAAACGCCGCATACTCGTCGGGGATCTCCTCGCGCAGCCGATCGACGACTTCGGTGCAGTCGAGCATGCCGGTGATGAACGCCTGAACGCGGTCGCTTTGGATGCCGGCGAGGTCGTACCCGACGCTCATGTCGAAGATCGTGTCGGCGTCCTCGACGGCGATGTCGAGACAGCCGCTCGCGAGCAGCATCTCGATCAGCATCGCGCCCTTGACGTATTCCTCGAGCGACTGCGAGAGCGAGAGCTCCTGCGACCACTCGATGTTGTAGCCGACGGTCTGCATGTCGATGCACGGGCGCGGGATAGTGAGCTCGTCGTCGACTTGCACGGTCTTGAGCTCGAGGATGCGCGAGCCACCGAGCCACGACAGCACGAGGTTTTGTGCCATCTGCGACTGCGGGCCTGCGGCCGGGCCGAGCGGCGTCGATGCGCGATGCCCGTGGAAGCGGACCGAGAGGTCCTTGCCCGGGCTCCCGAGCCAGAAGCTCCGCTCTGGCAGATCGAAGATCGACTGCCGCTCGATGAGCTCCCGAAACATCCGGGTGACGAGCGCGCCGAACGGATACGGGCGGAGCTCGACCATCTCTGCCAGCGCTAGGGCAACAGCTCGATCAGGTCGAGGTAGGTCTCGGGCCGGCGGTCGCGGTAGAACTGCCAGACCCTCCGGACTTCCTCGATCATCTCGAGGTCCATGTCGGCCATCACGACTTCGTCCTCGTCCTCGCTGCCTTCGGCGAGGAAGTTGCCGCGTGGGTCGACGAAGTAGCTCGAACCGTAGAATCGGCCGATGCTCCACGGCTCCTCGGTGCCGACCCGGTTGTTGCAGCCCATGAAGTAGCCGTTGGCTACGGCGTGCGCCGGTTGTTCGAGCTTCCACAGGTATTGCGAGAGACCGGCGACCGTCGCCGAGGGGTTGAACACGATCTCCGCGCCACCCAATCCCAGCAAACGCGCGCCTTCGGGGAAGTGGCGGTCGTAGCAGATGTAGATGCCGACCTTCGCGTAGCGGGTCTGGAATACCGGGTAGCCGAGGTTGCCGGGTTTGAAGAAGTACTTCTCCCAGAAGCCTGACGTGTGCGGGATGTGGTTCTTGCGGTACTTGCCGAGGTACGTCCCGTCGGCGTCGACGACGGCGGCCGTGTTGTAGTAGACGCCCGCCTGCTCGCGCTCGTACACCGGGATGATCATGACCATCTCGTACTTCTTCGCGTACGGGATCAGCGCTTCGAGGGTCGGACCGGGCACCGGCTCGGCCGCGTCGTACCAACGCTCGTCCTGGCTCGGGCAGAAGTACGGCCCGTTGAAGATCTCCTGCAGGCACAGAACGTTGACGCCTGCCTCACCGGCCTGCTCGATCAGCGGCAGGTGCTTCTCGAACGCAGCGGCCTGGATCTCCTTGACCGGCCTGGATTCGTCGTTGATCGGGTTGGAAGCCTGGATCAGGCCACCTTTGACGTTGCGCGCCACGGGATCCTCCTACCAGCGAGAGATGACGACCTTGCGGTCGGTGAAGAAATCGAACGCCTCGCGGCCGTGGGCTTTGAGGTCGCCGAAGAACGAGCCTTTTGCCCCGCCGAAGCCGAAGAACGACATCGGTGCCGCGACACCGATGTTGATGCCGGTCATGCTCGCCGGGATCTCGTACTTGAACGTACGCGCGTGCCGGCCGCTCGTCGTGTAGATCGAGCTCGCGTTGGCGAGCGGGTGGCGCTTGGCGACCGCCAGCGCTTCCTCGAGGCTCTGCACGGGCTGCACGCAGAGCACCGGGCCGAAGATCTCGTCTTGGGCGATCTTCATGTCGGGCGTCACGTTGTCGAACACCGACGGGCCGACGAAGAAGCCCCGCTCGGGGACCTCGGCCTCTCGGCCATCGACGACCAGCTCGGCGCCTTGGTCGACGCCGGTCTGGATGTAGTCGAGCACGCGCTGCTTGTGCGCGGCCGAGATCAACGGGCCCATCGTCACGCCGTCCTGTGCGCCGTCACCGACGCGGATCGCCTTGACGGCATCCGTGAGACCGGCGCGCAGCCGCGCATGCGAATCACCGACCGCGAGCACGACGCTCGCGGCCAGGCAGCGCTCGCCGGCGCACCCGTAGCACGCGGCCGTGATCCCGTCGACCGCGAGCTGCATGTCGGCATCGGGCATCACGATGATGAAGTTCTTGGCGCCGCCGAGCGCCTGCACGCGCTTGCCGTTGGCAGCCGCGGTCTTGTAGACGTGCTCGGCGACCGGGCTCGAACCGACGAACGAGATGCCTTCGATCAACGGGTGCGTCAGCAGCCCGTTCACAGTCTCCTTGCCGCCGTTGACGAGGTTGATGACGCCCGGAGGGAACCCGGCCTCGGCCGCGATCTCGAAGATCCGCTTCTGGCTCAGCGGGACCTGCTCGGACGGCTTGACGATGAACGTGTTGCCGCAGGCGACCGCGAACGGCAGGAACCACAAGGGGACCATCGCCGGGAAGTTGAACGGAGCGATCGCCGCGAACACGCCGACCGGCTGGCGCGTGGATTCGCAGTCGATGCCGCGGGCGACGTCTTCGAGCGTCTGGCCCATCAAGAGCGCTGGCGCACCGCACGCGACCTCGACCATCTGGATGCCCCGGCGCACGCTTCCGCGCGACTCGGCCAGCGTCTTGCCGTTCTCCTTCGTGACGACGGCGGCGATGTCCTCGAACCGGTCCTCGAGCAGCGTCTTGAACCGGAACAGCGATTGGATCCGGTCCTGGACCGGAACGCTGCGCCACGACCCGAACGCTTCCCGCGCGCAGCGTGCTGCCGCGTCGACGGTGTCCGCGCTGCCGAGCGGACACTCGGCGATGACTTCGCCGGTCGCCGGGTTCGTAACCGCGTGGGTCTGCGTCGCAGGATCGGCGACCCACTCACCGCCGATGAAGTTCTCGAGCCGCTCGACCATGTTCGGTGACCTCCGCTACGATCTTGGCATCGTAAGGCTCGTTGCACAATTTGTCCCCGAGACGATTGGTGCAACGAGGCGTGCAAATGGAACAATTCGTCTCGGGGACGCTTCTTCCACTATGCGCGTCATCTCGCTCAACTGCTCGAACACCGAGATCGTTGCCGCTCTCGGGGTGGCGGACCTCCTCGTCGGTGTCGACTCCGACTCGGACTACCCGGTCGAAGTCGTCGAGCGTCTGCCCAGAATGGGCCGTGACCTCGACATCGAAGTCGACAAGGTCACAGCACTCGCGCCCGACCTCGTGCTGGCGTCGAACACGGTGCCCGGCCACGAGAAGGTCCTCGCCGAGCTCGAAGCCGTGGGACTCCGGTTCTTCGCACCCGAGACGGTTTCGCTCCAAGGCACGTTCGACGATATTTGCGAGATCGCCAGGCTCCTCGGCGTCGAGCAGCGCGGTCACGAGGTCGTAGAGGAGATGAAGCTCGAGATGCCCGCGCTCGACCGCCTCGACCCACCGTCGATCCTCGTGCAGTGGTGGCCGAAGCCCGTGATCGCGCCCGGCCGTCTGAGCTGGGTCCACGACCTGCTCGGGCTCGCCGGCGCCACGAACCCGCTCGGCGACCGCGACGTGAAGAGCCAGCCGCTCGAGGACGCCGAAGTCGCCGAGCTCGCCCCCGACGCCGTCGTGATCTCGTGGTGCGGCGTCAAGACCGAGAACTACCGCCCCGACCGCGTTCTCGACAACCCGGCGTGGCAGGACCTCGATTTCGTCCGCAAGCGCCGCGTCTACTGCGTCGCCGAAGCGTTCCTCGGCCGGCCGGGCCCGCGGTTGGTCGACGGCTATCGCGCGCTCTGCGAGGTGGCAGCTGCGCCCTGACAGCCGCGCCAGGTGAATCCCCGGGAACACGCGGAGTCCGGCCACGTCTCCACGCGGCTACGCTGTGCCTACCCGAGGAGATTGCATGCCGTCTGTCCGATTCCGAACGCTCGCCGTCATGGCCTCGTTCTTCGTCGCCCACGCCAGCGCCCAGGTCGTTCGGCCCAAAGCTCGCGAGCAGGCCGCCCTGGCGGTGTTGCGCAAGGCCAAGAGCTTCGATGACGAGGCGATCGGCTACGCCGGGATCAAGTCGGACACGTATCGCGCCTACGAGGAGATCCGCGACCTGATGGCGGCCAAGCAGCTGCTCGGGCTGTGTGACGACGAGCGCCCGGTCGTGCGTTGCTACGCCGTGCGCGCGCTCGCCGACAAGCACCCCGACGTCGATCTCCTGCCGGTGCTGCTGGGCCACCTCGGCGATACCCAGCCGGTCACGACGATGAGAGGCTGTATCGCCGCCAAGCGGAAGACCGGCGACGTCATGATCGCCGAAGCCCGGCGCCGGCTGTCGAAGGCCGCGCAGCGCGAGTTGAGCGAGCGCCTCGTCGAAGCCCGGAGCAAGCTCGATGAGACCAACCGGGTGCTGCGGGTCGAGCGCCTGTCCGACAAGCTCTACGACACGCTGCGTGCGCGCGCGAAGGCCGGCGACGGGCCATCGCTCGTAGCGCTCGCGCGTTACGGCCGCGAGGCCGACGTCGACCTCGTGATCGCGCGATTGAACCGCGGCGTGTCGCGCTTCACCGATCACTTCGATGCCCTGCGCGCGGCAGAAGTGTCGGCAAGCCCGAAGCTCTGGCCGGCGCTCGTGCGCCTCGCCGACCAGGCCGAGCGCTGCCTCGAGAAGGCCGTGCCGACAAGAGTTCGGCCATGGGTCGAGGCCGTGGCCGCGCAGCGCAGCAAGGACGCCGCCAAGCTGCTCGAGACCTTCCTCGAACACCGGACTCCGAAAGGGTTCAAGCGGGTCCAGTTCGCGAGCCTGTTGTCGTCGACGCTGCGCAATCACACGTTCCCCGTCTACGAGCCGCTGCTGCGCCGGCTGTGGATCGACCACGACAAGATCGAGCCCGTGGTGCTGGAGTGGTTGCACCAGCGGCGCCCCGAGTGGACGCTCGGCAGGCTGCAGAAGATCATGGCAAGCGACCTCGACAGCCTCGATGCGCGCGTGCTGCCGATCGCCTTCGGCTATGTCGTTGCCGCCGACGAAGAAGCGGCCTACGTGCTGCTGGCCAAAGCGTTGAACGCACGCAACGTGCGTCGCGCAAAGAGCCTCAGCGAGCTCGTGATCAAGTGGAAGCCCGAAGCCTGCATCGAGCCACTGTTCTCGCTCGTCGCCACCCAGTCCAATCCCAACGTCTACCTGCCCGCGGCGAAGGCGTTGCTGTCGTGGGGTCGGCCCAAGATCCGCGAGCGCTTGCGCGCAATGGTCCGCGAGCACGACCATCTGCGAACCGGTTGGGGTGGGGCGCGGCTCGACAAGCTGCTCGGGCAGTAGCCGTCACTGGCGGAAGTGGAGGTACAGCCACACCCACACTCCGTTCAGCAGCGTGACGGCGATCATCTTCCACTGGAACGACCGCTTCCGGGTCTTGTGGCGAAACGTCGTCATCGCGATCCAACCGCCGGCGCACCCGGCCGCGGCCGACAACGTCAGGAGCCACGCCTCGGGGATCCGGCGTTTCGCGCGGCGGGCGCGCCACTTGTCGAAGCCGAACACGAGGAAGGTCACGAGGTTGATCGCGAGCAGGATGCGCCAGAGCATCCATGCAACGATGCCGCGACTCGCGATGGGATGCTACGATCGGGTAGCAATGAGCAGCCAGATCCAGGACGAGCGCTCGGACGAACGCCGCGGACCCATCAACTTCGAGCTGCAGCGAGTGTCCGAGCGCGAACACGAAGAGTTGAGGCGCATGTACGCGGCTCACACACGCGTCCTCCACGAGTTCGATCCCAACGTCGAGCCGGGTCGCGAGCTCGAAGACGACTGGTGGAACGAGCCCGACGACTTGTTCGCGTACCTGATCCTCGTCGATCGCGTCCCGGCCGGCTTCTTCCTGGTGCTCGGGCAGCGATACATCGAGGCCCTCGACGGGTTCGGCGACTGGTGCATGTGGGAGATGTATCTCGAGCCCGAGCACCGGGGCACCGGCCTGGCCGAGCGCGCCGTGCGCGAGGTCGTCGGGCGGTTTCCCGGACGCTGGTATCTGCTGGTCCTGCCGCCCAATACCCGTGCGATGCGGTTTTGGCGACGAGTGCTCGCACGACAGCCAGGTGGAGTCGTCGAGGACCCGACGAGCGACGGGATGGCGCTGTTTCGGTTCGACTCTCACGGTCGAGAGCTCCGCCCGTAGACGCGACGCCGCGCCGGCCTGTCAGGGCTGGCCTCTCGTCCCTTCGACGTAGTAGCGACAAAGGAGCTCGTAGACGGCCGGAAACCGGTGCTCCAGCCGTTCGGGAGTCTCGAAGAACGCCTCGCTGAGCACCGCGAAGAACTCGGCCGGACTCTCGGCGGCGTATTCGTCGAGCAACGATGTGCCGTCGTCGACACGTTCGCGAAACGCCGCGAACGCGGACGTGAACACGCGCTTCCACTCGGCCGGATCGATGTTGCTCGGCAGCGGCGGCACGCCATTGGCCGCTCCGTCGCTCATGTCGAGCTTGTGAGCGAACTCGTGATACACGGGGTTGAAGCCGTCGCTGGGGTAGTCACCGCCACGCTCGACAGCCGCCCACGACAGAGCGACCGCCCCGCCCTCCAGCGCCGCCCCGGCCATCGGGTGGCTACGCTCGGCCCAGATCCCGTCACCGGCGTACTCGGGGTGCTCGTCGACGAACGTATCGGGATAGACCCAGATCGACGTCCAACCGTCGTATGCCTCGATCCCGAGGTTCAACACCAGCAGGCACGCCTGCGCCGCGATGACGTAGCGCATCAGATCGGTCATCTCCAAGCCGCGGACGCCCTCGATGTTCTTCTCCGCGAGAAACAACAGCACGAGGTCCTGCAGTCGCTGGTCGTCTTCGCGACAGAGGAACGCGAGCGCCGGGACTGTCGCGCGCGTCTGTCGCCACAGCTCAGGATCGAGCGAGCGCGTGCGCAGGAGTCGCCGGCGACGCCATCGTCGCAGCCAGGCGAACACGGTCAGGACACACGGTGCTTGCCGTCGTAGGCCATGACCTTGTCGATCCACGGCCCGTGAGCCTCGGCCGCCTGGGGCAGCGGAAACAGCTCGCTCGTACGAATCCTGTGCAGCACGGCGGCGGTCGTGATGTCAGCGGCCGTCATGCTGTCTCCGACCAGCCACTCGCTTCCGTCGAGTCCCCCGGCGAGCTTCGCACACGCCTCGTCGAAGGTCGTCGTGCATCGGGCGAGCATCGCATCGTCGACGGGCTTCTCGTACGCCCTCCTGTGCACGACTGTCATCATCGGCCCGGCCAGCTCCGCGCGGGCGAACAGCTCCCAGTCTTCGATCTCCCACTGCTGTTCGTGACTCGTGCCGAACAACCGCGGCGTGTCGCGGAACGCCACGTCGAGGTAGCGCAGGATCGCGGCCGAGTCGAACACGACCCGATCGCCATGCACCAACACCGGGGTCAGGAACTGGCCGGAGATCTTGACGAGGTCGGTCCGCTCGCGCGGGTTCACGGCCCGGAACTCGTACGGGATGCCCTTGTAGCCGAGTGCTACCCGGACCTTCATGTTGTTCGACGTTTCGAATCCATGAACGACGATCTCGCTGGCCATGACGACCTCCTGACTCTCGGTTCGCGGTGTGCGTCGATTGTGCCAATCGCACCGCTGGCGCGGGCGACTCATTCGAGTTTCTTGCTACCTGCCGTCGAGCGAGTAGCGCGGATCCTCGGCGTGCTGCTTCCACCACTTCTGCGTCGCCTCGAACGCGGCCTCGTCGAACAGCGGCTTGCCGAACATCATCTGCTGCTTGCGCAGGTCGAACGGCGGCTTGCCGTCGAGGATCGTTCGCGTCGACCACAGCGCGGCGTAGCGTAGCGGGACGTTGTAGGGGAACGTCCAGACCGAGCTGATGCCCATCGGCTGCGCGTGGACGCGCCCGTCGTCGAACAGATCCACGAGGTCGCGGATCGCCCGCTTCTCGCGAACGTCGCCGAGCGCGGCGACGAGCGACATGAGCACGCGCGTGTCCTCTTCGGCTCGGAGCGCTCGGACCAGCGGCTCGCCGGCCTTGCGATCGCCGATTCTGGCCACCGCGTCGGCGACCTCGGCCCGGACCGCCGCGTCCTTGTCCCGGAGGTACGGGATCAGACTGCGCACGGCTCGAGCACCGCCGAGCTCGCCGAGCGAGCGGGCGCAGGTCGCGCGCAGGGTTTCGTTCTCGTTCATCAGCCACGTGAGCTTGGCGACCGTGCGCGCGTTGCCGCACTTGCCGAGCACGGCGATCGCTGCGCGCTGGAGCCCGAGATCGTCCTCGTCGACGGCCGCGAGGCATCGTTCGCGGACATCCTCGCCCGGGCTCTCGCGGAGGACACCGGCGATCTCCGGGCGGTTCGGGCAGCGCGAGTTGCCCAGGTCTGCGAACAGGATGTCGAGCGCGCGCTTCCTGTCCGCGAGCAGCATCGCACGCGTGACGTTGCGGCTGATCATCGGATCGTGGCCCCGAGCATGGAGCTTGGCGAGCCGATCGAACGCCTTGGGCGTCGGCATCAGCACGAGTCCCTTGACAGCGGCCCGTTGCAGGAGCCCGCCGCCGAGCGAAGCGATCAGACGCTCGCGTGTGCCGGCGTCTCCGCGGCGGGCCATGGCCTCGAGTGCGCTCGCGCGGATGATCTCCTGCTCGCGGTCGCTCGTGTAGATCCCGAGCAGGATCGCCGCGATGCGCTCGTCCGGGTAGTACCCGAGCGTCTCGATCGCGACCCGGCGCGCACCTTGACGCGGCTCGTCGGCAGCGAGATCGATCAGCTTGGCCAGGACTTCGGGCGATTGCTTCGTGCGCGCCTCGCGCATGGCTTTCGTGCGCTCGATCCAGCGCGGGTGCGACAGGCGTTCGAGGAGAGACGACCGCTGTTGTTGGGCAAGGCCCGAGGAGGCGAGCACGAACGCGAGCGCGATGCCTATGCGGGGACGCGTCACTTCTTGCCCTTCGACTCCGGTGCCGGGCGGAGCGAGTCGAGATACTCGCGGTAGATCTCTCGTTGCGGCGTGAGCTTCGCGATCAGCTGTTGCATCTGCTCGAACGGCTTGTCGAGGTCGGGGAGCACGAGGTTGAGCACCTGGACCGCGACCGCGTCGTCGTAGTCCGTCAGGAGCGAATTGAGCGACTCGCTGTCGAGCCGCTTGCCCTTCGTGATCCGCTCGGCGATCTCGCGTGGGCTCTCGACGCGACCGTCGTGGTCGAAGTCGAGCCACACCGGATTGGTCGCAGCAACCGTGTAGTCCTGCAACGTCCGCCAGTGTGGGCTCGAGATCCCGTCACCGCTGGCGATCGCGACGAGCCATGCGTCGTGGGCCGGCGGCGTCAGCTCGAAGTCGAGGCGCACGTCGGTCGGTCCGCGTGCCGGTTCGATCGACCGCGACGCGGCGAGGACGCCGTTCACGAACAGGCGCACGAACCGCGGCCGGACCCACGCTGCGCTGGCGACGCGCACCGTCGCGTTCAGCTTGCCGTCCTGGACCTCGACGAGGTCGCCCATGCGGTGGCTTCCGTCGACCCAGATCTCGCTGAAGATCCCGAGGCTGATCGAGCTCCGTCCGCGCTTGAAGCTCTCGCACGCCGCGTCGACGTCGATCTTCTCGGGATCGTCGGTCGCGCTCATCAGATACGTCCGGCCCTGGCCGACCGGATCGCCGACTGTGTGCGAATCGGAGGTTCCGGTGATCGTCAGGTGGCTGCCGCGGTTGAGCAGCGCGAACCAGTCCTTGAACGTGTAGAGCGGGTCCTTCGTCAGCGATGTCGAGTTGAGCGCCTCGACCGCGTCGAACGTGAACCGCGCCGGTCCGGCCACGCGCTGGCCGGAGACCCGGTTGAGCCCGAAGCGACCGAACGGTCCTTCGAGCAGGTTGGGCCAGCGCGGGTGGTTGAGCACGACGACCTGCGCACCGGCCTTCTTGATTCCGTCGATGAGCTTGATCCAGTCCGAGACTCGGTACTCCGGCACCGGGCCGTTCGGGTCGAGCGGCCACGCGTTGAAGTGGCCCATCTTCGTCGTGACCTCGTTGCCGGTCACCGGGGTGAAGTAGTCGTTGAGCCGCATCCGCTGCTGTGTGGGCACGTAGTCGGTGTTGTGGTTGTGATCGGTCGCGATCGCGAGCTCGACGCCCTCGGCCGCGAGCGTGACCATGCGCTCCTCGACGCTCGCGTCGCCGTGGCCGCTGTACGTCAACGTGTGCACGTGGCTGTCGCAGGCGATGTAGCCGGTCGTGTCGACCTCGCGCCGGATCTCGAGCGAGACCGCCGTCGGGTTCGGTGACGTGACGCTGACGTCCTGCTCGTCGAGACCCCACTCGGTTCCCCGGCTCGCGTAGAAGCGATAGTCGCCGCGCGGGACCTCGAACCGGGCGCGGCCCGAGCTCGTGTAGACGATGCCCGGTCGCGCGGCCTGTGTCAGGCGGTCGGCGAAGTAGACGTCGGCGAGCTCGCCCTTCTGGTTGGTGATCGTGATCTTCGCCGGGATCGGCTCCTTGCCGCTGGACACGAACACCTGCACCGGGCGGAGGTCGAAGACCTCGCGAAACGGCTTCGAGTAGAGCCGGACGTTGCCGACCGTGATGTCGTCGGCCTTGTTGGTGGCGATGATCGCGAGCTTGTTGGTCCCGTCGACGAACGTGTTCGCAGGGATCAGGTAGTTGCGGTCGACGAGCGGCACGCCGACCTGCAGCTTGCCGACGCGCCGCCCGTTGATCGCGATGTGCCAGAGGTTGTTGACGTGCCGCTGCCGAATCACCAGACACATCGGCTCTGGGTTGCGCTTGGCCTCGAACGTGATGTCGAGGCGATCCCCTTCGGGTTCGGCAGGTGCTTCCTTCCACTCCTTCGTCGTGTCGTCCCCGAGGTGATGCATGGCCGCATGGAGCGTGCGCGGCTCCTGGGACTGAGCAGCGAGCAGGGAGAGGGCGATCAGGGACAGAGTGCTCATGCCGCCGAGTGTAGTTGCCCGAGCCGGTTCTGGCACCTTCCGCCGATGCGCCGCCTGGCGGCTGTCATCGTGGCAGCGCTGGGGGGCTTCGCACGTTGCCTAAGTCGCTGTCCTGAAAATACTTGTGTCGTCGCTATGGCCGCGGTCCACGGCTTGCACTAGGAGTTGGACATGAACCATATCTCGACGATCCTCGGCAGCCGGCGCCTCGGTAGCGTGGTTCGCGCTGCGGTCCTGCTCGGGGCCATGGGCGGCGTCCTCGCGCTGGTCGGCTGGTCTCTGGCTGGCCCGACCGGGTTGCTCTGGGTCGCGATCGCGGGGCTTGCCTACGCGTTGCTGACGCCGAGCGTGTCGCCGCGGCTCGTCATGCGCATGCTGCGCGCGCGGGAGGTCTCGCGGGCGTCGACTCTCGCCGACCTGGTCGCCGAGCTCGCGCGGCGCGCGGACCTGCCGGTCATCCCGAGAGTCTTCCTGCTTCCGCGCAACGACCTCAACGCGATGTCGATCGGCAGTCGCAACGATCCGATTGTGGCGGTCACGGCCGGGTTGCTCGAGTTCCTCGGCCCCCGCGAGCTCGCGGGGGTGCTCGCCCACGAGATCAGCCACATCAAGCACGATGACCTCCGGTTGATCAGTCTCGCCGGCGCGGTCACGCGAATGACCCGGTCGATGGCCGGGATCGGTTGGCTGCTGCTGATCTTGATGCTGCCCGGGTTCCTCGTCAGCGGCGGAATCCCGTGGCTGGCGGTGCTGCTGATCGCGATCGGACCGCTGCTCAGCGATCTCTTGTGGCTGGCGCTCTCGCGCTCGCGCGAGTTCGGTGCCGACTTGGGCGCCGTCGAGCTGACCGGGGATCCGCTGTCATTGGCGTCGGCTCTCGAGCGACTGGAGCACGCCAACTCGCGCGTGTCGTTGTTCGAGCGCCTGCTCGGCCGCAGGTTCGCCCGGCCCCAGGTTCCCGAGATGCTGCGGACCCACCCGAACACCAGAGAGCGCGTGCAGCGGCTCCTCGAGATGGGTGGCGGCTTCCGGCACGCGGCGTAGGGGAGCGATCACCCCTGACGAAGACCCGAAGCTCGCGCCGTGCGCCTCTGTTCGCTCGGTGTCATCGGGTCCGACGCGAAAGTGCGCCGCCGAAGCTCGAGGAGCCGCGGAAGTCGACCAAGGACGACGAAGCGCTGCAGGGGAAGTTGCGCGAAGCGATCGCTCGCATCGAAGGGCGTTGGCACTACCTTGATAGGTCTCGCGGCTCACGATCGCCTGTCTCGCGACGTCCGGCCCAACTCGAGAATACTGTCCGTCAATGTCCAAGCTGCCTCAGGTCCTGCTGATCGGTCTCGTCGTCGTGCTCGCGTACGGGCTCGGGGTCTCGCGCCTCCCGCTCAGCGGCGAGGAGACATGCCGCGCCCGGCACGGGATCGAGATGGCGAAGACCGGCAACCTGCTGGCTCCGACGCTCCAGAGCGTGCCGATTCTCGACCGGCCGCCGCTGCAGTACTGGACGCTGGCGGCGGTCCACAAGTGGATCCACAAGCTCGATCCCGCGACGTTGCGTTGGTCGATGGTCGTCGTGACGCTGCTGACGTCGTTGATGATCTGGGCCTATGCGCGGCAGATCCTCAGCGAGCGGGCCGCGTTCCTGGCGGCGCTCATGTATCCGACGATGGGCCACGTCTTCGACCTCGGCCGGCGTGCCGAGACCGACGCGTTGTTCACGTTGTTCCTGGCCGGCTCGCTGATGCTGTGGCACGCCGGCTACGAGCGCGGATGGTCCCGGCTCTGGGTTTGGGTGCTCGGTGCCGGCTGTGCCGGGCTCGCCGCCCTGACCAAGGGGCTGCAGGCGCCGGTGTCGTTCTTCGGGACCGTGTATCTGTTCCTGCTGATCCGCGGCGATGTGCGCCGCTACGTGTTCCACCGCTCGCATCTCGCAGGCCTGCTCGTGTTCGTCGCGGTAATCGCCGTCTGGCAGGTCCCGTTCTATCTGCGCGACGGCTGGGAGGCGACGGTCATGTGCTGGACCGATCCGGACTCGGCGCGGTTGACGATGAACTGGCCGAGGCTCGTCAAGCACGTCACCCAGTTTCCGTTCGAGGTGCTCGGCTCGACGATGCCCTGGTCGCTGTTGTTGTTCGGGATGTTCTCGAAGCGATTCTGGCGGGGCGGGATTCGCAGCGAGAGCTCGCTGTTGTTCCAGCTGCTCGCGGTCTTGATCATCACGGGACCGATCTGGGCGATGTGGAGCGGGACGGCCCGCTACGTGATGCCGATGTACCCGCTGCTCGCCGTGGTCTGTGCGACCGTCGTCGAGCGCGCGGACGGCCTCGAGCGCGGCTGGGTGCCGGGGCTCGTGCGCGTGCTGCAGGTGCTCGTGGTTTCGCTGTTCCTGATCGTCGTCGTGGCCTCGGTCGTCGCTACCGCGGCCGAGCGGTGGTTCGATTCCCCGATCACGCGAATGCTCGCGCAACCGTGGCCGCTCGTGGTCGCGCTCGTGGTCGGCGGCGCGCTCGTGGTCGGCTGGGTGCGTCGCGTCGATTGGACTCCGGCGCGCCGCACGAGCGTCTTCACCTCGTTCGGGTTGGCAGCTCTCCTCGCGATCTCGTTCAACGGTCCGATCGTCAACGCGATCGCGTCGAGCGCCGAGCGCGTCGGTCCCGAGATCGCGGCGTTTCGTGACAGCCTGCCCAAAGGCACGAGGCTCGTGAGCTTCGAGCCGCTGCACCACAAGTTCGTCTACTTCTATCGCGACGACATCCCCATCCTGACCGATCCCAACGACCCGGAGATCGAGTACTTCGCTCTCAACTTCGAGTACGGCCAAGTCAAGTTCGACGTCCCGTTCGAGTGGGAGCTGGTCCGCAGCTTCAACATGGACCGCCGGCGCAGGGATGATCCCGACGTTTCTGTCCTGATCGGCCGCCGAGTCCACTACTGACCTGCCCCTAAGGAATGTGTCAGAGACATTCCTAAGGGGCAGGCCGGCCCTCTACGGCACTCGCTTGCGCGCGATCAGCAGGGTCGCGAGCGCGAATGGGATCACACACCACGCCACGGGCGTGATCCACGCCGTGTGTTCGAACTCGAAGTAGGCCTCGGCGCTTCCGATCGACAGGTCGAGGAAGAACGCGAGCTGCGAGGTGTCGCGGAACGGGGAGGACAGGTAGGCCGAGGGCAGCGCTGCTTCGAGCCCGAGCGGGTGGGCGATCGCACGGCCGAGGTCGAGGACGAGCGTGAGCGTGAGCGCCAGGCCGAGCGCCCAGGTCGAGCGGCGCAACAAGGCACCGACGAGGAAGCCTAGGCTCGCGTAGGCGAGCAGCGGGACGAGTGGGCTCAGCAGCGAACTCACGAAATCCGGGGAGACGTCGACGGCTTCGATCATCAGCTCGGGTTGTGCGTCGCGATAGATCTCGAAGCGATCGCCGAAATCGAAGTGCGCCGAAGCGGTCAGCAACGAGACAACGAGGACCGCGAGGAACGCGAGACTGAGGCCGATCGCGAGCGACAGCCACTTGCCTACCGACACGTCGAAGCGCCGGACCGGGCGCAGCAGCACGTTGCGCAGCGTGCCGAGCGAGAGCTCGCTGGAAACCGATTGACTGGCTATGGCCGCGATCAGGAACGCGAGCGCGGGGACCGCCGCCTTGCACCCGCGCGCGGCGGCCTCGTAGGCCGTGACCCCCGACGTGCTGAACAGCTGCCCGTGGGCGACTTCGGCGAGGTGGCGAGCGTGGTTGCTCGCGAGCACAGAGATCCTGCGCCACGCGAGGATCGCGGGCACGGCGAGCATCGCGATCATTGGCCAGCGCGCGCTGCGCCGCAGCTCGAACAGCAGCACGCGCAGCCACGCGAACCGCGGCGCTAGCTTCTCGGGCGTGGTCGTTGGAACGCTCGTCGTCGTCGTCGTCGCGACTGCCGGTTCGCTCTCGGAGTGGGTGAGCTCGAGATAGACCTCTTCGAGGCTGCCGCCGCGCGGAGTCAGCTCTTCCACGCCGACCCCGGCATCGACGAGTCGCCGGTTCAGCTCCTGCGCCGGAAGCTCTTCGAGCTCGACGCGCCTCGCCCCGGTCTCGGTCTCGCTGTGGGCAAGGCCGAGATCGTCGAGCACGGCATCGGTCCGCTCCAAGTCGTCGGTCACGACATCGTAGCGCCGCCGGGCGGTCGCCAGCAGCTTGTCGGTTTCCTCCTCGACCAGCAGACGGCCTTCTCGCAGCACGCCGATGCGATTGCACAGCCCCGTCACTTCGTGGAGCTGGTGGCTCGACAGCAGCACCGTCATCCGGTGCTCGCGCGTCAACCGCTGCAGCACGCCGCGAAGCAGCGCGATGCCTTCGGGGTCGAGGCCGTTCTGTGGTTCGTCGAGCAACACGTACTTGGGATAACCGAGCAGAGCTTGCGCGAGCCCGAGGCGCTGCCGCATCCCCTGCGAGTAGCCGCCGACCTTGCGACCCGCGGCGTCCTCGAGCCCGACTGCGACCAACCACTCGTCCGCGGCGGCTCTCGCGTCCTTGCGCGACAAGCCCCCGAGGCGCCCGAGCGCGGTCAGGTTGTCACGACCCGACATCCACGGGTAGAAGCCCATGACCTCGATCACACCGCTCATTCGAGCTCGGGCTTCCTTGGGGTGGGCGACGGCATCGAAACCGTCGACGCGAATCGTGCCGCTTCTCGCGCGGTCGAGTCCGAGAGCGACTCGCATCGCCGTGGTCTTGCCCGCGCCGTTGTGCCCCAGGAAGCCGTAGCAGTCGCCCGGGTGCACGTGAATCGACAGGCCGAAGAGGCTCTGCCGCCGGCCGTAGCGGTGGTCGATGCCGATGAGCTCGAGTGACATCCGTGAGTCCCTACGGGCGCCTCACCTGTTCTTGGAGAGCGGCTCGATCGGGAACTTCTCGAGTACGAGCCCCACGGCGGAGTCGATCGTCGCTTCGAGGTTTTGGATCGCAGCTTTCGTCACACGGCCGATGACCGAACCCTCCCAGACGAGCTTCTTGTGCTTGGCGTCGACGACGTCGATGCTCAACGTGCCCTCGGTGTACTGCTCGATGTGCGTATCGTATCCATAACCGCCCCACGGCTCATAGAACGGATCGCGGTACCTGTAGTAGCCGCTCGGCCGGGGAACCGTCGTCGACCGGACCTTGTCCTGAGTCTGGATGTAGAAGTTGACCAGCAGGTCGGGGTCCTCGGAGCGTGTCAGTCCGCGGTTTTCGAGCTCGCGAGAAACCGCGGACTTGAGGCAGGTGGTCTCGCGCGAGTCGTAGTCGGCCTTGTTCGTCGACGGCTTGGCCAGGAACCCGTACGTGTGATACTTGCTGAAGTCGGTGTGCGGGTCCGCGCGCGCATACGTCTGCGGAGCGCTCGCGCAGCCGGACAGGACTAGGGCCAAGAGGGGTACGCCGAGGATTGTCGAGATTCGCGAGTGGTTCATGGCTCTCCGCAAGACACAGGGCAATGGGCGTCATTCAAGCCGGGCGGCGGCGAGAGGGAAAGGCCGCTACCAGGTATCACACCATTCATATGCCTTGAAGCACTTGTGGACCCCGGCCGGGCCACGCTGCGAGAGCCCGTGCTCCATGCCGAGAATCCCCTTGTAACCCTTGTCGTAAATGGCCTTGAACACGTTGCGGTAGTTGATCTCGCCGGTGAGCGGCTCTTTGCGACCGGGGACGTCGCCGATCTGGAAGTAGCCGATCTCGTCCCAGAACTTCCTGATGTGGTGGATCAGGTTGCCCTCCGACATCTGCTGGTGGTAGATGTCGAACAGCATCTTCACGTGCTTGCTGCCGACCTGCTGCATGATGTGGTTGGCCTGCGGCGAGGTCACGAGGAAGTAGCCCGGATGGTTGATCGGGTTGAGCGGTTCGACGACGAGCGTCAGGTCCCCGCCCTCCAGCACGTCGGCTGCGTACTTGAGGTTGTCGATGCAGATCCGGGTCTGCTCCTCCTGCGTCAGGTCGTTCTGGATGTTGCCGGCGAGCACGGTGCAACGGTCGTTGCCGATGGCCTTGTGAACCTCGATCGCGTGGGCGAGGCTCTTCAGGAACTGGTCCTTGCCGTTTCTGTGGGCCGGGCGACCCTTCCAGTTGGCGACGAAGATGCCCATCTGCATACCGAGCGCGTCCATGCGCGTTCTGAGCGCTTCGACCTCTTTCAATGGCCGGCGTCCGAGGCCGTTGAACTCGACGGCCGTGAACCCGTAGGACGCTGCGCGCTCGACCCGCTCGATCAGCGTGCCAGGGCCCCAGTCGAGTCGCGGCGCGTAGCGCAGGTGCCACTGCCGCTTGAACGGCTTGACGTCATCTCCTTGGGCGGCAGGCCCGTTTTGCAGCGCCGCCATCGGGTGGGCGTCGAGAGTCGCGGCAGTCACGGCGCCGGCGGCGCTCGCGGCGAAGAAGTGTCGGCGGTTGATCTTGGTCATGGATTCTCCAGGTCAGAAGCCCGCGGCAGAGCATAGCGCGGAACGCGCCGCTAGGCTTGTATCCGGTGACGTGGCACCATTCGTCCCCGAGACGATTGGTGCCACGGGGTCAGCGCGTTCGGTGGCCTTTTGATAGGGTACGCGACCTATGCGTTGTCTCCTCGTTGCTTCGATCTCGCTGCTGGCCGGCGGCCTGCCCGGCCAATACGCGCTGGACTTTTCGCGAGGTGGGCAGGTCGGCGTCGCCAAGCCGAGGATTGCGGTCGATGCCCAGCTCGGCGTCGAGCTGTGGTTCAAGACGCTGGACTCGATTCGCAAGCCCGTGCACGTCGTGTCGCGCTGGGCGGTCGATGGAAAGGCGGTCGACGGCGTGTTCTACATCGGGTTCAGCAACTCGACGCGTGCGACCTTCGCGGTGCGCAGCCAAGCCGGCGAGGTCCAGACGTGCGGGGGCAGATTCAAGCGTCGTGACGGGGTCTGGCGGCACCTGCTCGCGTCGTTCGACGGCGCGAAGCTCACGCTCGTGATCGACGGGCGCAAGATCGCCGAGCAGGACGTCGAAGGCTTCGGCAAGCTCGCAGCGAGCAAGCTGCCGCTCGTGCTCGGCCCGGTCGCCGTGTCTAGGTCGAGGCGAACGGCCGTGTTCCCCGGCTTCCTCGCCGATGTCACGCTGTGGAGCGTTCCGCGCACGAGCGAAAGGGTCGCCAAGGCCGGCCGCGCGCGCCCGTCGCTCAACGCCGATCACCTGCTCGCTCACTATCGCCTGTTCGAGCCGGTTCCGACCGATCGGGTCGAAGACAGCGCCGGCAATGGATCCGCGGGCAAGTTGACCGCCGGGCTCGCGCGGTCCGGCTGGTGCTACACGCGCATGTGGACCGAGGACGAGGCCGAGTCGCTCGACCTGCATTGCTTCGACGAGCGTCTCGCGATGAGCCCGCAGAACACGATCGTCAGCCACGAGAAGACCGGGCAGGTCGGCGTGCTGTGGCAGGACGAGCAGGCCAACGCGATCCAGCTGACCTGGGTCGCGGCCGATCTCGGCGGCGACACGACCGTCAAGCTCGAGGGCCCTCGCGATGGCATCCTTGCGGCCGGCACGACCGACCCGAAGGGTAACGTCTACTACTTCGTGATCCGGGACAAGCCGTTCAACCGGGCCGAGGGTGACACGCTCGAAGCCACGCTCTACAAGGCGTCGCCGGACGGCAAGCCGCTGCTCTCGCAACCTCATGACATGTCACGAGAGGCGTTCAATACCTGGAAGTTCGACCGGCGCAGGCGCGGCAACATGCGGTTCAGCAAGGGCACGCTCGGCTTGATCCTCCCGCGCACGATGTACATCAGCGGCGACGGACTGCGCCACCAGTCCGCGATCGCGGTCACGTTCTCGGCCAAGACGCTCGAGGTGTCGCGCATGCTCGGCACGACGAGCAGCCACTCGATGGGCAACATCATGACGCTCGATTCCAAGGGCGAGTTCATCGGCCTCGACCTCGGTGACAACTACCCGCGCGGCGTTCACCTGCACAAGTTCACGGCCTCGCACAAGTCGTCGGCCGTCGTCTACACGTTCAAGACCGAGCACGGGCGCCGGCCACGAAACGGCTCGCCGGTCTACAAGGAGATCAGCGGCGACGGGCAGACGTTCTACAAGTGGTCCAACGACAACAGCACCTACTCTGAGCTCGGAGGGGTAACCGAGGACCGCCGCGGCTTCTTCGTGATCTTCTCGACCGACCGCTCGCTCGCCGGCAAGGTCCTCGACAACAGCCGCGCGTTCCCCGGCAACGGCGACCCCCGCGATCTCGCGATGGTCCACGTCATCAAGCGGTTCCAGAAGGCCGCCCGCGGGAGCGTCGTCAGCGACGCGCTGATGGTCAAGCTCCCGAAGGACAACGTCGTCGAGACCGGCGGCTTCTTCGGCTTCAACGGCGGGTGGTCCAAGCAACGGATCACGGGTGTGACGTGGCTGACCCACTACAAGGCCCACGAGTCCGCCCGCTCGCCGCAGGTCATCCAGACTCTGGACGGCGGCACGCTCGTGCTGTGGCGCAAGACCGGCCCCGACGGTGCTTCGCTCCGAGCGCTCCGAATCGACAAGAAGGGCAACGTGTCCGAGCAGCCGTTGCGCATGAACATCGACCTGACGCCCAACCGCGAAGACCGCCTACTGCGCCTCGATGACCGGATCTGGTTGCTCGCGGCCGACGGCGGGGGAACGGTTCGGCTCTACTTCGTGACCGACGCGAAGTAGGCTGGTTGCACCAATCGTCTCGGGGACAAATGGTGCAACTACAGATCGATATGAAAGGTGTCTGACACTTTTCTTATCGATCTAGCCCGAACTATTCACGAAGCGCTTCGAGCGATGTCGTCGAGGGTCTGCGCACGCAGGTGGCCGGTCAGCAAGATTGCCAGGACTACGAGGATCGGCTTGACGTCGGACGGCATGCGCGCACCCTACACGGTCGGCTCTCGATGGAGGCACCGGATGTCCTCTCGTTTCTCCCTGCTCGTCGTTCTTGTCCTCGCGATCGTCGCGGTCGGTCTCTGGGTAGGGCCTTGCAGCTCCGAGACCGATGGCCTTCGCTCGACGATCGACTCGGAGAGGAACACGGCGGCAACCGCGAAGACCTACGCGGAGTCCGATGCTGTTCGCGGCAAGACCGATCAACCCGGCGAACGCGAGGTGGCCAGGCGGTCGGTGGATCCCGATCGCACTTGGATCGTGCGCGGTGAGGTCAGCAACACGTCCGAGGCCCGGCTCCCAAGCGTCGAGCTGGTGGCCCGGATGTTCGCCGGTTACGAAGCTCACGGGGAGCCGCTCGTCGAAGCGAAGCTGCGAACCAACGCCGCCGGACGGTTCGAGTGGCCGCTCGATCCGCCGGGCCGAACCGTGACGTTGTGGTTCGACGTCCCGAGCGAAGACGTCTATCTCTGGCGTCCGGTCGAGCGCCTCGTCGTCAATGTCGAACCGGCTCCGCAAGACATCAAGATCGAGGCGTGGCTGCTCGACTCGCGGATTACCGGGATCGTCGTCGACAGCGACAAGCAACCGATCGCCGGGGCGACGGCCCAGATCGGCACCGGAGACAACAGCAAGATGACGACCGGCGCGGACGGCCGCTTCGACGTCAGGAGCCCGTCATGGCCGCGTGGTCGGCTCATCGTGTTCGCACCAGGCTACGTGGTTGCCTACAAGGACATCGGGTTTCACGAACCCAAGAGCCATGTCGACCTGACGATCGAGCTCCGCAAGGGAGCTCGCATCGAGGGCACCGTCGTCGACGAGAACCGTGTTCCGGTCGAGGGCGCCGTGATTACGGCCGGCTGGTTCAGCTATCAGAAGACCGAGAGCGACGTGCGTGGCCGCTTCGTCGTCGACTGGCTCGATCCCAGCCTCGATTACCAATCGGTCAAGGCCGACAAGGAAGGCTTCGTCCAGGCCTCGCACGCGATCCGTGGCGCCCCGGGTAAGAAGCCGATCGAGCTCGTCTTGAAGCGCGGGTGTCGGCTCGAGGGGCACGTGTTCGATCGCAACAACCAGCCGATCGCCGGAACGCGTCTGATGATCGAGCGCGTTGCTCCCGTGCGTACGGCCGTTTCGCACGACGATGGGAGCTACGCGTTCGAGACGTTGCCGGCTCAGCACGTCCAGCTCACGGCACGGCGCTCGGGGTATGCGATGCTGAGACGAGGGATCGATGTCCCTGACGGCCGCAGCAGTCTCGTGCACAACATCGTCCTCGAGCCCGGGCACGTGTTGAGCGGAATGGTCGTGGACGAAGTGGATGCGCCGATCCCCGGAGCGTCCGTGTCGATCATGATCGGGTTGTCGGTGCAGGCCAGCAGCGCCAAGAGCGGACCCGACGGGCGGTTTCGCGTAGAGGATCTACCCGCGGACGAGAAGCTGCGCGCCTATGTCTTCTGCAAGGGCTACGTGTCGGATCAGGTCGTGTCGCCTGTCGAGCTCGGTAAGGAAGCGAAGTTCGTGCTCCAGTCGGGGGCCTACGCGAACGGCAAGGTGATCGATGCCGAGACGAAGGCGCCGGTGACTTCCTACATGGTGTTGCAGATCGAGGCCGAGACGCGTGAAGGCGAGAAGCCCGGCTGGCTCGGGTTCTCGGCTCTCGGCACCGACTTCGACAACGAAGCCGGTGAGTGGCGTTCGACGTATGCCAACCGGCCGGGCGCCGTCGTCGGGATCCGGGTCACGGCCGAAGACTATGCGCCGAGCTACAAGCGCCGGATCGTCGTGCAGCCTCGTGCGTCGCCCGATGCCAACATCGTCGAGCTGCGTCGTGGGGGACGGATCACGGCACGGTCCTCGACGAAGTTACCGGGAAGCCCGTCGTGGGTGCTCGCGTCATCGCCGCGACACCGGGTGCGCCGTTCCGTCCGGAAGCGTTCGCGTACGGCTTCGCCAAGCTCGCGACCCCGACGGACCAGAACGGCCGATTCGAGCTCGAAAACGTCGAGACCGGCGAGGTCTCGGTCGTCGTCCAACACGCCGAACGTCCGACCAAGATCGACGGGCCGTTCCAACTCGATCCCGGCCAGACCGTGATCCGAAACATCAGACTCGGCACGAGCGGCGCGGTCGTCGGTACCGTGTTCGGGCTCGACGGGAAGCCGCAGCCCGGCGCCAAGCTGACCCTGACCTCGATCCAGGTCAGCGGCCTCGCGCGCGGCAAGTCGTGGAGCAGCGCCGCGGATGGGAGCGGGAAGTTCCGCTTCTCCAGGCAGATCGCTCCGGGCCGTTACAAGCTCGAGGTCGGGTGGAGCGACAAGAAGCTGCGCAACACGGCGATCTCGCGTTACGTCGACGTGCCCGACTTCGGCGAGCACGAGTTCGATCTTCGACCCCAGGGGACGTGCGAGATCGAGATCACGACACAGCCGCTCATTACCGAAGACCGTGCGTACGCGCGCCTGACTCGAGAGCTCGACGACGGAAAGCGGGATCCCGACACGCCGGACCGCTATTTCGAGCTGCGCAAGGGACGCGGCCTGGCTCGAGGCCTCGCTCCCGGCCGGTACCTCGTCCGCGTCGATTTCGGTGGCTCCCGCAAGGGCGAGGTCGTCGTCGACGTGACCGCCGGCCGAAGATCCCAGGCGCTGCTGTTGCTCGACAAGCGCTAACGGCACCAATCGTCCCCGAGACGAATGGTGCCACGAAGGCTGCCAGTTGCACCAATCGTCCCCGAGACGAATGGTGCAACTGGTCGCGACCGTCGCGGGCAACGTGGAGGCGGGATCTGCCTTCGAGGTCGGCCGTCCTCCCGATCACCGTGTAGTCGCCGGGGCCGAGCCACACGGACTTCGAGCACGGCCGCCCGGCGGAGTGCGGCGCGGCCGTCGAGACGATCGTCGTCTTGTCGTTGCGCACGAACACGTAGACGTAGCGCGACTCGATGCCTGCCGGAACGACGAGCTCGATTCGGCGTTCGATCCCCGGTCGTGGAGCGACCTCCAGCTTCGTGGTCTCGTTCGTGCGGATCGTGAACGGGAACGCTTCGGCGGCCAGACCCTTGCCGTAGACCGCGAGCGAGTAGCGGCCGGGTGCGAGCACGGGCGTGCGCAGCTCGCCCTCGAGGAGCTCCGCGTCGCCGACGCTGCGGCCGTTCGCGGTCCAGATGTCGAAGCTCGGCCTCTTGCCGTCCGGCGTGCGAATGCGGACGAGCGCTCGGCCGCCGCTCTCGAGTCGGACCGTGCCGACGTCCCAATGCGCGCGCTCTGTCAGCTTGCGCTTGCGAGTGAGCTCGACAAGGCCCGCGGCGCGGATGACGACGGTCCACATGCCCGGGCGCAGCGGTCCGAGCTCGAAGCTGCCGTCGTTCGCCGTGTGGATGATCTCTGTGCCGTCGAGGCCGCTGGCTCGCGATCCGAACACCTTGGCTCCCGCGATCGGCTTGCCGAACTCGTCGAAGACGCGGCCGGTGATCTTCGCCGTCGCCGCCGCGAGACGATGAACCGTGATCACGACCTCGCCGGCCCTCGGGTCGACGTGCTTCTGCTCGCGGTAGTCGATTCCCGTGCCCCGCACGCGAACCACGAGTTCCATGCGTTCGGGGCAATGCCCGACCGAGAACCGTCCGTCGGAATCGGTCCGGCTCTGGCCGATCCAACCCCTCGGGTTGTCCGGTTCGGCGCACGTGATCCACGCGTCGGCCACAGCTCCAGCGTGCTGGTCGACGACGCGACCCTCGAGGACGAGCCCGCGCGAGAGTTGTAGAACGCACGTGGTCGGAGTGTCGGGGTTGACCAACACGTGTCGTGAAGCGGTGCCAAACGGGCGCTTCAGCGCGTCGATCACGACCGCGCCCGACGAAACCACCAAGACCGTCGACGTCGTCACGTGTGCGACCACCTCGCACTCGCCACGACAGGGGGCGAAGCCTCGTGCAAACACCGAGACCGAATGCGTTCCTGCCGGTAGCCCGATCGCGCGAAACCTGCCTTCCGCGTTGGTCCTGACGAACGCCGCGAACGCCGGCCCCTGGGTCGCCCAGCCGCGGTTGAGCTCCTTCGGCCCGATTCGGATCGCCGCTCCTGCAACCGGGTGACCGTCGGCCATGGCGACGAGACCCTCGACGCTGCCCCCGGGCCCGGCCAGCTCGAGCCGCAGGTCGCGCGAGTCGCCGGCCCGCTCGCGGACCCGTGACCTCTGCGAAGCCGCGTAACCGACGGCACGCGCTGCGACGTAGCAGTCGACCGGCGCGTCGCGCACGACGAAACGGCCGCGACCGTCGGTCGTAGCGACCGCTCGCGGTGGGAGCGTCGGAACCGCCAGCTCCACGGTCGCTCCCGCGACGGGAAGTCCCGTGCCACGACCGACGACCGTTCCGGTCAAGCGCACGCCGCGCGGCAGCTGGAGCTGCATCTCGACGGTCTTGCCGACGACGACGTCGATCTCGCCCTGTCCGTAGCCGCGGTCGCTCGACACCAATACACGCTGTGGCGCAAGATCGTCGAAGCGCACCGACCCCGCATCGTCGGTGCGCCCGCGCCTTGCGTTCGGCAACCATTCACCGGGCTTGCCGACGAGAACGAGCACGTTGCGGGCAGCAGTCCCGTCCGATCCATACCGCACGTGGATCACGAGGCTGCCGGTACGCCCGGCTTCGATCTCGCCGCTGGTTGACGCGCGCGATCGCGTGGGGACGACTTCCGGCTCCGCGGGCCCACGATCTTGCACAGAGCCGACGGGCCGAGACGGCTTGTCGACAGCTCCGGGGCCTCCAAGCTCGTTCGGCTGCCAAGTCAACACAGCCAGGGCGGCAAACAGCAGGACCGAAACCAGCGCGAGGATCGTCTTCTTCATCGTGGCCACCGACAGTGGAACCGCCCAGGCCACGCACGCGGCCACCACAGGCCGCGAACCGAGAGCCAGGGGGGCCAGAACAGCAGTCCACGCCTTGCGGTCCCCGTCGTGCAATGCATCGAGCCTCGCCCGCAACCGGGCGAGCGCGCGATGCAGGCGCGTGCGCACGGTCGTCGGCGAGATTTCGAGCTCGCGTGCGATCTCGTTCGGCGTGCGATCCTCGAACCAGCGAAGGAGCACCGTCGTGCGATAGGGCTCGTCGAGCGCCAGCACGGCGTCGAGGACTCGCTTGCGCAGTGCTTCGCGCTCCGCGATCTCCTCGGGCGTCGGAACTCGCAACCTGCGCACCGCGTTCCGTTCGTGCGACTCGCGCCGCCGTTGGCCGCGCAGTTGGTTGCGCACGATGTTCTTCAACACCGTCGCGAGCCAGGCGCGGACGCCGTGACGTTGGGGCGGATGGGTCAACGCGCGCAGGAACGTCTGCTGCACGGCGTCGTCGGCGTGATCGACGTCCGCGAGCATCGCGCGCGCGATCCCACGCAGGAAGTCGCGGTGCACGAACAGGGCTTCGGGGTCGAGGCTGCTCATGGCTCGTGGTTCACACCAGAGCCTAGAGGATTGTTCCCGGTTGTTGCCGGCCTTGCACGCGCTCAGGAACTGCGATCGCGACGCGTTCTCCGGCGTGCGTTGGCGCAGGTCACCCAGTAGAGTGGTTCGCCTTTTCGCCCGAACCCGGGCGGAACACCCGACCCAATCCCCGGCCCTCCGGCTGTGAACTTCCCCCCGAACCAGTGGAAGACAGTCCCCGGAAAGGAGTTAAAGAACGATGAGGAAGCTACTGCCGTTGAGTCTCGTGCCGATGCTGGCCCTGCCGGCGCTCGCGCAGCAGAAGAAGGTCATCCCCGCCGCCGCCGAGCGCGAGGGGTCCTCAGCGCAGCCCGTGGTGTTCAGCCAGGGCGCGGGCCGGATCCAGCAGATCGTCGACGGGAAGACGCTGCACAACATGGTCGCCATCCTGAGCGGCATGAGCTTCCGCGTCGACGGCGGCCAGATGCAGGCGGTCAAGAGCCGCACGCTCAAGGGCTTCAAGATGTATCTCGGCTACTCGGCGAACACGCCGAGCACGATGAGCACGACGTTCGCGAACAACTGGAAGCTCGACGCCCAGCAGCAGCCGATGCGTTGGCTCGTCTACAGCGGCGACCTCGTGCTCCCGGCGCAGAACGCGCTGTCGCGGCCGTTCAACGTCCAGGTCGTGTTCAACCAGAAGTCGACGGGCTCGGACAACCGGTTCACGTTCGACAAGAGCAAGGGCGACCTGCTGATCGAAATGGAGCTGCCGGGGACCGCGGTCAACGACTACGGCTACATGATCGACGCGCACGCGCAGTCGACCACCCGTGGCTTCTACACTGCCTATGGAACGGCCGGCACGCTCAGCACCAGCGAGACGCCGCGGATCCTCGTGCAGGACGACTGGAACCTGCGCCCGGGACGCACGTTCACGATGTCCGTGAGCGCGCTGCGCCAGAACTACCCGACGGTCATGTTCCTCGGCATCTCGGGCACGCAGTGGGGTCCGGCCGCGCTGCCGTTGCCGCTCGACGGCCTCGGCATGACGGGCAACGTCCTCGAGGTCAGCCCGGACTTCGCGTTCCCGGTCAGCCTCCTCAAGTCGGGCAACACGTACGTCGGCAGCCTCAGCGTTCCGATCCCGGCCGGCAACCAGAGCCTCGGCCTCGCGCTCTACAGCCAGGCGATGTTCATCGACTCACAAGCCAACGCGTTCGGCGCCGGCCTTAGCCAGGGCATGGTGACCTACATCCAGAGCGGGACGCCGTCGCCTGTGCAGTACCTCTACCACAAGGACCCGACGTCACAGACGGGCTACACCGGCAACGCGGGCGAAGGGCTCGTGATCCAGTTCGAAGGCGTGCTGCTGTAGACGATCCTACCGACGACCGCCAGCGGGCGATGGGGATCACAGGTTCTCGTCGCCCGCGTGCGATTCCAGGGGCGTTCGGGTCGCCTCGTCGCGACCGGAAGCGGCGCCAGCGCTCCGGACGAACTCCTCGGGCACGAAGTAGTTCTGATTGTAGGTCGGCAACCCGTTCGCACGCATCGTGAGCTCGATGTGGGTCTCGAGCCACTCGGAAGCGTTCGCTGTCTCGATCTCGGGGATCGCCACGACGACTTCGAGCGCGAGTGTCTCGCCGGCCGAGGCGAGCCGGTTCAGGGGCTCGACATGATCGGTCTTTGCAAGGCCCAAGCACGCGCGACGCGCTTTCGTGTCCTTGTTCAATCGCAGCCGGACCAGCGTCACCACCACGCGGTCGACCTCGACGTGGTCCCGGACTGGAACCTCGATGCGAGCTGTCAGGCCGGCATCGGTCGAGTGTGCTCGAATCCGGGCTTCGCCGATGCAGGCGAGCAGGCGCAGGACGCGTGCGCGCATCACGATTGCCAGCCCTGCGATCGCGCCGCTCGCGCCGAACGCGACCCACACGATCCACTCCGAACGCCCGGGCGTGATCGAGAACCAATGTCCGGCGAGCGCGGCCGCGAGTCCGAGATGGAGGCTGCCGAAGGCGATCCCGTAGGCGTAGCGGGTCAGGAGCGGTTGCTCGGGAGCGAGCCAGCCACCCTGGGGGGCCTCGGGGACCCGGTCGAGGTGCGGGACGTGGCGCACCACCACGAAGATCCCGACGCCCGCGATCGCGATCAGGATCAACGCATACGGCACGAAGCTCGCCTGCCGCAGCAGGTAGGCCCGGGCTGGCTGGTCCGGGTCGTGCCACGCCGTGACCCGAGTGCCGCGCGTGTAGCGCGCCACGACGCCCCTGGCCCACGCACGGCTTCCGGTCAGGTCCATCGGTGCGAGCGTGCTGCTGCGGTAGCGCACACCGCCCACCCTGTAGTCATAGGTGACGACCGGTGCGTAGCGAGTCGACTTGCCCCGGCGCACGTCGATGTGCGTGTTCACGACCGACGCCTGGACGGCTTTCCAGTTGTCGAGCTTGTCGGCCTGGTTGAACAGCAACACGACTCCGAGCACCGCGAGCACCGCCGGCAGCAACGCCAGCACCACGACGCTCGTCCGCCGCTTCGTCGTTTGACTCGCCGATTCCACACAAGCCCTATCGGCGCGCGGCTCCGGCCAACCGAGTCGCGAGACCGGACCCCTGCGATGGGACCGATCCCATGGAGCCCTCGGCCCGCTTCGAGATCTCAGAACTCGGCTTCGCGCAGCCCGTACTTCGGTGGGATGTCGCCACCCTTGAAGAAGATCTCGAACAGCTCGACGGCGTCGCTGACCTGCAGCACCTCGTTCTTCTGCACCTCGATGACTCCGGTGCTCATCGGGATCTCGGCCGGCTCGGTCGAGCCCCCGACGAAACCGATGATGTAGTGCTTGTCGCCGCCACGCGGCTTTCGGATGTGCATCTCGACCGTGCAAGCCTTCTGGCCGCCGCCGCACTGCATGTAGTTCCCGTTCTTGTCCTCGAGGACGTAGAACGAGTTGTAGCCGGGATCGAGGTCTTTGAACGAGTCAGCGAACGCCTGCTGCGGTGGCAGCGGGACGGTGAATCGGACCTCGGAGGAGAGCTTCCACTCGCTCATGGCAACCTACTCTGCGCGCGCGGCCGGCCAGCTGCAAGTCCGAGCACGCGCATCCCGCGTCCAGGTTTCGTCAGCGACGCTCCTGGGCGCGAAGCAGCTCGTCGAGCTCGCTGAGCCGGAACCGCACGCTGACGATGTACGGCTTCTCGCCCTTGGACCAATGTCCGTAGGTCGTCACGACGAACGTCCCGTCCAACAACGTCTCGACGCCCGGGTAGCAGCAGTCCCAGCCGTGGTGGTTGTCCATCAGGCGGACGCGGTACTGGCCCTCGCGGCCGTGGACGAGGTCGTCGAACGTGCCGACCCAGCCGACCCAGTCCCCCTGCGTCGGGCTGACCCGCGTCGTGTCGCGAAACGACAGGAACAACCGTCCGTCGGGCGCGTACTGGCCGGTGTGACGATCGCCGGTCAGGGCGCCGGGGAGCTCGACAGGCGCCGTGAACGTCAGGCCTTCGTCATCGCTGAACATGATGTGCGAGTTGCGTTTGCGCCGGTTCTCGCGCAGCAGCACCGCGAGCTGCTTGCGGTCGGGCGAGCGGACGATACCCGGCTCGCACAGGTGCACGGCCGAGCTCGCGAACACCTCCTCGGGAAACGACCACGTCAGGCCGCCGTCGTCGGAGAAGGTCTTGTAGAGCCGCATGACACGCTCGGACTGCGGGATCTTGTTGGTCTTCGCGAGCCCGTCGACCGTAAAGAACCGTCCGTCGTCGTGAAACATCGCCATGTAGCGGCCGGGCTTCCCGACGGCGGTCACACAGCCCATGGTCACGATCCCGCCCCAGTCGCCGACCTGCTCGAGCGGGGTCCACGTCGACCCGTCATCCTCGGACACGGCCATGCGACACGGGTAGAGGCCCGAGAACAGGATCAGCCGCCGGACCCCGTCCTTGTCGACGACGCGGTGGATCGTCGGGACCTCCTTGCTCGTGCTCCAGTTGTCGGGCACCGGGAGCCGCTTGCTCCAGGTCAGGCCGCCGTCGGTGCTGCGCTTCATGACGATCGCGCCGCGCCCGTGACCCTTGGGGTAGACCGCGATGATCGTCTTGTGGTCTTCGAGCATGACGGTCGTCGGGTGCCCGAGGTATTGGCCGGGCTCGCGATCCACGACGACCTGGCGGCCCTTGTCGGCGCTGATGTCGACGATCGGGATCGTGTAGCCCGCTGGCTTGGCTCGGGTGGCGGTGTCGGCTTGGGCCGCGAGCGCCGTGCACGAGGCCAGGAGAACGATCGAGAGGCAGGAGGACTGTGACACGGCTGCCAAGATAGAAGGTCCGCGGGTGTCCGGCCATCGCGGTTTGTGATTATGCTCGACGCACAACCGAGTCCCGTGAGGTCAAGAGATGGGCTACCGAATCCCGATTGCTCTCGCCGCTGCCGCGCTCGCCTACGTGTCGCCGCCAGCCCTCGCGTCGCACGCCAGGAAGGCCCGCCCGAACATCGTGTTCGTGATGATCGACGACCTCGGCTGGATGGACCTCCACGTGCAGGGCAACGAGAAGTTCGTGACGCCCAACATCGACCGGTTCGCGACCCAGGGCACGCGGTTCACCGACTTCTACGCGGCCGCGCCCGTGTGCTCGCCGACGCGCGCGGCGTGCATCACCGGGCTCGCGCCGGCCCGGCTCAAGGTCACCAACCACATCCCCGACCGCTGGCAGTTCTACGACGCCCCGGCTCCGCGCGGCACGAAGCCCAAGGACCGGCACGGGCGCAAGTGGGGGCCGGCCCGCTCGATGAACGTGCTCGACAAGAAGTACAAGACGCTGGCGCAGCGGCTCAAGGCGGTCGGATACCACACGGGGTTCGTCGGCAAGTGGCACCTCGCAGGGCCCGATTGGCGGACGACGGACACTTCATTGTTTCCCGAGAGCTACGGCTTCGACGTCAACGTCGCGGGCAACGCGAGGGGTGGTCCGGGCACGTTCTATGCGCCGATAAACATGCCCAACTACAAGAAGGGCAAGCCCGGAGACTACCTGCCGGACATGCTCGCGGGCGAGGCCATCGACTACATCCGATCGGTGAAGGACGACGACGATCCGTTCTTCCTGTGCCTGTGGACCTACACGGTCCACTACCCGATCCAGGCGACGCCGGAGCTCTACGCCCACTACTCGCAAGAGAAGCAGCCCGACATGCCGACTCGCTATCGCGCGATGGTCGAGGGCATGGACCGTGCCGTCGGGCGAGTCCTGCGCGCGCTGGACGAGATGGATCTCACGTCGAAAACGCTGGTCGTGTTCACGTCCGACAACGGTCAGATGCCGGGCGCCTCCGTCGCGGACCCGCTACGCGGCGGAAAGGGGTATCTCTACGAGGGCGGGATCCGCGTTCCGATGATCCTGCGCTGGCCCGGACACGTGCGTGCCGGCGCCGTCGAGTCGACGCCCGCGATCTCGATGGACTTCGCTCCGACGTTCCTCCAAGCCGCCGGGATCGACTACGACCCGTCCGAGTTCGACGGACTCAGCCTGCTGCCGGTCGCTTCGGGCAAGGGCGGACTCGATCGCGACGCGATCCATTTCCACTACCCGCACTACTGCTACCACGGAAGGAACGACATGGGCTCCGTGATCCGCTCGGGCGATTACAAGTACATCCTTCACTACGACAACGACGAGCACGAGCTCTTCGACTTGAAGCACGACATCGGCGAGAAGGTCAACCTCGCTGAGAAGATGCCGGAGAAGGTCGCCGAGCTGCGCGCCAAGCTCTCGGCGTGGCTCGAGGCCACGGGCGCGGAGCTGCCGCGGTTGTACAAGGACATCCCCGCCGGCGAGCTCCCTGGAAGGAAGCGGGACACCGAGCGTTGAGCGAGGCTCCGGCTCCGGCTCCGCGCCCCCCGAAACCTCCGCGCCACGAGAGGCCGACCCCGTTCGGGGGTAACATATGCTCCCCATGGCCACCAAGCCTCGATGCCTGTCCCTCGTACTCCCACTCGCACTGTGCGCGTGCGGCAGTAGCTCTTCGGGCCCCGTTCCGCCGCCCCAGGTCACAACAACCATCCCCGCGTCGGGCGCGACGAATGTCCACGTATCGATCGTGGTCCGCGCCGTGTTCGCGATCGACATGGACGCGAGCTCGTTCACGCCCGAGACCTTCACACTCGAGTCGGCGACCGGACGGGTCGTCGCAAGCGTCAGCTACGACTCGTCGACTCGGACCGCGAGCCTGACACCGGCGGTTCCACTCACGAAACAGGCCAGCTACAAGGCATCGCTGACGACGCAGATTCGAGATGCCCAAGGCCGTGCGTTGTCGGCTCCGCACATATGGAGCTTTTCGACGCTCGCGAGCTCCTGGACCGCTCCGGAGATCCTCGGCGATGGCGACGCGCTCGCGCTCGTTGCCGATGCCAAAGGCGCGGCGCATGTCTTGTACGGCGGACAGGGACGAGCCGCGCTGTACGCCCGAGCCGATGCGAACGGCACGTGGGGGGCACGAGAGACGCTCCCTGTCGCGCAAGTCTCGAGCGCGAGCCTGGCGGCCGACTCTTCCGGCAACGTGATCGCGGCGCTCGTCGATTCCAACGGCAACCTGCTCGTGACCAGACGCACCGGAGCATCGACATGGACGTCGCCCGAGAACGTCCAGAGCGGCGGCGTGACGTCGGGACCCGACGTCGCGATGGCCGACAACGGGCAGATCCTCGTGGCGTGGAACCAGGGCGACGACGCGTTCGCGCGCGGCTTCACCGTCGCCAACTCGTGGACCGCCGTCCGCACCCTCGGCAAGACGATGCCCCGCGTCTGGCTCGCGTCGTCCGGCGGGGGCTACGTCGTCTATGCCTACCTGCGAAGAGAGGGACAGTTCCAGAACTACAAGTACTCGATCCAGCAGGTCCGCGAGTGTGTCGACGCGGCCGGTGCGTGGTCGACCTGCGACCCCGGTCAGGGCAACGGCACGATTCTGCCGATCACGCGCCTGGAGGCCGCGATCGCTCCGTCCGGCAACATGATGTTGGGCGTCGAGTGGCGGGGGTTCAACGGGATCGAAGGGTTCCAGTCGGTGACGACACTGCGACGCGTCGGGTCCAAATGGTCGCCGGGCGGGTTCGCGTCCGGGCGGTTCGACGACCAGCCTGCGTATCGCATGAGACTCGGCGGCACGTTCGGCGACACGCGGATCCTCGCGTATCGCGGCAGCCCGCAGCACCCCACGGGCCGCGGCGTCGTCGTCGCGATCGGCGACATTGGCACCGGCTCGTGGACCAGGAGCGAATCGATCTCACGCGATACCCAGATCGATGCGTTTGCCGTAACGGTCTCTCTCGGCGGCCGCAGCATCGCGGCCTGGGACGACGGAGGCATCGTGGTCCGGGACTATGATTCTGCGACGGGGTGGGGGCAGCAGGTCTCGCTGTCCCAGCACGCGGGCGCAGCCAGCGGCGTGAGAATCGTCTCGCACGCCGACGGCCGCACGACGCTGATCTGGACCGCCGACGGCAAGGCCACGGCCGCGCACGAGCTCTAGGAGGCTCGCTTCGCTAGGAGATCGTCGGCTCGCTCGTCCGCTGCGGCCAGAGCAGCAGCAACACGACGTCGGTTGCCATCGCGGCGATGCCCGTCCGCCAGAAGATGATGCCGAGGTCCGACTCGGTGGTGAAGGCGGCGACGACGAACGCGATCAGTCCGATGATCAGCAAAGCGACTTGGAGTTTGCGCATGGGGGTCTCCAGTTGTGTCTGCTAGGCGTGCTCTTTCTCGATGAGCTCCTGAACCGCGACGCAATGCTTCGCCCATGGCATGTACTTGAGCCGCGCCTCGGCGATCCAGGGGCAGGTCGCGCACAGCTTCTTGGGTTCTTCCGCGCATCCTTCGCACAGGCCGTAAGCATACTCCCCCCGGCCGTCGATGCGGGCGAGCGCGTCTTCGATGGCGTGCAACATCGTGAACTTGTCCTCGAGCAGGTCGAGGCTCAGCTCCTGCTCGAACGCGTCGGAGGCGGAGTCGGCCGGATGGTCGACCGTCGAGTCCACGTCCGCGGGACGAAGTGCCTCTTCGGACAGGTCATCGTATTCGTGAACGAGGCGCGATCTCGCCCAGAGGAGTCGTCTTTCGAGGTCCTCGAGCAGGTCTTCGTCATAGGGGCTGGGTGGTTGGTGCGGTTCCATGAGTCCTCCACGAACGAATGCGGTGCGTGTTGGATGCAATGCTGCCACGGTTCTTGTCTCGCGCCTCTCGGGCAGAGGTCGGATCCGAGTCGGGACAAGGCGGTAGCCTCAAGCTCGGAAACAAGAAGCCACGATTCGAGCTTCGTCGGGGGCGCACGGGCTACGCACAAGATCCGAACCGCACTCTCCCACTGGCCTCGTTGTCGGATCACGTCTTGCCGCCCATGATCTGGGGTTCGGGAGGACGCAGCGATGCGGAAAGCCCTGTTCCAGCACGTCGAGAACGGCAAGGTCGTGTGCACGCTCTGCCCGCACGACTGTCGCGTTTCACCCGGAGGGCGTGGCGCGTGCGGCGTTCGGATCAACCGTGACGGAGTCCTCTACACGCTCGTCGCGGACCGAGTCGTCGCCGAGGACGTCGATCCGATCGAGAAGAAGCCGTTCTTCCATTTCCTCCCCGGTTCGCTCGCGTACTCGATCGCGACGGCCGGCTGCAACCTGCGGTGCCGGTTCTGCCAGAACTGGCAGATCTCGCAGGGACCGAAGGACAAGACCAAGCACTCGCTGCAGGACGAGATCATCTGCCCTGACCTCGAAGAGCTGCCGATCGAGCGTTCTCTCGGACATCGCATCACACCCGCCGGCGTCGTCGCTGCCGCGAAGGAGAGTCGCAGCGACACGATTGCCTACACCTACACCGAGCCGACGATCTTCTTCGAGCTCGCTCTCGACTGTGCGCGCGTCGCGCGCGAGGCCGGCTTGCGCAACGTGTTCGTGACGAACGGCTTCATCGCGCCCGAAGCTCAACACGTGATCGCGCCCTTGCTCGACGCCGCCAACGTCGACCTGAAGTCGTTTCGCGACTCCTACTACCGGCGGGTGTGCGGCGCCCGGCTCGAGCCGGTGCTCGACGCGATCCGTGAATACCACCGTGCCGGCGTCTGGCTCGAGATCACGACCCTCGTCGTGCCCGGGCACAACGACTCCGACGACGAGCTGACCGACATCGCCCGCTTCATCCACGACGAGCTCGGGCCGGATGTGCCCTGGCACCTGAGCAGGTTCTTCCCCGCGTGGCGGATGATGTACGTCCCGCCGACCGACATCGAAAGGCTGACCAAGGCCAAGGACATCGGACGCGAAGCCGGGCTCCGCTATGTCTACGTCGGCAACGTTGCGGACTTCTCGCTGTCGCACACCTACTGCCGCGAGTGCGGAGAGCTCGTCGTCGAGCGTGCGGGTTTGCGTTGCACGAAGAACACCCTGCGCGACGGGAGCTGTCCCCGGTGCGGAGTGCGTGTGGCAGGCGTCTGGTGACGCCTCAGCCCTGTTGCTTGGCGAGGTACGACTCCAGCTGCTCGAGCGTGCCGTCCCAGCCCGCGCGCATGGACGCGTAGCCTTCCTTGAAGGTCTCGCGCTCGGCAGGCGTCGCGTCGGGAACGCTCGTGCGCAGGGACCTCCAGCGTGCAGCCCTTGGGCCCGAACCAGCCCGCCAGGTGCTCTCCGCTGGTCCACACCTCGTATACGAGCGGGCGCGGTGCGCGCAGCACGCGCCGCAGGACGAGCTCGTCCGGCTCGCTCTCGCCCGAGAGCTGTGCGACCGCGTGCTCGGCCATGCGCGCAAGGGTCTGCTTGCCGCCCTCGATCGCGCCGTACTCCTCGACGACGAAGTCGCGCTGCCTTGCCGAAGGAAAGATCGACTGCATGGTCACGCGCGTCTGCGTTGGCGAGAGCTCCTCGAAGGTCACGATCGTCTTGAAGCTCACCGGCTCGAGGCCGGCCTCTCCTCCGTGCTCGTAGACGATCCGGGATGGCTCGACGATCTCGAGGTAGGTGATCAGGTTGGGGTAATCGTGCCCGTCCGGGCCGTGCATCGTGTAACGCCAGCGGCCGCCGGGGCGCACTTGCATCTCGTGCGTGGTCGTCGTGAAACCGGTCGGGCCCCACCACAGGTGCACGTGGCTGGGCTCGGTCCAAATCCGCCAGACGAGGTCGCGCGGCGCCTCGACCACGCGGGTCAGGAGGATCTCGTTGTCGGACTGGCTCTCGGTCTTGCTCGGGTTCATCGGGCGTTCTCTTTCTTGCGTTGTTGCAGTTCTTCCAGGTACTCGGCCATGCGGTCGAGGCGTTGCTCCCACTGCTCCCGGTAGGCCTCGATCCAGCCCGCCGCATCGCGCAGCGGCTTGGCGCGCAGCTGGCAGGGCCGCCACTGCGCCTCGCGCCCCCGGGTCACCAGGCCCGCGCGCTCGAGCACCTTCAAGTGCTTCGAGATTGCCGGCAGGCTCAGCTCGAACGGCTCCGCCAGCTCCAGAACGGTCGCGTTCCCGCGCGCCAGCCGCGCCAGGATCGCGCGCCGCGTCGGATCGGCGAGCGCGGCGAAGGTCGTGCTGAGAGGGTCGGTAGCCACCATATATTTAACTAACTAGTAAAATACATCGGTCGAGGCGGACGTCAAGCTGGAATCGCATTCTCTCCGCGACCCTGACCCGTACCGGAGGCTGCCCGGGTGCCTGCGGACCACGGGATCGTGATGCTCTGAACGACGGCTCGCTCGCGAGTCTCGCACGAGCTGGCCCGACCCCGGGTCGCGTCGTACACGGATGCCACGTCGCAACATCGCGAGGGCCCGGCCCGGATCGCTCTGTCCGCGCGACAAGCGATCGTGCAACCGGTCGAGGCCACGGGTGGGCAGGTCCCGCGGCCGACTCACCGTTGACTCGATCAACTGGCGACCAACGCGGGTTCGCGCCGCAACCGTGGTATCATCGCGCCATGTCATCGACAGAAGTCATTGATCGGTCGCCAGAGGTGCTCGGAGGCACACCCGTGTTCCGGGGCACGCGAGTACCGATCCAGACGTTGCTCGACTATCTGGAAGGCGGCCAGCGCCTCGACGACTTCCTCGCCGACTTTCCGACTGTCTCGCGAGATCAGGCGATCGCCGTCCTCGAGCTGGCACACGAGGCGCTGACGAGCGATGCGCGTCCTGATCGATGAGTGCCTGCCGCGCCGCCTCGCGTCGGCGTCGAGGCGAAGACGGCGCCTGAGTCAGGGTGGGCCGGAAACGGCAACGGGGAGCTGCTCGCCCTCGCCGAGGGCGAGTTCGACGCCTTCGTGACCATCGATCAGAACCTCGTGCACCAGCAGAGTCTCGAGGGTCGCCAGGTAGCGGTGGTCGTCATCGTCGCGGTGAGCAATCGTTTCGATGTCCTCGCTCCGCTCGTCCCCAAAGTGCTCGAGGCGTTGCAGCAGATCCGACCAGGTGAGCTCGTTCGGATCAGCGAGTAGCAGCCGTATGTCTAAACTCCAGGGAAACAACGCGCCGAGACCTTTTTCTTCGGGGTGGTCGATAGGGAACTCGTTCCATCCTTGCTCCTACGGCAGCTGAGAGAGCAGCGTTCGAGCCGGCACGACGCACGGGTCGGAGCGGGTGAACGGGTCAGCGTCGACGTACGGAAGGTCGATCACGAGCTGAAAAGCGTGCGCTGCGTTCGTCTGTTCCTGGAAGTGTCGCAGGCTCGGACTCAGGGATGTCTCCGCCTGCTTGACTTCTGCCAGGAACCACGGAGTTCCGTCGCGGACCACGACGAAGTCGACCTTGCGCTTGGCCTTGTCGCGCAGATAGCGAAGCTCGAACTCGCCGATGCCGAGGTCTGTCCAGGTCTCCACTGCCTTGAGCATGTGGCACGCCACGAACGTCTCGGCTCGTCGCCCGGGGTCGCTGATCCCGGACCAGTCGCGCAGAAACCACTTGGGTTCCTTGCGCAGCGACTTCGCCACGTTCCGGAACCACGGACGCACGAGGAATCCGTGGTGAAGGTATGTCAGCGTCGCGATCCACCGGCGGATGGTGTCGACCGAGACGTTGACGTCGCGAGCCAAGGAGGAGTAGACGATCTGTTCTCCTGAACGGTCGTCGAGAATCGCGACGAGCACTTCGAGCTGTTGGATTTCCTGGATGCGGCCCGAATCGCGGACGTCTTCCCTCACGAGTTGCTGCCGGCGCAACCGCCGCCACTGGCGCGAGAACCGTGCGTCGTTCTTGGCGAATGGCTCCGGGAAGCCGCCGTGCTCCCAGAGTTTCCGGAACCGGCTCTCGGAAATGCGCGCCGGCGCCACATCGTCCGGATCGCCGACGTCCCGGCGCAGCAACTCGCCGATCGTCAACGGGTGCATGCGATACAGGAGATAGCGACCCATGAGGCTGTCGCCTCCGCGACGGTACACATCCAGTCGCGAGCTACCTGTTACGAGGATCTGCACCTGGTCAGCGTGCTTGTCGAAGAGGCCCTTCAGGAACAGCTTCCATCGCGCGTACTTGTGGATCTCGTCGAGCACGACGACGATCGGCTCGTCGGTCAGTCGTTCGGTGCCGAGCTCCTTCGCGACCGCACTCGGGCCGGCGAGGATCAACCGCCGGTCGTCCTGATCGTCCCAGTCGAGATACGCCGCGCCGCGCGAGACCGCCCGACAGGTTGTGGTCTTGCCGACTTGTCTCGGCCCCGGCAGGAACGCCATCTGGCGATGCCGCTCGAGGTGGTCCCGAAGAACCTGATCGTAGAGCCTGGGGATACGGGCCATTCGGCGGTGCATCGTAAAATGGTCCGGACCATTTTACGAACGAAAAGAGGATGGGCTGGTGGCTCGGCGACGTGCGGTGGTGTGAGCCCGGGGTGAAGGCCCGGAGCCAGCGGGCCGAGAGGGCGGAAGTGCAACCGACTCAGACGAGCCCCAGATCGGGTTCTTCCGGTTCGGTCGTCATGAACCGGTTCGCGCGAGCTACGCGAACGAGATGGGGCATCATGGTGGGCAGGGGCAGAGTTGAACTGCCGACCCCAGCATTTTCAGTGCGAGTGAGTTTCGGCGCGGTCTGGTGAACGGCCCGTCACAAGGCACTGTGGCGCAGTGGTTTGCGGTCTGACGCGGAACACCTCAGAGGTCGCTTGGTGGAGGTTTTCGAACGGTTCTGGAGGGGTAGAAGTTAGCCCAGTGGTTAGCCCAGGATCGCCCGCAGCGGGTCACGCAACGGGCCAGGACCCGTGCACGGTCCTCCGTCGTGTGGCGCCGAGGTTTGACGGGTCGCCGAGTCACGCCTTGAGCCTTCGGGTTTCCGATACAGGTGCTCGAACAATTGCCGCCGCGCCAAGCTGAGTCGCTCGTGGCCTGGCTGAGGGTCGTGCTCCTGCCGCGCCGCCGCAAAGAAACTGGGTCTCCCGTGCAGCAATGCGCGACGCGCGGTTGCTGGGGCATTGGAAAAACTGCCGAAGATCGCCAAGAAGCTCCGAATTGGCGACCCCCCTGTACCACTCAAGC
>Ga0055451_10000038_pt1 | contig 40442 bp, 45 predicted proteins | sample China_Galinas_PW_3_FD_57745 | JGI IMG/M metagenome (GOLD analysis project Ga0055451, IMG submission 57745) | Wetland microbial communities from San Francisco Bay, California, USA, that impact long-term carbon sequestration - China_Galinas_PWB_D2 | ecosystem: Environmental > Aquatic > Marine >... | reverse complement strand
CTCGATAATTATCTCCCAGCCCGATACCTCGTTTCGCGACTGTTCGCCGTAGCGAAAGTCGGTAACGAAGACGCACTCACTCTTCGTCACAAGAGCGAATCCGGAGGAGCCGGTGAAGCCGGTCAGGTAGCGCACATTTGGCATCTCCGTCACGAGGAAGGCGTCGGCGTGCCTCAGCCTTCTTCGGAGGCTTTTTAAACGGCCCGGATCTGTTGGCATGATTTTACTTGGCGAGCAGTCCAGCCGCGGCCCTCACCGCAAGAAGGTATCCGTCGGTGCCGAAACCGCTTATCTGACCTACTGCGACCTCGGAGATGAAAGACCTCCGCCTGTACTCCTCGCGCTTGTGGATGTTGGAGATATGGACCTCCACCGCGGGCTTGCCTATTGCGGCTATGGCATCCCTGATGGTTATGCTCGTGTGCGTGTAGGCTGCGGGATTTATGATGAGCACGTCGAAATCGGACTTCTGAATACGCGTAGCTATCTCGCCCTCGCCGTTGAGCTGGACGCACTCCACATCGAGGCCGAGCTCCTTGCCGAGAGCCACCGTTTCCTTGTCCACCTGCTCGAGCGTCTTTGAGCCGTAAACGTCGGGCTCCCTCTTGCCGAGCATGTTCAGATTAGGTCCGTGTATTACGAGCGCCTTCAATTTCCGCATCCCCCTTCTTCGTCCGGCCCCGCCACTGCGAGGTTCGACGCGCTATCTTTTTACCTTGTATCCCGAGTTTTCTATCGCGGCCTCGAGGTCAGCCTGAGAGACTTGCGATTCGTCGAACGTAATGTCGGCACTGCCGGGTTCCACGACGCTGTCCGAAACTCCAGCCAGCGCATCCAGAGCGCTCTTTACCCTGCCCACACAATGCTGGCAGCTCATGCCGTCAATCATAATCTTAACCTGTGCCATTATTCGCTCCTCCTATGCTTACAGGAAATTGTATGGTTATTTGCGGTAAAAATCAAGCATAAGTGCTCACAAAACAATGAGATAGGTCTCTCGACGGAGCGGTGAGCTTTAAGCTCGGGATGTGATGCGATGGGGAACGGTTGAGTCCTGCGTGCCGCCGCTATTCCCCGTCGTTGCTATTGTAACTGGCGTCGTTGGCGTCCACATTGTCTTCGCCGTATTCCTGTATATCGTCTATATTGCCGACGTTTCCGGCGCCTCCGACGTTCATTCGCTCGCCTTCTTTCCTGGCCAATTTTGCTTTCAGGAATTTGTACATGTAGAAGTGCTTGAGCTTGGGTATGGTGCGCACCTTATTGTAAGCACCGTCTGTCAGGAGGTTCCTGTGCAACTGTACGAGGTTGAGCCTGCCGCTCTGCGTTATGAGGTTGTTGCCCCACCTGCCCTGGATATCATCTGGCGAGACCGCGACTATCTCCGGGATCTGGTATATATGCCCGTGGCCAAACGCATCGATAATGCTGTCGTAGAATCCCTCCAGGCACCTGCCCACGTATCCTCCGCCCATCGCGATCGTCTCTATGTCGTTTGCCTCCAGAAAGGCCATGAGCACGTCCAGGTCCTCATATGTGATCTCCCCGTTAGTGGCGGTGACGCTCTCCATGTATATGACATTGTCGGCCTCGTTGCTTATTTCGTTAATGTACCGCGCATACTCGTCGTGACCCTTGCTGTAGCCGTACAGTATCTTCTGGTAGTTGCGGGGCAGAACCAGGAGCACCAGAGCGCCCTTCGTCGAATATACCTCTACGAAGTCCCTGAGCAGGCGTTCCTGCTCCTGCATGACAAATAGCGTCTCGTCCAGCGCCATCTTATCGTATAGCCGCTCGACAAGGTTCTTCTTGGGATATTCGCCGCCATTGGAAATGACCTTCTCAGTTTTCTTAAATTCGCTTATGAGGGGGTGCTCCGTCATGTCTCCCTTGCCGAAGAAGGTATAATAGGCCGGGTGCACTATGATGTAGATGCGCCCTTTCTTTCCCGCGTACTTCTTGTAATTAGCATATTCGCTCTTTGGGATGTTGATTAAGTTGCGAAGATGTATCCCCTTGTACGCCTCGCCTATCCATGCCTGAGAGTCCTCCACCGCGGCGTTGCGCTCGTTAATCTCCCTCATGAGTTCAGTGTACTTCTGCATATTCTTCCGGCTGGTCTTAAAAGGCGAGAAATACGTGCTGACGAGGTCGGACTCGTAGTCGGCCTTACTCTTCTTGCCTGCCCAAGCCGTATCCACGGCGCAATAGCAAAGGAAAGCCATCGTGACAACGAGGAGCGTAACGAGTCCCGCAAGGAGACGTTTTAAGGATCCGTTTGGTTTAGAAGTAAAGCGTGCCATGCAAATTCCCATGTAGCAGAAATTAAAAATGTTTTTTAGTATACGAATTAAAGATTTATCGAGTCAAGCCGGGGGACAGATTGAAGTTCAGCTCGGCAGCCTCCCGCCCGGGAAAGCCGGAAAAGCCCGGGGGCCGGGCTAAAACTCTCTTTCGAGCTTCGAGATGGTGCTTCTGAGGACGTACCTGCCCTTGCCGTAGTTCCCGTCGGGCCGTATCACCATGGCAAGGAAGTACTCGTCGTTGATCTTGCGCATTATGATGCCGCAGAGGTCCGACACTATCGCGAACTCCTTGGCCTCGCCAAGGCCGAGGTTCTCGGCGGCGAATTTGATGTCCTTCATCATCTGCGAGGTCTCGGCCCCGAGTGCGTTGAGGTCGATAAGTTTTTCAAGAGCATACTCCTCCACCGGAATCCCATCGGTGCCGATTATCATCGACGAGACGGAGCCGTCCACTCTTTCGACCATGCCCTTAAGCGTTTCCGTAAAATTCATTCTTCCTCTTTCTTACAGCCGCAAGTAGTGCCTCGAGCCGTGCTATTATAACCTCTTTTTCTGAGCCCACAAGTTTGATGAGCGCCTGAAGCTCTCCAAGTCCCTGTTTTGCAATAACATTTTGGGGGTCGCGGCGGAGCATTCCCTTATATACGTTAAGGGCCTTGGCGTACTGCCCTTTTGAAATGTATTCCTGGGCAAGCTGCTGCTCGTTACCAGTCTCATCTTTGTCGTCAGACGCAAGGTCCTTAAAGCCGGCATCCTCGAACACGTCCTTCGCCGGGGCTTGCGTCTCAATTTCCTCTATAGCCTCGACCTCATCGGCATCCATGGCATCAGCGGCGACTTCGAGCGCCTCGACCTCAGCGGTCGATTCGGTATCTGCAATGGCCTCTACCGCTTCCACAGCTTCGCCCTCTTCCGCGGCCGCTTCCACCTCTGCCGTGGCGTCCAGGGCTTGGGCTGCCTCGGCGGCCAGCCCTGCAAGGTCGTCCACCGATGACGTCTCCTCAAAGGCCTCAAGAAACTCTTCCTCTTCCGAAAGGTCCTCGATGGTCTCGGTAGCCTCTTCGGCGGCCTCAAGCTCTTCCTCAATCTCCGGGGCCTCACCCACCGGTGCCGCTTCCGCATCGAAGGCCTCCATGAACTCCTCCTCGACCTCCGACGCCTCAATGGGCGTAAGCTGCTCGGCCTCGGCCGTTTCCAGCGCCTCCCCCTCCCCCGGCTCGACGAGAGACTGCAGGACGTCATCGTCTTCCTCGGACAACTCCACGACTGCCTCCGCCTCTGCGGGCGGTTCTGGCGCGGGCGGCTTTAAAAGCCCCTCGAGTATGCTCTGCGCTTCCTCGTCCATAGGGTTGAGTTTAAGGACACGGCGGTACTGATCTACGGCACGGTCACGATCGCCCTGCTCCTTGTATATGTCGGCGAGTTTTCTCTGCGCAAAAAGGTTGTCCGGGACTGTCTTGACCACCTTCTCGAACTCCGCCCTCGCCTCGGCGAACATCTTCTTCTCGAAGTAGATCTTACCGAGCGCTACGACGGCACTCGTGTACTTTGGCTGGTTGTCTATCCCCTGCTCAAGGACCTCTATTGCCTCATCCAGCATGCCCGCCTTCCTGTACTCCTCGGCAAGCGGGAGAAACAGTTTGGACATCGGGTCCTTGGCGATTTTCTCTTTCAGTTCTTCTATCTTATCCATACGCTATAAGCCTATGTCATTCTCAAATAAAACAGGTTAAATGTCAACCCCTCGCCGATGCCAACCTGTCGAGTATCGCGCCCGCCACTTCGTCCTTGGACATAAGCGGATACTTCTTCGCGCCCTTGCCGTCTACTATGACCACGCGGTTCGTGTCGGTGCCGAAGCCAGCGCCCTCTGCTGTGACATCGTTAAAGACGATTAAGTCGGCGCCTTTTCGCTTGAGCTTCGCCTTGGCGCGCGCGAGGTTATCGCCCGCCTCGGCCGCAAACCCAACAAGGAAAGGCCTCGATTTTTTCTTCCCGACCTCGGCCAGGATGTCCGGGGCCTGCTTTAGCTTTATCGAGCCCACCTTGGACTTGTCCATCTTGCCGGAGCTCTTTTTCTCCGGAGAGAAATCACCTACCGCCGCGGCCATAATCAGGGCCTTTGCCCCATTGATGCTCTTAAGCACCGACGACTTCATCTCCTCGGCGGTCTCCACGCTTATGAACGCGGCACCCTCGGGCGGGATAAGCGACGAGGGCCCGCTGATGAGCGTGACTTCCGCCCCCCTGCGAAGCGCCTCACGCGCCAGGGCGTAGCCCATCTTCCCGGTAGAAGGATTGCTGATGAAACGCACGGCGTCCATGTACTCGCGCGTGGGGCCTGCGGTTACAACTATCTTCTTGCCGCCCAGGTCCTTAGGGCCAAGCGCCCTTCGCGCGGCCTCGACAATACTATCGATGGAGGCCATCCTACCGACGCCCTCCTCGCCGCAGGCGAGCCGCCCCTCTTCAGGCGGCACCTCGACCACGCCAAGGGATTTAAGGTATTTCAGGTTCTTCTTAAGCGTCGGGTTTTCGTACATCCGCCAGTTCATCGCGGGGGCGATTATCGACGCGCCCCGATACGCCATGATCAGCGTTGTCAAAAGGTCATCGGCTATGCCCGAGGCGTATTTGCCTATGAGGTTAGCGGTCGCGGGCGCCACGACCAGTAGGTCTGCGTCGCGAGCGAGGGATATGTGGGACATGGGCTCGTCGAAGAGACCGCGGTAAACCTTGTTTCCGGCGGCTATCTCAAGCGAAAGCGGCGTGACAAAATGACTGGAGGCATCGGTCATCACAACGTTGACCGATGCCCCCTCTTCTTTAAAGGCCTTTATCAGGTCCGGGGCCTTGTAGGCAGCAACACTTCCGGTTATGCCGAGAAGGACCCGCTTCTCATTCAGACTCTTCCTCTTCACTCTTTTCCTGCTTGTCTCCGAAAAGCTCCTCAAGGGAACGACGGTCAGAGCCCGCGCCTTCCTTCTCATGCAGGTAAACCCTCAGGTCCTTTTCGAGCTCCAGGAGGTCTTCGGGCTCGGCGAGCCTTCTGCGCTCCTCAATGAAACGCTTGTAGTCGAACTTCCTCGACTCTTCTATCTTGGCCCTGGCCTCTTCGCCGACCGAGAACTCGAGCTGGTTCGTCACCGCCTCTTCAATGGCGATAAGCGGGGCCTTCTTGTACTTAGTCTCTATCTTTGGCTTCGCGCCGAAAGCAAGCTCCCTCGCCCTCTGCGAAGCAATGACGACGAGCCTGAACCGGCTGTCTATACTCTTGTCGTGCTCAACAGGCAGAGAAACAATATCCATCAACCTTCCTCCTGCAAAAAATTCTTTTCTATCCAGTCGTGGCCCACTCGCGAGGAGCTTAATCTGCTCGTTACGACCACGGCCTCAAGCTCCCTAAGGGCCTGTTCAAAAACGTCATTTACTATAACATAATTATAGTGTACGTAGTCCTTTATCTCGTCGGCGGCCTTCCTGAGCCGCCCGGCGATGACCTCGGGGGTCTCGCTCATCCGGCCCCTCAGCCTCTCCGAGAGCACTTCCTTCGACGGCGGCAGTATGAAGACGTACACCCCGTCAGGATAGGACTCCCTGAGCTGCCTTGCCCCCTGCACGTCGATGTCCAGGAGGATGTCAGACCCGGCCTCGAGGGCCTCGTTAAGCTTGGTTTTTGAGGTCCCGTAGAGGTTGCCGTGGACCTCGGCCCACTCGGCGAACTCGCCCGCGTCCGCCATCTTCCTAAACGTGGCCTTATCGGTAAAGTAGTAGTCCTCGCCTTCCACCTCTCCGGGCCTCGGGGCCCGCGTGGTATAGGAAACGGAAAAGGTTATGCCCTCAATTATCTGGCGAAGCCTGTGGCACAGGGTGGTCTTGCCGGTGCCCGACGGGGCGGAGACTACGAAAAGGTTACCCTTCGGACTTTTCACCACTTTCCCTCTGCCTCCCTTCCGAGAACTTGGCGGCTATCGTCTCGGGCTGAATGGCGCTCAGAATAACCTGGCCGCTGTCGGTAACTATTATCGAGCGCGTTCGCCTGCCCTCGGTGGCGTCCACGAGCCTGCCGGCGTCTCGGGCCTCGTCACGTAGTCTTTTCATCGGGGCCGAGCCGGGCGAGACCACGGCCACGACCTTCGAGGCGACTACGACGTTTCCGAAGCCGATGTTTATTAGCGCCGTGGCCTGTTTCATTGCACGTTCTGGGCCTGCTCCCTGCACTTCTCTATCTCGGCCTTCATGTCTATGACCAGGTTGGCTATCTTGAAATCGTCTGTCTTCGAGGCGATGGTGTTGGCCTCGCGGTTCAGTTCCTGAAGGAGGAAGTCCAGCTTCCTGCCGACCGTGCCGCCGTTATTGAGTATCTCGTTCATGTGCTCCACGTGGTTGGTTAGCCTCGAAGTCTCCTCGGAGATATCCGATTTTTCGACCACGTTTGCCGCCTCCTGTACGAGCCTCGCGTCCTCGACGCCTTTGTCGGCGAAAAGCTCCCTGAGCTTCTCAAACAGCTTGGCACGCCCGGCCTCCATCGCGGCGGGGGCGAGCTCTACGACCTCCGAATTAAGGTTGCCGATATGCGCCGTCCTCTCGAGGAGCTCGGCCCTCAGGGCCTCGCCCTCCTTCAGCCTCATGGCCTCAAGCCCGGCCACGGCCTCCTCGAACGCCTGGAGCAGCACGTCCTGGTCGTAGGACATCTCCTCCTCTATGAAGGTGTCCTTCCAGTGAAGGAGCATGCCCATATCCACTTCGCCCGCGGCGCCCACGCCGTCCTTCAGGCCCTTGAGCGCATTATATATTTCCTTCGCGACTTCAACGTTGGGCTTGAGCTTCAATGTGCCCGCACCCGCGGCCGAGACATAGACGTCGAACTTCCCACGGTCGAACTTTTTGCCGAGCGCCTCGCGGAGCTTCATCTCGTACTTTCCGAGCACCGGGGGCATACGGAGCGTTACGTCCATGAAGCGGTGGTTCAGGGACCTGACCTCTACCCTGAAGCCTCCCTTTTCGGCGGAACCGAATCCTGTCATACCGTGAATCATCCATAAAATATAGACGAGCGGGCAGGATTAGTCAAATTAATCTATGGGATTATTTGGCGATTCATGCACGGCGCGATGACTTACAGATGCTTTCTTAAAATCTCCATGTCGAGGTTTGCGAGGGCGGCGCGTTCGATTTCGGCAAGCATTAGCTTCTCAATAAATGGCATTACGCCGATGACGGGAACGGGCGTCAGATGGGCTATGGCATCTGGGTTTGTCTCCTCGGCGACCGTGCCCTGCGGTTTTGCGGAGTGGTTGAGGATTATCCCCGCCACAGTGAGGCCGTTTCGCAGGGAGTGCTCCACGGTAAGCAGCGTGTGGTTTATCGTGCCCAATTGCGCCGATGCGACTATCACCAGCGGCAGGGCCATATCCACGGCGAGGTCCGCGACGAAGTAGTCCCTCCCTATAGGCACCATCAGCCCGCCGATTCCCTCCACCACCACTGCGCCGTAGCGATCCTCGAGCCCCCTGAACTTCTCGTGTATCATCCGAATGTCGATGTGAGACGCCATCCTATCCGCCGCGACCCACGGGGCAAGGGGCTCCTCGAAACGAACTGGCGTGATGTTTTCCAAAGGCTCGTCAACTCCCGAGGCTTCTTTGAGGAAATTTCCATCGGCAGGGATCAAGGTATCTCCCTCGCGCAAGCAGCCCGACTCGATTGGCTTCATACAGCACACATTAAGGCCCTGGTGCCTGAGCGCGCGTATGATCGCCGCCGAGACGACAGTCTTGCCCACGCCGGTGTCCGTTGCAGTTATGAAAAATCCCTTTGCCATGTCCTATAACCTCGAATCGAGCGTGAACACCTGCCCGGTCACGTTGGTGGTGCTCAGAAGCCACATTATGAAGGCCGCCACGTCCCGGGGCTCGGAGAGCCTTCCAAGAAGGCTCTGCTCCTTCGCCGTCTGCATTGCCAGCTCACTTAAGTCGGCCATATCGGTTGGCATGAAGCCCGGATGCAGTGCGTTCACCCGGATATTATATTCCGCAAGCTCCTGCGCCGCAGATACGGTGAGCCCCAGAAGAGCAGCCTTCGACGCGGTATAGGCCGCCCCTCCCTTTAAACCCCTCACTGCCGTCCTCGATGCGATGTTCACTATATGCCCGCCGCCCGACTCCTGCATAAGTGGGGTAAACGCGCGAATCGTGTTAAACGGGCCCTTGAGGTTTACGCCCAACACGCGGTCCCAGTTCTCCTCTTTGAGCTTGACTATCAGGGAGTCGGCGGTTATTCCCGCGTTGTTTACGAGCACATCCAGTCGGCCCCATTTTTCTTTAACTTCGTCGGCCATAGCGCCAACGGCAGCGGGGTCGGAAACATCGCCCTTCAGCAGAAGACAATCGCCGATCTCTCCCGAGAGCTCCCGGGCCTTCTCATCGGCCTGAATATAGTTCACCGCCACGGAATATCCCGCGCGCCCGAGCGCCAGGCAGACCTCCCTGCCAAGCCCCCTTGAGCCCCCGGTGACAAGTGCCGTGCGTTGCATGGCCTATTATAGCAACGCCCACGTGAGATAAAGAAAACCCTTTCACGGACACAGGAAAGTCTTGACAATATCAGCGTTTTTGGTTATTATTAACTACCTTGGTAGTTAATACGCTCATCCATAACCTCATGGAGACGGGTCTGACGGACTACGAGGCCCGGGCCTATGTGGCCCTTCTGCGCAAAAGTCCGCTTACCGCTTACGAAATTGCCCGCGAAGCGGGGATACCCACGGCCAAGGTCTACGAGGTCGTAACGAGGATGTCCGACCGCGGCGTCTTCGCGGTCTCGGGCGAAGGAAAGCGCAAGAGCTACGTCCCACTGGACACCGACGAGTTCCTGGCGGGCCTCAGGGGCAGGGTTCAGAACACCCTCACCCAGATAGAGGGTGGCCTTGCGGGACTGTCCCGGAGGCCCGAGGCCCCTCAGGTGCACAACCTCAAGGGCTACGACCATGTAATGGACAAGGCCCGAAGGCTCATCGCCGGGGCTCGCAGGTCCGCGCTGGTCTCGCTCTGGAAGGAGGACATGGGCAGGCTTCACTCGGAAATAAGAAAGGCCGAGCGCAGGCACGTGCAGTGCGCGGTGGTGCATTTCGGGCAACCCGGCCTTCGCGCGGGCATCATGTATAACCACCCTACGGAGGGAATGGAACCCGGCGCAAGGGGGCTCATTGTCTTGGCAGACTCCCGAGAGGCCCTCACCGGCACCATCTTCGCCGACGGTGCGGCCGAGGCGGCGACCAGCGCCAACAGGGGTTTCGTGGAGCTTGCCGAGCAGTACGTAAAGCACGACATCTACATGATGAAACTCACCCGCCGTTTCGACCGTGAGTTCAAGCGCGCCTTCGGCTCGGGCTACGAGAAGCTCCGCGACGTATTCTCCGACGAGTCCTGGCTGTAGCCGCCCGACTCCCCGCTTTACAAAGCCCTCCACAGCGGGCATAATAACTGTCTGCAATGGACATCGTTTTAAAGACAGAAATGCCCGAGATAGGCGAGCCGCGGCGCGGCAAGGTCAGGGACATCTACGACCTTGGCGAGCACCTGCTGCTCGTCGTTACCGACCGCGTATCGGCCTTCGACGTCATCATGCCAAACGGCATCCCGGGCAAGGGCAAGGTCCTCACCGCGATATCGCTTTTCTGGTTCGACCAGATGAAGGACATAGTGGAAAACCACCTCGTGGCGACGAAGGTGGCCGACTTCCCGGCCGAGCTTCAGAAGTACGGGGATATGCTCGAGGGCAGGAGCATTCTCGTAAAAAAGGCAGAGGTGGTACCCGTGGAGTGCATAGTGAGGGGCTACATCTCGGGTAGCGGGTGGAAGTCCTACCAGAACGACGGCACCGTCTGCGGCATTAAGCTGCCCGAGGGCCTTAAGGAATCCGACAGGTTGCCCGCACCCATGTTTACGCCGAGCACCAAGGCCGAGTCCGGTCACGATATAAACATCTCTTTTGAAGAGACGGTGGACATCACAGGCAAAGAGACCGCTGAGAAGCTCAGCGAGATAAGCCTGAACATTTACAAGACCGCAAGCGCCATCGCCGAGAAAAAGGGAATAATCATCGCCGACACGAAGATGGAGTTCGGAATGATGGACGGCCGCCTCATCCTTATAGACGAGCTCCTTACTCCCGACTCCTCGCGCTTCTGGTCGATAAAGGACTACGCACCGGGCAGAAGCCAGGACAGCTTCGACAAGCAGATAGTGCGCGATTACCTCCTAACGCTGGACTGGGACCAGACCCCGCCGGGCCCCGAGCTTCCGACCGAGATAGTGGAGAAGACCGCGAAGAGGTATGAGGAGATACTTCAGATACTCACCTCGTAAGAGCTTTCCATACGCACGCAACTGTGTTAGTGTGTACCTATGAAAATAACATCGCTTGAGGAAGCCCCTTTCATACCCGTAAGCCACGACCCGCAGCTTAAGAAGCAGGTGCTGTTCGGAAAGGGCACCCTCCCCCACGTCATGGCCGTGAGCCACATAGAGATGAAGCCCGGCGACTCCGCCGTGAGCCACAAGCACGACGACGCATACGAGGTGTTCTTCGGCATGGCGGGGCGGATTGAGTTCGTAGTGGACGGCGAGGACGTGCCTCTTACCGCCGGCAAGTGCCTGATAGTTGAGCCCGGCGAGACGCACTCCATAAGGGACGCCGCCCAAGGCTCGCGCATGCTCTACTTTCTCTTGGTGAAGTAGTCCCATCTGCTATAATCCTCTAATGACCTCTAACTCTGTGATCAAGGTCGAGCACCTCTCCAAGACGTTCGGCACTCTCAAGGCCGTGGACGACATCTCGTTCGAGGTGCCGGAGGGCACGATATTCGGCTTCCTCGGCCCAAACGGCGCGGGCAAGACCACCACCATCAACATGCTCTGCACGCTCCTGAACCCCACCACGGGCCGCGCAACGATAGACGGCCACGACTGCAAGACCGAGTCCTCGGAGGTGCGCAAGTCCATAGGGCTGGTCTTTCAGGACACCACTCTCGACAAGGACCTCACGGCCTACGAGAACCTCGCCTTCCACGCCTATCTCTATGGCGTCGAGCGCAAGGAGATAAGGCCGCGCGCCGAGGACGCCCTGAGGTTCGTATCGCTACTCGATAGAAAGGACGACCTCACCAAGAAATTCTCCGGCGGCATGAAGCGCAGGCTCGAAGTGGCAAGGGGCCTCATGCACAGGCCGCGCGTGCTGTTTCTGGACGAGCCCACCATCGGCCTCGACCCGCAGAGCCGCCAGAACCTATGGGAGTCCATCACCGAGCTGCCGCGCAAGCATGGGGTAACGGTATTCATGACCACGCATTACATGGAGGAGGCCGAGGTCTGCGACCGCATAGCAGTCATAGACAACGGAAAGATAATCGCCATGGGAAGCCCGGCGGAGCTTAAAAAGACCGTCGGCGGCGACGTCATATACCTTTACACCGACGACAACGAGGCCGCCATCGAGATACTTCGCGACAAGCTCGCGCTCGACGCCAAGACAAAGGACGGCGAGATATACATCATGACAGACAAGGGCGACGCCTGCATACCCGAACTCATCCGCACGCTGGCCGACCGCGTGCTCTCGGTGAGGCTTCAGAGGCCGACGCTTAACGACGTGTTTCTGAAGCTTACGGGCAAGGCCATCAGGGACGAAGAGCTAAACGGCATGGGCACCATCAAGGAGACCGTGCGGGCGCAAAGGAGAAAGCATGGATGAGCGCGGCTCCATAGATCTTCGTCTCGAGTTCAACGCCGTCTACGTGCTCGTGATGCGCGAGTTCAAGAAGTTCATACGCGAGCGCACGCGCCTCATATCCACGATAGCGAGGCCAATGATATGGCTCTTCCTCATCGGGGCGGGGATGTCGCGGCTCGTGAAGCCCGTTGGCGGGGTCTCGTACACGCAGTTCATATTCCCGGGCATACTCGGGATGACGATACTGTTTAGCTCCATCTTCTCGTCCATCTCGATAATCTGGGACAAGGAGTTCGGGTTCATGAAGGAGATACTCGTGGCCCCGGTCTCGCGGTTTTCGATAGTCGTCGGCAAGGCCCTGAGCGGCATGGTCGTAAGCACCATACAGGCCATCATCATACTCATGCTGTTCCCCGTCATTGGCGCGCATATCGACGCGCCGACATTCATTTTCGTTATCGCTATATGCGCGTTCATGGCCTTCGCCATCTCGGCGTTCGGCATAGTGCTGGCGAGCTTCTACGACAGCTACGAGAGTTTTAGCGTAATAATGAACTTCATAGTGATGCCCATGTTCTTTCTCTCGGGGGCGATGTACCCGGTAAAACTCCTGCCCGAGGTGTTGAAGGTGGCCTCGAAGATAAACCCGCTAACCTACGGCGTGGACGCGCTTAAACATCTGCTGACCCCGCTTCGCGAGGGCCCCATGAGCCCGGACTTTCCACTCCTCACGGACGTGGTGGTGATCCTTTTCTGCTCGGTATTGTTCGTAGGCGTCGCCTCAAGGCTCTTCGATCGGAAAGGGTAAGGCAACCTGGCTAAAAATTAATTACTTACGGTCTTTCCAGTTCCACCACTTCAGCTTCACTGGATCATGGACATCATTGCTTGCATAGTACACAGCGCACCTGAAGACATACAGCATACATCTATCAACATGATGTCCCTCAAGCATCATTAGCCTCTTATACATCCGCTCTGGGTCTTGTCCCCTAAGGTCTTTGGGGTAGCGGTATCCCAGAGCAATGAGGTCCCGTGCTATCTTTCTGCCGACACCAGGCATCGTTTGGAGCGGAGATTTCAAGGTCTACCCCAGATTCTTATTTCACCCATCGGATACTCACAGCCTTCCGGAGCGGATTATCGAGATAAGCAACCAGAGGCCGAGGAACACCGCGCTTGCGAAGGTGAACATCCCCAGTATGGAAAACCCGTATATCTTCGGCCCGGTGCCGAGGGACTGCATTATGGCGGAGCTCAGTATGATGGCGGCGAGCACCACGGCGAAGGCCACGCGATTGCTCGATCGGTCCATGTCCTTGATGAGCCTGTCCAGCCCCGTGATGGAGTGCTTGAGCATTAGGTCGTTTCGGATGATCTTGTTCATTATGCGCCTCGTCTGCTTGGGCAGGTTCAGGAGGAAATCGCCCGCGTCGGCAACCTCCCGCGAGATCTTCTTAGCCACATTGACCGGGCTGATCCTCTCGCGAAGCAGTTTTTCCGCGTAGGGCTCCGCTGCCTCTATGACATTGAACTGCGGGTCCAGGTCCCTCACCACGCCCTCGAGCAAGAGGAGCGTCTTATCGATGAGCAGGAGGTCAGTGGGCAGCGTGAGCTTGTGGCTCTGCGCGAGCTTCAGTACCGCGTCGAGATACTCGGCGATGTTTATCTGCCCGAGGGATACGTTGTAAAGCGGGTCCAGCAGGTCGACGAGGTCGGCCTTGAACTCCCGCCTGAAGGTTTCGGCGTCGGTGTCCTCGGGGAGGTAGCCCAGGCCGATGTAGTTGTCCACGAGCCCGTCGTAGTCCTTCCTCAATATCGCGACGAACGTCGAGGCCAGCGTCTCCTTCGTCTCCTCCGTCACGCGCCCCACGATGCCGAAGTCCATGAAGCAGACGCGGCCGTCCTCCATGATGAAGATGTTGCCCGGATGGGGGTCTGCGTGGAAGAAGCCGTCCTCGAGTATCATCTTGAAGAAAGCTTCCACTATGGTCTTCGATAGCACGGCGCACTCCACGCCAGTGAGGGCGATGCCGTCGGCGTCGTCTGCGCTCACGCCGCTTATGCGCTCCATGACGAGCACGCGCTCGGTGAGGTAGTCCTCGTAAACCCTCGGGATGCAGACCGAGGAGACGTCCTGGAAGTTTCTCGCGAACCTCTGGGCGTTCCTGGCCTCCTGGGTGAAATCCAGCTCCTTGCGTATGGTCCTCGAAAACTCGTGCACGATGCCTATGGGGTTAAAGACCCTGCTCTCGGCAATGTACTTGTCTATGAGGCGCGCCACGACCGTGATTATCTCGATATCGCCGATTATCTGTTCCTTGATAAACGGCCTCTGCACCTTCACTATCACGCTCGTGCCGTCGGAAAGCACCGCGTTATGCACCTGTGCAATGGAGGCCGCCGCGACCGGCCGGTCGTCGAACTCGATGAACACCGAGTCGAGCGGCTCCTTGAGCTCATCGGTGATTATGCGCCTCGCTTCCTCGGCTGGAAAAGCAGGAACCTCGTCCAGCAGCTTGCGGAACTCCGCGGCGAAGGACTCGGTGACGAGGTCGGGGCGCGAGGCCAGCAACTGGCCGAGCTTTATGAACGAGGGCCCGAGCTCCTCGAACGCAAGCCTCAGCCTCTCGGGCACCGTGGGCCCCTTCACCGCGGGCCACTGCCCGAAGGCCTTTATCCTCGTCCTGAAGGGAATGTAGCGGCCCAGGTGTATCTGGTCTATGATGCCGCCGAAGCCGTGCCTCAGGAAGACGTTAATGATGTGCTGAAGGCGCTTGGCCGAGCGGTAGGTCCTCTTGATGTGGAATATGTTGGAGATGAAATCTATTTTGAGCCTCCGCCGTCCTCAAGGTGCTTGACCCTCGTGGAGAGGGCGGAGATCTTCCTGTCCATCTTCTTGAGGTCTTCCTTGGTGGGGATGTTCATCTTCTCGAGGGCCTTCTGGATGATGTCGCCGAAGCTCTTGTCGAGGTCGGCGGTGCCCTTCTCCGCCTTATCAGTCCATTCCTTGGTGAGCTTAGCGCCCTGCGACTGGCTGAGCTCGCCCTTCTTTATAAGATCGTCAACGAGTTCCGAAAACTTCTCCTGCGCTCCGAATCCGGCCAGCATCATCTTCCGGATAGTCTCGAAAATAGTCATCAGACACCTCCGCGGTTAGCGTTCCTATTGTTGCCCTTTGACTATATCGTATACCTTATCAAGAGCACTGTCCAGCTTATCGAGCTCCTTCGTGCCGCCCTGCGCCATGTCGGGTTTTCCGCCGCCGCGGCCGCCCGAGGCCTGTGCCACTTCCTTGAGGATATTGCCTGCGTGGTACTTACCGGCGATGTCCTTTGTTACCATCGCCACTATCGAGGCCTGATCGCCCGCCACTGATGCTATGACGAGCACGCCCGAGCCGATGCGGTCGCGCACGTTGTCGGCAAGCCCTCGCAGGCGCTTCTGGTCGAGCCCGTCCACGCGGGTCGAGATAACCTTGACGCCGCCCACATCCTTCGCTGAATCAATCAGCGGGGCCGCAAGGTCGCGGTCCGCCGAGGCCGTGGTCTTTTCTATCTCTTTCTCGAGGGACTTCATTCGCTCCTGGCTCTTTTTGACCTCATCGAGAGGCGCGTCGGTTTTCAGGAGCGCGCCGATATCCTTAAGCTCGCGGTTGCGGTCCCGCAGATACTCAAACGCCCTGATGCCCGTGAGGCCTTCTATCCTTCTGATGCCCGAGGCCACGCTCCCCTCGGAGACTATGACGAAGGCGCCCGTCTCTCCGGTTGCGTGCTCGTGCGTGCCACCGCAGAGCTCGGAGCTCACGCCGGGCACGCTTACCACCCTGACTGTCTCGCCGTACTTCTCGCCGAACAGGGCTATAGCCCCTCTGGCAACAGCTTCGTTTATATCGAGAACCTCGGTCTCCACGCCGATGTTCATCACCACCCTGGAGTTCACGAAGTCCTCTATGGCCGCTATCTCGTCTGGTGACAGTGCGGTGAAATGCGTGAAGTCGAACCTGAACCTGTCGGGCTCAACGAGCGAGCCCGCCTGCTTGACGTGCTCGCCCACCACGGAGCGGAGCGCAGCCTGAAGCAGGTGCGTGGCCGTATGGTTTCGCATGATTGCGCGCCTGCGCTCGGCATCGACGCTCGCCGTAAGCTTCATCCATACCTTGAGCTTACCCCTCTTCACCTTCACCCTGTGGCTGTAAATACCTTCGAGAGGTTTTTTCGTGTCGGTCACTACGAGGCGCACTTCCTCGTTCGTCATGACGCCGATGTCGCCCACCTGGCCGCCCGACTCGCCGTAGAAGGGAGTCTTGTCGAGGAAGACCTCGGCCTCCTGTCCCTCCTTGAGTTCCTCCACGACGGTGCCGTCCCTCACTATGGCCTTGACGACAGACTCGGCCTCCATAGTGTCGTAACCCACGAACGCGGTGGCCCCGGCCTCCGAGAGAAGCTCGCGGTACTTCGAGTCTATAGCCTCCTCTTCGCCCACCCACGACGCGCGCGCCCTTTCCCTCTGGGCCTGCATGGCATCGTTAAAACCTTTCTCGTCGAGCGTGAAGCCCGAGTCCTGCGCAATGTCGCGAGAGAGGTCGAGCGGGAAGCCGAAGGTGTCATAAAGCTTGAAGACCTCGCCGCCGGGCACGGTCTTAGCACCCGACGCCTTGACCTTTTCGAGGAGGTCGTCGAAGAGGCGCATGCCCTGCTCGAGGGTGCGCGAAAAACGCTCCTCCTCCACCTCGAGAATCTTCGAGGCGCGGTCCTTCTCGTCGTTGAGCTCGGGATACGCCCCGCCCATCGTCGCGGCTACGGCATCAACGAGCTTGGAGAGCACGGGCCCGTGAGTGCCGAGCAGGCGTGCGTGGCGCGCCGCCCTGCGTATAATCCTGCGGAGGACGTAGCCCCTGCCGTCGTTTGCGGGCATGAGGCCGTCGGCTAACAGGAATGCGCTCGACCTCACGTGGTCGGCGATGACCCTGATGGATGTGTCGGTGTCGTGTCCCTTGCCGTATGGCACTCCGGTTAGCGCCGAAATCTCAGAGATGATGTTTTCAAAGAGGTCCGTATCGAAATTGTTGAGCTTGCCCTGCATGACGGCGGTAATTCTCTCGAGCCCCATGCCGGTATCAATGCTCGGGCTCGGAAGCGGCGTAAGCTCGCCCGATTCGTTTCTGTTGAATTGCATGAACACAAGGTTCCATAATTCGAGGTAGCGGTCGCAGTCGCAGCCGGGCTTGCAGTCGTCAGTGCCGCATCCCACGGCCTCGCCCTGGTCTATAAGTATTTCCGAGCACGGCCCGCAGGGCCCGGTGTCCGCCATCTGCCAGAAGTTGTCCTTGGCCCCGAGCCTCATTATCCTGTCGGGCGACACTTTGGCGACATCCTGCCAGAGCTTTTCGGCCTCGTCGTCGTCCTCATAGACCGTCACCCAGAGCTTGTCCTTGGGCAGCTTGTACCACTCGGTGAGTAGCTCCCAGCCGAACTCTATGGCCTCGCGCTTGAAGTAGTCGCCAAACGAGAAGTTGCCGAGCATCTCAAAGAAGGTGTGGTGGCGCGCGGTGTGGCCGACGTTTTCGAGATCGCTGTGCTTGCCCCCGGCCCTCATGCACTTCTGGCACGTGGCAGCCCTCGCGTACTTCCGCGTCTCCTCGCCGAGAAACACGCTCTTGAACTGAACCATGCCGGCGTTAGTGAACAGAAGAGTCGGGTCGTTCCTGGGTATCAGGGACGAGCTCTTGACGACCTCGTGCCCCTTGGAGGCGAAGTAATCCAGGAATGCCTTTCTTATGTCAGCGCTCTTCATCCGTCCCTTTTCCCTTCATGAAAGCCTCGAGTGCGTTTCTCGTGGTCGAGGCCGAATGGCCCCGCCTTCGGAGCTGGTCCGAAAGCCTGCGCCGCACTACCGGGGCCGCCACGCCCTCGGCGCGTCTGCGCCTTCTCTCTATAAGTCTCCCGGCGCTCGAGGCCTCGTCGTAGTCTTCGAGGGCCTCCTCGACGATGTCCTTGGGGATTCCCATCCCCCTCAGGTACATCCTCGCGCCCACTCGTCCGAGGCACTTGACCTGTTCTGCCCTGCGCGCGAGACTTATTGCGAGGGCCCGGTCATCCAAAAAACCGCCCTGTTTCAGGCGGTCGATTGTTGCTGCGACGTCGGAAGCGCCAAATCCCTTCTGGCGCAGCCTGCTTGAAAGCTCCTTCTCGCTCCTGCCGCGGTAGCCGAGGAGCTTGAAGGCGTATTTTAAAGCCTTGCCGGCCTCCTCAGACATGGTTACTTGTCCGAGAACCTCTCTATCGTCATGCCGCCCGTGTCGGACGTGTCGTCACGTCCGAGCTCGTCATCCTGGGCCTCGCTGGAACTGGAGATGCCCCTGACCTTGAGCTTGAAGTCCTCGGCGTTCGAGGCCCACCTGAGCGCCTCTTCGTAAGAGACGCGCCCTGCCTTGTAATGACTGAAAATGGACTGGTCGAACGTCTGCATACCGTACTGCATCTTGCCCTTGGCGATGACGTCGGGGATGAGCTTGAGCTTGTCTGGCTCAAGTATGCAGTCCCTTATCATGCCGGTGGTTACCATCACCTCGACAGCCGGGACCCTGCCCTTTCCGTCAGAGGTAGGCATGAGCCTCATGGAAACTATGCCCTTGATTATTGCCGCGAGCTGAATGCGTATCTGGTGGTGCTGGTGCGGCGGGAAGACTGATACTATCCTGTTGACCGTCTCCTTCGCGTCGAGCGTATGGAGCGTGCTCATCACAAGGTGGCCCGTCTCGGCCGCGGTCATTGCAATCTCGATGGTCTCCATGTCTCTCATCTCACCGACGAGCACCACGTCCGGGTCCTGCCTCAGGGCGGCCCTCAGCGCGATTGCATAGGAGGTTGTATCGGTTCCTATCTCTCTCTGGTTCACAAGGCTCTTTTCGTCACGGTGGAGGAACTCGATGGGGTCTTCGATGGTGACCACGTTATCGCGCTTGTGATGGTTTATATGGTCGATCATGGCCGCCAGGGTAGTGGACTTTCCGCTACCGGTCGTACCGGTCACGAGAATGAGTCCCCTTGCTTCCATTGCGAGCTTCTTGAGAACTTCCGGCAGATTCAGTTCGTCGATGGTCGGGATCTTGTAGGGGATTACCCTGAAGACAAATCCCATGGCGCCCCTCTGCACGAAGGCGTTGCAGCGGAACCTGCCCAGCCCGGGCACGCTGTATGCGAGGTCGAGGTCGTACTTCTTCTTGAAGACCTCCATCTGCTGCGGGCTAAGCACGGCCACGCAGACCTTCTTTACGTCCTCACCACTCACCCTGCCCTCTTCGTCCAGGGTGATCAGGTTGCCGAAGACCCTGAGCACGGGAGGCGAACCGACCTTTATGTGAAGGTCAGAGGCGTGCATCTCTGCCGCCATTCTCAACAGTGCGTTGATGTCTTTCATCTTACTTGCTCCCGAAGGCCTCCATGACCTTCTCCTCTATCTCTTTCATTACCTCGGGGTTCTGCTTGAGGTACTCCTTGGAGTTCTCCCTGCCCTGGCCTATTCTGTTGCCGCTGTAGCTGTACCACGCGCCGGACTTCTCGACCACCTGCTTCTCCACGCCGAGGTCCAGCACCTCGCCCTCGCGCGAGATGCCCTCGTTGTAGTAGATGTCGAACTCGGCCTGTCTGAAAGGCGGGGCCATCTTGTTCTTTACGACCTTCACTCTCACGCGGCCGCCTATCATCTGCTGGCCGTCCTTGATGCTGTCTATCCTGCGGATGTCGAGCCTCATGGAGGCGTAGAACTTCAGGGCGTTACCGCCGGTGGTTGTCTCGGGGCTTCCGAACATGACCCCTATCTTGTGCCTTATCTGGTTGATGAAGATTATGGTCGTCTTGGACTTCGCTATTGCCGCGGTAAGCTTCCTCATGGCCTGGCTCATGAGCCTCGCCTGAAGCCCGGGCAGAGAGTCGCCCATGTCGCCCTCTATCTCGGCCTTGGGCACAAGCGCCGCCACGGAGTCTATTACCACGATGTCCACGGCGCCGCTCCGCACGAGGGACTCGGCCACCTCGAGGGCCTGCTCCCCGGTGTCGGGCTGCGAGACCAGGAGGTCGTCGAGCATCACGCCGAGCTTACCCGCGTAGGTGACGTCCAGCGCGTGCTCGGCGTCTATGAAAGCGGCCACTCCGCCGGCCTTCTGGGCCTGCGCAATAGCGCTCAGGGCGAGCGTCGTCTTGCCCGAAGACTCGGGGCCGTATATCTCCACAACCCTGCCCCTCGGAAAGCCGCCTATGCCCGAGGCGATGTCCAGCGTGATCGAACCGCTAGGTATCGCCGGCACATTCACGTGGGCTTCCTCGTCGCCCAGACGCATGATGGCGCCCTTGCCGAAATTCCTCTCTATCTGCGATATGGCCATGTCCAGAGCCTTCAGTTTGTCCTTGTCCATTCGTCCTCCATTACGTACGATGTGTTATTTAGTAGTGGGTATTTTAACCTAATCTATATAAAAATATTAACTCCCCATCCAAAGATAATTATTACAGATAGTTACACCCCGAAATCAGCCCGCAAGCGGTGCTCCGAGGAGTTTTGAATACTCGGCGCCGGCGGGTTTAAGCGTGCTTTTCATAAGAGATACCTCGGCCACCCGGACCTCGCCGAACTCGACCCCCGACAGGGCGTCCAGCTCCTTAAGAAGTATCTCCCTGCGTCTCGGAGACTTAAGCCTTCCGATGGTCAGATGAGGACTGAACGGCCTGTCTTCGGGCTTAAACCCCACGTCCGCCATCGCCGCCTCCACGCCTTTCTGAACCGCCGCGAGGGCGTCGGAGTCCTCGATGCCCACCCATACCACCCTCGGACGCTTCCTGTCCGGGAATACGCCGACATCCTTTAGCTTCATCGTAAACCCCGCATGCCCGCTTACGGCCTTCGTCAGAGCGGCCTCTATCTCCGGGAGCTTGTCTTCAGGCACGCCGCCCAGGAACTTAAGCGTAAGGTGAAGGTTCCCGGCCCTGACCCACTTGGCATCGGCCCCGCTCTTTCGGAGCGCCTCGGTTCGCGCAGCTATTTCCCGCTTGAGCTCATCCGAAAGCTCTATGGCGACGAAACACCTTACGCTCATGCGCACACCGTCTCGAGCAGGAACTGAAGCGCGGCGTTCACGGCGGCGTGCTTGGCCTCGTCGCGGCCGCCTCCGAACGTAAATTGCCTGGACGAAGTGCCCTCCTTTGTGGATATCGCCACATATACGAGCCCCACCTCCTTGTCCTCGATGCTCTCCGGTCCGAGCACTCCGGTTACGGCCAGCGAGATATCGGTGCCAGACTTCTCCCTCACCGCCCGGGCCATGACCTTCGTGGTCTCTTCGCTCACGGTGCCGTTGTCTTCTATGAACGACTCGCTCAGGCCGAGCAGTCTCTGCTTTGCATTCGGCGAGTAGCAGACCACCGAGGAGTCGAAACATCCTCTGGAGCCCGGTATCAGGGTCAAGGCGTGCGCCAGGAGCCCGCCCGTGCACGACTCGGCAAGGGATATCTTCCATCCCCTCGCTGTAAGGGCCTCGTGGACCTTGTGCACTAACCCGCTATCAATATCCGCCATATCTGAAGCACCAGGTTTGCTATCACACCGGCGGCCACGTCGTCGGCCATGACGCCGATGCCGCCGTGCAATTCCTGAAGCTGTCTCACGGGTGGGGGTTTGAGGACGTCGAATATCCTGAATAGGACGAACGATGCCGCGAAGTAAAAAACCGTCTGGGGAAGAAATAGCATGGATATGAAGTATCCCGCCACCTCGTCTATTATGATGTGGCCCGAGTCCGTCTGACCGAGCGCTATCTCGGCGCGGCCCGCGGCAACCGTGCCAACGACGACCGTGGCCACCACCATCAATATGAGAATTGGCGTGGAAGGCTTAAGCAGCGCGAGCACCACGAGCGCGGCGAGCGTGCCCCAGGTTCCCGGGGCCTTGGGGACAAACCCCACCGGCCCCAGCGTGGCGATATGCTTATAGGCGGAATCGGAAAGACTCACTGCCTCGCCCGCTGCCTCCTAACTTTCTTCGACCTTGTAACTCCAGCCGACGTTCGCAGAGCCCTCGAAGGTGCCCTTGACCGGACAGTACTTGTCCATGGAGAGTTTAATGGCCCTCTCCACGGCGGACTCATCGACGCCATGTCCGCGGACTACGTACTCTATTTGCACATCGGTGTAGCGCATGGGGTCCTTGTCGGCCATCTGGCCCTTGAGGTTCACCTCTATGCTCTCGAAAGGCTGCTTTTTCTTCCTGAGCACGTGGGCCACGTCCATGCCAGTGCAACCGCCGAGTCCCATGAGGAGCATTTCCATCGGGCTCGGCCCTGAATTCAGCCCGCCGTACTCGGGGCTTCCGTCCATGACAACGGCGTGTCCGGAGTCGCCCATGCCGACGAACTGAAGGCCCTGCACGTATTTAACCTTTGCCGTTTTCATTTCTTCTTTTTCTTCGCTTTCTTCTTGCCCTCGCCCTTGAGGTCCTTGTACATCTCGTAGGCCTTCGTAGGCTTGAGGTCTTCGTGCACGACCGCACGCACCGCCTGTATCATGGCTACGGGATCGTCCGCCTGGAAGATGTTGCGGCCCATGTCCACGCCCACTGCGCCGCCGTCTATGGCCTTTGCAGTAAGCTCAAGCGCGTCGAGCTCGGGTATCTTCTTGCCTCCCGCCATAACGATGGGCACGGGGCAGGTGCCTGTGACGCGCTCGAAGTTGTCGCAGTAATAGGTCTTGACGAAGTGCGCGCCCAGCTCAGCGGCTATCCTGCACGAGAGTGCGAGGTAGCGCGCGTCCTTGCCGAGATCCTTGCCCACGGCGGTCACGGCGAGCACCGGCATACCGTAGCGTGTGCCCTCGTCAACGAGCTTGGCGAGGTTGATGAGAGTCCTGTGCTGGTTCTCCGCTCCCACGTAAATCGAGAGCGCTACGCCGGAGACGTTAAGCCTCAGGGCGTCCTCCATGGTCATGGTGAGGTCTTCATCGGAAAGCTCACCGAGTATGCTGTTTCCACCCGATACCCTTATCACTATCGGCGTGTCCACGGCGAGTGCCGGGTCAACGCAGGTTCTGAGCACGCCGCGCGCGGGCATGAGCGCGTCGGCATACGGAAGCAGCGGCTTTACCGTTTTCTCTGCGTCTTCAAGCCCGGTGGTCGGCCCAAGGAAGTATCCGTGGTCCACGGCCAGCATGACTGCCCTTCCCGTCTCGGGCCTTATCACCCTCGAAAGCCTGTTCTTTAATCCCCAATCCATAATTCGTTCCTCCTTCGAAATTTATTTAAATTTGCGGTTCTATGATCACCTTTAAAGATTCCTTTGCCTCTACCACGAGAGAAAAGCCCTTCTGCGCCTCGGCAAGCGGAAGCCTGTGCGTTACCATGTCCTTTACCTTCACCCTGCCCGAACGTATGAGCTCCATGGCCTCGAGGTGCTCGGCGGGGTTCGCCGCGTAAGACGAGGTAAGCGTTACCTCGTTCCGCCAGAAAAGCTTGTTTACGGGAAGCGGCACCGGCGAGTCGTCGCGGGTCGGGGCGAAAAACAGCACGCTCCCTCCCCTGTCCACGACCTCAAAGGCCTGCGCTATGGCGGCCTCCGCCCCCGATGTAAGTATCACGACGTCGGCGCCGCGTCCGCTGTTAAGTTTCCTGAACTCCGCGGGCACGTCCGAGTCAGCGCGAAGTGCGGCGTCCGCGCCGAGCTCCTTGATCTTCGCGAGCCTCCAGTCGTTTATGTCCGTGGAGGCAACGAACCGCGCCCCGAGCGCGCGTGCCAGGGCCATGTGAAGCGCCCCGGAGATCCCGCTTCCGATAACGAGCACGCTGTCGCCCTCCATCACGCCCACGGCCTTCTGTCCCCTGAGCACACAGGCCAGGGGCTCTATGAAAGTCGCCTCCTCGTATGAGACCTCGTCCGGGAGAAGGTACGTGCCCTTGCTGACGTTTATCTCGGGCAGAAGGAGATATTCCGAGAACCCGCCCGGATGGAAATTCGTAGTCCTGAGCGTATCGCATACGGTGTCGTGCCCGCGCCTGCAGTAGTGGCAATCGTCGCACGGCACGTGGTGAGATGCACAGACGCGCTGTCCCACCTTGTACGGCGAGCCATCGCCCGCTTCGACCACCTCGCCCGCCACTTCGTGTCCGAGCACGAGGGGGACCTTGTGGCGGCGGTACCACTCCATGACGTCGCTTCCGCAAAGGCCGCTAGCCATCACTCGTATGACCACTTCTCCTTTGCCTGCCGAGGGTTTTTCCATCTCCTCGAGCCTGACGTCGTTGTTGGCGTAGTACATTGCAACCCTCACGGGGAAACCTCCGGATGGATAGAGTTATAAAACAAGAATTTAACTCTAATTGTACATGTATGTCAATAAAGGCTCAAGAGGCGATAGGGCATATTTCCAATATAAAAAGGACACTTATGTAATGGCCCTCCTTGACAATAAAAACCGTTATGGTAATCTTCGTATATAAAGAAAAGTTCCGCTTTTCTACTTAATTAAGCAATAATGGAGGCAATTGTGGGACGAAATGTTACTTTTCAGGGAAATCCGCTCACCCTCGTGGGCCCGGAGCTCAAGGCTGGAGACAAGGCGCCCGATTTCAAGGTGCTCGACAGGGGGCTTGGCGAGAAAACCCTCGCGGATTTCGGCGGGAAGGTGAAGCTCATAAGCGTCACCCCGTCGCTCGATACCCCCGTCTGCGATCTGCAGGCGAGGAGGTTTAACGAGGAGGCCGCTAAACTCGGCGACGTCGCGGTACTCAATGTCAGCATGGACCTGCCGTTTGCCATCGAGCGGTTTTGCACCGCCGCGGGCATAGAGAACGTCGAGGCGCTCTCTGACCACAGGGAGGCATCGTTCGGAAACGCCTACGGCGTGCTCATCAAGGAGCTCAGGCTTCTTGCTCGCTCGGTCTTCGTGATAGACAAGGACGACACCATACGCTACGTGCAGATAGTGCCCGAGATAACGGAGCACCCAGATTACGATAAGGCCCTCGAAGAGGTCGGAAAACTCGCTTAGCGATATTTATTGGGAGGTGAGGCTGATGTTCAGACGTCACGCACTGTTATTGATCCCGGCAATCCTGCTTCTGGCGGCCTCGGTCGCCTCGGCGGGAGACATCAACTGGATATCCAAGGACGAGCTCAAGGCCCTCATCGGCGACCCGAACACGCACATCATCGACGCGCGCCTCGGCAGGGACTGGGACGTCAGCGACTCGAAGATAAAGGGCGCAGTTAGGGAAAACCCCATGTACGTCGAGGAATGGACGTACAAATACGCCAAGGACGACCACCTGGTCTTCTACTGAAGCTGACCGCACCAGGCGACCAGTGTCCGTGTGGCACGCAAGCTTATGAAAATGGGATATACGAACGTTTGGGTACTCAGAGGCGGCTGGCCGGAATGGGAGAAGGCCGGATACCCGATGGAGAAAAAGTAGCAAGTTAAGATCATGCAAAAGGAAAGTCTCTCGAAGAGGATAGGTTATCTCAGGCCCGGGTGGTGGCTCGTACACCTGATAGGAATCAGCACGGCCTACACGCTCGGCCATTTTCTCTGGAAGTAAGGAGGGGACGCGGTGCTCAGCAAGCATTTCATGCGTTATAAACCCGGATGGTGGATACTCCATGCCGCCATGATAGGGCTCGCCTTCTACCTGGGCCATATGGTGAGGTTCCATTTCTGAGATGAAAAAGAAGACCCTCTATACAGCGCTCGTGCTGCTCGGCGTTGGGGGCCTAATGCTCCACCTGCGCATCCACTACATGATGGGCCCGTCTCAGGCCGACCCCGAGACGATGGTGTTTCGGCCCCAGTTCTTCCTCTCAAACCTCTTCCCGCTGATAGACGTGGTGGTCGTGAGCGCACTGTATCTTTCGAGGAGGACAGTGGCATACGGCTACCTCCTGAACGGCATAATCGTGATATACGGCACCATACTGATGTCCCATTTCAGCATCGCGCAGTTGAGCGCCAAGGGCGCCCCCGCGCTGGACTATATCACCAAGTCCCTGCTGCCCGACATCGCGATAGCGTGGGCCGATTTCTTCGTGGGCAAGGCCCTCTATGATTTGTATCAGAGACAGGAGTCACCGGACATAATAAGATAGAAGTACCAAATATACAGGAGGCGAAAGATGGAAGAGAAAGTTAAGGCGGTAATAGAGCAGATAAGGCCGTTTCTCAAGGCCGACGGCGGCGACGTGGAGATAGTGGAGGTCACCGACGACGGCACCGTGAAGGTGAAGCTCGTGGGGGCCTGCGGGCACTGCCCAATGTCCACCATGACGCTCAAGATGGGCATCGAGAAGAAGCTCAAGGAGTCGATACCCGAGGTCAAAGAGGTGGTCGCGGTATAAGGAGGACATGACATGGTAAAGGTAAAAACCTTCGGCATGGAATTAAAGCCTCTCAAGGCCCACAAGGAGCTGGCGGCGCTCGATAAGACCGTGAACGATTTCATAGCGAAAAACAAAATTGGAAATGTCGTCTCGGTCTCGGACATGGCGACCACCGACGACAAGGGCGAGACCATAGGAATCGTCCGCGTCCTGTGCTATAAGGAGAAGGACTAAGGCCCTTCGGTGGACGTTAAGGAAATAAGGGAGATAGCAGGAAAGTATACGCCGGAGCAGATTGAGGGCTGCATCGCGCAGCAGTTGGAGACAGGCAGGAACGTATGCCTGAAAAACCCCTCCGCCGAGCACATAATAAGCGAGCTTTCAAAGGCGGAGTTCATAAAGAGGCGCATAGCGGAGGGCATGGAGCTTGCCGACGCTATAAGGGAGCTGGCCAAGCGAATGAGGGATATACAAAAAGGAGGGTAGCGCATGAACCTGAGAGATCACGAAGGAGACATCAAGGACCTTCTTAAGGACCTCATACTGTTTATCGTAGAGCCGGTTTACGTCGACAACGTTGCCCGGTGGTGCGAGGAAAACGGGTACGAGGAGCCGGACAAGGAAAACCCCATAAAGCTCATCGTGGACGAGGAGCGGGGCTCGAAACTCGTGATAAGCGAGCAGGTGCCGGATTCAGTCATCGACGACAGAATAAAGGAAATGGGCGTTCGCGCCTCGCTTCAGGATGTTGCCACCGACAGGGAGGCCATGCTCAACAGCGAAAAGAAGAAGGTGGCCTACCTCTTGCTGCACGAGTACGCATCTAACCTGCCGGAGAACGAAGAGGACGAACTCCTCATGGATAACTGGGCGTTTGATAAGATGAAAACCCAGGGCTACTTCAAAGAATAAATGGATGGGTGTATAATCTGAACATGAAAAGGCTCCTGCCCATATTTCTCGCCTGCGCGTTTCTGATATTCGCGCTGTCGGGCTGCGCCCACGTGGTATCCAAAGACCTGCGCGACCAGGTAGATAAGCGCGTAAACGTCGAGGACATGTTCGCCCATCCCGCGCAGTACGAGGGCAAGACCGTCATGCTGGGCGGCGTCATCATTCAGACCAAGGTACTTGAGGACGGGTCCGAGATAGTGGCGCTCGAAAAGCCCCTCGACCAGCAGGGCAGGCCGCGAGACACGGACCTCTCGCGCGGGAGGTTCATCGTCCACCACCCCGACCAGCTCGACCCGGCCATATTCAGCCCGTGGCGCGAGATAACCGTAGTGGGCGTCGTCACCGGCTATGAGACCCGGAAGCTCGACGAGGCCGAATTCACTTACCTTACGCTTGATGCCAAGGCCGTCTATATCCTCAAGGGCACTGCGGCGGACAGGCACATCCCCGTCTCCTTCGGCCTGGGGGTCTTCCAGTCTTTCTGACCGGGCAATCCCCGCATTTTAGCCCAAGTGCTTAAACCCACGCTTTTACGTTTAACCCCCCTTATGCGTTGGTATATAATATTTAAGCCGTAATTTACCAACTATGAAGACATCCTCATCTGCCAGGACGAAAAAAGTGCTCCTTTCGGGGAACGAGGCCATTGCGCTCGGCGCTTACGAGGCCGGCGTTGGCGTGGCCGCGGCTTATCCGGGAACGCCCTCGACGGAGATCCTCGAAAACCTCACGCGCTACAAGGGCGTCTATGCCGAGTGGTCGCCCAACGAGAAAGTGGCGGTGGAGGTCGCGCTGGGCGCGTCGTTCGCCGGAGTAAGGGCCATGGCCTCGATGAAACACGTTGGCCTTAACAACGCCGCCGACCCGCTGTTCACCTCTTCCTACATAGGCGTGAGGGGCGGCCTGCTCATAGTCACCACCGACGACCCCGGCATGTACAGCTCTCAGAACGAGCAGGACAGCCGCAACTACGCGATGGCCGCGAAGATTCCCATGCTCGAGCCCTCGGACCCGGGCGAGGCCAAGGAGTTCGCCAAGCTCGCCTTCTCGCTGAGCGAGCGCTTCGACATCCCGTTCCTCATGAGAACCACCACGCGGGTATCTCACGTCAAGGGCATAGTGCGCACCGGCAAGCGCGCCGAGAGCAAGGTGAAGCCCGGCCTCGAGAAGGACATCGTGAAGCTCGTCATGCTCCCTCCGTTTACGAACATCAGGCGCGAAGACCTGGAGCGCAGGTCGGAGCGGCTAAAAAAGTTCGCCGAGACCTTCAAGCACAACCGCATAGAATGGGGCGGCAAGAAAGTTGGTTTCATAACCTCCGGCGTCTCTTATCTCTACGTAAAGGAGGCGTTTCCCGAGGCATCGGTGCTCAAGCTCGGCATGGTGCACCCTCTTCCGGAGAAACTCATAAAGGATTTCGCCAGGAAGGTCGATAAGCTCTACGTGGTAGAAGAGCTCGACCCGTTCATAGAGCTTCAGGTAAAGGCCATGGGCATAAAGTGCAAGGGCAAGGAGGTCATCCCCACGCAGGGCGAACTGAGCCAGACGATAGTCAAGAACGCCATCACGGGAAAGAAGACCGCCCCTGCGTACAAGCCGCCCAAGATGCCCGGACGACCGCCCGTGATGTGCCCGGGCTGCGCATACAGGGGCGTGTTCTACACCCTCAAGGGTCTCGACGTCTTCGTGGCCGGAGACATCGGCTGCTATACGCTTTCGGCCCTGAAGCCGCTTAGCGCCATCGACTCGGTGGTCTGCATGGGTGCGGGCATAAGCACCGGACACGGCATGGACAAGGCCCTGGGCGAGCGCGGGCGGGGCAAGGTGGTCTCGGTGATAGGGGACTCCACTTTCATACACTCGGGGATTACAGGTCTCATAAACATCGTCTATAACGGCGGCACATCGACCGTGATACTGCTCGATAACGGCGTGACCGCCATGACCGGACGCCAGCCCACCCCCGCATCGGGCCGCACCGCCATGGGAGAGCTCGCGCCCACGTTCGACTTCGAGGCCCTGGGGCGCGCCATCGGGCTCAAGCACGTATACGTGGTTGACCCCTACGACATGAAGACCACGCGGGAGGTCATCGAGCGCGAGGTGAACCGCGAAGAGCCTTCGCTCGTTATCGCGCGCAGGCCCTGCATGCTGCTGCCAGAGGTGCGCGGCATGCGCGAGCCCGCGTATTTCGTCCTTGCCGAGAAGTGCACGGGATGCCGCAAGTGCCTGGGGCTGGGTTGCCCTGCAATAACATGGGTGCCATCGGATAAGGACAAGAAGAAAGGACGCGCGGAAATAACCGAGGTGCTTTGCACGGGCTGCGGCCTCTGCGTCGAGCTCTGCAAGGTAGAGGCGATAGTGAACGATGAAGGCTAAGGGCGACATACTTTTCTGTGGCGTGGGCGGCCAGGGCATAGTGCTTGCCAGCGAGGTGACGTCGCTTGCGCTGATGGAAGCGGGATACGACGTGAAGAAGAGCGAAGTGCACGGCATGGCCCAGAGGGGCGGCTCGGTGCTCTCGCACCTGCGTTACGGCAAACGCGTGTACTCACCGCTCATAGCGCCCGGCGGGGCGGACATCGCGGTCTCGTTCGAGCTGCTTGAGTCGCTGCGCTACATACACTACCTCCACCCCGCAAGCGAGGTGATAGTGAACACCCAGCGCATTGCCCCGCCTTCGGTGGCAACCGGAGCGGAGAGATACCCCGAGCACGTGATCGGCCAGCTTAAGAGGCGCGGACTTTCCGTTCTGCCCGTGGACGCCTTCGAGGCGGCCAGGGCCATCGGTGAGATAAAGGCAGAAAACGTAATTCTGGTGGGGGTGCTCTCGAACCTCCTGCCCGTGGACAAAAAATATTTCATAGACGCCATCAAGAAAAAAGTCCCCGCGCGATTCCTCGACGTCAACCTCGAGGCGTTCAGAAAAGGGAGGACGGAGTGCTTTACACAAGCTTCTTCGGTCTGAACGAGGAGCCCTTCGGCGTCACACCCGACCCGAAGTTCCTCTACCCAAGCCCGAAGCACGAAGAGGCTATAGCCACACTCACCTACGGCATAACGAACAACCGCGGATTCATCCTGTTCACGGGAGCCGTAGGCTCGGGCAAGACCACCGTGCTGAGGCACGTCTTTTACCACCTGGGGCCTGACGTCCACACGGCCATGGTGCTTAACCCGAGGATGAACGCCCGCGAGCTCCTTCAGTTCATAAACTACGACTTCGGCCTCAAGGTCAAGCGCAACTCCACGCCGAAGACGCTCATGGACGACCTCAACGCCTTCCTCATCGGGTGCCACAAGGCCGGTGAGAAGGCCGTGCTCGCCGTAGACGAGTCGCAGGAGATGAGCCCCGAGTGCCTCGAATTCATCAGATTGATATCGAACCTCGAGACCGACACAGCCAAGCTCATACAGATAATCCTCGTCGGACAGCCGGAACTCAGAAACATCGTGGGAAGCACGCGCCTGCGCCAGCTAGACCAGCGCATAGCCATCAGATACCACCTCGACCCCTTGGACGAGGCCGAGACCGCGCACTACATCAGGCACAGGCTCAAGGTGGCGGGCTCCTCGACGATAGATTTTCCCGCAAGCGGAGTGAAGGCCATCCACAGTTTCAGCCGCGGCGTGCCACGCCTAATAAATCTTGCCTGTGACCGCGTGCTCCTGGCGTCGTTCGCCCACGAGGAGATAAGGATACGCCCCAACCGCGTAAAGGAGATAATGCGCGAGTTCGAGCGGGAGGACGTGCGCGGCGACGAGATGACCCGCGAAGGCAAACCAGTGGCAGCGAAACGCCGAAGCGGCGTGAAGACCGCCCTCGCCGTGGCCGCCATGACGCTCTACGTCGCCATTCTGGCCTTTGTAGGAGTAACGAAAGGTCCGGCCATAGCCGCCTCGCTTAAAGCGCGCTTCGCCTCTTTCGCGGTCTCGGCAGGACTTATGCCCGCCCCGGTGGCGGCCTCCACCGACACGAACACCTTCATGGAAGACGGAATCTACATGGCCTCCTCGCCGGGGTTCGCAAGAGACGCGGGCCTCAAAAACCTTCTCAGTGCATGGGGCGAGCGGGACCTCGGCACAAACGCCGGGGCGGACCTCATGCGGGACAGGGACTACGGCCTCTACGAGTTGGGCAGCCCGGACGACATAGGCACGTTCGACCTCCCGGCGCTTCTCGACCTCGGAGAGCAGGCCGACACGCGTTACGTCACGCTTCGATGGAAACTCGGCGACTACGTGCAGATACTCGACCCCACCGATGGGAAGAAGGTCGTTCCGTTTAGCTGGGTAAAAGAGAACGCCGTGAGGGCCATGGTTATTTACAGGCGGGGAGAACAAGCCGGGGAGATGGACGACGCGTCGCTCAACGCCCTGCTTTCGGCCGAAGATAGCCGCCCGTCGCTTATCCCCTGACCGCGACCCGGCCGCCTCCCTAAAGCCCGGCATAATCCAGCCAAATCAGGGCATTCCCTGTTCCGTCCTTGCTGCCGTGCGACGCCTCCTCCTCATTTTAGGATTTCAAATTTATGAGTGTAAGTGGTAAAATTCGCAAGGCGCCGATAGTTAAGACACGCGCAGAAGGACAGGGAATACAAGATATGGACTTAAAAGACCTCTCATCAAAAAACGTATCCATGAAGAAGATGACTGCCGAGCAGAAGATGATCGCCGTGGGAGTCGTTTTCATCATTGCCGCCATTACCGTGTTCGTGCTGAGCTCCACGGGGCTTCGTTCAAGACTTCAGACAATGGCCGGCAAGAACGTACCGGAAGTGAGCGTCTATTATTCGGCGGACAAGATACACCTGCCCTCGGCGATAAACGTGGCCATCAACGACCTGAGCTATCACGAACCGGAGGTCAAACAAGCCATCGCGAAACTTGACGAACTGGACAAGGGGAAAAAACTCGAAGACCCGGAACGGGCGGGAGCTCAGGCGCTTAAGAAGATGCTGTCCAGCTTCGATAAGGTGCCGAACTTCGACGGCGCCTCGACAAGTCATTTCCGGTACAAGGTCGTAAACGTAGGCAAGGTCAAGGCAGAAAGCCTCGAGATATCTCTGCCCGGCAACGGCTATATCGAGATCAGAAAGAAGCGCATGGATACCGTCAGCGGGCCGACCGCGGGCAAGGTCACTTATGACTATCTCCTCCCTGGCGAGGACATGACCATAGACTTCTGGACGAGCGCCGACCGGGTTAGGGCCGACCAAGTTACGGGCAAGTACAAGGGTGGATACGTCTTGGTCAAACCCATGAGCGCCTTAACCGCTACAGTTGGACCCGATGGCAAGAAGCAGCATTAACCAAAGTTCAGCTCTGCGTTCCCTGGCGGCTCTACTGTTTTTGACGCTCGTGAGTTTCGGCGTGTACTTCTATGCCCTCGCCGACATTCCCCGGCGCGACCAGTTCCTTTACCTTGCCGAGCGCGCCGCTTCCGCCTCGAACTGGGACTGGTTCTGGCATTCGGTGAGCTGGTCGCAGACGCGTTTTCTCAGGGAAGGCGACCCATATCTCTTCCGCCCGCTCCACATGGCGGCCCTGGCAATCAAGGACATGCTTTTCAGGAGCAACCCCTTCGCCTCGGGTGCGGTGAACGTATCGCTGATGGCCATATCGGGCTTCTCGCTCTATAGATTCTCAAGCCGCCTCGTGAAACCGGTTATCGCCATCGCGTTGGCCGTCCTCTTCATCGTTCAACATGCGGGCCTCGAGATAGTCGCGTGGGGGCACATCAGCCCATACCTCCTCGCCCTCGCCTTCTTCGGATTCGCCCTCACGGAGATACTCGATACGTCGCCCGAGACTCGCAGGCACCTGACGGCGGCCGGGCTGCTGATGCTCGTGGGCTCGATGTTCCACGAGGCAGTGGTTGTTGTCCTAGCGCTTTCCCTTGTAGTGCTTCTTTACGCTCGCTTGCGCGGCGGGAACGGCATCAGGTTCGGCGGACAGCTCCCGGGGATATTCTTATCGCGCGTTATAGTGCTGCCTCTGGCATTGTACGCAGGGGCCTATATCCTGAACTTCGCTGTCCACGGCATGCCCCGCATGGACTTCGGAGCTTCCGCGGAAGCCTTAGGGGGAGGTCTGCTTGATAAGCTCTCGAACATTCTCTCATTCCCCGGGGCTGCGGCAACCGCGTTCGTCGCACCGTTTATGGTGAAGGCACAATACGCTACGACCGAGCTCCTGTGGTGGGACTTCAGCGGGATGCAGCCGGCCATCGCCATAGTAGGCGCCGTTGTAGCTATCGCGGCGTTCTTCGGGACGGGTCTCTCCATTCGCGCTCTCAGAAAAGGCGGCGGCTCGCCCCTGGCGGTTGTGACACTGCTTACACTGCTCATGCTCGACGGCCTCCTGCTTGGGGTGGGAGTGGGCAGAGGGCTCATGCGCGACATCGACTACCTCTACGCCGCTACCTACTATTACTCCATCGCCGCGTATGTCTTTTGTCTGCTGATAGCCGTCGCATTGCATAGCCTCAACGACGGCGCCTTACGGAGAAACCTGAAGCGGCTCGTAGTAGTTCTCGTGGCCGCGCTTATAGTCGTTAACGCCACGATGACTTATCGCACTCTCAAAAGCGTCTGGCCCGGGCGGGAGCAGTACGCCGAGAGGACGCTCGCTTACAGGCAAGTTCTGAAAGAGCACTCCGGGAGATATTGCCTCGCAGGTACGGACGGCACCGCGTCGATGAACACCTACAGCATGCTTCTGAGAAACTACTTCTGCCAACCGGGCGATGCGCGCAAGCCCGCATACCTCGGCTTGGATAAATACGGCAGGCCGAAGCTATCCGTATTGGATAAACGCCCGGCTCAGGGTTCCGAGCAGAAAGTGGTCATATCGCAACGTGGCGGCGTTGTACTGAGCGCAAACGAGTTCACCAGGCCGGACATCTCGCTTGAGGTATCGCGCGGGTTCAACGCGGGGATTGTGCTCGGCTCCACGGGTGGAAAATACCTGCTGTTCGTGGTTGAGGGGCCGCTCGTGTCATCGCACATAATGTCCCGGTCATCCTATGTGCGCCGCCCGGAGATGGCCGCCATCCCGTATGAGCGTCCACACTACCGGCTCAACGTGCGCCACATCGGCGACTACGTCTTTCTCTTTGTGGACGACTACGCATTGGCCTCCCTGCCTGCCTCTGCGGAGCGCACCGGCAAAGTGGGGATTTTCAAGTCTGGTACGTACGAGGGAGCTTCAGATACAAAGTTAGAAGTGTCGCCTTCAAGAAGCGGTGCGGATTACGGCTTCGTTCCTGTAAATTAACCATAGCCACGATGGCTACGATCTGTGTATTCCCTCATATTCTGCATGTCCTGCTACGGATTTACTATAGTTATTCACACCGCACCTGATATTCTGCGGCCATTTATAGACGATGGCAATCTGGTTTAGTACCGATTGGATATATGTTTGGTCATGTCCATCGTTTAATTGATAATTAAGGATTACTCCAGTGGTTGGCGGCCATCGGTCTTCCAAGATAAAATCCCTGCGACATATGGACTCCGAGTGAGTGAAGCACATCCAATGTCTCCACGTCTTCGACACCTTCGGCGACTATCCGGATGCCGGTAAAGTCGGTCATGCGTGCAAGAAACTTAACGAGGGTCTGCTTCTGAGGCGAGCCCGCAAGGTCACCTATATAGGATTTATCAACCTTGATAAAGCTCGGTTCAAGGAAAAGCATCTCGTGTAGCCATTTAAAGTCTTCTCCAACATCATCGATGGCGGTCCTTATGCCCAGGCCGCAAAAAGCATTTAGAGAAACCATGAGGGATTCGATATGTGAGGTATCGGTCCTCTCGGATATCTCAAAGACCACCCTCGAAGGAGGGATGCCGAGTTCATCGAGCAATGATTCTATGACATCGCAGTGGTCGGAAAGATATATCAAAGTCTCGGCATGAACATTAATGAATATGTTGCTTTCCCCGGACAACCGGGTAGCTGATCTAAGGGCGGAGCCCACGCAGGCCATGTCCAGCCGGATGAGATTCCCGTTACTTTTTCTCTTGGAGAAAAGACTCTCCGGATTCCCGATCGGCATCCTGGGAGTTCCCCTCAGTAATGCCTCGTAACCATATATAGTGCCGTCAGCCTCGAATATAGGCTGAAATGCCATGGAAAGCCACCCTTTTTGAAACAGTCTCTCTGGCTCTTCGTCTCCGTTTATGTCAAGTGACTCAAGCATCTATCTCCCATTCGCGAAAGTTCTTTGGAGCTCCCTTGCTCCGGTGCAGTACGGTACCGATACTTTATGACTTGTCGCCCCCGAGGGCATCCCGTAAGAATCCAACACCGTCGGTTTTTGTTACGACATTGAATCTCACCTCCGGGGATTCACTCAGCAGGTCCATGAGGGCTATCATATTCTTGTATGTGTCTGATCGTATATGGGCAAGGAGGTCTTCCACCGTCTCCCACGTCTCCAGGATCATATAGACGTTATCGTTCTCGATGTCGCGGTATGCATTAAAGCTCAGACATCCCTTTCTGACACGCGTGGGCTCGGTTATCAGCCGTATTATCTCCGCGGCCTCGTCCAAACGGCTCGGCTGAATGACCATCTTGAGCTCCGCACAAACCATTTCCCTTCCCCCGCGTCCCTTGCTTTCCGTTGACTTGTCCATCTGTCGTGTAATCCTTTCCATTATTTGGGCGCGGAGGCTGTCAGGCTCCGTCTCCCCATTACGACATATGAATTACAACTTTCGTGCCAGAAGCCTTCGCCACCTGCTATGGAGACGTAATGCCTTGATTTAACAGGATTCTAAAGGGCAGTGCACTTACAGGAATGAGGATTGGACTACTCCGTAACTTACGATATAGCGTGTCACTTACGATATTTCGTAAGATTCTGAAGCGATACTTGGGACATTTATCGGCTGTTGAAGAAGAAGTGAAATGTGCCCTTTAGGCGACTGGCAACCGGGGGCTTGGCCATAACCGTGTACGACATTAAGCGTTCTTTTTTATCCCCAGCTTCTGCATCCGGGAGCGCAGGGTCGTTGGCTTAAGACCGAGTATCTCCGCCGCCCCGTTTTCTCCGCTAATTCGCCAGCCGGTCTGCCCGAGCACCTCCAGGATGTGGTTTCTCTCCACTTCCTCGAGGCTTTTAGGCTTCCGCGAGGTCCGCGCATCGGCTTCAGGGAGATCTATCTGAATGATCGGGCCCCTGCTGACTATCATGGCCCTCTCGATAACGTTCCTGAGCTCCCTTATGTTCCCCGGCCATGAGTAATTCTGAAGGGTGTCCATGCTCTTCTTGGATACCTTCTCTATCCTCTTGCCCATCTTTTCTCCGAACTCCCTTATGAAGACCCAGACAAGCGGGAGGATGTCTTCTGAGCGCTCCCTTAGCGGCGGGACGTATATCGGGAAGATGTTCAGGCGGTAATAGAGGTCCTCGCGGAAGTCCGCTTTCTTTACGGCATCGGCGAGGTCCTTGTTCGTGGCGGCTATGACCCTTGTGTCTACCTTTATGGTCTTCGTGCTTCCCAGCCGCTCGAACTCGCCCTCCTGCAAAACCCTGAGGAGCTTCGCCTGCATGTCCGAGGAGAGTTCGCCAATTTCATCCAGGAAGATGGTGGAGCCGTCGGCGACCTCAAATCGGCCCGCCTGCCTGGTGGTAGCACCCGTATATGCTCCCTTTTCCCTCCCGAAGAGCTCGCTCTCCAGAAGTGCCGAAGGAATGGCCGCGCAGTTGACCTTCATCATCACTCGAGACTTGCGGTCGCTGAGGGAATGTATTTCCCTCGCGATGAGCTCCTTGCCCGTGCCGGTTTCTCCGGTTATCAGGACTGTCGAGTCCGTCGTCGCCACCTGCTCTATCTGCCCCAGTACCTTCCTCATGGCGTCGCTGTTGCTTACGAACTCCGCATGCTCGTGCTCGAGCCTTATCTCGTCCTTGAGCATTATGTTTTCAAGCTCAAGCTTCTCCTTGAGTTCTCTTATTTCAGAATAAGCCCGGGTGCGCTCGGTGATGTCCTCCAGCAATGCCAATACGTAATCTACCGAGCCGTCGGGCTTTCGGACACACCCGACGGACAGGTTTGCGTATATCACCGAACCGTCTTTTCTGATGAAACGTTTTTCCATGGAGTATTCATCGATCTCCCCAGACAGCAGGCGGTTAAATTCGGCCTTGTCCCGCGCCAGGTCCTCCGGATGCGTGAGGTCGGCCCAAGTCGTACAAGCCAGCTCATCTCGCGTGAGGCCCATCATCTCGCACAGGCGGTCGTTGAACTTCACCCAACCCTTCTCCGGCGAGGTGATGGCCATACCCACCAGCTGCCGCTCGAAAAAGAGACGCATCCGCTCCTCGCTTGCCCTGAGTATTTCCTCCGATTTTTTCCGCTCGGAAACATCTCTCACGATAGCCTGCAGATAAACGTCGGACCCCATATAGATCTGGTTAAGCGTTACCTCCGCGTCAAACAGGGTTCCGTCGCATCTGCGATGCTTCCACTCGAAGTGCTGTGGCGTTCCCCCAAGAGCAGCGTTTATCTTCTCGAGCGCCTTTTCTGTCGAATTTCGCCCGTCGGGCTGTGTGTGCGGAGAGAACTGGTACGGCGGGTTCCCGATGATATCCTCCCGGGCACACCCGAACATCTCGAGCACCGCATCGTTACAGTCAATGAAAAGGTCCTTCTCCATAAGCATGATGGCATCAGCTGCGGACTCAAACAGCACCCGGTATTTATTCTCGCTCGCCTTCAAAGACATCTCGGCGGTCTTGCGTTTGGTAACATCGCGAATGGCCGCTATCCTGCACGGCCGGCCCTTATATGTGATCGGCTTCGCGCGAAACTCTATATTGATCACCGCACCACTCTTATGTAACGCCCTCACTTCAATGGGCGTGCCATATGCCAGCGATTCCCTTGCAGCCACCACGATATGACGGTCTTCGGGCAACACGAGAGTCGCCGTGTCCAGACCCCTGATCTCATCCATTGTATATCCGAACATATCAAGGAACCTGTCGTTCGCATCGAGGAATTTCTCATTCTCGATTATGATTATTCCCTCAAATGTTGCCTTGGAAAATTGTTTGAACCTGTCCTCGCTTTCCTTGGCCTCATATTCGGCGCGCTTTTCCTGCGTGATATCGTAGAAAACACCGTTGGCATACTTTTTCCCGCCTTCCTCGTACGTTCCCGTAGACCTGTCCCGAAGCCAGATTATCTCGCCGTTCTTATTCCTGATGCGGTACTCGACATCAAATGGCGTTTCGTCCTCAAACAGCCGACTAAACGCACTCTTAACAGTCTCCTTATCTTCCGGGTGGATCCTCCCGAACCACAGGTCACTGCCATCATCGTATATTTCTTGTTGGGTATACCCGTAAACGTCTTCCACGTTGGGGCTTATATAAGTCGTCTTGCCCTCGGAGTTCGTAGTCCATACAACGTCGGGTATGTTGCAGATAAGGGAACGGTATTTCTCCTCGCTCTCTTTCAGCAACTCCACGGCCTTCTTTCGCTCGGTTATATCCACCAAGGTTCCCATTACGGCAGGCCGTTCCTGGAATGTATAGGCCAGCCCAAATACCTCTACATGGACCAGGCCACCGTCCTTCCTTTTGGCGCGGAGTTCATACCTTATGGACTCGACCTCTCCCGAGAGCCTCTTGCGCAGGTTCTCTCTAACCAGCGGCACATCCTCGGGGGCTACTATCGACATTAGGAGGTCCGTGCCTACTATCTCCTCTATTCTGTATCCCAGGATCTCGGCCAATTTCGGGTTTGCGTACCTTATTAACCCGTCCTGGATTATGTAGATACCGACCAGCGACCTCTCCGCGAGATTCCTGAATTTGTTCTCCGATTCCCGCAACAGGCTTTCGCTTTTCCTGAGGTGCTCCGCTTGGATTTCCGCCCGCCGGGCGCTCTTAATATAGTTATTGCCTGCCACCCCAATAAATCCGGTTATTAAAATACCGAATATCAGAACCGACCACGGCAGCAACGTGCTTGTTGCGGCAATAAGCTCGGGAGCCGGCGTGCAGATTATCTGCCACTGGCGGTCCGCCATCTTAACCACTCTGGAGAACTTCACCACTTCGGAGCTTCGCGGGTCTTCTACCGGCTCTTCTACTACATTCCTCAACCTTGACCTATGTAAGTAAAGATATCCATCTGCCTTAGGGGCGCTCAGGTCATAGATATAGATATCTATCCCGGCCGGCTCAAGATAGGACATAGCATGCTCGACCATATCGCCTATTTTGAATTCACCAAGCGTAATGCCTCTCAAATCTTCCAGCCTACGCTGTACTGTAGAGGGAATGCCCGCATAGTCAGCCGAGCTCATATACACCGGCCTCATAACAAGGAAACTGCCCTGGTCACCGTTGCCCTGTACAGAGGCAAGCCTCGGCGTGGCAACGAACTTGCCCGTATCAATAGCCCGGCTTAACGCCTCACGGCGGACTGCCTCTGAGGCGAGGTCGAACCCGAGAACTTCTTCATTTCCCAGGTAGGGCTCTATGTAATATGCGGGGAAGTATTCGGAGCGCTTCCCTGCCCTCGTCATTTCCCCCTTAGCATTGTGCTCCGTAAACTCAAACTCCCTCAAACCCTCTCGCCGCGCTTCCTCTACAAATGCGGCCCGCCTGGAGCCCGGCACGCGAGGCACCCATGCAAAGGCCTGCACATACTCCTGTTTCAGAAGCTGGCTCTGGACGAAATGACGGAATTCAAGCCTCTCTACCTTCTGGGACGCTTCGAAGAATGCTCCCAGCGAATCGACGTCGTGGACCGGGTACTCTATATTCTGCTTAATGGCCGAGACACGGTCCAGGGAGCCATTCTCGAAGACGGCGGTAAATTTATCCTTCTCCCATTGCCGTGCTATTCCGAAAGATACGATTGTCGCGACGATAGAAGCGCAGATTACCACTACGAGAGGCAGATAACCTCGAAAGATATTGGTTTTATGGGGTTTATCGTTAGGTCTGGTCATCTATAATTCTCTATGATTGTGACCCCCGGTTTTACAAAAAATACTGCGATACCTTGACCTGCCCCACATCATTGTACCACCTGCAAAGTTAGATTTGGAATCCCCTGAAGTGG
>Ga0055451_10000036_pt1 | contig 40679 bp, 38 predicted proteins | sample China_Galinas_PW_3_FD_57745 | JGI IMG/M metagenome (GOLD analysis project Ga0055451, IMG submission 57745) | Wetland microbial communities from San Francisco Bay, California, USA, that impact long-term carbon sequestration - China_Galinas_PWB_D2 | ecosystem: Environmental > Aquatic > Marine >... | reverse complement strand
GACGGGCTCAGCAGCATTCCGGCCGGCGGTCACAAGCGGACGGACGTCCCCATGGCTCCTGGGTCCACATCAAGCTCCCATTGCCCCGATCCGTTCATGCAAAACTTGGCCCGTATCCTGAAGAAGCGATCCCCGTACCGGTTCTACTTCCATCCCGATACCTCGGTTTCCGACGCGATTCGCGTGATGGCAGACAACCGGATCGGCATCGTCAGTCTCCTCGAAGGCGAGCGCATCGTCGGCGTGTTCAGCGAGCGTGATCTGGTCCGGAGGGTCATCTCCAAAGGCCTGGATCTCGCCACGACGCAACTGCGCGACGTCATGACCAAGGACCCCGTGACCGCGAGCCCCCGCGACACCCGAACGTCGGCCATCCTCAAGATGCGCCAACGCGGATGCCGCCACCTCCCGGTACTCGAGAACGGCGAGCTCGTCGACATGCTGTCGATGCGCGACCTCCTGCGCGCCGAGATCGAGGATCGCGAGCACGAGATCAAGAGCCTGCACCAGTACATCCAGGGGCAGTAGGAACCAGAACCGGCGCCACTGCGTAGGATGGCGGCGTGAACTCGCCGCCGGCCACCAGAAGGACGCACCGTGTGTGGTTATGGCTCGCGGCCTCGGCGCTCGTGATCGTAGTCGCCGCGATCGTCATCGGCCCCGAGACGCTGATCGTGCGCCTGTTCGGCCCGCCCGCGGTCGTCCTCGAAGAACGGTTTCCACGCAGGCCCGGCGGCCCGACCGTCGACCACTCGGGCTTCGATGCGCTACTCAGGCGCCACGTCGACGCCACGGGCAACGTGGACTACGACGGGCTGGCGAAGGACGCCGCGCAGCTCGACGCGTATCTCGAGGTCCTCGCCAACGCGCCCGCGCTCACGTCGCTCGACCGCAACGAGGTCCTCGCGCTCCTGATCAACGCCTACAACGCGTTCACTCTAAGGCTGATCCTCGACCACCTCCCGCTCGCATCGATCCGCGACATCCCGGCCGACCAGCGCTGGGACGCGCGACGCTGGACCGTCGCTGGCCGGCGAGTGAGCCTGACGATGATCGAGCACGACTACCTGCGCGCGGACTTCGTCGAGCCGCGGATCCACTTCGCAATCAACTGCGCGAGCGTCGGCTGTCCACCGCTGCGCCGGGGCGCGTTCACGGCGAAGGACATCGACGCCCAGCTCGACGAGCAGGCACGGCGGGTGCACGGTGACCGGCGGTGGTTCGTTCTCGACACGAAAACCGGAACGTTGCACCTGACGGAGATCTACCGCTGGTACGAGGGGGACTTCGTCCAGGTGGCCGGGTCCGTGCTGGCCTACGCGGCTCGCTACTCGCAACCGCTGGCAGCTCGTCTCGAAGCCGGTGCAGCGGTGGCGATCGAGTGGATCGACTACGACTGGTCGCTCAACCAGTCCAAGTGAGCCTCTCTACTCGGAACCGCCGATCTCGATCCCGTCGCTCATGTCGGAGGCGTGCTTGGCGAGCTCGTGCTCGGGGATCGGCCTGCGACCGACATACCCCGAGTTGACCGGATGGTAGTAGCGAACCGAATCCTCGTCGCTGCGCCAGCACAGGTGCACCGGCTGCCCATCGATCTCGGCTGGAAAGTCGACGAGACCGACCCCGAACCCGGGATCCCGGTAGAAGCACCCGATCCGTTCCAACTCGTCGATCAGCTCGAGCAACTCCTTGCGCAGGACGGCGATCCGCTGCTCCGCATCGGTGTCCGACGGCGTACGTTCGGCCAGCTCACGCTTGAGTCGACGTCCCCGGTCGAGGATGTCTGCAACGATCCTCTTGACCAGCGGCAGCGACTTGTTCGCGAGCTCAGGTGTGAATCGGCGTCGAACCATGCAGTTGATTGTGCCGCGCCGAACGCCACTTGTCACTCGTGCGCGAGATTTCTCGACCTGGTTCCTCGCCATACGCCGCACTGCGTCGACCAGCAACGCAACGCCGAACTGGTCGCGTGGTTCCGTCGCGCATCATGGGCTCACAACGTCGACGTGACTCCAGACGAACGCCGGCATCGGGCGTGTGCGCGTACACGAACTGTGGCGTACAACGCGACTGCGAGTTGGCGTGCCGGCAACCGGACGGCACGGATCACGACTGACTCGTCCGCCTGCAACGAATGTTCGTTCGAGCGAATCGTGGGTGCGATGATGGCCGCGTGCTACGGACTGTAGCCACCGTGATGCAACCGGGCACGGCCTGGAGTTCGGTGCCGACCCGATCTCGCCGAGACCGCCGCATCTTGCCGCGTTTCGCCGCTTGACAACGTTTAGCGTGATCGCTAAATGTAGTTCGGTGCCTGCGAAAAACACGAGACGGCTGGCCAAGGGGCTGCGTGAGCTCGAGGACGTCGATGTCGTGTTCCAGGCGCTGGCCCACGCCTCACGCCGTCACATCCTGCTCGTCATCGAGTTCCGCGGCGGCGCGATGACTGCGGGCGAGATTGCCGAGCGGTTCTCGTGCAGCTGGCCGACGACGACGCGCCACCTCAAGGTGCTGGAGTCGGCCGGACTCGTCGAGTGCGAGAAGCGCGGGCGCGAACGAATCTACGCCGTCGACAGGAACCGCTTGCGGACCATCGTCACCGGCTGGCTGCGGTGGTTCGACCAGGACCCGAGGAACACCCCATGACCACCGAGATCGTGATTGCGATGTATCGCCCGCACGAAGGCAAGACCGACGAGCTCTACATGCCCCTGCGCGACCACCTCCCGACGCTGCGCCGCCTCGAGCTCGCGACCGATCGCGAGGCGGTCATCCCGCACTTCGCACCGATCGACGTCGGGTAGTCTCGGGTCGGCGGCCTACGGGTGGTTCTTCTTGGCGAAGACCATGACCGACCCGCCGAGACCGAACCCCTCGGCCTCGACCCGCGCACGCAGGTCCCGATACGCCTGGACGGCCCCATCGTCCGCCGCGAAACCCTCGGTCCAGCGACCGTATTGTTCGTCGGCGTCGTCGACGTCCCCGATCGTGATCGGCAGACACGTCTCGACGACGACGTCCACCGCCTCTGGCACCGCTGCCAGGATCTGCGCGGCGTCCCAACTTTCGGCGTGCACGTGCCCAGAGCGGCGGTGTTGCGGGATCGCCCAGCGCTCGAGCTCGAGGCTCAGTGCGTGGCCCGGGAGCCGCGCATCGAAGCACGGCTCTGCGATCGCGATACCCGTGCCGCACACCCGAAACGCCTCGGCGACGGCCTGCCCGGGTTGCTCGACGTGGTGGATCACGTGCCGGACGACGACCCAGTCGAAGCTGCCGTCGTCGAACGGCAGCTGCGTCGCCGAACCTTCCCGAACGGAGAGCCCCCGCTCACGGAGGGACTCGACGAGACCGCCGTCGGCTTCGAGTCCTTCGACCGGAACGCCAGCAGCCGCGATCCGCTGCGCCAGCTCACCGCGCCCGCAGCCGACGTCGAGCACAGAAAACGGCTTCTCGGCCAGGACCAGCTCGGCAAAGCGCTCGCGCAGCACCTCGCGGTGGCGGTGGAGGCGACTCATCCGAACGTCACCGTGCGGCCGAGCTTCTCCGACACCGACTCGGCAATGCGAGCCTCGAGCACGTGTCCGTCGCGGCTGTCGCACCACTGTTCGGCCTCGTCGTTCCAGTCGTAGTGCCACGCGCGCACTCCGGCCGCGTACCACATCTGATGGCTACCGGCTTGCCGGTTGAGAACGAACTTGGTGCCGTCCGCGAACTCGATCGTCACGACCCCGTCGGCCTCGGAGAAGTCGACTTCATCCGGGTCGAACGCCTCGAGCCATGCAACGACCCGTCCGATGCAGGCATCTGCCCGCTTGAGGAAGGCTTGGCGGTCCATGCGAAGACCATAGCCCAGCGATCGACGCGCGCTCAAGTCCGATCGCCGCGATCCCGCTTTCGGTAGTACCACACGAACCGCAGGCTGACCATGAACCCGACGAGCCTCCACGGCAAGGCCCGCGGAAACCGCAGGTTCGGGTCCGAGCGAAACCGGTTCCGTCCGCGTATCACGCTGTCGCCTCCTCCGGCGGCGAAGCCGCCATGCGCCGCATCAACAGCGCCGCGATGACGTAGAGCCCCGCGGCAACCCACTGCACGTTGCTGAACCCGAGCGTCATCGCGAGACACACGGCGAGCACCGAGCCGAGCACGCTTGCAGCTCCGTTGACCCCATACGCCCACGGCACCCAGGCCTGGCGGTCGCTCGCGAGCACGCGGATCCCGGTCGGAAAACAGAATCCCATCACGAAGGCCATCGGCGCGAGCACGGCGATCGTCGCGAAGACGCGCACGAGGAACGCCTGCGTCAGCAACACGGACGCGATCCCCGGCAGCAGCAGGGCGAGCAGCGCCGAGTAGACGACGAGCGAGCCCGCAACGACCGTGACGACCTTGGGCGCGAGCTCTCGCGCAAACCGGCCCGCGAAGAAGCTCCCGACCCCCGACCCGATCAGGAACGTCGCCATCGTGACCGAGATCGCGTATGTCGGATGCCCGAGAATCAGTCCGAAGCGCTGCATCGCCGAGATCATCAACAGAATGTAGGCGAACCCGAGACAGGCGAAGTAGCCCATCGGCACAACGAAGTCACGGCGCCCGACGGTCTCGCGGCGCAGGAACACGAGGGGTCCGAAGATCAGCACCGCGATCAGCACGGTCAGCTGAACCAGGGTCGCCACGAGCAACATCAACCCCATCGGCCGCTTCTGGAAGTCCGGCAGCAGCGCAACCCACGGAACCTGTTTCGGGATCTGTCGGTCCGCGGTCCCTCCGAGAATCTCCTTGATCCACGTCCAGACCGATCCGAGGCGGTGCTGGTTGAAGAAGAACGGCCGGTCGTCCGTCACGGGCTTCACGTTGTACGGATAGCTCGCGAAGAACTCGGCCGTGGTGCCGTCCTGCACGTGCTTCGCGAAGTCTTCGAACGGGTTGAGATGCTCGCCGCTGATGCGGCCGGGCAGATAAAGCTTCTCGTGCCCGTACTTGTCGGCCCACGTCGCGAGCTTGTCGAGCTCGGCGTCCTCGAACGGCGACTTCTTGACGAGGATCGCTCCGAGCGAGGTTGCGTCCTCGCCGTTCGACTTGCCCCCCCGGATCACGGCGACGTGCCGCCACGGCTCCTTGGCGCCCCGATCAGCGAGCACCTTGCACGCGATCGTCATGACGCGAAGGGTCTCGCGCGGCGCAGGAAACGCGAACCGTATGATCGTGAAGAACCCGTCGTCCGTCAGATGGTCGAGGTAGTCGTTGAACGCCTCCTCGGTGTAGAGGTAGCTCTCCGACATCACGTAGCCGCCCGACGCCAACGCGGTGTAGGTGTCGACCCCCGACATCTGGATCAAGTCGTACTTCTCGTGGGAAGCGCGCACGAAGTGCCTGCCTTCGGCGACGTGCAAGCTGAGATTCTCGCGTTCGGTGATGTTGCCGGTGATCTTCGTGAGCTCGTTGCGATAGAGATCCAGCGTCCCCGCGTTGATCTCGACGGCCGTAATCTCGCTGGCATCGCGGTCGACCGCCCACTTGATGTCGAAGCCGCCGCCGATGCCGATGATCAGCACTTTCGGCTTCTCGGTCAGCAGGTACGAGATCCCGTGGATCTCGGAATCAGGAATCTCGTAGTCCTTGCCGGGCACGTAGCCGGGGGCATCGCCGTCTTGCAGCAGCATCGCTCCCTTGACCGTCGGGTCGTCCTCGATGTCGATGCGCGCGAGCGGCGTCCACCGTGTGTAGAGGTGCTTCATGCCGTACCTCTGGTACGTTGCCATCAGCTTTGAGTCGGCGACCTTGAGCGCGAACCTGGCGACGACGTTCTGCACGATCGGGACGTCGAGGTTCACGGAAATCGCAAGACAGAGGAGGACGACGACGCCCGAAATCGAGCGGAGGACCGTGCCGGCCGGCACGACCACACCGATCAGTGCCACGAGCACGGTCAGCACCGCAACCGAGCGCAGCGCGCCGAGCGGCTCGAGCGTCGCGAACAACAAAAAGCACCCGGCGCCGGACCCGACCAGATTGACGAAGTACAACCGATCGACGTGCTTGGCCTCGCGCATCAACGCCAGGGAGATCACGTAGCCGGCAAAGAAGTACGGCAGCGCGAACACGACGTAGTAGCCGCCCATGCGCAGCACGTCGCTGGCGTCCATTCGGCCGAAGATGTCGGTCGCGCGAAAGGCTTCGGTCGACAGGAGCCACGGGCCCGCATACGCGGTGACCGCGAACAGCAACGACGCGATCGCGATCGAGCGGTGGGCGTCGGCTTGCCGCAACCTCCTGACCGAAGACAGGAACGCGCCGGCGGCCCCGAACCCGAGGATCGCGATCGAGATCACGAGGAAGGCCAGGTGATGCCAGGCGACGAACGCGAACATCCGCATCTGGAGCACCTGGAGCGCCAATGATGCCACCGAGATCAGGAATACGGCGGCGTACAAGGATCGTCGCCCGGAGGCGTTCGTTGCGGTCATGCGGCGTCGGACGAAGCAGACAGGTTCAGCTCAAGCATACCGGACGATCCCATCGCCGGCTCCCCGGTTCCGACCATAGAGGGCACGGCGCCCGAGTCACGTCGAATCGACGCCGGCATCGGAACCAGCGCGTGCAGGCAGAATCCCGTACCCGCTCGGCGCGAAATGACTTTCGGCCCGGCAATCCCGCCAGCGGTGGTCCACCCGCAGGGTTGAGCCTATGCTGGCGCTGGCACCTGACAGGAACCCACCATGAAACCAATCGCCATCCCTCTGTTGGCCCTGGTCCTGGCGGCACCCACGACCGCCCAGATCCGAGCCGGCGTCTTTTCGAGGAACACGGGCACGCTCAACCTGATGTTCCGTTCGGGCGGGAGCATCAAGGGAAAGGTACTGACGGTCGAAGGCAATCGCGTGCATCTCGAAGCCGAGCAGGGCATCGCGACCCAGAAGCAGTGGCACAACCTCAGTGACTTCTCGAACTACTCGGCGTACCGGATCAAGTCCGCCGTGACTCCCGACACCGCCGAAGGCCAGCTCGCGCTTGCGCGCTTCGCGCTCGAGCACGACCTGAGTCATCTGGCCGAGCGATGCGTCGCCCGGGCCCGGCACCTTTCGAAGGACCCCAAGGTCGGGGCCGACATCATCCCTGCGATTCAGCACCACGAAGCACAGAAGCTAGAGAACCGATTCCACCGCGAGCTCGGCAAGGGCCAGATCAGCGCGGCCCGCGACACGCTCAAGCTGCTCTACTTCCGCCACGGGAAGCTCTACGACAACGCGATGCGTGCCGCGCTCGCCCAGAAGCTCGACGACCGCGCCCGGGCGCTCGTGGTCGAAGCCGCCGAGGCCAAGGCCGCGCGCGTCACCAAGGCACAGGACGAGGCGTTCGCGCGCGAGGTCAAGCCGCTGCAGCACGACCTCCAGCGAGCCAGGACCGACGTCGAGAGGGCGATGGGTGGCTCGCGCTCGTTCGGCCGCTCGATCGCCGCGCTCGACACGGCGATCACTCGCTACTACCGCGTCAACCGCCGTGCCGAGCGCCTCATGAAGAAGTACGACGACCGCCCGGAGCTCTTGAAAACCGTGGCCGCGCTCGAAGAGGAGTCAGCTCGAGGCTGGCGTGACTCGCTGCTCAACCAGGCGAGCTACTACTTCACGCGGACGAGCTACAGCAAGGCCTACAAGAACTGCAACAAGATCCTCGCGAAGTACCCGGGCGACAAGCGAGCGCTGTCGATGCGCTCTCGCGTCGAGCGCGCCTCCAAGGGCGGCTGGGGATGGGGCTGGGGCTGGGGTCGGCCCTACAGCGTGCTCCCGCCGATCGGGTACGGCAGACGCTACTAGGGCTCTGTCTGACAAATGCCTTGCGGCATTTGTCCGACAGAGCCCTACTGAGTCTGGCTCTTCCGGCGCGTCTTCACCATCTCGAGCACGAGCTTCTCCGTCCCGCCAATCGTGTCGTAGATCTGGGTGATCAGCTTGTCCTTGCCGTCCCACCGGCGCGTCTGCCGGAACGGGCGACCCTCGGGGCTGATGATGTCCTTGATCCGACCGGACAAGACCAGCGTACCCTTGTCGTCCTTCGCGTCCCAGTCGCCCCACGTCGCGGTCGGCCAGGTGCTCAACGAGTCCATCCAGATCTGGAAGTAGCGCTTCTCGATGTTGTCGAACCCGTAGATCTGGAACCCGTGATACGGAACGTCACCGGTGTCGAGGTTGATCTCCTCGACGACGTAGCGGCCGTCGAGAACGCTCTTGATCTTGCTCGTGCCCGTGCCGGTCTGCCATGTGTTGTGGGCGCGCCAGCGGTAGCGGACCGCGACGTCCCAGTCTCCGACCATGTCTGCGAGCTTTGCGTGCTCGAGGCCGGGCGTGGCCGTCTCGATCATGCGCTCCATGACCTCCTCTTGTTCGAGGCCCGCGGGCCAGGTTCCCGGCTTGCCGTCCTTGATGGTCGGGGTCGATTCGCAGGCCACGAGCAAGACGCACGAGGACAGCGCGAGAGCGGTTTTCTTCATGGCGGTGGACCTTCGGTCGAGTTGTGGGCGATCTGTCAGATTAGAATCCGAAAACGCGGCGCGCAAGCGGGCGAAACGCGGGGGAATCTGCGACTCAGCCGCCTGAAATCGCCTGATGCACGAGGATCTCGTCGCCGTCGCGAAGCTCGGTCTCGGCAAACTCTTCGCGGGGGACGTACTCCCCATTGACGATGCACAGGATGTGCGGTCTGAGCTCACGGGACTCGAGCGTCAGGTGATGGCGCAGCTGCGGCAGTAGCTCGTAAGCGGCCTCGAACGCCTCGGGCAGCGTGCGACCTCGCACCCGAACGCAATCGCGTCCGACCGCGACCTTCAGCATCTCGGGCAACCGGAGCTCGACGAGGGGAGCGGTCATTCGATGACGGCTGCGGTCACCGACTGGATCGGCGGCAGATACTCGGCCGCGACCTGCCAACTCGCGCCCGCATCGTGGCTCGCGAACACGGTCCCGCCCGCGGTCCCGAAGTAGACACCACAGGGATCGCAGGTGTCCGACGACATGGCTTGCCGGAGAACGCTCGCGTACGCGTGCTTGCCCGGAAGGCCCTTCGCCCGCTTCTTCCACTTGCGGTTCTTGCCCCACTGATACACGCACAGAGCGCCATCGGTGGCCCGGAACATGTATTCCTGCGGCTCGAGCGGGATCACGTAGCACGTGTGCGGATCGGCAGGGTCGAGCGCGAGCCCGAACCCGAAGTCGTACGGCAAGCCCGCATCGATGCGGACCCACGAATCGCCGTGGTCCTTGGAGTGGTAGACCCCGACGTGGTTCTGCTGGTAGAGGACACCCGGCTCCGCCGGGTGCATGAGGAGCTTGTGCACTCACGTGCCGACGTCGGATTGCTTCGGCGCACCTACGTAGTCGGCGACGCACGAGTTGATCGACTTCCAGCTCTTCCCGCCGTCGTCCGTGCGAAACGCGCCGGCTGCCGAGATCGCTACGTACATGCGGTCGGGGCCCTTGGGATCGATCTGGATGCTGTGCAGGCACTGCCCGCCGGCACCCGGCGACCAGTCCTTCCTGCTCTTGTGCTCGTTGATGCCCTTGACCGGCTCCCAATTCTGGCCGCGGTCCTCGCTGCGGAACAAGCCGGCGGGCGAGGTCCCGGCGTAGAGGACCTTCTTCTGCTTCTCGGGCCCGGGCGTGATGTTCCAGACCAGCTTCGGATCGGCAAGCCCGTACTGGTCGACGAACTTCGCCGCCTTCGGGTTCAGCTTCGGGAACTCGGGCGGGTTCTTGGCCGGCTTGAAGTCGAGCTTGGACAGGCCGGCCGACAGCGTCGTCGCTGCGAACGTGAAGCTCGACGCCGACGCATGCAGGCGCGGCGCGGAGCGCGTGTCGATCACCGCATACGGGACCGTCCATCCCTTGAGCAGCGGCCCGGTGACCTTCCATCGGTTCCGGGCGCTCGTCGACTCGAGCAAGAACAGACCACGCTTCGTTCCAACGCTGAGCATCACTCTCGGTGCCATCGGCTTCTCCACTGATTGGATCGTGGGCCGGGATCATAGCGTCGGCTGAGCACATGACGACGACCGACAGCCCGCGCCTTCGGGACAAATGCCGCACGCGGCCCTACGATGGAGCGATGCGCGCTCCAGGGCTCATCGGTGTTCTTCTCTGCCTGTCCTCGGTCATGGCGCAACGCGAGCACGACCCGGTCGTCGCGACCGGAGCCGACGCGCCCGCGCTGATCGGCAAATCACCGGCACGGATCGTCGCGTTCAAGTGGGACAAGGCGTGGCAGCAGGTCCCGGTGCAGGTCGACGAGCGTGACCTCGTCGGCTTCGATCGAATCCGCAAGAACAGCAAGCTGACGTTCAAAGCGCTCGTCTACACCGACGCGAACACGTTCACCGGGCCCGACAGCGACCCGAAGCTCGACGCCGATGACGAGATCGCGTTTCTCCACAAGGACACCGGCGGCCCGGCCGGATTCGGTTCGCCGAAGGGCGTGGTCGCCGGCACGCGGACCGCGCTGGCGGTCACCGATCCACTGACGAGCACGACGCGCTACCTGTATCTGTTCGAAACCGACGGCACGCTCAGCCCCGGCGCCGGCAAGGACTACGTCACCTACCGCTTCGTGTTGAAGTCGGGCAACTACAAGATGACCTACAACACGCGGAGCGGCCCCAACCTCGAGGACTCGTTCGCGAAGACCTCGCGCTACGAGGTGCGGTTCTCCGACCGCTGGATCCATGACGTCACCAAGATCCTCGTCGGCCAGTCCACGGGCGTCGACATCCTCGACCGCCACAAGTTCCAGTTTCAGCCCGGCAATTGCAACCGCACCACGAGCACGTTCAGCCTCGGCGGCGGCGCGATGATCGCCAACATCGACGGCCCCGTGCGCGGGATTCGCTCGGTCGTCGGCGCCAACAGCGGCTCGATGACCCAGCGCGACTGGTTGTTCTACGAAGGCCGCATGGACGTCGTGACCCACCTGCGTGTGCACGCGATCGCCGCGATGTGGCACTTCTACGACCACAGCCCGGCGGCTTCGGGCATGCGCTACTACGACAACCTCAACCTCGCCGGCTTCCTCGTCGACGGCAAGCCCGACGCCGCGCAGACCGGAATCCTCGACTGGCAGCTCGTGACCGGCGCCCAGGGATCGGTGACGCGCGCGTTCCAGTTCGACACCGACATTCGGCAGCTCAAGCAGCTGTCGTACTACTTCGACGACGCGTCACCGAGCTGGAACCAGTGCACGGGGGATGCGTTCGCCTACGCGGCCTCGGGACCCGCGACCGGGGGCATGCCCAACACGGACCCGCTGCGCGGCCCGGCCAACCGCTACGTCGCGACGAATACGAGCTACTTCGACGGTCCCGGGCTCACGACGCAGAACGCGATCGCGCAGGTGAAGCTGGCACAGAACCCGCTGGTGGTTCGCGGCGTGCCGGGCTTTCGCACGTTCGGCAGCGGCTGCAAGGGATCTCGGGGCGTGCCGACTCTGGTCCTGGCCGGTGCGCCCGAGATCGGGGAGTCGATCACGTATCGCGTAGCCCCCCTGGATCCGAACACGGCTGGCCTGTTGTTCTTCGGCGTGTCCGACAAGCTCTGGAACGGGCTCACGCTGCCGCTCGACCTGAGCGTGCTCGCGATGCCCGGGTGCTCGCTCTACGTCAGCCCGGACCTGGCGGTCGCGCTCGCGCACACCGGTGGGGCTGCGCAGGTCACGATGGCGATCCCGAACGACCGCGCGCTGGTCGGCCGGGTGCTGTTCAACCAGTATCTGGCCGCAGATGCGGCGGCCAACAAAACCGGCCTGCACGTCAGCAACGCGGGCAGGCTCGAGATCAGCGGCTGATTACGGACCGCGGGCCGGCTTCTCGACCCAGCCGTAGATGTGGCCGAGATCGAACCGCATCGTCTCGACGGTGCCCCCCGTGCACGCGCCGAATCGCTCGGAGACTTCGCCATATCCCCAGGCGTCGCCCATGTAGTAGTGTCCGTCGATCAGCGACCGCTGGTCGTCGGTGGCCGCGGACTCCATCTCCACGATCTCTTCGTGAGTCTGTTCGGCGGCCGGGGCTTCCATCACACCAGTCGGATCGTCGGGATCGGCCAACACCTGAAAGCGCAGTTGCGCGCCGGGCAAGAGCAGCTCGTAGGCCGAGCCGACGAGCGCCAGCGTGACCTCTCGCGGGCAGTGGATGAAGACCGCGAGCGCGATCGCCAACCCGTAGCTCTTGTTCCGGCACGGCTCGGGCACACCGAGCCCGTCCGACTCGAAGAACCGGGCACGCTCGCTCGCGACGCGCCGCCGCGCCTCGGCGACCATGTCGGCGGCGATGTCGAAGCCCGTGTACGAGCGTACGCGTGCGAGCAGCGGCTCGGCCAGTCGGCCGACGCCGCAGCCGATCTCGAGCACGTCGAGCTCGCGGACCTCGACGGGATCGAGCCCCTTCAGCAGGAGGTCCACGTCGACCTCCGCCTGACGCCGCCAACGCGCGGGATCCTGCCAGCCGGGGTGCGACGCGACGTAGAAATCACGATTCGGCGAGGCCGCTCGCTGGCTCCAGTTGTGCTTCAGCAGCCGGCTCCACTCGTCGGGGGAGACGTCGCTCACGACGTGGCTCCGAGGCGGTCCCGCAACCACCCCCCGATCGCGGCGATCTCCTCGAGACAGACCTCGTGTTGCATCGGATACTCGTGAAACTCCGGCGCGTAGCCGTGCGCGATCAGACGATCGCGCGTCCACTCGCCGCGGTCGAATGGCACCATCGGGTCGAAGCGCCCGTGAGCCTGGAAGATCGGAATCCCACGGTTGGCCTCCGAGCGTTCGTTCGGGAGCGACTCTTCGAGCAGCAGGTAGCTCGACAGCGCGAGGATTCCCGCGAGCGGCCGCGGGTAGCGGATGCCGGTGCACAGGGCGATCGCTCCGCCCTGCGAGAACCCGGCGACGACGATGTTCTCGGTCGCGACGCCGCGCTCGACCTCGCGCGCGATGAGCCGCTCGAGATGGACCATGGAAGCGCGGATGCCGGCTTCGTCGTGGTTCTTGGTCAGGTCGACGATGTCGTACCACGCAGGCATCACGAACCCGGCGTTGATCGTGACCGGGATCCGTGGTGCGTTCGGAAACACGAACCGCACTGGTACGGAGTCGAGCCCGAGATGCGGAACGATCGGGACGAAATCCTCGCCATCCGCACCGAGGCCGTGCAGCCAGATGACGCTGTGCGTCGCCGTCGTGTCGGGTGCGATCTCGACACACGAGAGGACGGATTCGCTCATGGGCTACTTCCCGTCGGTCTTCCCGAGCTCGCCCGCTTGCGGCTTCGGGGTCGCGTCGGAGTAGAACCTTTTGATGTCGTTGGCCAGCTTCACGCGCGACGGCGTGTGGACGTACATCATGTGACCCGCGTCGTAGTACTGGATCCGGACGTTCTTGCGCAGCTCCGGGGGGAGACCGATGTGATCGAACGTGTAGTCGGTCGCGAAGTACGGAGTCGCGAGGTCATAGTGACCGCTCGCAACGAACACCTTGAGGTTCTTGTTCTTCGCCATCGCCTCGCGCAGCGACGATTGGACTTCGACGTAGCGGTTTTCGTAGTCCGCGTAGCTCCACGGCTGCACGCGCCCAGTGAGGATCTCGTACGGCGTATCGCTCGCGTAACCGAGCTCACGCCGCACGTAGTCATTGAGGGCGGAGCCGTACGGGCCATCGATCGCCGCCATGCTCGGGTCGAACTCGAACCGCTCGCCGGCGGAGTCGCGATCGGTCCCCGTGAATCGGCTGTCGAGCCGGCCGACCGTGCGCCCCTTGTCGCGCAGGAGCTGCTTCGTAAACCGGAAGATGCTGATGCGCAGGTCCGTCTCCTCGACGTACTCGGGTGTGAGGCCCGTGTAGCGCGACAGTTTCGCGACGATGTCCTTGCGCTCGTCGGCCGCGAGCGAGGCGCCCTTGGCCAAAGCGACGAGGTAATCGCCGAGCGCGAACTTCTCGACCTCGGCGAGAGTCGCAGGCAGGTCCTTGCTGAGCTCGGGCGCGAGCTTCCCGTGGTAGGCCGCTGTCGCCGTGTAGGTCGGCAGGAACAGAACGTAGGGGAGGTCGTTGCCGACGTTGAACCGGATCGTCTCGAAGTTGAGCACCGACGAGATGAGGATCACGCCGTTCAGGTACATGCGCGGGTTGTCCTGCAGGTAGCTCGCGAGGCTCGCGGCCCGCGTGGTGCCATACGACTCGCCACACAGGAACTTGGGCGACGACCACCGGCCGAACCGCGTCGTGTAGAGCCGAATGAACTCGCCGACGGATTCGGTGTCTTGGCGCAAGCCGGAGAACTCGGCTTGCTTGTGGCCCTTGGCCGGACGGCTGTAGCCCGTGCCCACCGGGTCGATGAACACGAGGTCGCTCGCGCCGAGCCAGGTGTCGGTGTTGTCGACGAGCCGGCCGGGCGGCGGCAGCGCCTTGCCTTCGTCGGTCATCACGACCCGCTTGGGCCCGACGGTGCCGAGGTGCAGCCATACGGACGACGAGCCCGGCCCGCCGTTGAACACGAAGGTCACCGGCCGGGTCGAGACGTCGCCGACGCCGTCGAGCGTGTAGGCGACGAAGAACATCCGGGCCCGGACCTGCTTGTCGTCGGTCAAAAGCGGCATCAGGCCGGCGGTCGCCGTGTAGTCGAGCTTGCCGCCGACGATGTCGATGCTGTGCCGCGAAATCGCGAGCTTGTGCTCTTCGGGAACCGGTTTGGTGTCGTTGCCCTGCGCGGCCACCGGGGCCGCCAGGACGAGAAAGAACGCGATCAGTAGTCTCAATGGGTGTCCGTCTGGAAGATGAATCGCTCGAAGTCGTCGGCTTTGCGCGCGATATACAGGATCGACTCCTCGAGCTCGGTCTTGTCGGTGTGCCCGAGCAGGAACGTGTCCGTCAGAACGAGCTGGTTGTCCATGATCGCGAGCGCACCGTGGCGCAGCCGATTGTTGATCCCCAGCGCGGCGCGGAGGCGGATCTCGTCCATGATCGACGCGTCCCCGATGATCGTGTACAGCCGCATGAGCTGCTCGCCGTCGTGATCGTCGATCACGTCTTGGAAGACGGTCTGCGTCCGACCGTCAGCCACCGGGATGACCGCCTGGTGCTCTTCGCAATCCCAGGCATTCTGCTCGCAGACGAGAGTGAAAACGTTCGCCATGGCCTCTCCTCGAACCGCACTCGGGAGAGCTGACGGTACTACGGCCGGCGACGGCGCTCAAGGCCGGTGGTCCGCGAGGCGGCTCAGCGGTCCTTTTGCTCTGCCGGAGCCAGACTTCGGGCCATCTTGCGCGCCCAGCTCAGCTGTTGCCGGGTCGGCTTCCTGCCCTTCGCAACGGGGACGTAGACGACGAAGCCGACTTCGCGGTCGCCGAGCTTGCACGACGACGCGACGTAGTAGGTGAACATCCCTCGCTCGTCGAAGCCCTTACCGGGCTTCCACGGCGTCAGGCTCGCGACCATCTTCTCGGCCTGCTTGATCAGCTTCCTCGGCGGTCCGTCGGGGCCGGCCGGAAGCCGTACGTCTAGGGCGATCTCACGGTCGCCGAGCTCGAAGCTGGCCGCGATGTGGTGCTCGACCATCCCTGTGCGCTTGTCCTCGTAGCGCCAGAGCTCGCCCTTGCCGCGGGCGAACACCTCGCCCTTGCTCTGGACCGTGCGGAAGCTCTTCGTGAACGGCGCCGCGACGTAGCTCGCGAAGCCGCGATGGAAGCGCCGCTTGTCCGCCTTTTGCTTCGGAGCCGGTCCGCCGAACTCGAGGACCTCGAGGTCCCAGCTCTGCTTGCGCGTCCGCCCGGGCACGCGCAGCCACTCGCTCGACGCTGCCAGCATCTTGCCGCGCGAGTGCGGCCCGTCGTGCTTGGCGTTCGGCTCGATCGAGCCCATCGACTTGTCGACGGCGAACCGGATGCCGAGCTTCTCGGACACGGCGTAGCGCATTCCACCGTTCGGCCGCGGCCTGTCGAGGACCTCGAACGCGTTGACGAACCGATCCGTGAACTCGTAGTAGAGCCTGCCGTCGTCCTTGCCGAGCTGTTTGCCGTCGACGAGGAACTCGCGGTTCTGGCGCGTCGGGTCGTGGTGCTCGAGGAAGTCCTTGAGCCCCTTCGGCCCATCCTTGGCACCGGGAGGGAACTCGTAGACGTACACGCCCCAGGCGATCGGATAGCCCTTGATGCGGATGAAGTCGGACTCGTTCTTCGGCGTGTAGGCCATCCGCAGTTGCTCGGGGAACCGCTTGGGATCGATCTTGATCGGCGCGAGCTTCTTGTAGATCTGATAGCGGACCCCGACGCCGTCGGCCTCGTCCCACGCGTATTGCGCCGGGAGCGCGGCCGCGATCGCGGTCACGGACAATAGGGTCGCGAGTCGTCGCATCGTCTTCCTCTCCTCTCTCCTCAGTTCGGGTCGACCACGACCCTGACGGCCCAGATCAGGTCGCGGAACCGACCGTCCTCGGACCAGACATCACCTCCGCGAATCACGAACCCCGCCACGCTGACGCGCTTGGGCGCGGACGAGCGAACCACGACGAGGCGGCCTGCGGCATCGGTGGCACCGGCAATCTCGCCGTCGAGATACAGGCGCACACCGGCCACGGGCCGACCGTCGGCGTCGGTGGTCACGAACAGGTTCCCCCACCCGCGGTTCAGGCGCACCGGCCGCGACAGGTCGGCGCGCGTGCCACGAAACGGCACGTAACCGTTCGCGCGCAGCACCCACTCGACGTCGGCGTCGGCCGGCATGTCGCGCAGGACGAGGCGCGGACCACGAGCGGCCTGGACCTTGGCCGAAGCTTCGTCGCCGTCACGGCGGACGAAGACGTCGAACCCTTCGATCGCCTCGCCAGTGACCGCGTCCAGCGCCGTGATCTCGTGGTCCGCAGCAATCTGATCGTCACGCCGAACGATACGCAGCCCGCGCGCGGGCGCCTCGATCGTCGACGCGGGAATGTCGTAGCGCAGCCAGTCCTCGCTGTGCACCGTGATGCGGTAGCGCCCGGCTGGGATGTCGTGGAAGCGAAACGTTCCGAGCGTCGTTCCCTCGGGTGCCGGAGCGATGCGCTGCGTGAACATCCGCCCTTCCGGACCGTTCAGCAGCACGGTCAATGCGCCGCGACGCCGGCCGCCACCGCTGGCGCTGACAATCGTTCCGGCAACGATGCCGGCGCCTTCGAGCGGATCCAAGGACAGGTCGATCCGCTGTGTCGCATGGACCTGGATCGCGACTTCCGCCGTGCGCCTGGCGTGCACCGGCGAGCTCGCGCTGAGCTCGTAGCGGCCCGGCAGGACCCACGACAGATCGTAGTGGCCGTCGTCATCGGTAGCGGTCTCGAACCTCCGATCTCCGGATGCGAGCTCCACGGTGGCTCGGGCGAGCGGCTGGTCTTGCGAAGCGATGGTCCCGGCAACGCGTCCACCGTCGTGCGTTCGGATCGTCGTGGCTGCCCCGTCGCGATCGACGAGCGCGTGGCCGATCGTGAACCCGTCGTCGCTCCTGACCTCGAGCCGCCACGGCGGTCCCGGCGGCAGATCCGTGGCACGAAAGCGCGCCCAGCTCCCGTCACGAACCGGCGCGAAGCTGGTCGTTGGAGACATGCGTGGGTCGACGGCCGAGAGCGTGGCGTCGAAGCTCTGCTCGCCTCGCGGAGGCGGCACGAGCGCGAACCGGAACATCGGGCCGGTGTCGATGACGACCTCGCGCACACCTTGCCCCAGGGCCATGGACTTCGCGAACCCGAGGCGCGGATCGTCGAGCAACACGATCCGCCGCGGACGCGAACCCGTGTATGCGACGTCGATTCGACCGTCGGCGTCCGAGACGGCGAACCGGTCGAGCGCGCCCGGAAACCGAACGACGTAGTCAGTGACCGGATCTCCGTTGCGCCCGACGAGGCGGAGCTCGAGCGAGCGAACGGGCGCCGTCGGTGCCACCATGGCGGCACGCCGTGTTTCGGAATCACCGCCGGCGGCCCTGCGGATCGAAGCCGGCTGGCGAACAGAGCGCTCGACTTCGGCAAGCCCCGGGCCATTGCCGAGCCAGAGCACCGAAGACGCAACGAGAGCCAACACGGCGGCGATTGCCGCAACGCGCCACGCGACCGGGACCGGAACCACGACGAGCGGCACGAGGGCCTTGCGCCAGCGCTCTTCGTCTCCGTCGTGCCGGCGCGTCAACTCTTCGCGCAGGAGCGAGAGCCCGCGCTTGAGCTGCGATTTGACGGTCTCGACGGACGACGAGCGGCGAGCGGCGATCACGCGCGGCGGCAGGCCCTCGCGATAGCGCAGCAACACGACGGAACGATACGGCTCGCGCAGCTCCCTGACGGCAGCGAGCAACACGCGGGCCTCGTCGAGCCGTTCGAGCAGCTCGGCGGGGTCGTCGGCGACATCTTCCCTTGCTGCGGCCTCCTCGCGCCGCCGCCGCGCGACGTCCGAGCGCACGCGAAACCGGGCGAGGTTGCGCACGACGGCAGCCAGCCACCCGCGCACGTTGGTGACCGACTCGCCCTGCTTGCCGAGCGCCGCGACCCAAGTCTCCTGCGCCACGTCCTCGGCCGCGCCCTCGTCCACGAGCAGGCTGCGCGCCAACCGCCGCACGAAGTCCCCGTGCTCGGCCAGCGCTTCGTCGATCCTGAGCTCACCGGTCATCGTGAGTCCAGGTTGCACTGCGGTCGAAATCGAGGGCCGGGAAATCCGTCCGTTGCACAGTTCTCCCCGGGGACGAAACTGCACCGGGCTGGTTTGCAGGCGTGGACGCGGTTGCCCGCTGCACGCGTCGCCCTTACGATCAAGGCACACCCGACGGCCAACGAGGTGTCCATGCGAAAAACCGTGGTATTGGCTGTTCTCGGCTGGCTCGTCGCGACGACAGGCCACGCCCAAACGAACTGGAAGCTGGCCACGCCCAAGAGCTCCCCCGAGGCCAGGGCGTGGTTCGGGATGGCGTACGATTCGGGGCGACAGCGCACTGTTCTGTTCGGCGGTTGGATTCCTCTTCGTCGACTCTCGCGGACACGTGGGAGTGGGATGGCAAGAACTGGAGGCAGATGAAACCGAAGACCTCGCCGCCGGGTCGCGAGAATCCCGCGATGGCCTACGACTCCACGCGACGGCGCGTCGTGTTGTTCGGAGGTGCGCAGCTGGGAACCCCGTTGAACGACACGTGGACGTGGGACGGGGCGAACTGGACCCGACAAAAGCCCAACCGGTCACCGAGCCCGCGCCAGTTCATCGCAATGGCTGACGATCCCGTGCGTGGCCGGGTCGTGTTGTTCGGAGGCAGCGACTACACCTACACCTCGACCTACCACAACGACACCTGGGAATGGGACGGCAGCAACTGGCTTCCGGTCCTCACCGGCTCGGCGCCGTCCGCGCGTCGGGGCTACGGACTGGTCTATGACGCGCCGCGCCAACGAACCCTCCTGTTCGGTGGAGAGCATTTGATCACCAGCTACAACGACACCTGGGAGTGGGACGGCCGCGCGTGGTCGCGGGTCGCAACGACCGTGGCACCGCAGCCGCGCCGTGGCCACGGGATGCTCTACGACTCGGCACGTCGCAGCACGATCGTGTTCGGCGGCCGGCTGGGCGGCCAACTCGCGCATCTCAGCGACACCTGGGAGCTCGCGACCCCATTCTTGCCGCTTGTCACGAACGCATCGACGGTGTCACTCGCCGCCCATCGAACACAGAAGTTCACGCTCGACGCCGGCACCAGGCACGCGAACAAGATCTACTTCCTGCTCGGCACGCTCAGCGGCACGACGCCTGGCATCAAGCTCAGCAAGACGGTCACGCTGCCGCTCAACAACGTGCTGGATCCGTATCTGGCGATCACGCTGGCATTCCCCAACTCGCCGCTGCTCGTCCGCTCACTCGGCAGGCTCGGCGCCTCGGGCAGGGGGACGGCGCAATGGACCGCGATTCCGCAGATCCCGCTGACGCTGATCGGCAAGCGCTTCCATCACGCTTTCGTCGTCATCGGCACCGATCCCTTCGACATGGCGAGCAACGCCGTGCGGCTGGACCTCATCTTCTGATCGCGGTACGGGTCAGAGCCCGTTGCACCATTTGTCCCCGAGACGATTGGTGCAGCTAGGCGAAAGGGAAGCCGACGTTGCCACCCGACAGGATCACGCCGACCTTGGCCCCAGTGACGTCGAGGCCGCCTGTCAGGAGCACAGCGAGCGGCACCGCGGCGGACGGCTCGATGACGATCTTCATGCGTTCCCAGACCCCCACCATCGCCTCGCGGATCGCGTCGTCGTCGACGGTCACGATGTCGGTGACGTGCTTCTTGATGATCGCGAACGTGCGCTCGCTGAGCGAGGTCAACAGGCCGTCGGCGATCGTGTTCGGGTTCACGGACGGTTGCAGCACCCCGGAGTCGAACGAGCGCTTGGCGTCGCCGGCGCCCTTCGGCTCGCCGGCGACGACCTTGCACGACGGCGCGACGCCGACGGTCGTGATCGCGGTTCCGGACAACAAGCCGCCGCCGCCGACCGGCACCAGCACGAAGTCGAGCCCCGGTACGTCCTCGTGCAGCTCGAGCGCCGCGGTGCCGGCCCCTGCGATGATGCGGTCATCGTCGTAGGGATGGATCAACGTCCCGCCGGTGAAGCTCAGCACGCGCGCGGCCTCGGCTTCGCGCGCTTCGAGGGTCGGCTCGCACAGGTGCACCGTCGCGCCGTAGTCGCGCACGGCCGCCTGCTTGACGGCCGGAGCGGTCCGCGGCATCACGATGTCGGCCGGGATCCCGCGCATGCGTGCCGCGAGCGCGAGCGCCTGCGCGTGGTTGCCCGACGAGTGCGTCACGACGCCGCGGCCGGCCTCGGCGTCGCTCAGCGACATGACGGCGTTGCACGCGCCGCGGAACTTGAACGCGCCGACCTTCTGGAAGTTCTCGCACTTGAAGAACAGCTCGGCGCCGACGCGCTCAGAGAAGTACGTCGAGCGCAGGACCGGCGTGCGGTGGGCGCAATCTTCGATCCGCCTGGCGGCGTCGAGCACGTCTTGCAACCCGACGGTCACGCGATCCCCCCGAGTCTCGCGCACAGGTCGTCGACGACCGCATCGACCCCGTTGGCCGACGTGTCGACGACGAGCCGCGCTTCGCCGTAGAGGTGCTGTCTCTCGTCGAGCAGCGCGCACAGGTTCGAAAACGCCTGATCGTCGTTGGCCATCGGTCGCGTGTCCCCCTGGTTGACGACCCGACTCCAGTGGTCCTCTGGCGCGGCCTTGAGCCAGATCGTGAAGAACCGCGACTTCAGGAGATCATAGGTCTCCCGCGCGCTGACGATCCCGCCTCCGGTCGCGAGCACGATGGGCTGCGCGCCGTTGGCCAGCTCGGTCAGGACGTCGAGCTCGGCCCGGCGGTAGAGCGCCTCGCCGTGCAGCTCGAAGATCTCGGACAGGTGCAGGCCGAGCGTCTCTTCGATTCGCGAGTCGAGCTCGACGAACTCGAAACCGAGCCGGTCGGCGAGCCGGAGACCGATCGTGCTCTTGCCGGCTCCGCGCAGTCCGAGCAGTGCCACACCCGAGTGCACCGCCGCATCGGCGAGCAGGCGCTCGGCGGTCGTGCCGAGCGCCTCGCTGACCTCGAGCAGCCGCACGAGCGACGGATTGGCCCGCCCCGACTCGATGTCGGCGAGGAACCGCTCGGACACGTGCGACCGCTCCGAGAGGTCCTTGCGCGACCACCCGCGCTCCCGGCGGAGCTCGCGGACGCGCTCGCCGAGCCGGGTCAGGACTGCCGCATGCTTGGCCATTTCGGCACAATAGTGCATAAAAAGACGCCTGTCTATGACTAAACCTGCGCTATGATGCTTGATCGAGATCTCGGACCAAGCTATATCCGTTCGGTCACCAGGACGAGATTGCATGATCGATTTCAACACGCACCCCGACCGCTATCGCCACTGGAAGCTCGATGTCGACGGCCCCATCGCGACACTGGCCCTCGACGTCGACGCCCGGTACCCGTTTCGTGACGGCTACGAGCTCAAGCTGAACTCGTACGACCTCGGCGTCGATATCGAGCTCCAGGACGCGGTCCAGCGGCTCCGCTTCGAGCACCCCGACGTCAAGGTCGTGCTCGTGACCAGCGGCCAGGACCGGGTGTTCTGCGCGGGCGCCAACATCCCGATGCTCGCGACGTCGACGCACCCGTTCAAAGTCAACTTCTGCAAGTTCACCAACGAGACCCGGCTGGCGATCGAGGACGCGACCGCGCACTCGGGCCAGAAGTGGATCGCCGCGTTGAACGGCCTCGCGGCCGGCGGCGGCTACGAGCTCGCGATCTCGTGCGACGAGATCTACCTCGTGGACGACGGCAACAGCGCGGTGTCGCTGCCCGAGGTCCCGCTGCTCGGCGTGCTGCCGGGCACCGGCGGGCTCACGCGGCTCGTCGACAAGCGCAAGATCCGCCGCGACCTCGCCGACGTGTTCTCGACGCTGGCCGAAGGCGTCAAGGGCAAGCGCGCGAAGAAGTGGAAGCTGATCGACGACACGTTCCCGCGCAGCAAGTTCGCCGAGCGCACGCGCGCGCGCGCAGGAGAGCTGGCCGCGAGCATGCCCGACAAGCCCGGCAAAGGCATCACGCTGGCACCGGTCGAGCACAACGTGACCGAAGACGGCAGCAAGACGACGCTGACCTACCGCTATGTCACGGTGGACATCGACAAGGACAAGCGCACGGCCGCGATCGAGCTGCGCTCGCCCGACGGGCAACAGCCCGACTCGCCAGATGCCTACGTCGCCGCCGGCAGCGACGCGTGGGCGATCCGCTGCTTCCGCGAGCTCGACGACGCGATGCTGCAGCTTCGGTTCTGCTTCGAAGAGATCGGCCTCGTGCTGCTGCACACGCGCGGCGACCGCGATTCCATCCTCACGGTCGAGAAGGTCCTCGCCGACAACCGGGATCACTGGCTGATCAACGAGATCGTGGGCCTGATGGCCCGCGTGCTGCGTCGCTACGAGCTCACGGCCAAGAGCATGTTCGCGCTGATCGACCAGGACAGCGCGTGCGCCGGGGCGTTCTACGAGCTCGCAATGGGCGGCGACCGCATCTACGCGATCGACGATCCCGACAAGCCGGCGAAGCTCTCGATCGGCCCGCTCTCGAACGGCGCGTTGCCGATGTCGAACGGACTGACGCGGCTACAGAGTCGGTTCCTCGCCCAGCCCGACCACGCCGCCCGGCTCGCCGCGGAGCAGGGCACGTATGACGCCGACGAGGCCGACGAGCTCGGGCTCGTGACCTTCCTCGTCGAGGACCTCGACTGGGACGACGACGTGCGCATCGCGGTCGAGGAGCGCGTGTCGCTATCGCCCGATGCACTGACTGGAATGGAGGCCTCGCTCCGCTTCGGCGGCGCCGAGACCTGTGACTCGAAGATCTTCGGCCGGCTCAGCGCCTGGCAGAACTGGATCTTCATTCGCCCAAACGCTACCGGTGAAACCGGCGCGCTGACCCGTTACGGACAACCTCAGGACGCCAGTTTCGACTGGAGGAGAACATGAGCAACGTCGACCTCGAAGCCCGGATCCCGAACAACGTAGGCCTGCGTGACAACAAGCGCCTGTTGCGCGCGCTCGAACGCTGGCAGCCTGCGTTCCTCGACTGGTGGCGCGAGATGGGGCCTTCGGACTTCAACGCCGATCAGATCTACCTGCGCACGGCCGTCGGCGTCGGCAAGGGCGGCTGGGCTCATTTCGACTACGTCAAGATGCCGGACTACCGCTGGGGCATCTTCCTGGCGGAGGGCGACGCGGAGCGCAAGATCCACTTCGGCGACAACATCGGCGCGCCGGTCTGGCACGAGGTCCCCGGCGAGTTCAGGAACCGCCTGCGCCGGCTGATCGTGACCCAGGGCGACACCGAGCCGGCTTCGGTCGAGCAGCAGCGCATGCTCGGGCACACGGCACCGTCGTTGGCCGACATGCGCAGCCTGTTCCAGGTCAACGTCGAGGAAGGCCGGCACCTGTGGGCGATGGTGTATCTGCTCCACACCCACTTCGGCGCCGACGGCCGCGACGAGGCCGACGAGCTGCTCGAGCGGCGCAGCGGCAACCCCGACAAGCCGCGCATCCTCGAAGCGTTCAACAAGCCGATCGAGACGTGGCTCGACTTCTTCTGCTTCACGACGTTCACCGACCGCGACGGCAAGTATCAGCTCGCGTCGTTGGCCGAGAGCGGCTTCGATCCGCTCGCACTGTCGACGCAGTTCATGCTGACCGAAGAGGCCTATCACATGCAGACCGGTGAGAACGGCATCGGCCGCATCATCCACCGGACCGCCGAAGTCATGCGCGAGGGCAAGGACCCGCGCGAGGTCGGCTGCATGCCGCTCGACCTCGTGCAGCGTTACCTCAACGCGTGGTCGTCGGTGAGCTACGACCTGTTCGGCGGCGAGGATTCGACCAACGCCGCCGAGTCGTTCGCGTCCGGGCTCAAGGGTCGCTATCGCGAAGGCGACGGCATCTACAAGGACCCGAAGGCGCTCGGCCAGAACTACACGATCGAAGTCTACGAGGACGGCAAGGTCGTCGAGCGCGAGGTGCCGCTTCGCCGCGCGATGAACGCGCTGCTGCTCGACGCCTACCTCGCCGACTGCCGCCGCATCGTCAGCCGCTGGAACCGCGACCTGGCCCGACTCGAGGTCGACTTCGAGTTCCGGCTGCCGAACCGGCGGTTCAACCGCAGCCAGGGCATCTTCTCCGAAGCGAAGTTCGACATCGACGGCAACCCGATCTCGAACGAGGAGTGGGACGCCAGGCGCGGCGAGTGGCTGCCGACCGACGAGGACCGCGCCTACGTCATGTCGCTGATGATCCCCGTCTACGAGCCCGGGAAGTACGCGAACTGGATCGCGCCGCACCCGACCGGCGTCAACGACAAGCCGCTCGACTTCGAGTTCGTCAAGTTCCACTAAACGAGCGAGGAAACCAAACGAATGGCAAAGCTCGTCTACGTGTGCGAAGGCGGCGACTGCAGCGAGAAGGGCTCGGTCGAGCTGTTCGAGAAGCTCAAGGCCCGGTTCCACGAGCACGACCCGAAAGAGGAGCGGTTCAAGATCCGCAAGTACCCGTGCTTCGGCGGCTGCGAGTGCGGCATCAACATCACGATCTGGCCCGACCGCGTGTTCCTGAGCAAGGTCACCGACGCCGACCTGCCCGAGATCGTCGACCAGGTCGAGCACGAGAAGGAGCCGATCAAGCGCCTGACCGGCCACGTCAAGCCGGACGTCGAGGAGTTCATCTGGGAGATGCTCGACTCGCCGTTCTAGGCGAGGCCGCCCCGGCGGCGAGACTTGGCAAAGGTCTCAGACGTGTCACCTTTTGCTAAGTCTCGTCACGCAGAGCCGGCCTTGCGCAACAGCTGCGAGCACGTCACGACGACGACATCGCCAAAACGATGGGTCCGCCCGCCTTCGACCTCCGGAATGAACAGCACGCGGACCTTCTGCGACTTATCGAACTTCGCCGGAAGTTCCGGCTCATCTCGCTTGGACAATCGCTCGGCCCCGCGCTCGAGCTGCCTCCGGGTCCATGGCGCTGACGCCCACCGCGCTTCACCGAGCAGCACGCGCCCCCCTTCCAGCGACTCGCTGACAACGTCCCACTCCGGAGCGCCGCCGCGCCACCAGCGTGACGCCGGCCCCCAGGGCCCGAGCTTCGCCAAGGGTGTCGCGGGGTTCAGCTTCGACACACGGTTTCGGCACAGCTCCTCCCAGCCGGCGCCGAGCAGACCGCTCCAGGCCTTGTCGAGCAGCCGCAAGCGCGCTGCCCGCGACGCTGCCGCGAGCGCGCCGCGATTCGGTGCAACGACACGAAACCAGAGTCGAACGAACGGGTCATCGATCTTGTAGACGGCCCGTCGGCTCTTCTTGGGCGATTCGCCGAAGCTAACCTCGCGCCGGACGAGTCCCAGCCCGACCAAGCGGTCGAGTGGACGAGAGAGAGACGTAGCCTTCTGCCCGATCCGGCCGGCGATCTCCGACACTCGGTGGGCCCCCATCCCGATCGCATCCAAGATCGGACGAAGCTCGATGGCTGGCGGCAGCTCCTCGGCCAGCAACCGGTCCGGTTCCGTATGCAGCGGCCCGAGCGGGTCCAGCACCAAGCGGTCGATCTCGTCACGAGCTGAACCGCCGGTGTCCGCTGCAAGCTCCCAATATCTCGGCACGCCCCCCCAAGCCGTGTAGCTCTCGACGAGCTCACGAGGGCCGAAGCCTGAAAACGCATCCTTCAGATAACACGAATCCAACGGCAGGATCTCGAGGAGCTCGTGCGATCGCCCGTAGAGCGGAGCATCGCGCGAAAGCACGAGCCCCTGCATCATGCGTTGGCTCGAGCCTGCCAGGGCAACGCACAACCCCGCTTCCTTCGCGTCGACGTCCACCCAGCGTTGCAGCACGCTAGGGAGCTCCGGAGCAGCCGCTGCGAGGTACGGAAACTCGTCGAAGATGATCGGCCCCCGCCAGCCGGCAATCCGCGCGTCGTTCGCCAACCGGGTCAACAGCGTTCGCCAGTCCGGATACTCGACGTCCGCGAAGCCCGGCAAGCGTTGCGCAACCAGATCCGCAAAATACCTCCGCTGGACCTCGGGCGACGACTGATCGGCGACCGAGTACAGCCCATCGCGCTTGCGCACCCACTCGAGCAACAGCCTGGACTTGCCGAGCCTGCGGCGGCCATACAGCACCGCGAAGCCGCCGCGACGCCCTGCCACGGCCTCGAGGCGCTTCATCTCTTCTCGCCGGTCGATGAACCTCATTATGCTGATCAACATAATGCTGACCAGCATAAGGTCAAGGAGAAACGGATCGATCAGCCCGTTCGCAAGACGAACTAGAGATGCGCAACTCCCCAGTACAACCGGTCCGATGACCGACTGTGACGGCAACGTCCCCGGCTCAGCTTGAGCCGCCGAGTCGACGCCGCTCAGCTGGTCGCGGCTGCGAACGGCGAATCTCGGGTGTTCTACCCCCGTTTCGCCAGCTGCCCCCCAAGGATAGGATTCCGAAGCACCGTCAGAGCGCTCGCACCGAGGCCTGGTCGCGAGCTGAGGCAGCGAATCTCTCTACTCCCGGAGGCCGCGTGATCCTCACGAGCAACCTGCTCCGCAACATCGACGTACCCTCCACCCGCCGGATTCGCCCGGTGGTAGGGATCTCCGGCTGCGAAATCCGCGCCTCGGTGGCGTACAGCCGCTAGCTAAGCTAGGCGATCGATGTCTCGGATCGTGACGACCCTAGGCAAGACCGAGATTGGCCAACGATCCGAAGGCGGGACATCTCGGCCGCCTTGCTCGACTCCGTTGCGGTCCCCCGACACTTCGGCGTACTTCGGCGCGATCTGCTCGGAGCCGGCCCCCCCGGAAGACGCCCACGCCACCCGCCGCAGCTCGATCCGACAGTTCGCCCCCCTCTTCGCCATTGATCCTGCGAACATACGAATCCGCTCGGACGACGCCGAGACGCGGCGAGCCGGAGCGGTCGCTCAAACGCGGGGCGACGACGTGTACTTCGCGCCCATCGATCGCCGGCTATCGAATCCGAGCGAAGCCGCGGTCATCGCTCACGAGCTCGCGCACGTCGTACAGCAGCGAGGCGGTAGCGGTGGACCGCGACACGCGTCCGCTGACCAGCTCGAAGCGCAAGCAGGGCTGGCAGCGAACATCGCGCTGGCGGGCAGACGAGTGACAGGTCTCAGCTCGGCCACGAGAGGTCGGCCGCAGTTCCTGCTGCAGCTCGACGGCAGCCCACGCCGGTCGCTCACGCCTCAGGGGCTGACGATCGAGTTCCGCGGCCACCAGCTCTCCGACCAGGTTCCGTATCTACGATCCGTGCTCGAGCAGGTCATGCTGGAAACCGGCGATTTCGAAGCAGTCCGCAGTTTCGTAACCGACTTCCGGCTCGAGATCCCGCCAGAAGCACCGTCCGCCGGAGCCGGGGATCTGGACGCGGGACCCGAGGCGAGACCCATTCGGCAGCGGATCGCCAACTCGCTGAGCTCTGCCCTGCGCGACTTCGAAAACGCCCGCACGGACTTCCTGGACCGTGTCCGTGCGGAAGCCCGGGACCTAGCGCTGCGCGCGTTGGCGAGCAGCAGGACCGTCATCGAGTCGGAGCGTGAGCGCTACGACTTACAGCAGGCACCCGACAGGTCGCGCGGAGTGACCTACTGGGGTGGAGGGGCGACTCCGGTACCTGGCGTTTGGAGCATGAGCAAACAAGGCGGCAAAGAGCTCGCATCCGCCGCGCGACAAATCCTCGAGATTCACCGTGAGCGACGACGCCGCGCGAACCTGGTCGCTGCGCGCAATCAACTCCGCGGGCCATTGCTTCATCAAGGATTCGCTCAGGGTGAGCTCGCAGAATCACCGCGATTTCGTCCGTCTACCGCCCCAGACTCCGAATTACCTCGCCACCCGTTTCTACGGCGGCTACCGCGTGGGCTGCGCGTTCTTCTTAGGCATCCCAGGGACTTGGCTCGCTCGCTTCAGCAGATGCTCGCGGCTCCCCGAACGCGCGTTCACGGACCCGGGAAGTGGCAAAAGGGCGAGCCTGAAGCCATCGAGGAATTGGAAACCCGCTTTCCGATTCTGCAGCCGATCGACGACCCGGGGGCCTTGGCGCAGGTCGCCAGCGGCGGCGGTTCGCGAACGGCTGCGATTCTCGGTGAGGCGCTGGAAGAGCGGCTCCGGAACCTGGACGAAGTGGAGCAGGCCATCAGTGGTGGCGACTTGGAGCTGATGCTCCTACCGCGACTCGTAACGCGAACGAAGATGGCGGCGGGCATCGAAATGCGTAGCATCGAGGCTCTCCTCATCGACGATCATGTCGGCGAACTCCAGGCCGAACAGAGGATCGATGCCCTCCTCGAGCTCGCAGTCACGTTCGTGGGCCTCGGACTGAGTCTTCTCGCGTTCATTCCGTCCGGCGGCTCCTCAACGGCGGCCACCTTGCTGCTGGCTGGGCGCGCCGGGGCCGCTGTAATCGACGTCGCGCAGGCCCTGCAAGGGCTCACCCGATATCAGGAACAACAATTCCTGTCGGGTGCTCTGCCGTACACGCATCTCGATCAGAGCGAGGCCCTGGCCGCCCCAGCAGCAGCCCCTGCTGTGATCGGCCTGATCCTAGACGTGATACCGTTGGCGAGTGTCGCCGCAGACGCTGCGAAAGTCCTTCGAGTGGCGACGGCGTTCAATGCAGTCCTCAAGGCTCCCGGAGCCTCGTTGCGGCTGCAGCTCGACGATCTGGTCGACGCTTGTCGTTCGCTGGACACGCGCAACGGCCGTGTGCTGGCAGGCAACCTCGTCGAGGAGGCCCTGCGGCACCGCGCTGCCAGCGCGGCACGAGAGTCGATCGACGAAACGGTACACGCCGCAGCCCGCGCCGCCGGCTCCCCGACAGGCCGAGCACCTGCGAGCATCGAGGGACTCCTCCACAACGGTCGATTCTGGGACTCTACCCTCGAGGACTTGTACACAGGCGGCACCAGCCAGCAGAACAGGTTGAGCTGGATTCTGCAGCGCGGGAACAACAGCCGAGCCGGGCAGCGAGCAGAGCAGCTCATGGGAGACGCGTGGCGGACAGTCCGACGCAACGCCCTCGCCGAGCAGCGTCTCGGCGCACGAGCACTTGCGGGCCCCCGACGTCACGCATTGCAGGGTGCCGTGTTCGAACAAATGATGAACCGGCACATCGAGTCGTCCTTGGAGTCCGGATCCGGACAGCACATGCTTCCGAGCTGGATGGGGCACGACTACGAGTTCGTCAACGTACATCCGAGACGGCTGGCACCCGGCCAAGCGACGTTCATCTCGGGCGATCGCATACGAGACGCTTTCAATGCCCAGCTCACCGACGGGATCATCCTCGCGAACAGGGGTGGCACTCTGGTGGTCGCTACGGCTTTCGAGGCCAAGTCCGGAGAGCTGGCCGCGCAAATGCTCGTGGCACGCTTCCGCGGCCGGAGTGCTCCGCTCAATGAGCTGCGCGAGGACATCCTCGAGTTTCTGCACGTCTTCGACGAGAGCAGGCGGCCCACCGCGGTGGAGGTCCGCAACATGAGCCGTGAGGCGCTCTGGGACCTTGCAAGACAGGTGCCTTCAGCGACCCGGTCCCGCGAGGGCCAGATCGCCGGGACACTCGAGCGCCTCAGCGAATTCCGAACACTGATCATCGACGGCGAGGAACACGTCGTGAGCGCCTCGTCAAGCACGACCCGAATGGTCGGTGTTGCACCCGCCAACATCGACGTCACCAACTCGGCGACGGCGATCAGCGGCGCGACCTCAGAAGGAGCCCGCTACATCGACTACGTCCCCTGGAATCTCCCGGAGAGCTCGGCCGACGTTCAGGCTGCGGTTGAGTCTACTCTCGCGGCCGAGGGAACACTACGGGACATTGCGTGGTGGACGCCTCGTCTAGCGGGGCTGGGAGCGCGGACGGTCCAACTCGATGAGGAATCGACTTCGCCCGCCGAGGAGGAAGAACGGCCAATCGAGTTTGCGGGAGGCGGGCTCTGAGAGCGGATCACTCACGCTTCCGTCTAGGCGTCACGAGTTGCGGATGGTGCTCTCCTCACTATCTGCTTCGATGCGACGAAGGCTGGGGGTCGCGGGCATCGCCCGAGCCAGCGGCATCGTTGCGGCGACGCTCGTGTCACCTTCGTTGAACGAAGGAGCCCGAAGAGTCAATCACGCTCGTCGGTCGTCATCGTCGACGCTACCGAGCGTGCGACGCGCGCGGATTGCACAAGCCCCAGAGTTCGGCTAGCATCCGATCCGAGGGGAGGAACCGGGACGAAGAACCCGCGTTTGGCCGCGACTCGATGAGTCTCTCGAGGTTCATCGCGAGGCGTGACCTGGGCGGACAGGTGTTCTTAAATCCAGGCGAACCTTAAATGGTTCGTAACGCGTCCGAGGCGTCCCATGCGCAAGGTTCGGAAGTCGCCTGACCTAGAGGTCCAGACGTGGCCAGCTGGAAGGTAGTCCACGCCGTCGGAAGGACGCTGGCCTCGATCCTCGAGCGTCGCAGGCCAGCGATCGGGCTGGACTACGAGGTCCAGATGGCGACACCTGTAGCGTTCGAGACCTTGGCGCGCCGGCTCACCCGTCCGACGATCACCTTGTTCCTTTATCAAGTCGTCGAGAACGCCGAGAGCCGCAACGCGCCACAGCGGGAGATGCCCGATGGGGCCCTAGCTCGGCAACCGCTGGCGCTCGAGCTGTGTTACCTCGTTACGCCATGGAGCGCGCTGCGCACGGACTCGCCCTCGCGCGAAATCGAGCAGGCGGCGATCCGTGACGAGACGTCGCTCCTCGGCATCGTGCTGCAGACTTTCGATGAGCACGCCGAGGTGCGTCACACTGATCTCTGGTCGGATCCAGCCGACCGACCGGTGTGGCATCCCGACGACACCATGCAGCTGTCCATGGACACCCTGGCGATCGAAGACCTGTACCGCATCTGGGACGCCTCGGAGCTGCCCTATCGTCTGTCGCTGACGTACCGCGCGCGCGTCATCGGCATCGACGCCGCCGAAGCCGCCCCTCCCATCCGGGTCGGCGATGCCGAGCTGATCGCGGGGGAGGGATGACGTGGTGGCCGAACTGCGTGTAGAGCACGACCGTTGGACGCATCGGCTATCGCTGGCTGTGCGGTTCGTTCCGCACTTCGCACCGTACACACCGGCGGAGCGCCCACCGGTCCGCGAGCGCCTCGAAGTCGGGCTGGACGGGCGACCCGAGCGTCCCGTGCCCGGGCCTAGCGGGAGCCCGCGCCAAACGGACGGAACCTATCGCTTCGTCGACCTGGGTGAGGATTCGGTGCGCCCGACCGTGGCTTCGCCCTCCCGTCGCTGGATCACGCTCGAGCCATTGCCTCTCGTCACGGTCCCCGCCACCCCGCCGCTCCTCGTTGTCGAGCTGTGGCCAACCACGTCCGCCTCGTTCGCGCCGGGCACGACCGTGATCCGTGGCGTGCTCGAAGGTGCCGACGTTGCCGGACTGCTCGTCACCTTCGAATGGGCGCTGGGTGTGCTTCCGCTGCGCACGCGCTCGGATGCGTACGGCGAATTCGTCTACATCTTGCCTTCGGAGCTCGTGACCGGCATCGAACCGGTTCCCGCAATGACACTACCGCTGACTCTGCACCTCGACCGTGGTCGGGTCGCGAGTGTTCCTGTCGTGTCCGTTCGGCTCGGCCGAGAGACGAACGCGCGTTTCGCAGTTTCGCCGCCCTGAAGTCTGACTCTACCTGGAGAATCCCGTGCCCGAATACCTACGCCCTGGTGTCTACGTCGAGGAGACCTCGTACCGCGCCAAGTCGATCGAAGGCGTCAGCACAAGCACCGCCGGATTCGTTGGTCGTGCGCGCAAGGGACCGGTCGGTGTGCCGACCTTGGTCACGAGCTTCGCCGAGTTCGTGCGCGAGTTCGGTGCCCCGTATGCGGTGCCCGACGCGCAGGCGGGCGGTTTCCTCGGCCACGCGGTCAAGGGCTTCTTCGACAACGGCGGTCGTCGGGTCTACTGCGTTCGCGTCCTGCACGGCGACGCCGTCGCCTCGCGGGTACACGCTTTGAACGGCAACCTCCTACGGCTTCCGCGCAACACCGTGCTCCCGCCCACCGATGGATCGACTCCGCGTCGCGAGCTGCCCCTCGACTCGCTGCGGGGCGTCCAGGTTGGCACGGAGCTGCAGATCTTCACGCGGTCCGGCGCGGGCTTCGCCCGACTCGCGGGCACGTATCGAGTTGGAGCCTACGACGCACACAGCAACACGGTGACCCTCGCCGCGGCAGCCGACGCGATCCCGCCGGCTGTGCGCCTTCACTGGCAGCACACGTACGTGTTGATCGACGGAACGGCTGGCAACCGGCCCACCGCAACCCCCGCGCGTCAGCCGGAATTCGTGGCCAGATTCGCCGGCGACGAGGGCGACCGGTTGAGTGTCCGTTTCACGAACGCGGATCGGCCGCCGGTGCGCCTGGCGACGCGAGAATACACCCGCGCTTCGACTCCCGCGTCCACGACAACGACGCTCGCGTTGACGACGACCGCTGGGCTCGAAGTCGGAGACGCGATCGTCGTGTGGGACGGGACGACGCAGCACGCGACAAGTGTAGCCGGTCCGATCACGTCGAGCACGATCGGTATCGATCCCGCCAGGGCAGTGCCGCCCGCGATGTCAACATGGGATCGAGTCGAGCTCCTCGTCGTCGGAAGGGCCGAGACCGGCCCGGATACCTTGAGCGTGCGTTCGACGGCGAACTTCTACACCGGCGCGATCATCGAGGTCGACCCCGGACCGGGGAGTTCGGTGTCCAAGCAGGTGACGACGGTCATCGCCGTCGACCCCGAAGCGCGGACGCTGACAGTGGCCAACCTCGCCAGCGATATCGTGCTCCCCTCCGATCCAGCGAACCGCGCCGCGTTCGTGCGCGTGCTCGAGTCCTCGATCGACGTGCTCGAAAACGGCGTCGTCCGCGAATCGTTCCAGGGTCTCGGTTGGAACTCGGACACCGACGACACGCTGGGCTCCTTCTCCCGCTACTACGTGCGCGCTCTGAACGATCCTGAGTCGGGCTCGAGGTTGATCACGGTCATGGCCCCCACCGCGACCGGCACGACGCTCGCGTTCACGCCGACGAACGGTACTAGCGATCCGCTCCCCCTGACCGGCGGCGCGGACGGTCCGCCGCCCGCGCGCCAGCACCTCATCGGAATCGACGCGGGCCCCGGGAACCGCACGGGCATCCAAGCGCTGATCGCGCGTCCGGACATCTCGATCGTCGCAGTGCCGGGGGTCACCGACGAGTTCGTGCAGCAAGCGCTGATCACGCACTGCGAGCTCGCCCGCTACCGCATGGCGGTCCTCGACGGCGACAAGAACGACGGTAACGCCGCCGACCTCGAGGCGCACCGCAATCGCTATGACTCGAAGTACGCGGCCCTCTACGCGCCGTGGCTCCAGACGCTCGACGTCACGTCCGGCCGAGTCTTGTCCGCGCCGCCTTCGGGCCACGTCGCCGGGATCTACGCCAGAGTCGACAACGAGCGCGGCGTTCACAAGGCTCCGGCGAACGAAGTAGTCCGGGGAATCGCGGACCTGCTCTTCGCGTTCACCGATGGCGAACAGGACGTCCTCAACCCCGTCGGCGTCAACTTGATCCGCGAGTTCCCGGGACGTGGGCTCCGCGTCTGGGGAGCGCGCACGATCAGCAGCGACCCAGAGTGGAAGTACGTCAACGTCCGGCGCCTGTTCCTCTTCCTCGAGGCTTCCATCGACCGCGGCACGCAGTGGGTCGTGTTCGAACCGAACAACGAGGCGCTCTGGGACCGCGTGCGACAAACCATCGAGAGCTTCCTGTTCGGGGTCTGGGCCAGCGGCGCGCTGATGGGTTCGACACCCGAGGAAGGCTACTTCGTCAAATGTGACCGCAGCACGATGACCCAGAACGACATCGACAACGGCCGGCTGGTCTGTGAGATCGGCGTCGCCCCCACCTATCCCGCGGAGTTCGTGATCTTCCGCATCGGACAGTTCACCGCCAGCGCGAGCGAGGCCTGATCATGGCAAACGAGAGACCAAATCCGTACAGCAACTTCAACTTCGTCGTCGAAGTGAACGGGGCCGAGATCGCGGCATTCGCGGAGGTCAGCGGCCTCGACTCGGAGAACCAGCCGATCGAATACCGAGAAGGCACGGACGCGATCAACGCGCCGCGCAAGCTGCCGGGGATCGAGGCCTACCCCAACGTCGTGCTCAAGCGCGGCATCGCCGGCTCTCTGACACTTTGGGATTGGCGCAGACAGGTACGCGACGGCGTTGCTGCCTTCCCGCCCGTGCGCAACGTCGTCATCAAGCTGCTCGACGAACGCCGCGACCGCGGTCAGCCAGCGATGACCTGGACGCTCACCAATGCCTGGCCGACCAAGTTGACGGGTCCGACGCTCAACGCCAAGGGCAACGAGATCGCGATGGAGCAGCTCGACCTTTGCTGTGACCGCATCGACCTGTCGTAGCAGCGAGCGCGTGATGAGCAGTACCGACCTGACGATCCCCGGTGTCTACCGGCGCGAACGGATGCGCGACGCGGGGTTTCCGCGCGAGCGGACCGACGTCATCGGCTTCGTCGGTGCCGCCGGACCGGACGAGCTCCACGAAGCTCATCGCATCGACGACTGGCGCGACTACGTCGAGACATACCTGCGCGAGTCGGACGGTAGCCTCCGCGAGCCTCCGCCGGGTTCCAAGCTGGCGGCATCCGTGCGGGCATTCTTCGCGAACGGCGGCGCGCGCTGCTGGGTGGTCAACGTGGCCGCGCGGATCGAAGAATCGCGGGCCGACGAGCTGCTCGCGCACATGCTCGGACTGCGACTCGTCGGAGATGCGGTCACCGGACTCGAGCTACTGTTGCGGCAGCCGGAGGTCTCGTTGCTCGCGCTGCCGGAGATGTTCGCAGAGGTCACGGTGCCGGTCGACCGTGTCGCTCACGATCTACCGCCGAGGTTCGAAGACAGCGAGTTCCACAGGTGCGACGACGCACATGGCGATGCCGAACCACCCGGAGACGAACCGCCGGCGTTCCTCGCCGTCGGACGCCTGTTCCGAGACGACCGTGTGCTCGACATCCAACGCACGTTCCTCGATCGATGCGCGCGCGAGGGATGGCGCGTCTTCGCGCTGCTTGCGCCGCCGCCGGGCCAAGATCCCGAGGAAGCGATTCGCTGGCGCAGGCGCTTGGGACACCACGATTGCGCCGCGATCTACTGGCCGTGGCTGCTCGTCCAGGAGCGACCGGGAGCCGAGGTCGAGCTGCAGTCGCCCGTCGGAGCTGTCGCCGGGGTATACGCGCGCAAGGATATCGCCGAAGGACCGCACTTCGCGCCGGCGAACGAGCCGCTGTTCAGCGCTGTAGGCCTCGAGTCCGTTGTCGGCGACGTGAGCCACGCCAAGCTCTACAGGAACGCCGTGAACGTGCTGCGGGACTTCACAGGAAGCGGCATCGACGTGTGGGGCGCGCGGACTCTGTTGTACGACGAGTTCGGCTCCCCGGGATCGACCAGAGGCACGGCGTTCGTCAACGTTCGACGCTGTCTCACGGCGATCGAGCGCACCGCGCTACGGGTCGGAGCTCCGGCCGTATTCGAGCCGAACGGGCCGATGCTGCGACTCGCGCTCAGCCAGGCGCTGTGGTCGTACTTGCTGACGGTGTTCGAGTCCGGAGCGTTGCACGGCCAACGGCCCGAGGAAGGGTTCTTCGTCCGCTGCGACGCTGCGTTGAACCCGCGAGAGTCGATCGAAGCCGGCAAGCTCGTGTGCGAGATCGGCGTCGCAGTCGCCGGGCCAGCCGAGTTCGTCGTGTTCCGTCTCGGCCGCAAGGAAGGCGTCATCGAGCTCGAGGAGGTCTGATGCCGACACCGCAGTTCCAACCCGTTCCTGCATTCAACTTCTCCGTCAGCATGTGGGACGAACCGTCGTTCGGCTTCGGCGATCCTGTGCTCGGCGGGCTCGGCACGGCGGCGTCCCTGCTCTTGGATACCGCGAGCTCGTTCGTGTTCGGCGGGTTCCAGGAGTGCCAGGGGCTCGACGTGCAGCTCGAGCTCGAAGAGTACCGTGCCGGCGGAGACAACACTGCGGCGCGGCAGTTCAAGAAGCACGGCGGCTATCCGCCGCTCGTGTTCAAGAAGGGCGTGACGTCGAGCACCGCGATCTGGGATTGGGTCCACCAAGTCGTGGATGGTAACGAACCACCCAAACGCAAGAGCGGCATCGTCATGCTGCTCGAACGCGGTGGATTCAACGCGACCGAGCTCGGGTTGCCGTTCGCCGACCGAATGCCGGTCGCGACGTGGTTGTTCCGGCGGGCACTGCCGAAGCAAGTCCAGGGTCCGCAGCTGAACGCGACGAGCAACGCGATCGCGATCGAGACGCTCGAGCTCGCGCACGAAGGTCTGCGACGCTTGTCGCTATCGTCGATCCCCGGGCTTGCAGACGTCGGCGCGGCGCTCGGTGGCCTTGCCTCGGTCTACGGGACGAGCCTGACGGGGCTCGGCCAGTTCGCACCTACCCAAACGGGACGTTAGCGGTCATGTCACTGATACCAGCGAAGCTGAAGATCCATTACCGCGAACAGAACACGACTCTCGTCATCGACGTGCGGTTCAACCCGAGCGAGTACACCCTGACTCACGCTTCGCAGTTCGCCGAGCTCAACATCCCGGGCCTGAACCAGCCGCTGCTGCAGTTCGTACGCGGCCAGGCCACGACCCTGTCCCTCGAGGTGTTCCTCGATCGCACCGACGACCGCGAGAGCATAAGCGACGACATCACGACCCTGCGCAAGACGGTCAAGATCGATGGCGAGCTCCACGCACCACCGATCGTCTGCTTCGAGTGGGGCGACACACGGTTCGCGGGCGTCGTGACTTCTCTGCGCGAACGTTTCGTGCTCTTCGACCGCCAGGGCGGCGCGCAACGTGCGCGCGTGCAACTCGAGATGAAGAGCTATCAGTCCGTCGAGGACCAACTCCAGGATCCGCCACGACGATCTCCGGATCGCACGCGGACCTGGGTCGTGCGAACAGGAGACCGCCTGGATCAAATCGCACGGCGCGAGTACGGCGATCCCAGACATTGGCGGGTCCTTGCGGAAGCCAACGGCCTCGAGCGCACGCGTGCGCTGCAACCTGGACAAGTCCTGCTGCTACCGAGCCTGTGAGTGGAGCAACCATGCCTGTACACATCGAACATATGGAAACCGACGTGACCGCCGACGCGTTGGACCGAATCGCGAGCAACAATCGGCTGACGTCCGCAAGGGGCCCCCTGTCCGGCGAAGAGCGCGAGCGCCTCAAGGACCTGCTGCGCCCGATCATCGTCGAGATCCTCGTCGAAGAACTGCGCTCGAACATACGGATCAACGGCTGACATGCCCCCCGAGACCAGCCACTACTCGCCGAAGATGCGCATCGTCGACGCCACGGACGACCGCACGCTCGAGTTCGGCGCCCAGCTGATAAGCGCCGAGGTCGTGCAGGTGTGCACCGGCGTCGCCCAACTCCACCTGAAGCTCAGCAACCAGCGAGCCGGCGGCGGCCCCGGCGCATCGACGGCTGCCGGCGCTCAGTGGCGGTTCAACGACCTGAGCGAGCTACGGTTCGGGCAACGGATTCGCGCCGACTTCGGCTATGTCGATCCGGCGCGCGAAGACAACAACGTGGCATGGACGCCGATGATCCTGGCCCGGATCACGGACCTGCAGTTCGACTTCCCTACCGACGGCGCCTCGGTGCTCGGCGTTGAGGCCGAGGACCTGCTGAGCCTGTTCAAGGTCAAGCCCGAGCAGAATCGGACCTGGCGCAACACGCACGAGTGGCTGATCGTCGACGACATTCGCTCTTTGGCCAGGGCCAGGCACCTGGGTTGGCACGACGACCACACCCTCTACCCGGACTTCGGGGAAACCCTGCGCAGGGAGACCCTACAGAGCACCCAGAGCTATCTGCAGTTGATGCAAGCGATGGCCGAACGCCTCGACTTCGAGGTCTTCGTCGACTTCGACAACCACGACCAGCCGTCCAACTCCGTCTCGCTCCACTTTCGGCCGGCACGCTCGTTGTCGCCGCCAAGCGACAACGAGATCGAGCTGCACTGGGAGCGGGACTTCGAGCGGTTCACTCCGCGGTTCGAGGTCTGGGAGCAGCCGACGAGCGCCGAGGTCCGCGGACGCCACTCACGGCGCCGCGAAACCATCGAGGGGCGAGCAGCCGCCGACGTCTTGGAGGCCGACCTCCACGCGCAGACCGATGCTGACATCACCGCGATCGCGGCTCGCGCCCGGCTCGTCGAGGACGCTGGCGATTCGCCGAACCCGCGGAGACCATCGGCCACGAACATGGACAGCGGCCGCGCAATCGAGAGAGCCAAAGCTGAACTGCTCTCTGCGGCACGCAAGTTCCTGACCGTTGAGGCGGGCACGATCGGGCGACCCGACATCCGTGCGGGAAGGCACGTGATCGTCGGTGGATTCGGCGCGCCCTTCGACGGCATCTACTACATCACGAAGGCCACGCACCGCTTCGACGACAGCGGCTATCGCACCGGCATCTCTTTGCGCCGGCCCGGCATGCGTGCGCCACAGGAAGCTCCGGCAACAGAACCGGCAGAAGCACCGGCGGAAGAAACGGAACAAGGCTCGGAGGGTTGATGGATCCACTGACTCGCATGATGGACGACGGAACGGAAGGCAGGGCGAGGCGCGTGTTCGGCCTAGTGTTCGCCGAGGTGACCGAGATCAGCGACGAGGGCTACATCCTCCGCTATCTGTCGATCAACTACACGGACGAGTCGGCACCGGCGCGCGTCGCGACGCTGATGGCCGGCGGCGGGCGCGGCACGTTCCTGATGCCCGAGATCGGCGACGAGGTCGTCGTCGGCTTCGAGAACGGCAGCATCGACAACCCGGTCATCCTCGGCGCGCTGTGGAGCGACGTCGACACTCCGCCGGAGCAAGCCGATACCTCCGCGAGCAACAATGTGCGCACGATCGTGTCGCGTGCAGGTCACGAGGTCACACTGGATGACTCGCCGGGACGCGGCGAGGTCAGGATCCGGAGCGCCGGCGGCCACGAGATCACGCTGACCGACACGGCGAGCCAGAGTGGCATCACGATCAAGAACCGCGCCGGCGTGGAGATCGCGCTGAACGACACGCCGCCCGGGATCGTCGTGCGCGGCCCAACCGTCCAGATCGAGGCGACCTCCATCCAGCTAACGGGCAGCGTCTCGATTGCCGGATCGGTGTCGCTCGCCGGCGCCGCCGGCAGCGCCGCGGCAGAGGTCGAGCTTCCGCAGGCGCTGACCGTCCGCGTGGATCCACCGGGTCCGCTCGTCACGACGGTTCCGACGGGACTGCGGCTCAACACAACGCCCCCGATCGCCACGACGCAACTCATCTTCGACGGCGTGTCCTGGAATCACGGCCATGGCACACCGGTTTCGCCTCCTCCACCCGTGGGGACGCCATGAACGGAGCACCGACACGAGGCCGCGAGCACCTCGGCGTCGGCTGGGCGTTCCCGGTCAGGCCGAGTCCCGGCGGCGGGCTGAGTTGGGCGCGTTACGAGGACGACGTCGACCAGGCGATCGGAATCATCCTCCAGACCGCACCGTTCGAGCGCGTCATGCTCTCGGAGTTCGGTGCCGGGCTCCGCTCGTACGTGTTCGCCCCGAACACCGAGCACACACACCGTGTCTTAGAAGAAGAGGTGAAGATCGCGCTGCGCCGATGGGAGCCACGCATCGACGTCGAGCGCGTGCACGCCTACGCGTCGGCCGACGACCCGCGGTTGCTGCTGATCGAGATCGACTACGTCGTGCGACGCACCAACACCGCACAAAACCGAGTGTTCCCGTTCTATCTCGAGGAAGGAGCCTGAGGCCGTGCCGCTCGAAGCCCCGCGACTCGACGACCTGACCTACGAGCGTGTCCGTGACATGCTGATCGCGCGGATCCCGATCCACGCGCCGGAGTGGACGGATCACAACGACTCGGATCCGGGCGTGACGATGATCCAGCTGTTCGCGTGGCTTGCGGACCAGCTCGGCTATCGCCTGAACCGGGTTCCCGACCTGAACTACGTCCAGTTTCTGAAGCTGA
>Ga0055451_10000034_pt1 | contig 41097 bp, 38 predicted proteins | sample China_Galinas_PW_3_FD_57745 | JGI IMG/M metagenome (GOLD analysis project Ga0055451, IMG submission 57745) | Wetland microbial communities from San Francisco Bay, California, USA, that impact long-term carbon sequestration - China_Galinas_PWB_D2 | ecosystem: Environmental > Aquatic > Marine >... | reverse complement strand
GCCGCCCTCCTTCAGCCGAGGTTTGACTTACGTAGACGACACCCTTGTGCATCGTCTCCTACCCCCCTCGCGTGAGACACGGGCGGCCAAGAGCAGTTCGGCCCCGTCGAATGGACCAACGACCACAGCCCGCGCTCAGCGTCCCGGAATGGAACATGCGATGTCAGCGCGGCAATCTTGTAGTGCTGCATTCGCCCCTGGGGTTACGATCTTGACATGCGCGGGGGCACTCTGATCAGGATCATTCGATCGGTCGCCATGCTGATTATCGCGGTTGGCGCCGCCATGGCTGCCACAACAGACGGACTTGCCGGCCCGGCCCGTGCCGATCGTGGCCCCTCCTGCTTTGCGCCGGAATGGAAGCAGAACTTCGGTATCCCCATCGCGGCCACGCCGTCGTTGTGGCTCAATCCGAGTTGCGCCGGCACGGAATACGGCCGACGGTGCTCCTGGCCGAGATCGACGACCTCCGGTGGGGCGGTGCCCTGCATCAACTATCCGCCCGTTCCCGGCTTCAGCACCGACAACGGTTCCGGCTCCTCGGGGGCGAGTTGAGTGTTACCGGGGCGATCGTGATCTGTCCGCCCTGAGGCGGATCATCGACGACCGCAGGGAACGCTGGCCTGAGCTATTTCTTGAAGCGTCCGGCGAAGCCGCGTAGCGGAAGATCCGCGCTGGTGAGCAGGCCGGGGGGTGCAGCGACGACCGACTTGATGGCGTTGAGGGCGGGCATGCCGGTGACCGTCATGCCGATGGATGCGAACGATTCGGGGTCGGACAGGTCGATGCCGGGCTTCGGGAAGATCATGTGCTTGTTGTAGATCTGCGGATCCCCGGTGATCTGGGTGATGTAGCAGCCCTTGATATCCCAGCTGGGGTCGGTGTGCGGGGTCATCTGCCATTCCAGGTGCGTCTCGATACGCGGGACCCCGTCCACCATGCCCTGGTACTTGAGGTAGTTGCCGCCGAGTGATCCCTTGGGCATCTGGTACCAACCCAGATCGACGTCCTTGGTGCATGCACCCAGTTCGTAGGTGAAGGTGACCTCGTCGAGTTCCAGGTCGAAACAGTCGGCCATCATCAAGACACTGTCGGCGAAGACCCGGGTGTACTTCTCCAGCATGGCCGGTACCGCCGGGTCGTCGACCGGCCGGCCGTAGCCGACCTCCTGCCAGGTGTCCGCCGAGTGGTGGCACGAGACGTCGACCGACTCGATGGTGGTGATGTTCTCGATCTCGGCGACGTCGGCCGAGCAGACGACGCCGAGGATCTGGTTGAGGCCGGGGTTCATGCCGGTGCCGTAGAAGGTCGAACCGCCTCTCTCGCATGCTTCCTGCAGGAGTCGGGTCACCGGCTTGCCCGACGGGTGGGGATGGTTGGTGTCGCGGTGCCAGCCGGTGATCCAGTCGGCGGTGGTGACGATGTCGATGCCTACCTCGAGGACCTTCACATAGAGGTCCTCGTCCGGGAACACCCCGTGGAAGGTCAGAACGTCGGGTTCGGCGGCGATGATCTCATCGACGGTTCCGGTGGCGGTGACGCCGATCGGTGCCAGACCGGCGATCTCACCGGCGTCGCGGCCGATCTTCTCCGGGGTGTAGCAGTGCAGCCCGATCAACTCCAGATCCGGATGGTTGGCGATGCGTTTGATCATCTCGGTGCCGACATTGCCGGTGGCCACCTGGAATACCCGGATCGGCGTGTTCGCGGACATCGTGTTCTCCTTGATCTCGGCGGCAGCCCGGGGATCGGGTCGGTAGAGCCGTCAGTTACCCTGTGTCGCTGTGCTATTCATCGTGCCGCTCAGTCGGGCTGCGGAATCGCCATTGCCGTCGGGATAGAACTGAGCGGCCCACTTGCGGAACGCGGTGAAACCCTCGTACTCCGCGGTGGCCAGTGCCGGGGGGTCGGAGTAGCGCTGATGCCGCCAGATCTCCACATCGGCCAGGAACTGGTCGATCACCATGCGCGCGAACGATTGCGCCTTGGCCTCGGCCTTCGGGGTGTCGTTGCCCGGGATGCGCCCGATATGGACCACGAACCGAACGTCGCAGGTTCGTTCGTCGACCGGGGTGATCGCGGATATGGTGCGGTTGTCGACCATGCCCCAGCTCTTGGTCACCGCGACACCGAGCCCACCGTTGATCGCCTCGACGCCACTGTTCACATCGTCGATGGCCTGGCCTTCGTCACCCTCGAAGGTGACAGTGAAGTCGACGTAGGACACCGGGCCGTCGAAGTCGTGGCGGGTGAACACCGGCACGATCGGCGTTTGGTGCACGAACTTGAAATGTGCGAAGTCGACGCCATTTTCGAGTACGTACTGCGGATGCAACTCGAGCTGCGCGCGGTACAGCCGCACTTGGGGGTAGTAGTCGGCCGCGCTGCTCCCGTCGTGGAAACCGGCGAACACGTCGGGAACGTCGAAGTACGGGTCGCGACCCTCGACGTCGTGCCAGATGTAAACCGACTCGTTGCGTTCGACAACCGGATAGCTGTGGATGCGCCTGCCGCGATTGGGTCGGTCCTGGTAGGGGATGCACACGTTGCGGCCTTCGCGATTCCACTGCCAACCGTGGAACGGGCATTGGATCACCTCGTCGACGACGCGCCCACCGTAGCCGAGATGGGCGCCCAGGTGTCCGCAGTATGCGTCCATCACCGTCAGCATTCCCGACTGTGCGCGCCATGCGACCATCTCGCGGTCGAAGTAGGTCATGCGGTGCACCTCGCCCACCCCGATCTCGGCGGACCAGGCAACCTGAAACCATCCCGTCGGCTTCATCGACAGGGCGGGTTTCGCCATCTTCACACCCTTCCCGCGGTGGATCGAGGTGGTGACCGGAGCCGACGTGCGCCTGGCGCGTCACTCCCAGGCGTGGAGCAGATTCTACGCAGAGCATCATAGAAGCGCCAATGAATCACAGGTCCGTTGGGCTACCATCCAGGGATGGCCGAAGCGGACAGCTCTGGGCGCCGGATGAATCGGCGCGGGTCGGCGACGCGCGAGAATCTGCTGGAGGCCGCGCTGGTGGCGCTGGCCTCGGGAGACCCAACAGCGGTCTCGGCCAACCGCATCGCGAAGGACGCCGGCGCGACCTGGGGCACGGTGCAATACCAATTCGGCGACACCGACGGCTTCTGGGCGGCAGTGTTGCGCTACACCGCCGAACGCCGGGCCAACGTCTTCACGCCCCCCGACATGTGCAGCACCCTGCGGGACCGGGTGGCCGGCATCATCGACACGCTCTACGACGGTCTGACGAACCGGGATTCGCGCGCGATCGAGAACCTGCGGGCCGCCCTGCCGCGCGATCACGCCGAGCTTGAGCGGCTCTATCCCCGAACAGCGGCGGAACTGTTCTCGTGGAGGCAGGGCTGGCAGGAAACCTGCCAAAAGGCCTTCACAGACCTGTATGTCGACCCGCAGCGCGTGCGCGAAGTCGCGTCACTGATCCCGGGCGCCATGCGCGGTATCGCATCCGAGAAGCAACTGGGCACCTACTCCGATCTCGAAGAGGCCCGCCGCGGCCTGACCAACGCGATCGTGGCCTACCTCGACGACCGGCGGTAGCGGAGGGTTTCCGGCGGCCCCTCCCCAGATCGCGGCGAACATGGCCAGGCCACGGACGGGCATGCTGTGGCACATCGAGAAAGTCACTGCGGCAACGGCTTTAGAGCCCGCAGGAGAGCGTCGGGGCCGGCCGCGAGGGGTCTGCCGACCCGCCTCACCCGCGACCGGGGCCGACCTTCGCCTCGCGCGGATACTCGCCGACGGGCGCTCGTCATGACCTAAACCCGGTCGGCAGGGCGCGTCAGTCATCTACCATTCAGGCATGATCCGGCCAGTCCTGGGGCTTTGGGTGGCCTCAACCGCGGCGCTGAGCGGCGTCATCGGCGCGGGCGTCGCGCACGCGGGGCCCCCTCCGCCATGCTCGTTCACGCTTTCACCGCCACAGGTCACGAACGTCTCCGGGACCGCCATGGTCACCGCCACGGTGACACCGGCCGCGTGCGGGCCGCCCGCGACACCGTCCTCGAGCGTCGCCTGTCTGCAGGGCGGCGACACACCCAAGCAGTGCCTACAGGGGCGCGGCGCGGATCCGGCGCAGGTGTCGGTGCCCTATCAGCCGGGCGCGACGTACACCTCGACCGGCAGGGGCTGTGGCTCATGGATCGGGCAGGAGCCCGCGCCGAACTGCCAGCTTCTCGGTCCTTTCGTCGCAACCCTCTAGTCGTTGAGTGGACCCGCAGATCCCGAGGGCCGGCGGCCGGCAGCCCGCGAGGGGGCGCGCTACGCGACTTGCTCGATGCGCCCAGGCCTGCGGTGTACTTTGCCAACAACATCGGCGACGCCGTCCTGACTCTGCCGACGCTGAGGGCGCTTGGCGAAATGTTCGGCGCCCCGCTCACGCTGATCTGTCCCAGGCAAGCCTTCGGCCTGTGTTTCAGGGAAGTGAGTCCGCGTTTTGTCGACATCACCGGGTTGCCGCCCCGGGGATTGCCCGCGGTTCCGGGATCACCTCCACGTCACGCCTGTCGTTCATTTGGCTTCGGTCTGCGCGGAAGGCGCCAGGGGCCCAGCATCCTCGGCCGGTTCCACGGCTCACCCGGTCCTCATCCGAATGGGCCGTGCGCCGGCTGATGGTGGACCTCACGTTGACGAGCAGGGGGCAGGGCGCCGCTGTACAGCCTGTGAAGAAGTCAGTGCCGGCGCTGGTAGGCCGGGCGCTGGAAGGCGTTTCTGCGGGCGTCCTTGCCGACCGGGCCCCTACCGCCTAGTTCTCCTTACGGATCAGCTGCCGCAGGGCAACGTGATCCGGGGCAACCAGCTCGGCGACACGCTCCTGGTTCACGTCGCCGACGATGATCTCGCCGACATCCTTGTGGACGTCGCTGAAGATGCCGTGGGCCTTCATCTTCTCGGTCTGATAGATGTTGTCCTCGGTGGGTGACACGTAGTACACGGCGTCTGCCTTGAACCGGTGCACCATCCACAGGTGGATCACCGTCATCAGGCGCTTCTTGCGGAGCTTCTCGGCGTAGGTGTTCTGGTCGCGCACCGTCAGGATGCTGCGGCCGTGCCGATCCTTGATCGGGTCGAACACCACGTCGGCCAGCTTCTCGCCGTCGCCGTCGCCGTCGCCGTAGATGCCCAGTTCCAGCACATCCGAGCCGGCGCGCCGCGGTCGCAGCTGAGCCCGCAGCTTCAGGCCGAGCTGGTAGTGCTCGCTCCACAGGGCCAACCATTCCTCCAGCAGTTTCTTGGGCACCTCGGTCTGCACGAGATGCTGATGCTGGGTGGACCCCTTGCCCATCGCCTTGGTCGTCGCGGTGCGCCCCGACGAGGCTGTCAGGGCGGCGTCGCTGCGCGGGCCGCCCACCAGCGTTTGGGGTGTGCGGTAGGGCGATTCGACCAGGCGCATCTTGCGTTGCAGGCGGGCCAGAGCGAGCATGCCGTCCTGTCGTAGCGCGGTGGCGAACTCCTCGGCGGCGACGCCGTCGATCTGGTGTCCGCCATAGGTCATGAAGTTGAAGACGAAGCCCATCTTGCCGAGTTCCTCGGGGAACTTACGCATCTGCTCGTCGGTCATGCCGGTGGTGTCCCAGTTGAACGACGGGGAGAGGTTGTAGGCCAACATCTTGTCGGGGTACACGGCGTGGACCGCATCGGCGAACTGCCGGGCGTCGGCCAGGTGCGCCGTCTTGGTCTCCATCCAGAGGATGTCCGCAAATGGCGCCGCGGCAAGCGATTTCGCGATCGCATAGGGGATGCCACCACGGACCTGGTAATACCCTTCGGGAGTCTTGGCGCGCTCGCAGTCCCAGGGGGCGTCAGCGCCCAACTCCCTTGCCTTCTCGCGTGCGGCGTACAGCGACGCGGTCTTGGCGAACTCGGACCAGTCGGCGACAGTCATGCTGGGCGCCTCGCCCTCGCTCTCGCGGAACCGCAACAACTCGGCCACAGCGTCGCCGTAGGTGTCCAGACCGGCATCGTCCTGCCAGGCCTGAACGAACCTCGACTCGACCTTGTCGAAGAGGGCATCGATCGAGCGCTCACGTCCCTCGAGCCAGTTCGTCGCCGCCTCGCTGACCAGAGCTGTGATCCCCTGGCGCTCTAGCCACGCATCGGCGGCGGCGTACTCGCCCTCGGGCAGCGCGTAGAGCAGGTGACCGTTGAGCTCGGTGACCCCCTTCTCGTAGAAGCTGCGAACCAATGCCAGGAAACACGCCTTGTACGGAGGGATCTTGAGGTTGGTGGCACCGAGCAGGAACGGTTGGTCACGTTCGTCGGCACGGCTGTCGATCAGACTTGCCGCCTCGGCATCCGTGCGGGCGACGACGATGCCGGGTACCCGCATGATGTCGAGCTGGAAGCGGGCGGTGTTGAGCCGCTTGATCTGCTCGTCGGACGGCACCAGAACCTTGCCGCCCTGATGGCCGCATTTCTTTGTGCCGGGGCGTTGGTCCTCGATGTGGTACCCCGATACGCCGGCCTCGACGAAGCGCCGGATCAGGTTGCGGACGTGTGGGTCTCCGCCGTGCCCGGTGTCGGCGTCGGCGATGATGAACGGGCGGTAGTCAACCTCCGGAGTCGCCGCGCGTTGCTCTTCGGTCATCTGCAGCCGTAGGTAGTGCTGATTGCGGTCAGCGGTCAGAAGGGCGCGCACCAGCCCGGCGGCTTCGTCGGGGACCTGGCTCAGCGGATAGCTGGCCAGGTCCGGCCCGGGATCCTCGGTGGTGGAGCCCTTCGCCGACGTAGCCCAACCGCCCAGGTAGATCCCCTCAATGCCGATCCGCTTCATGGTCACCGCCTGGCCCGGCGAGTACGGGCCGAAGGTGGTGATGCTCTTGTGGTCGGCGAACAGCTCGCGCAGCCGTGTGTAGAAGGCGGTCGAGGCCTCGCGCGCCACGGAATAGTCGACCGGGATGGTGCCGCGTTGCTCGACGACCTGGCGGGCCGAATAGAGCCGGATGATTCCCTCGAAGCGGGGACTGTCAAAGTAACGCTGCATGGCGTCGACGTCCTGCTCGGATGGGCTGTGGGCCTGGGCATCCGCTTCGATGATGGACATGAGTCTCACGCTCCTCGCTGAGCCGGTTTCCCGCTGAGGTGCCATGACGGCCAGCGGCCTGTTTCATTATCGTCGTGTCGAGCGCGAACCGGAGAGCGTTTGGGCCCGCTGACCCGGGACGCCACGCCACCGGGCTGGGCCGCAGGGCGAAAGCCGCTGGGAGGACTTTTCTTCGAAAAGCGCTCGACCCCCGGCCGTGATATTCGCCGAGCAAACATCGCGACGGGAAACCACCGCAGGTACGGCGCTGGCGCTGGCAATTGCCCGCGGTGAAACCGAATCACTCCGATAGTCGGCCGATGCCGACCAAGTAAAACCATTTAAGACGTGTCCATGGTGATCACGAATATTCGGCGAATCCTGTGAGCTGGCGAACTGGGGAATGCGGTCGACGGCCGCGCGAAAAATGGGGTAGATTCCGGTGGTCCACCTCGTTGTCTGAGGTCAGCGTGTGGTGGCCTATCCGTCTTGGGGTTCCGGGGGGTGAGGGGGCGACTTGTCTCGCCGAGAGCCGACGTACCGAAGCACCGACCGGCGCCACGTGGTGCGGGTCCGGCGATGAAGGTCAGCAAGCGACCCCCACTCAAGTTGGCAGGGCTGGCCCTCATCGCTGTCACCGTGCTGGTGCTGAGCCTGGTCTACCTGCAGTTCCGCGGCGACTTCACCGCCAGGACGCCGCTGACGGTGGTCGCCACCCGCGCGGGTTTGGTGATGGATCCGGGCTCGAAGGTCACCTACAACGGGGTGGAGATCGGCCGGGTCGGCAAGGTGGCCGCGATCGAAGGCAACGGCGGCTCGGAGGCACAGCTGACGTTGGACGTCGACCCGCGTTATCTCCCCCTGATACCGGCCAATGTGGATGCCGACATCAAGGCGACCACGATCTTCGGTAGCAAGTACGTGGCCCTGACCAGCCCCAGGAACCCGACGGCGGAGCGGATCACCAGTGCCCATGTCATCGACGCAACCTCGGTGACCACCGAGTTCAACACGCTGTTCGAGACGGTCACGTCTCTCGCCGAGAAGGTCGACCCGGTGAAGCTGAACCTGACCCTGTCCGCCGCCGCGGAGGCACTGGGCGGCCTGGGCACCAAGTTCGGCCAGTCGATCGTCGACGGCAACGCGATCCTCGACGACATCAACCCGCAGATGCCCCGGATCCGCCACGACGTGCGGCGCCTGACCGACCTGAGCGACGTGTACGCCAGCGCCAGCCCCGACTTGTGGGACGCATTGAACAACGCCGTGACGACCGTTCACACGCTCAACGACCAGAACGGGCAACTGGATGCGGCACTGCTGGCCGCGGCCGGATTCGGCGCCACCGCCGGCGACGTGTTCGAACGCGGCGGTCCGTACCTGGTGCGCGGCCAGGCCGACCTGATCCCCAGCGCCCAGCTGCTCGACGAGTACAGTCCCGAGCTCTTCTGCGGTGTGCGCAACCTCGCCGAGGTCACACCCGAAGCGGAGGCCGCGCTGGGCGGAAACGGGTACTCGCTGAACACCGTCACCGAATTCCTCGGCGCTCCCAACCCCTACGTCTATCCGGACAATCTGCCGCGCGTGAACGCGCACGGGGGTCCCGGCGGGGCACCGGGATGTTGGCAGAAGATCGGTCGGGACCTTTGGCCGGCGCCGTATCTGGTGATGGACACCGGCGCGTCGCTGGCCCCCTACAACCACTTCGAGCTCGGCCAACCGATCCTCACCGAGTACGTCTGGGGGCGCCAGGTCGGGGAAAACACGATCAACCCCTGAGGCCAAGCCTCTAAGATGAGGCGTCCTGTGAAAGCGGAGGTGATGGTACCGTGCGTCGGTTGCTTGTCGCGATGACCGTGATGGCGGGGGCGCTCGGCCTGAGCGTGGCCCCTGCCCACGCCGACACGGTGGCGTATCTGGTCAACGTCACGGTGCGGCCCGGCTACAACTTCGCCAACGCCGATGACGCCCTGTCCTACGGGTACGGCGTGTGCGACAAGATTCGTCAGGGGAACAGCTACGGTCAGATCATCGGCGATGTCAACACCGATTTCGCCACCAACGACCAGTTCCAGGCGTCCTATCTGGTGAGCCAGGCCGCCAACGAGTTGTGTCCGGCAATGATCTGGCAGCTGCGCCAATCGGCCGCCCACTACACGGGCGCACCATGATCAGTCCGACTGGGCTGCGGCAGAAGGAGAGTTCGATGGTCCGGCCGATCCGGTGGGGAGTGGCGCCGATGGGTCTGGTCGCCGTGGCGGCCGCGGCCGTCCTGGCGCCGGAGGCACACGCAGACAACAAACGGCTCAACAACGGCGTGATCGCCAACGTGTACACGATCCAGCACCAGGCCGGCTGCGACACCAACATCAGGAGAAACCCGCAGCTTCAGTTGGCCGCACAGTGGCACGCCCAGGATGTCCTGGCCAACCGGAACCTCGACGGCGACCTCGGTTCGGACGGGTCGACACCGCAGGCCCGCGCCGCCGCCGCGGGCTTCACCGGCAAGGTCGCCGAGACGGTGGCGATCAACCCCGCCCTGGCCATCAACGGCATCGAGATCCTGCACCAGTGGTATTACAACCCCACCGATTACGCGATCATGTCCGACTGCGCCAACAGCGCAATCGGGGTGTGGTCGGAAAACAGCCTTGATCGCACGGTGGTGGTGGCCGTCTACGGACAACCGGCCTAGCCGCGGCCTGTTTTCGGCCGATCGGCGCCGGCCGCGCCGGACCCGGGGGCAGCTGCGGCCGGCCGCCGGATGGTCAGACCGGCATGCCGACGACCTTGTCGGGCAGCGGCACCCCTCCGGCCGCCGGCGGCGGGCCCGGCGCCGGCGGTACGGCGTCGGCGGGCCCGACCACTGCCGGGGGTGGAGGAGGGCCCTCCGGGCCGATCGCTGCCGGAGGGGGAGGAGCAACGTTCGGGCCGGCAGCCGGCGCGGGGGCATCCTGCGGCGGCGCCGGGTTGGCCTGCATCTGGCCGGCCGACATCGGCAGGTACATGTGATGGGTGAATTGGGGCTGGTAGGCACCTCCGCCACCGACCTTCACACCGCCGCCTTCGCCGCTGGACACCGCGGTGCCGTCGGGCAGGGTCACCGCGGTATGGCGGCTGTTCCAGCCGATGACCAACGAGTTCGGTGCGGTCCCGTGGTGGAAGCCGCGGGTCAGCAGGGCGGCCTCTTCATTGCCGGTGTGGAATCGGCTTCCGAAGGCGGGCCTGCCGGTGGCCACATTCGAGACCCAGGACGCCAGGCCCGAGCAGTCGGTGCCGGCCGGGGTATCGCCGCCGGGAATGTACGGGGTACCCGACACCTGGTGAATCAGCGCTATCAGCGTTGTGAGAGCAAACATGCGGAGAGACGCTAACAATAATTGAGTTGTTCGCCAAAACCTGTGCTTTCCATCACTTCGCGGGAATTGCTATGGCGTGTATTACATAAAACCTCAATAAGCCGTGGTTAAGCGAAACTCCGGTACAACGCAATGATCACAGATCGAATCGGTATTAATTGCTTTCCGATCTCGACCAAGAGCTCGAGTTGCGAAGATGTGTCAACTCCGCCATCGAACGGTCATGGGTTTCGCTGTGCGCTTAAGCCGGTTGACGCTCGCGCCGCCCCGCGAGGTGAGGGGGCCGAACCTCGTGGTGCCACCACCGGTGAAACGATTCGACGGTGAGTCGACGGTGCTCCGAGGGTCCACGCGGAAGAGGTAGGGCCCGGTCAGCCCTCTGCGCGGACCTGGTCCTTGACCGCCGGAACCACAGGAGGTGCGGTTCGCCAGTTCGGCAGCCCGTCCTCTTCGAGACCCACCGGGAACCTGTTCTCGTGGACCTGCGCCCAATGCGAGTGGTTGAGCTGGTGCAGCGTGAAGCAGGCGTTGAGGGCGTTGTGGAACCCCATGTTGTCCACCGTCTGATTGACGGCTTCCTTGGCCAGCAGCGCGGCCATCGTGGGCACCTCGGCGATCCGGCGGGCGAACTCCAACGTCTTCTCGGCGAGTTCGTCCTCCGGGAACACCTTCGACACCATTCCCAGCTGATAGGCGTCATCAACGGTCAGCGCATCACCGGTGAGCATGAGCTCCTTGGTCTTGCGCGGACCGAACTCCCACGGGTGTGCGAAGTACTCGACACCGCACATACCCAGTCGGGTGCCCACCACATCGGCGAAGCGGGTGTTCTCGGCGGCCACGATGAGGTCGCACGCCCACATCAACATCAGGGCCGCGGCATAGACGTCCCCGTGTACCTGGGCGACGGTGATCTTGCGCAGGTCGCGCCAGCGACGCGTGTTCGCAAAGAAGTGGTGCCACTCCTGCAACATCAGACTTTCGGCGCCCTCGCGGGTGCCGCCGTTGACCCGATAGCTCGGATGTTGGTCGGGTCCGGGCGTGTACTCGGCGCGCGAAACCGCCGAACCGAGGTCGTGCCCCGAGGAGAACATCGGCCCCAGACCGCCGAGGATGACGACCCGCACGTCGTCGTCGGCCTCTGCCCGCAGGAAGGCTTCGTTCAGCTCAACCAGCAGGCCGCGGTTCTGGGCATTCCGGGCCTCCGGCCGATTGAGCATGATGCGCGCGATGCGCCCATCGTCGAACTCTTCGTAGGTGATGAAGCGGTAGTCTTCAGCCATAGTCGCATTCTACTCAGGGGAGAATCCGGCCCTCCGCAGCGGAGCATGTTGTTGTCGACAGCGGACCGCGGGAAACGCCACGGCTACTGGGACAGCCGTTGGCGCAGCTCTCGCTTGAGCACCTTGCCGTAGCTGTTCTTGGGCAGGTCGTCGACGAATAGGTAGCGTTTGGGACGTTTGAACCGCGCGATGCGATCCAGCAGATGGGCATCGAGTGCCGCCTCGTCGGCTGCGCCGACGATGAACGCGACCACCACCTCACCCCATTCGGCGTCGGGTGTGCCCACCACGCAGGCCTCCGCCACCGCGGGGTGTTCCAGCAACGCCTCTTCCACCTCACGGGGATAGATGTTGCTGCCGCCGCTGATCACGACGTCTTTGGAGCGATCGCGAAGGGTGAGATAAGCCTTGGCGTCAAAGGATCCCATGTCGCCGGTGTACAGCCAGCCACCCCGCAGCGTTTCCCGCGTGGCATCGGGGTCGTTCCAGTAGCCCGACATGACGACGTCGCCGCGGCAGACGATCTCGCCGACCTGGCCGGTACCGGCGGGCGTACCGTCCTCGTCCAGCACGGCAACCTCGACCCCCGAGCGTGCGTAGCCGACCGACCCGAGGACGGTGTCATCGTGGGACTCGTGGTCGGCGCGGCGCAGCCCGGTGATGGTCATCGGGGATTCCCCTTGGCCGTAGATCTGGGCGAAGATCGGCCCGAAGGTGGCCATGGCCTTCTTCAGGCCGTCGACGTACATGGGCCCGCCCCCGTAGACGATCAGGCGGAGATTGTCCGGGCGCGGGCGGCCGGTGTCGACGAGGCGCTGGATCATGGTCGGCGCCAGGAACGCGCTGCTGCCGCGATAGTGGCCGCACAGGTCGAGGAAATCGTCGGGATCGAAAGCGTCGGAGGCGGGAATCACCTGGCAGGCCCCCCGCAACACGTACGGGGCGATGTACATCCCGGAGCCGTGCGACATGGGCGCCGCGTGCACGAGGGTGCAGTTCTCGTCGGGGCTGTCGATGTCGGCGAGGTGGGCCAGCGTCATCGCGGTGAGATTGCGATGGGAAAGCATCGCACCCTTGGACCGGCCGGTGGTTCCGCTGGTGTAGAACAGCCACGCCAGCGTCGACGGGTCGGTGTCCGGCGGCGCGGCTGGCTCCGCACCGAACCGTCGCTCGTAGTCATCGCTGTCGATGCACTCGACGGCGACGGGAGAGCAAGGCAGCAGTTCCGCCGCGATCTTGGGCGATGCGAACACCAGCGCGGCTTCTGAATCCTGCAGGAGCTGCACCATTTCCTTGGGATGCAGCTTGAAATTGACCGGTACCGCCACGCATTCGGCGGCCCAGATGGCGAAGAACAACTCGATGATCTCGGGGCGGTTCTCGCTGGCGATGGCGATCCGGGCGCCCGCCGGGTGCGATTGGCGCAGCGAGGCGGCCAAGCGCAACGCCCGCTCGCGCAGCCCCCGCCAGGTATGCAATTGGCGCTCACCGAGATAGACCGCACCACGCTCGGAAAAACGGGCAGCGGCCTGATCCAGCACCGCGAAGAGGTTCACCGCGCTCTCCATTCCGATGTCAGGGCGAAGTCCGACAGGTACTTCGTCGAACTCCAGCCGCCGTCGACCACGATCGTCTGGCCGTTGATGAAACTGCCTGCCTCGGAGCACAGGAACGCCACCGTGCCGGCGATGTCGTCGACCCGGCCCAGCCGCGGGTAGGGCGTCATCTCGACGTTGATCTTGCGGAAACGCTCATCGGCGAGGCGATGCTCGACCATCGGGGTCAGGGTGACGCCGGGCGCGACCGCGTTGCACCGGATGCCCTGTGCACCATACTGACACGCGATGTGCAGGGTCAACGCCGTCAACCCGCCCTTGGCCGCCGAATAGGCGCCGCCACGCAGTCCACCCACCACCGCGAACGTGGACGTCACATTGATGATCGCCGAGCCGGGCTCCATGTGCGGCAGTACGTCGCGGGCCAGTCGAAACGGAGCACGAAGCATGACACCCAGGAAGTAGTCCAGTGTCTCGTCGTCGGTTTCGTGCAGCGGTTTCGGACTGCCCACCCCGGCGTTGTTGACCAGGAAGTCGATCCGGCCCCACCGCGACACCGCCAGATCCACGATGCGCTGTGGGGCATCGTCCTCGGTGAGGTCGACGGCCAGGGTGGCGACCCGTTCGGGATCGCCGACGGCCTCTGCCAGGTCGGCCAGCCGCTCGGGGTCGCGCCCGGTGCCGACGACCGCCACACCCATCTCTGCCAGCCTTGTCGCACAACCAAATCCGATGCCACTGCTCGCACCGGTCACGATCGCCACCTGCATGTCAGTCACCTGCCTCGATCAGCCTTGCTCGGATCTTGTGTTTCAGGACTTTTCCCGCGTCGTTCTTGGGCAGCGAATCCCACGCGACCACCTGCTCGGGCGCCTTGAACCTGGCGACCCCCTTCGATTCCAGGAACCGGCGCAGTTCGGCCACATCGGGGTGGGCCGACGTCGCGGTGACGACGGCCGCGCAGGCCCGCTCACCGGTGCGCGGGTCCGGTACTCCCACGACCGCGATCTCGGCGATGTCGGGATGGTCGATGAGGATGTCCTCGACCTCCTTCGGTGAGATGTTCTCCCCGCTGCGGATGATGATGTCCTTGGCCCGGCCCGTCACCACGAGGTAGTCGCCGTCGACCCAGTGCCCGAGATCGCCGGTACGGAAGAAGCCGTTGTCGTCGAACGCCTCGGCGTCGTCCTCCGGGTGTAGGTAGCCGAGCAGCATCTGCGGGCCACGGGCGCAGATTTCGCCGGCCGCATCCGCTGCCGCGGAATGGGTGACGATCTTGATCGTGGCGATGCCGGGCCGTCCGTCGGTATCGGCGGCGTGGTCGGCATCGCCCGCATCGGGGGCGCCGACGGTGGTCACCGGAACTTCGGTTGATCCGTATACCCGGCTGACGATGGCGCGCTCGAAAAATGCAGTCGCCCTGCGGATCAGCGACGGCGATACGGAGGCGCCGCCGCAGATGAAGACCTTCAGGTCCGGCAGCCGGGTGTCCGCGCGCTGGGCGGCGGCGAGGATCTGTTCGAGGAAGGGGGTGGCGCCGGCCATGTGCGTGCAGTGCTGGTCGAAGAGAAGCGCAACCGCGTCGTCGGCGTTCCAGCGGTCCATCAGCACAGCGGTCGTGCCCAGCAGTAGCGGACATTCAAAGGCATAGATGGAGCCTCCGATGTGGGCGATGGGGGAGGGTACGAGGAATTTGTCACCAGGTGCGACACGCCAGTGCTGTCCGATCTGGCGGATCAAGGCGTGGATCGAGTTATGGCTGTGCAGAACGCCTTTTGGCCTGCCGGTGGTTCCCGAGGTGTACAGCATCATGCGGACCGTGTCGGGATCCAGGGGCGGCCACCGCGCCGGTTCCGAGTCGGTACGCCGCAGGGCCTCGTAGGCCAGCTGCCCGGGCAGCTGGTCACCACGCACCACCACCACATCGGGTGCAGACGCCATCTGTGCGGCCACCCGCCTGAGCATCGCCGCGTAGTCGTGCGTGCCGAAACTTGCCGGTAGGAAGATCATTCGGCTGTCGGCGTCGTCGAGGATGAATCGCAGCTCGTGGTCGCGCAACGAGGGCAGGATCGGATTCACCACCATGCCGGCCAGCGTCGCCGCGTGGTAAACCACGGCCGCCTCGTGCCAGTTGGGCAGCATGAACGACACCACACTGCCGACCGGCATCCGGTCGAGCATCGAGGTGGCCAGCGCGCCCGCCTCGCGATGAAGGGTCTGGCAGTCCAGACGCGTGGGGCCGTCGATCAGGACCTCGCGGTGTGGGGTGTCGCGTGCCGCGTCGCGCAGGGAATCGGCCAGTGTGTCGTGGATCCACAGCCCGCGCGCGTAGGCGTCTGCGGCGCGGGCGGAATTTGCGGGCACAGTGCGTGACACCGGATCTAGCCCTTCACGCGGCGCATCGTCATCGAGTGCCGGAACCGTGCTGCCGGATGGGTGTTGATGGTCACCTGCGCGACCTCGCCGTCGGATGTCGTGTACGTGCGTTGCATCTCCAGCGCGGGTGTGCCGGGTTCGACCTTGAGCCCCTCGGCCAGCTCCGGCGAGATCACCACCGCCCCGATCTGTTGGTGAACCTCGACGATGCTGAGGCCGAACAGGTCTTCGATCAGCGGGAAGATCGGGCCGGTGTGGTTCTGCAACATCCTGCCCACGGCGGCAAAGGCGCGGTTGACGTAGTACTCGGTCCGGCACACCGGATTGTCGGTGTTCTCGGCCCGGCGGAAGCCCCGCACGGCCAGCCACTCCTCGCCGACGGTCAGCCCGGTCTGGATCGCGAGGTCGGCATCGATCACGACCATCGCGATCGATTCGACACAGAACTCCGTGCCGTGCGCCCACGCCAGCAGGTCGTTGATCGACATGGTGTCCTGGACATAGGCGTGCGACGCGGGGCGCGGCACGACCGTGGTCCCGGCCCGTGGCCTCGATGAGACCAGGTTGTCCTCCCGCAGCCGCCGCAACGCTTCCCGGACGGTATAGCGGCTCACCGAGAACCGTTGGCAGAGTTCGTGTTCGGTGGGAAGCTGGGAGCCCACCGGATACACCCCGTCGACGATCTCTTTCCGCAGGGCGCGCGCGACCTGGATGTAGCGGTGATCAGCGGCCTTCACGTCGGTCATCGTCAACCTCGGTGGCGAACGGCGAGCACGCTGCCCTCGGCGTCGGCCGAGACGTAGAGCGTGCCATCAGGTCCGGCCGCGATGCCCGCGAACGGGCCCTGCGGACCGGAGAACGGGGGCATCGCCAGCAGGGGTTTGGGCACGACTTCCGGCGGGGCGCCCACGGGCAGATTCGAGGCGACGACATCCCTGGTGCCGCTGTCCAGATCGACCGCGACGAGGGTCTTGGCGTCGACGTCGACGATGTAGAGCTGTCCGTCGCGAACGAGGATGCCGTGTGGACAACGTAACCCGTCCACCACGGGCACCACCTTCGATCCGGCGACACTGACGACGCGCCCCGCGCCGGCCTCGGCAACGAGCGGACTTCCATCGGGCGCTATCGCAACTCCGACCGGGGTGTTCAGGTCCGAGGCCAGCACGTCGACCCGCCCGGAAGCGGCGGACAGTAGCCGGCCGGTGCCCTGTTCGGCGAACACCGCCGCCCCGCCGGGTGCGATCGCCACGCCGTAGAGCTGGTCGAATCCTTCTGCCAGTACCTCGCTCTCGCCCCGGCCCGGCAGGTAGCGCGACACCTGTCCACTCGATGTGGTGACGGTGAACTCGCCCGGCCCTGAGGCCGCGAGCCCGCGCATATAGCCCGGATAGCCGGGGGTGAACAGCATGCCGACCGAGCGCAGCGTGCCGTCGGCGTGCAAGACGTACATGTAGGGCCCGTCGGCGATGTAGAGGCTGCCGTCAGCACCCACCGCCAGATCCAGCGGCCAGTTGAACCCGCCCGGCAACATCGTGCGGGTCTGACCGCCGTCCAGGATCTCGGTGATCTCACCGGAGAAACTCGACACGAACAGCCGGCCTTGGTGAGGGCCACTGCCGAACGTCACGTTGTCCAGGCCGGGGCGCAGGTCGGCCAGCACGGTCTTGTCTCCGCTGCGCGGATCGATGCGGAGCACCTGACCGCTGTGCGCCTGGGTCGACACGATGTAGCCCTGCGCATCGAACTTCACCGAATCCGGCACGCCGAGACCGGTGGCCACCGTCTCGGGTGCACCGCCGTCGGGGTCGATGCGCCAGATCTCGTTGGCGCCCATCACCGGGAAGTACAGCAGCCCGTCGGGCCCGACCTCCATGGCGTTGGGCATGGGAACGTTCTCCAGCAGGACGCGGGGGGCTCCGCCACCGAGATCGAGTTCCAGTAGCCGGCCGCCCGGCCGGCATTCGCCGATGAACAACCGCCCGCGATACATGGTGATGCCGTTGGCGATCGGGATGTCGTCGCGCAACACCCGACTGCGCCCGGCGGTGTCGAGAACGCTCACCCGGCCGTTCAGTACCTCGGTGGTGTAGATGTTGCCGGCCGCGTCGAAGTCCAGATCGTCGGGCGCGACGATGTCGCTGCCCTTGGCGCTGACCGTCTCCACCCGCCCGGTGCCGATATCGAGCGCACTGATTTGGCTGCCGCTCACCTGTGCGATGTAGATGCGGCCATCCGGACCCGTTCGAAGCCCGTTGGCGCCGAACAGCCGGCTCGGGGGCGTGAGACGTTCGATGCTCCAGCCCTCAGCGGGATCGGGCTGGTTCGCCGAGCTGTAGCGGGCGTCCCGCAGCGACATCGTCATGTCCGTCCCGAGGTCCTTCCGTCGTACCGGTCCAGCTGGACGTTATCAAGCCGCTCTGGTCCAGACAATAGTGGTCAACCGACAGTTGAAAGACCCCTTGACGATGCTATAACTGCTGCGGAATCATATTCCGTGGCAAGCGAGCGCGGTAGCTTGACGGGCAAAGGTTTCGGATATTTTGTCCGGACAATAGCGGTGAAATGTCCTGCGGAAGCGTCGCGGACCGGCTCTGCCGGCGCTGCACTGCAGGTGAAAGCAGGTCATGGCGGATCTGATGAGGCTCGACGGCCGCATCGTCGTGGTGTCGGGTGCCGGAGGTGGTGGCATCGGCACCACGGTGGTGCGGATGGCGGCCGATGCCGGGGCGACCGTGATCGCGGTGAGCCGTTCGCGGGACAACCTCGACACGCATGTCGGCCCCCTGGTGGACCAGGGGCTGGCCGTCGTGCCGGTGGTAGCGGACGCGTCAACCGAGCAGGGCGTCGCGACCACCATGGCCGAGGCGCTACGGGCCCCCGGCGACCTGTACGGGCTCGTCAACGTGGCGGGTGGTGCCGCACCCTCAACCTGGATGCCCTCGACACGGGTCAGCCGCGAAGACTGGCGGGACCTGTTCACCGAGAACCTCGAAACGATGTTCTTCATGAGCCAGGCCGTCGCCGACGAGCTGCGCAGGAACGACAAGCCCGGGTCGATCGTGTCCATCTCGTCGATCAGCGGGATGAACACCGCGCCCTTCCATGTCGCCTACGGCACCGCCAAGGCCGCAGTGGTCGCGGCAACCCGCACCATGGCCGTGGAACTGGCGCCGCACAACATCCGCGTGAACGCGATTGCGCCGGGAGTGACCGAGACCGCAGCATCACGCACCTACGTCGACTCAGATCCCGAGCGCGATCGACGCGCGATCGCGATGGGCCGGCGCGGTCGCCCGGAGGAGCAGGCCGGCGCGATTCTCTTCCTGCTGTCCGACCTGTCGAGCTACGTCACCGGCCAGACGTTGCTCGTCGACGGCGGTCTGGATCTCAAGTGGACCCACCTGGGCGCCGACAGCACTTCACTGTTTCTCAGCGACGAGTCCTTCCGTGCGGCCATCACCCGCTGGGAGGAACCGTGACACGACCGAAAGCGAGGATGCGATGACTGAATCCCCAGAGGAACTGTCCGAGCCCTTGACCATCCCGGTCGAGGCCTACATCTCGCCGGAGTACGCCCGGGCCGAACGGGACAGGCTGTGGCGCAAGGTATGGCAACAGGTGGGTCGGGTGGAGGAACTTCCCGAGGTCGGCAGGTGCCTGACCTACGACATCCTCGACGACTCGATCATCGTGGTCCGCACCGGGCCCAACGACTTTGCTGCGCACCACAACGTCTGCATGCACCGTGGCCGGCGTCTCGTCGACACTCCACCGGGGGCCAAGAATGCGTGCGGCCGTACCCGAAAGTCGTTTGTCTGCGGGTTTCACGGCTGGACATTCGACCTCGGCGGCGCATGCACCCACATCCGTGAGCAGGACGACTGGAAGGGCGCACTGACTCCGGAGAACACCCACCTGGCGAAGGTGAACGTCGACACCTGGGGCGGGTGGTTGTGGATCAACATGGATCCCGATTGCGAGCCCCTGCAGGACTATCTGCACCCTGCGGCCAAGATTCTCGACCCGTTCGGACTGGAGAACATGCGCTACAAATGGCGCAAATGGCTGCGTTTCGGCTGCAACTGGAAGGTCGCGCTGGAGGCTTTCAACGAGACCTATCACGTGTACACCACGCATCCCGAGTTCAACCGGTTCGGTGAGTTCAAGGGGTGGGCCAAGGCGCAGGGCAAGCACAGCAACATCGGCTACGACGCGCCGGACAACATGGAAGAAACGAAGTCCAAGATTCGGCTCGGGACCGGCGACCCGCGCATCTCGACCGCGGAGATGCAGCTCTACACGATGGAAGAGACGAATGCGACGACGACACAGACACTGGTCGACGCGGCACTGCGGCTGGTCGACGAGCTGCCCGAGGGCACCCCGCCGGACAAGGTGCTCGAGCACTGGCTGACTTCGGCACGTCGCGACGACGAGGCACGCGGGGTGATCTGGCCGATGATTCCGCCCGACGTCCTGGGACAGAGCGGCACCGCATGGCAGATCTTCCCGAACTTCCAGATCGGACAGGGCCTGACGACCGCCCTGTGCTACAGCGCTCGGCCCGACGGATACGACCCCGACAAATGCATCTTCGAAGCGTCGGCGCTCGAGCTCTTCCCGAAAGGGCAGGAGCCGCAGACGGAGTGGGAACACACACCCGAAGGGGACCCGCGCTGGCGCACAGTGCTGCCGCAGGACTTCTCCAACATGGCGGCGGTGCAGCAGGGCATGAAATCGCTGGGCTTCCCCGGCACCAAGCCCAACCCGTACCGGGAGCGCAGCACCGTCAATCTCCACTACCAACTCTCGAAGTACATGGGCACTGGCGAGCCCCGAGACCTCACGAAGGAGTGACATTCGATGGCACCGGACTGCGGGCCCACCAACGTGCCGCAAGACATCGACATCGACGCGCTGCGCGAGAAGTACCGCATCGAGCGTGAGAAACGCCTGCGCCCGGAAGGGTCCGGGCAGTATCTGGAGCTCAAGGGAGAATTCGCGGACTTCTATGAGGTCGATCCCCACACGCCGGCCACGGAGCGTGACCCGATCGTCGAAGACGCCGATGTCGTCATTCTCGGCGGCGGTTTCGCCGGACTGCTGGCAGGGGCCTATCTGAAGAAGGCCGGCGTGGAGGGTATCCGGGTCATCGAGATGGCCGGCGACTTCGGCGGTGTGTGGTACTGGAACCGATTCCCGGGAATTCAGTGCGACAACGACGCATACTGCTACATTCCGATGCTCGAAGAGCTCGGCTTCATGCCGTCGAAGAAGTTCGCCGACGGCGCAGAGATCTTCCAGCACTGCCGCAACATCGGAAAGCACTTCGGCCTGTACGACGGCGCGTTGTTCTCCACCCAGGTGCGCGAACTGCGCTGGGACTCATCGCTGGAGCGCTGGCGGATCAGCACCGACCGCGGTGACGACATCCGGGCCCGGTTCGTGGTCATGGCCCAAGGCTCCTACAACCGCCCGAAGCTGCCCGACATACCCGGCATCAAGGACTTCAAGGGGCACGTATTCCATTCCGCACGTTGGGACTACGAGTACACCGGCGGCGACGCGAACGGCGACCTGAACAAGCTGGCCGACAAGCGTGTCGCACTCGTCGGTACCGGGGCCACCGGTGTTCAGCTGGTTCCGCATCTCGGCCGGGATGCCCAGCATCTCTACGTGTTCCAGCGCACCCCCTCCTCGGTGGACGAGCGCACCAATACGCCGACGGACCCGCAGTGGGCCGCATCCCTGCAGCCGGGCTGGCAGGAGGAACGCAAACGCAATTTCCACAACTGGTCACCGTTCGTCGGCGTGGTGTTGGGCGAACCCGACCTGGTATGCGATTTCTGGACCGAACTCGGGCGCAATGTGAGCGCGCGGATCGCGGCCAGCGAAGACCCCACATCGCTGGGTGTCGAGCAGATCATGGCGATCAAGGAAGAAGAAGACTACAAGATCATGGAGCGGCTGCGCCGCCGCATCGCGGACATCGTCGATGATCCCGCAACGGCGGAGGCGCTCAAACCGTACTACCGGTTCATGTGCAAACGGCCGTGTTCGAGCGAGAGCTACCTGCCCGCCTTCAACCGCCCTAATGTGACGCTGGTCGATGTGTCGGCATCCAAGGGTGTGGAACGGTTGACGGAGAACGGGATCGTCGCCGACGGTGTCGAATACGAGGTCGATTGTGTCATCTTCGCCAGCGGCTTCGAGATCTCTACGGAGATCAGCCGTCGATATGCGATCGAAACCATCGAAGGGCGCAACGGATTGTCGCTCTTCGAATACTGGAAGGACAATTACAGGACGCTGCACGGGATGACCAGTCGGGGGTTCCCCAACCAGTTCTTCACCGGCTTCATCCAGGGCGGCGTTTCGGCCAACACCACGGCGATGTTCGAGCAGCAGGCCGAGCACATCGCCTACGTCATCGCGGAAGCGCAGAAACGCGGTGCGACCACGGTCGAGCCCAGCCAAGCCGGCCAGGACAACTGGATCAAGACCGTCCGGGAACTTGCCTTCGACAACTCTGCCTTCGAACTCACCTGTACGCCCGGCTATTACAACAACGAGGGTCGCGGAGGAGCGGTCGGCAACGGTTCGTTCCTCGGCGACTTCTATTCGCCAGGCTTCTACGCGTTCGACGACCTGTTGAAGGAATGGCGCGCCAAGGGTGATCTCGATGGCTTGGAGCTCGGAAGCTAGTGCCTTGCTTCACGGAGGTAGGACCAGGGCGGGAGATCGGGAGGATTGCCGCCGTGGCGTCAAACAGGATCGGGGCACCGGATGACTGAGCTGAGATTCGACGGTCGGGTGGCCGTGATCACCGGCGCCGGCAGGGGTCTCGGGCGCGAGCATGCGCTGCTGCTGGCCTCGAAGGGGGCGAAGGTGGTCGTCAACGACCCCGGCGGCGCGATGACCGGGGACGGTACCGACAGCGCCGCCGCCGAGCAGGTGGTCGAGCAGATCCGTGCCGCCGGGGGTGAGGCGGTTGCCAGCGTGGCATCGGTGGCAACCCCGGCCGGTGGCGAGGCGATCATCGCCGCGGCGCTCGATCACTTCGGTCGCCTGGACGTCCTGGTCCACAATGCGGGCAATGTCCGTCGCGGGTCGTTGACGGAGATGACCTACGAGGACTTCGACGCTGTCATCGACGTGCACCTGCGCGGTGCGTTCCATGTTGTCCGGCCCGCGTTTGCGCTGATGCGTGGGGCCGGCTACGGCCGCATCGTGTTGACCTCATCGATTGGCGGGCTGTACGGCAACCTCGATGTGGCCAACTACGCCACCGCCAAGGCCGGGATGATCGGGCTGTCCAATGTCGTCGCGCTCGAGGGCGCCCCCTACGGCGTGAAGAGCAATGTGATCGTGCCGGCGGCGGTGACGCGGATGGCCGAAGGCATCGACACGTCCGCATATCCCCCGATGGGACCCGAACTGGTGGCTCCCGTCGTCGGCTGGCTGGCCCACGAGTCCTGCACGATCACCGGGGAGATCCTGGCCGCCATCGCGGGCCGGGTGGCGCGGGTCGTCATCGCCGAAACCCCCGGGGTGTACCGGCCTTCCTGGTCGATCGAGGACGTCGCCGAGCATATCGACGCCATTCGGGACGCCACCGCGCCGGTGATCTTTCCGGCGGTTCCCAGCGGTCATGCCGACCACATCAGTTATAGCTTCGCGATGGCGAATCAGCAAGGGGCGCTTCGTGACTGAACCGATCGAACGTACCGGGCCGCTGGCCGGTGTGCGGGTGATAGACCTCACCGCGATGGTGATGGGGCCGTACTGCACACAGATCATGGCGGACATGGGCGCTGACGTCATCAAGATCGAGCCGCCGGCCGGCGACGACACCCGATTCGTGTCGGTCGGGCCGGCCCCGGGCATGAGCGGTGTCTTCGTCAACGTCAACCGCGGCAAGCGCAGTGTGGTGCTGGATCTGCGGTCCGAGGCGGGCAAGGCCGCGCTGCGCAAACTGATCGAGCGCGCGGACGTGTTCATCCACTCGATGCGATCCAAGGCGATCACCAAACTCGGCTTCGGATACGACGATGTGGCCGCCATCAACCCCGCGATCGTCTACACCAACTGCTACGGGTACGGCCGGCGCGGACCCGACCGCGACCGTCCGGCCTACGACGACACCATCCAGGCCGAGTGCGGATTGCCCGCCCTTCAGCAGCAGCTGACCGGAGAGGCCGACTACGTCGCGACGATCATGGCCGACAAAGTCGCCGGGCTGACGGCGCTCTACGCGACCACCATGGCGCTGTTCCATCGCGAGCGGACGGGGGAGGGCCAGGAGGTCGAGGTCGCCATGTTCGAGACGATGGCCTCGTTCATGCTGGTGGAACACGCCAACGGGGCGATGTTCGACCCGTCGCTGGGGCCGGCGGTCTATCCCCGGACCGTGGCACCCAACCGCAAGCCGTACCGGACGAAGGACGGCTATATCGCGGCGCTGATCTATAACGACAAGCACTGGTCGGCGTTCACCAAAGCCGTTGAACCGGAGTGGAACAGCGATCTGTACGCCACCCTCGAGCGGCGCGCCCGCCAGATCGACACGGTGTACTCGCTGGTGGCCAAGATATTGGCCGAACGTACGACCGACGAGTGGCTGGCGCTGTTCCGCGAACTGGAGATCCCCGCCGCCCCGCTGAACACCCCGGAAGCGCTGTTCGAGGACGAACACCTCAACGCGGTCGGGTTGTTCCAGACGGTGGACACTGATCACGGGCCGGTCCGGTTCCCGGGTGTGCCGACCTGGTTCTCCCGAACACCGGGTCGGGTCGCCGGCCCCGCACCCGAGCTCGGCGCGGACACCGCGCAGGTGCTCGAGCAGCTCGGGCTGACCGAGCCGGTGACGGATGCTGGATAGGGAGCGTTGAGCATGGATTTCGACATGGGTGGCGCTGCCGCATCGCTGCGGCAGGAACTTCGCGATTTGGTGAAAGAGCACGTGCCGGAGGGGTTTCTGGGCGCCTTCACGGACGATCCGGCAGATCTGGAGGCGGCGCAGCGATTCTGCCGCACCCTTGCCGACAAGGAGCTGTTGTGCATGACCTGGCCGCCGGAGTTCGGCGGCCAGGGCGCATCGGTGTGGGAGCAGACCGTGGTGCGCGAGGAGATGTGGGCCCACCACGAACCGCGCGGCGCCCAGTACATGGGTGTCAACTGGGTCGGCCCGACCCTGATGCGCTACGGCACCGAGGTGCAGCAGCGAAAGCACTTGCCGCCGATCGCGCGTGGCGAGGTGATCTGGTGCCAGGGATTCTCCGAGCCCGAAGCCGGCTCGGATCTGGCGTCGCTGCGCACCACCGCACGGCGAGAGGCCGATGGATGGCGGATCAGCGGCCAGAAGATCTGGACCTCGTACGCCACCATGGCACAGTGGTGCTTTCTGCTGGCCCGCACCACCAAGGTTGGCGAGGGCGCAGTCCAGAAGAAACAGCAGGGCCTCACGATCTTCCTGGTACCGATGAGCGACCCGGCGATCCAGGTCCGGCCGATCCGCTCCATGATGGGACCGCACCACCTCAACGAGGTGTTCTTCGACGAGCTGCGGGTCACCGGAGCCGACGTGCTCGGTCCGGTCGACGGCGGCTGGTCGATCGTGCAGGACGTGTTGTCGTTCGAACGGGTCGGCATTGCCCGCTATGCCCGGTGTGAACGGCTCCTGATGGCTGCGCCCGGGGTCCTGGGAGACCGTTGGGAGGAGGTGCCCGACGAACTGCGGGGACGGTGGGCACGCATGCTCACCCACTGTCGTCGGGCCCGCCTGCTGGCCTACCGTGTGGTGTCGTTGCAGAGCAGCGGACGGATCCAGCCCGCCGATGCCGCGGGCTACCGCATTGCGGTCACCAAACTCGACCAGGATAGCGCCGAGGTGCTGATGGAGATCGTGGCCACGGTGCCGCGCGACGACGCGCCCAGCGCCTATTTCCGCGCCGAGGTCGAGGATCACTGGCGCTACTCGCAGTCGGCCACCGTCGCATCGGGCAGCATCGAAATGCAGCGCATCCTGTTGTCTCGTGCCCTGCTGGCGACTGGAGCGTGACACCGATGATTCTCGACCTTTGTGACGACGCCGCGGAGTTCGGCCGCCAGGCCCTCCGGGCCTTCGAGGCCGCCGGCGCCGATCAGTTGGTGCAGCAGGCGGAGGCCAAGCCGAACGCTCGTGCGGCACTGGTGACTCCGGTGCTGGCCGAGCTCGGCGCATGGGAGCTCGATCCGCGGACCGATTCCGTCGACCTGGAGGCCGCGGCGGCGTTGTGTCGCAGCGCCGGGTACTGGGCACTGCCGTATCCGCTGGCCGAGCGGCTGGCGCGGCCGGCCGGCCTTGATGTGGACGGCCTGATCGTCGTCTCCGAGAACGCTCCGGAGGGCCCCATCGCGGGGCTGGAGAACCGGTGGGCCGCGGTCACTCTGGCCGGCCGGCGCAGCCACGCCATGCCGAGTTCGGCGACCGGTCCGGCCTTCACCGTGGCCCTGGAGCTCTCCGAAGTGGACGCCGACGGGGCCGGCGACATCGCGCTGGGGCTGGTCCTGCCGTGCTGGACCCTGTTGGGAATGCTGGACCGCGCAATGGAACTGACGATCTCGCACATCCGGTTGCGCAAACAGTTCGGGCAGCCGCTGTCGGCCTTCCAGGGCGTCCAGTTCCAACTGACCGACGCCGAAGTCGAGCGCAGCGGCCTGGAGATGCTGGCCAAGCACGCGTTGTGGGACGTGAGCACCGATGCGGCCTGCGTCGACGATGCGCTGGCGCTGCGACTGGCCGCCATCGAGGCCGCCGAAGTGGTCTTCCGGGTGTGCCATCAGCTGCACGGTGCGGTCGGCTTCTGCGACGAGACGACGTTGTCGTGGCTGTCGCGCTACAGCCAGCCGCTGCGGCGGCTGCCGTTGGGCCTGTCGGCCACTCGCGACGAGCTGACCCGGCGGCTGGGCCGGCGCGGTCTGACGGGACTCTTCTCGTGAAATACGATCTGCCGGAGGAGCTCTCGGTCACCGTCGACGGTCCGGTGCGGGCCGTCACCATCGACCGTGCCGCTGAACTCAACTGCGTCAACGAAAGACTGCACTGGGGCCTGGCCAGCCGCGTGGTTGCGCCCGACGAGCTGCCGGGCCAGGCCCGCCGACTCGGCGAGCGGCTGGCCGGGCAGCCGGAGCAGGCCCTGCGCGGCCCCAAGCGCATCGTCAACAGGTACCTGTCCCAGGTGCTGGGCGGGCCGATGCAGGCCGGGTTCGCCGCCGAGGTCGCCACCATGCAGAGCAGCGGGCACCGGGACCGCGTACTCGCCTTCCACGAGAAGGCCAAGGGTCGATGAGCCTCGACGAGTTCCGGGCCACCGTTCGAAGCTGGTGCCAAGACCATGTCCCCGCCGGGTGGCGGCAGGCCCAGACCGGAGCCGGCGACGAAGAGTTCGTGCGATTCCAGAAGGCATGGTTCGCCGAATTGCACCGCGGGGGTTTCGCCGTTCCGCACTGGCCGGCCGAATGGGGCGGCGGAATGTCGGTGGCCGAGCAGATCGTGCTCTATCAGGAACTCGCCGCCCACGACGCGCCACGGTTGGTGCTGGCATTCGTCGGGATCCACCACGCCGCCTCGACACTGTTGGTCGCGGGCACCGACGAGCAGCGCCGCCGCCACCTGCCAGCGATCCTCGACGGTGAGATCTGGGTGCAGGGTTTCTCCGAACCCGAAGCCGGGTCGGATCTGGCGAGCCTGCGCACCACGGCCCGCAGAGTCGGCGACGCCTACGTGGTGAACGGCCAGAAGCTCTGGGCCAGCGGGGGTATGCACGCCGACTGGTGTCTGCTGCTGGCGCGGACCGATCCCGACGCCCCCAAGCGGCGGGGGATCTCCTACTTCCTGCTCGACATGACCAGCCCGGGCATCGAGGTGCGTCCGATCCGCAACGCGGTGGGAGATTCCCATTTCTGCGAGATCTTCCTCAACGACGTCGCCATCCCCGCGACCAACCTCGTCGGAGCCGAAAACCAGGGTTGGCAGGTGGCCCAGGCAACGCTGGGGGCCGAGCGCGGGATGACGATGCTGGAACTGGCCGAGAGATTGGGCAACGCAGGGTTTCGGTGGCTCGTCGAGCAGTGCCGCGAGCCCGACGCGCACGGATCGCGGCCGATCGACGACAGCGTTGTCGCCGACGGCTTGGCCCAGTTGGAGATCGAGATCACCGGGCTGCGCGGATTGTGCCGAGATCTGGTGGAACACAACGAGTCCGGAAACGCACAAGCCGCCGATGCCTCGATCGTCAAGCTCTACTACAGCGAACTGTTGCAGCGTATGACGGATTTCGGTGCCCAGATCGGCGGGCTTGCCGCCCACACCGAGCTCATCAAGCCGGCCTCCAGCGGATGGGAGTCCGGCTCGTGGGTGCTCGACTTCATCGGGTCGTGGGAGTGGACGATCCCGGGTGGCACCAGCGAGATCCAGCGCACCATCATCGGCGAACGCGGGCTGGGCCTGCCGCGGGAACCGAGCGCAGTCTGATGGCAACCGACTTCGCAGGTATTCACGAGGAGCTGCGCACGGTGGCCCGCGACCTGCTGGCCAAGGAACGGGCCGAGTGGGCTCTGCTGGCACAGGTCGGCTGGATCGGGCTGGAAGCAGCCGAGTCCCACGGCGGCTCGGAGGTGTCGTTCGCCGAGGTCGCGGTGATCCTCGACGAGATGGGCCGCGCGGCCGCGCCCAGCTCCTATCTCGGTGGCGCCGTGCTCGCAGTCGGAGTCCTGAACGCGCTGGCACCCAGCGCATCCCGCGACGAACTCCTCGCCAGGGTGATTTCGGGGGAGAGTCTGGCGGCCGTCGCGTTGCCGACCGACGGCACCACTCGGCCGCTGTTCGGTCTCGACGGTCCCGAGGTGTCGGGGTATGCGGAGTTCGTTCCGGACGCCGGCGAGGCGACCGACCTCCTGCTGTTGGCGCGGGACCGCGAGGGCGCACCGGTGGTCGTCCACGCCGCGAAAGGCGGTGCCGGGCTTTGGGTGGCCCGCCAACCGGTCCTGGACGAAACCCGGCGGCTGGCCACGGTGTCGGCCGACCGGATGCAGGTCGCGGACGGCGCGGTATGGCGATTCGCCGGCGACGAGCGCGGGGCGGTGGACCGGCTCTTCGACCGTGCCCGCACCGCCGTGGCCTGCGACAGCCTGGGTCTGTCCGAGGCGATGCTGGCGGCTACCGTCGCCTATGCCGGGGTGCGCGAACAGTTCGGCCGCCCCATCGGCTCGTTTCAGGCCGTCAAGCACGCATGCGCCGACATGCTGGTGCAGGTTGCCGTGGGCCGCAGGCTGGTCGGTGCCGCCGTCGACGCGGTGGCCACCGGATCGGCCGGTGCGACGGCGGCGGCCCAGATGGCGAAAGCCCACGCCTGCAGTACCGCCGTCGAGGTCGTTGGCAAGGCGATGCAGCTGCACGGCGGGATCGGGTACACGTGGGAGAGCGGCATTCACGTGTACCTCAAACGCGCGACGCTCAATCGCTCGCTGTTCGGCTCGCCCGCACACCACCGAAAACAACTCGCTGCGCGCTATCTATGAGAAGGAGCATCGACATGGGCACCCCCGTCTACAAACGAATTCTGGATCTCTTCGAAGCCGAGGGCATCAACACACTGTTCGGTATCCCGGATCCGAACTTCGTGCACATGTTCACCGAGGCCGAGGCCCGCGGGTGGTCCGTCGTGGCACCGCACCACGAGCTGAGTGCCGGTTTCATGGCCGAGGCGGCCTCGCGCATGACCGGCAAGCCCGGCCTGTGCATCGGCACACTGGGGCCGGGGGTGGCCAATATCGCGGGCGCAATGATGTGCGCCCTGGTGGAGAACTCGCCGGTGATCTTCCTCGGCGGCCAACGCGCGCGGATCACCGAGCGGCGGGTGCGCCGGGGCCGGATCCAATTCGTCCAGCAGGAGGGCCTGTTCGCGCCGTCGGTCAAGTACAGCAGCTCCATCGAGTACGCCGACCAGACCGACGAGATCGTCCACGAGGCGATTCGCCGGGCCATGTCAGGCACCCCGGGACCGGCCTATGTCGAATACCCCTCGCACGTGATCCTCGAAGAACTCGATGTCGCCGAACCGCTGCCGCCGCACCGGTACCGACTGGTCAACCAGGGCGCGGGAGACACGGAAATTGCTGAGGCGGCCAAGCTGATCCGCGAGGCCAAGAGCCCGATCCTGCTGGTCGGCCACGGTGTGCACACCTCCCGCACGCAGCAGCAGGTCAAGGACCTGGCCGAGCTGATGGCCTGCCCGGTGATCCAAACCTCGGGCGGCACGTCGTTCATCCCGGGGCTGCGGGAGCGGACGTTCCCCTACCTGTTCTCCCCGGCCGCCAACCAAGCCGTCGAGGAATCCGACCTGTGCGTGGCGCTGGGCACCGAACTCGGTGAGCCCATGCACTACGGCCGGACCCAGCATTGGGCCGGCAACGATGCCAACCGCAAGTGGGTGTACGTCGAGCAGGACCCGACCGCCATCGGCGTCAACCGCCCGATCGACGTGCCGCTGGTCGGCGACCTGCGCGGTGTCGTCCCGCAGCTCGTCGAAGCGCTGCGGGACACCCCGCGCGCTCCGTCGGCCAACCTCGAGACCCTGGTCAAGGCCGATGCCGCCGAACTGGCGCGGGTGGCCGACGAGGCCCCGAGCGGACGCACCCCGGCACACCCGGCGCGTTTCGTCGTCGAGGCGACCAAGGCCTTCGACGAGTTCGCCGAGGACGGCATCATGGTGCGCGACGGCGGCGCGACCGTCATATTCCAGTGGACCTACTCGCAGACCAAACCGCGCGACGTGATCTGGAACCAGAACTTCGGCCACCTGGGCACCGGGCTGCCCTACGCGGTCGGCGCCTCGGTGGCCGACGGCGGCAAGCGCCCGCTCATGCTGCTGACCAGCGACTCGGCCTTCCTGTTCCACATCGCCGAGCTGGAGACCGCGGCGCGGCTGAACCTGCCGCTGGTGTGCGTGGTCGGCGTGGACCACCAGTGGGGCCTGGAGGTGGGTGTGTACAAGCGGACGTTCGAGCAGCCGTCCCCGCAGCCGGGTGTGCACTGGAGCAAGGATGTCCGGATGGACAAGATCGCCGAGGGCTTCGGTTGCCACGGCGAGTACGTCGAGAAGGAGGACGATATCGGGCCGGCCATCCAGCGCGCCTACGCCAGCGGCCGCACGGCCGTCGTGCACGTCTGCATCGACCCGAAAGCCAACTCCGAGGAGATGCCCAAGTACGACCGATTCAGGACCTGGTACGCCGAAGGCACCCAATAAGGCAACGGATTTAGGGAGACTGGAGCCATGCGCGAATATCTCAAGTTCTACATCGGCGGCAAGTGGGTCGACCCGGTCGAGCCGCGAACACTCGAGGTCGACAACCCGGCCACCGAAGAGGCCTCCGGCACGATCGCGATCGGCTCGTCGGCGGACGTCGACAAGGCCGTCAAGGCGGCCCGCAAGGCCTTCGCCGGCTGGTCGCAGAGCAGCAGGGAAGAGCGGCTCGACGTGCTGCAGGCAGTTCTGGCCGAGTACCAGAAACGCGCCGGTGACCTCGCGGAGGCGGTGACCGAGGAGATGGGGGCGCCGCCGTCCCTGGCTGCGGGCCCCCAGGTCCAGCTCGGCATCGGTCACCTGGCCACGGCCATCGACGTGCTGAAGAACTTCAGTTTCGAAGACCAGCACGGCTCGACGCTCGTGGTGAAGGAGCCGATCGGTGTCTGCGGCCTGATCACACCGTGGAACTGGCCGATCAACCAGATCGCCTGCAAGGTGTACCCCGCGCTGGCCACCGGGTGCACGATGGTGCTCAAACCCTCTGAGGTGGCACCGTATTCGGCGCAGATCTTCACCGAGATCATCGATGCCGCCGGTGTTCCGGCGGGGGTCTACAACCTCGTCTACGGCGACGGACCCGGCGTCGGCGTGGCACTGTCGAGCCATCCCGACGTGGACATGATCTCGTTCACCGGCTCGACCCGCGCCGGGGTCGAGGTCGCCCGCAACGCCGCACCATCGGTGAAGCGGGTGACCCAGGAACTCGGCGGCAAGAGCCCCAACATCGTGCTCGACGACGAAGCCTTCACCGAGAGCGTCACGGCCGGGGTCTCGGTGATGATGATGAACAGCGGCCAGAGCTGCAATGCGCCGTCGCGGATGCTGGTGCCGAAATCGCGGATGGCGGACGCGGCCGCCGTCGCACGCGCAGTCGCCCAGGGAGTGAAGGTCGGCGACCGGGCCGACAAGTCGGCGATCGGCCCGGTGGTTTCGCGGGTCCAGTTCGACAAGATCCAACGCCTCATCCAGGCGGGAATCGACGAGGGCGCCACCGTCGTGGCGGGCGGCCCGGGGCGACCCGAGGGGCTCGACAGCGGCTACTACGTCAGGCCGACCGTCTTCGCCGACGTCACCAACACCATGACGGTGGCACGCGAGGAGATCTTCGGACCCGTGCTGTGCATCCTCGGCTACGACGACCTCGACCAGGCCATCGAGATCGCCAATGACACCGACTACGGTCTGGCGGGCTATGTGTCGGCAGCCGATCTGGACAAGGCCCGGGCGCTGGCGCGCAGGATCCGGGCCGGCTCGGTGGCGATCAACCACGGCTTCGACATGAACGCGCCGTTCGGCGGCTACAAGCGCAGCGGCAACGGTCGCGAATGGGGCGAGTTCGGCTTCCACGAATACCTGGAGACCAAGGCCATCCTGGGCTACGCATACCAGGACGCCGGCGAGTAGCCGTTAGCATCGGCGCTCATGCGGGTGCTGGTGCAACGGGTCAGATCGGCGTCGGTGTCGGTGGAAGGCGAGGTGGTCGGCGCGATCCGGCCCGCCGGGCAGGGGCTGCTCGCGCTGGTCGGCGTCACCCACACCGACGACGGCGAGATCGCGCGTCGGCTGGCCGCAAAACTGTGGCAGTTGCGGATCCTCGACGAGGAACGGTCGGCGGCCGACACCGGTGCGCCGATCCTGGTGGTCAGCCAGTTCACCCTGTACGCAAACACCGCGAAGGGGCGGCGGCCGACCTGGAATGCGGCGGCCCCAGGGGCACTGGCCGAACCGTTGGTGACCGAGTTCGCCGAAGCGCTGCGCGCTCTGGGCGGGCGGGTCGAGACTGGGGTATTCGGCGCCGACATGCAGGTCGAACTCGTCAACGACGGACCGGTCACCCTGATGCTGGAGCTGTGAGTTCGCCGAGGGCGTGCAGCGGTCTGGCCGCGGTCTCCCGCAGTTTCAGTACGGTGAGCAACGAGGTCACTGCGGCCACGATGACGTAAATGCCTGCGGCATAGGCACTTCCCGTGCGTGCGGTCAAGAGCGTGACCACGTACGGCGTGGTGCCGCCGAAGACCGCCACCGACACGTTGTAGCCGATGGACACCGCACTCGAGCGGACCCGGGTGGCGAACATCTCGGCGGCGGCCACCAGGGACACTGAAACGAACACCGCCTCGATCGCTGCCAGCAGGCAGTGCGCGAAAATCGCGCCGACCAGCGAGCCGGAGTTCAGCAGCAGGAAGGCCGGGTAGGTCAGTACGGCGAAGCCCGCGGCTCCGGTGATCAGCAGCGGCCGGCGCCCGATCCGGTCGGATAACGCGGCCAGGGGAAGGATCAGGGCCAGCGCGACCACGGTGGCCACTGTGATGGATGCGAACGAGTCGGTTTTGGAGAACCCGAGCGTCTTGATGAAATATGTTGGTAGATAGGCGAACACCACATAGAACGCGATGTTGTGGATGATCATCAGCCCGATCACCCGAAGGATCGGCCCCCACGCCGTGATGACCGCCTCCTTCAAGGGTGACGCGGCGAGCTCGTCGGCCTCGGAGAGCTCGGCGAACGCCGGCGTGTCCTCCAAGCGCAGGCGAATGTAGAGACCGACCAGGCCGAGCGGGGCGGCCACCAGAAACGGGATTCGCCAGCCGTAGGAGTCCATCGCGCCGGGGGGCAGCAGGGCAGCCAGCAGGGTCACGGTGACGGAGCCGATCAAGAAGCCGAGGAGAGCCGACCACACCAGGAAGCCCACCACCAGCCCGCGGCGCCGATCGGAGGCGAACTCGGCGAGATAGCAGGCACCGCCGCCGTATTCGCCGCCGGCTGAGAAGCCCTGCAGACAGCGCAGCACCAACAGCCCCAGGGGCGCGAAGACGCCGGCAGTGGAATAGGTCGGCAACAAACCGACGAGCAGCGTCGAACCCGACATCAACAGGATGACCACGGCCAGGACGCGCTGCCGTCCGATGCGGTCGCCGAGGGGTCCGAAGAAAAAACCGCCCAGTGGTCGCATGAAGAACGCGGCGGCGAAGATCGCGAACGTGTTGAGAAGTGCGGCGGTGTCGTTGCCCGCGGGAAAGAACTTCATTGAGATGGAGGTGGCCAGAAACCCGTAGATCGCAAAGTCGTACCACTCCACGGCATTTCCGATGGACGCCCCGGTGATGACCTTGCGCAGGGGGGACCCGGGCGCGGTAGAAGTGTGCGTTATGTGATCGTCAGCTGCCAAAGTTGGTTCTCCTGCAATCGAAGTCGCAGGAGAACGATAGCGAGGCCGGCGACCGCGGGCGACGCGGTCAAGTTAACCGGATCGCTTAGCGGGCTGCCTGGGTGCACCGACGGTACGGTCCGAGGCGGGATGCGAGCCGTCCCGGACCTCGCCACTGAGGGTGTCGCCAGAACCGCGTGCTGCCGGTCACCCGGGTCGCGGTGACCGGGGTGTTGTCGATGACGGTGCTCCAGGTGCCGTACTCCATGTGCGGCGCCTGCTGCATCTGCTGGGCCAGGCGCATCTGGCGCACTTGATCTTTGAACTGCTGATCGGCGGCAGCGAGTTGGTCGGTGACCTTGTGGTCACCGGGCGCGCTGTTGTCCATGACGCCGGTCATGGTGCGGTTCGCCCTGACCACCCAGGTCGCCCGTTCGGGGCCCATCGTGGCGGTGTAGATGCCGGCCGGCGCCGCCGCCGATCTCGCCGCGAAGGTGTGCGGCTTGCTGCCGTCGTTCATCGTCAACGTTCCGCGCAACTGCGAGCCGTCGTAGGACCCCTGGATGTGGTCGGCGTAGGCCGACGTCATGTCGACTTCGCCATCCTTCTGAGTGCCGAAGAACCATGCCTGCTCGTCACTGCCGTTGGTGGCATAGGCGGTCACCATGTCACCCTCGACCGTCACCGCCATCGTCATCGGCGCCACATTGTCTTCGGCCGTGTCCGCGATATAGGTGGCCTCAGGGGGCATCGGAACGGTGGCCGGTGCCGCCGGCGCGCCCTGGGCGGTGCCACCCGAGCTGACGGCAATCACGCCCAACGCGACGATGGCGCCCGCGCCCTTGGTGAGCGCGCGCATCTGCGTGTTCATCGAGATCCTCCTTGTCGGTCGGCCGCCACCCTGACGACCGCGCTCGTGAGGTGGGTGCCCCAGCGATCTGGCACCGTTACGCCGTGGTCGGCCGGGGCCGGGCTGCGTCAGACTTCGGTAATGGTTCTACCGGCCCGAACACGGGCTCGGATCCAATGGCAGCGCATTCCTGTTGTGCGGGTTCGTGATGGCGTTGTCGGCCCAGCTGCAAGGGCACATGATCGAGGCGTGTCGGTACTTCGAACGGAACAGGGCCGGCTGCGGAACCCCCGGCCTGTTCTCCGAGGAATACGACATCCGGGAGCGGCAGTTGCGGGGCAACCTACCCCAGACTTTCGTACACGCCCTGACGTTCGAGGCCTCGAGCAGGTCGGCGTGGGCCACGCTCCCGGGGTGCACCGCGATCGGGCAACGCCGCGTTGCGGCTTCCGTGACACAGTGACTGATGGCCTGTGCAGATCGTTGTCGCGTTGGGTGCCTGGGGGATCCGGGTGGGCTTGTCAAGCGACTGGGGAGACGGTTCTTCGGCCCGCGCCGGGGGGATCCGCAACTCCGGCGGACTGGCTCGTGATGCAGGTCGGAATCGTCATCGGCACCCCGGGATGGCGGCGCTCGTCACGCTTGAGGCGCGGCCACGGGCGAGCCGTCCGAGGGCAGCGCCGTGAGGTTTTGCTGTAGCCGCGTGCCTGGCCAGCAGACGATTTGTTATCTTCCCGCGCTCTGGCGTCACCATTTGGCATGAGACCGTAGAACCCTATGCACACGCACACGCACACGTACGTCACCTACGAGGAGTTCGGGCGCCGGTTCTTCGAGATCGCGGTGACCGAGGCGCGTGTTGCTGCGGCCTTCGCCGAGATCGCCGGCGACGAATTCGAGATGGGCCCGATGGCGCAGGGACCGGCCGGGCTTGCCCGTGTCACCGCCAAGGTGAAGATTCAGCAGCCCCTGGTGCGGCGCAATCTGGGGGAGACCATCACCTTCGGTATCCGCATTCCGCTCGAGATCGAGCTCATCGTCGATCTGCGGCTGGACAAGCAGCGGTTCAAGGTCGCCGGCGATATCGAGCTGCGCGCCACCGCTCGCGCGGCCGAACCGCTGCTGCTGGTCATCGACGTCGCCAAACCACGCCCGTCCGACATCTCCGTGCACGTCGCGTCGAAGACGGTGCGCGGGGAGATCTTGCGCGTCGTGGCCGGCGTCGACGCCGAAATCAGGCGTTTCATTGCGGCCTACGTCTGCGAGGAGATCGACAGCCCGGCATCGCAGCAGGCCAAGATCATCGACGTTGCGGACCGCCTCGACGCGGCCTGGGATGGGGCCTGACCGCCGGAAGGCGACGGCACCGCCATCGCGCCTCACGGCGAGTGGTCGCTCGAAGCGACAGTTCCAAGTGGTACCCGGGGCATGCCCGGTGCCGTCCACCAGGTCAACAGGGCGATCACCCGACCTATTTCCCAATTCAGCGTGAATTATCGGTGACTACCGGTTTAAGTGATGTGTGGTGACTACGACCCCGACCGAAACCGCCGACGCGGAGGTGCTCCGAGCGGAGCGACGCGCCTACCGACTGACGCTGCTGCGCCGCGCCGCCATAGCGGTATGGGTGGCGGCGATCGTGTTCCGCACCGTGACAACGGGTCTGGCCATCAACCGCGAGATGCTTCTGGTCTACATCTGTACGGGTTTGCTGGCCGCCAGCATCGGACGACGCAGGCGGGTGCTGTTGATCATCCGGGACTGGCTGCCGTTCGCCGTGGTCCTCGCGGTCTACGACCTCAGCAGGGGAGCGGCCGATCTGCTCGGAAGACCGACGCAGTGGGTATGGCAGCCGGAGGTGGACCGTTGGATGTTCTTCGGCGCGGTACCCACGGTGTGGTTGCAGGAGCACCTCAAATTGCCGTCCCCGCCGTGGTGGGAAGTCATCGTCAGCACGGTGTACATGTCGTTCTTCATCCTGCCGTACGCGGTCGCCGGCGCGCTGTGGCTGCGTGATCGGGACGTGTGGAAGGCCTTCGTGCGGCGATTCGTCGGCCTGTCGTTCGCGGCGCTGCTGATCTATGCGGTCCTGCCCGCAGCCCCGCCGTGGGCGGCCGCGCGCTGCCAGCCCGGCGATGTCGTTGGCGGCCCTGCCGGTCCGGCGTGCATGTTCCGGTCGGGCCCGGCTGCCCACGGTGGCCTGCTGGGTCCGGTGGCCGCTCTGCATGACGGCGCCCACGACTTCGTCGAACGCCTCTCCGTGCGCGGCTTCGCGACCCTGCACCTCGACATTGCCCGCGCCCTGATCAACGAAGGCCAGGCCAGCGTCAACCTGGTCGCCGCGATCCCGTCACTGCACGCGGGACTGTCGGCGATGATCGCGGTGTTCCTGTGGCGTCGGGTGCCACGGTGGTGGCGGTCCGTACTCGTCGCCTACCCCCTGACCATGGCATTTGTGTTGGTGTACTCGGCCGAGCACTACGTGATCGATATCCTGCTCGGCTGGGCGCTGGCCACAGTGGTGGGTCTGGGGATCCGCTACTTCGAACAACGACAACGGTTAGCCGCCGAGGCCGAACCGGCTGAGGTTCAGTGGTCTGCCGACCGCGCTGAGCTGACTGAGGATGTCCTCGACGGTGGCCCGGGGCACCTCGGCCCGCCACTCGGGCAGCCGACCCGTGAGATGCAGGGTGTTGGGACCGAAACGGAGGCTGGTTAGCGTCAGACCGCTGGCCAGCTCGGGTAGCGGCACCGGGTAGGACGGCGCCCGCGGCGGCAGCCGCCACCGCCGCCGTCCCAGTGCGAGCACCCGCGGATGCAACCAGAGGGTGGAGCCGTCCACCGTGGCGTCGACCTCGACATTGCCCAGCCGCGGCCGACGGGCCCAGCGCAGCCGTGCCACGCCGTCGTCGCCGACATGCCCGGACCACCGGGGCAGCACGTCGCGCAGAACGTCGTCGAGAACGTGTGACGACATGTCCAGGGTCACGTCCACCGGTGCGGCGACGAGCACCGGCGGGGCGCCCGGTCGCAGGGGAACATTGTGCAGGAGCAACGTCGCGCGCTCGAAAGCCTGATCTTCCCAGCTGATGTCGGTGGCGGTCAGCCGAACGTCGTTGAGCTGTCCGACGGCCAGACGCCGCACGTCAAGGTGTGAGTCGAACTCGGTGACGGTCAGCACCATGTCACCGGTGTCGAGCCGCACGGTCAGCGTGCGGCCGACCATGAGGCGCCGCAACGTCATGAACAGTGTCCGGTAGGCGACCGCCGCGCCGGAGCTGACCGGCGGCAGCGTAGCCGCCGTCGACCACAGCGACGACAACATGTCGAGTGGCCGAAGCAGATCCCAGCGGGTCACGCCGAGCGAACGAGCCATAGGATCTCTCATCCTCCTCGCCGAGCCGGCCCCAGCGCAACAGTATGGGCATCGTCGCGACGGGTGCGGTTCTGCCGGTGCCGACAAGAGCGGATGCGCCATCCGTGGGCAACCAGGGCGCTCCCGGGCCCCGCGCGGATCGGGCGCTACAGGTCCAGCCGCAGATGTTCTCCGGCCGCGGCCCGCGAGACGCAGATCAACATCATCCCGTCGTCTCGCTCGGGCTCGGTGAGCAGCGTATCCCGGTGCTGCACAGCGCCACTGAGCACGCGTGTGCGGCAGGTGCCACAGAATCCCTGTTGGCAGGAGTACGGCGCGGCGATACCGGCGCGGCGCAGGGCCGACAGCAGCGTCTGCTCGGCGCCCACCGTGACGGTGCTCTGCGAGGACGCCACGCTGACGCTGAATTCGGCTCCGTCGACCACCGGGGGTGCGGCGAACCGTTCGAAGTGCAGTTCGACGTTGTCGCGGCCGATCAGCCGCTGTCTTATGACGCTGAGCATCGGGGCCGGGCCGCAGGCGTAGACCGTGGTTTCGTCCGGGCACGGGCCCAACAGGTTGTCGGCGCTCGGGACACCGTGGACGTCGTCGGTGCGGATCTCCACCCGATCACCGAACCGGCCCACCTCGTCGAGGAACGGGATGCTGTCGGCGCTGCGGCCGACGTAGATCATCGACCAGTCGACACCCAGCCGGGCGGCTAGCCCCAGCATCGGCAGGATCGGGGTGATACCGATGCCTCCGGCGATGAACCGGAACCGCCGTGTGGGTGATCCGTAACCGGGGACGCTGAGCGGGAACGCATTTCGTGGACCACTGGTTGTGACCGTCGACCCGGCGACGAGGCGGTCGTGCACCTCGACCGAGCCGCCGCCATCGTGGATGCGGCGCACCGCGATGCGGTATTCGCTGCGCACCTCCGGATCGCCGCACAACGAGTACTGGCGGACCCGGCCGCTGGGCAGGTGGATGTCGAGATGAGCCCCGGGATGCCAGGGCGGCAACGGATGTCGTTCCGCGGTGCCCAGCGTCAGCGCGACGACGTTCTCGTCGTGCGCGACGACCTGCCGGTCGACAACGGTCAGCCGCAGGATCTGATCCCGCTCCGGCAGCGCGGCCGGCCGCCGGACGGTGCCGGTGACGGCCCACATACCGCGAATCGCCACGTCGACCGCGCCGAGCAGCACATCGTGGCGAGATCCGCCCCCGGCGCTGGGCGGTAGTCCGCGGAGACGGCGCAACACGATCTAGAGTTGGGCGGCGCGGGCGGCCGGCGAGTTCGCCAGGTAGGCGACGGCCTGAGCGGTGGAGCCCACGTCCTCCGGCGAGTAGCCGGGCCGGAAATACGTCAGTGTCGTGCCGCCGAACAGGGTGCGGTATTTGGGCAGCAGGCCCAGCCTGGAGTCACGCATGCGCAGCCGCTGCATGCGCAGCCAGCCGATATCGAGCTCGGGATCGGTTCGGCACAGATACCGGGCGGCGCGCTGGAAGAAGCAGTAGATCAGCGTGACGGCCAGCGCCATCGACCGGATCCGGTCGACGTAGCTGTCGTGGAAATACGTCGCGACATCGTGGGCGACATTGCGGTGCTCGACCTCCTCGCTGCCGTGCCACCGGAACAGGTCGACGACCGTCGGGTCGGCGCCGAAGTCGTCCCAGGCACAGTTGAGTGCGAAATCGCCCAGCACCGCGGTGTAGTGCTCGATGGCCGCGATCAGCCACAACCGGTCACAGAGATGGTTGAACCGGCGCCCGGGATCCGTCGACGTCGTCGGGGCCAACACCTTTTCGAAGACGTACTCGATCTGGGCCAGGATCGGCTGGGGATCGACTCCGCGGGCGGCCGTGAACTCGTGGAGGATCTTCTCGTGCGTGTCGGCGTGGATGGCCTCCTGGCCGATGAAACCCCGCATGTCCTCGGCCAGCCGCGGATCCTTCACCAGGGGCAGGGCCTCGTTGTAGGTGGCCACGAACCACCGTTCGGCCGCCGGCAGCACGACGTTGAGCAGGCTGACCACATTGGAAGCGACCGGATGGCCGGGAATCCAGTGCAACGGGACGTCGGAGACGTCGAAGGCCACCCTGCGGGCCTGAATCTGTACCGGGCCCGGGTCGATCTCCTGCCCGAATCGGCGTGGGCGCAGCATGTGAAAACCTCCCAGAGTCGCCACCGGCGACTGCTAGAAGTCTAGCCGGTACGTCGGGTAGGTCAGCCGACCTGGGTCGGGGTCACGGTGACCACGCCGGGGGCGCCGGGCGTCGGTCGACTGCCGCCACCACCGCCGCTTTGAGCGGGGGCACCGCCGACCGAGGTGGCGGAGGGCTCGTCGTCGGGCTGGGCTGCCTTGGTGCAGTTCAGCATGAGCTGCATCTTCCCGCTGGCCAGGTACTTCTGGCTTTGCACCAGACACTTGGCCTGTTGGACCTCACTGCCCACCGAGCCGCCGAAGGTGGTCGACACACCCTGGGCATGCAGAATCGCCACCGCCTTGTAGTACGGCTCGCCCAGCACGTTGAGCGTGCCGCCGGCACTGGAATTGGGATCGGCGCTGCTGGATCCCATGCCGAGGGCTGCCGCGGCAGAACCTGCCGCGATGACGCCGGCGGTCGCCAGGATGAGCTTCTTCACGGGACCTCCGTTTGTGTCTCCGGTCGAACATAGCGCAGTTGGGACGGCCTGAAAAACCGTCGAAGACGACGTGCGGCCACGTTCACGGCGCGCCACGACCAGCCTCATGCAG
>Ga0055451_10000031_pt1 | contig 43087 bp, 37 predicted proteins | sample China_Galinas_PW_3_FD_57745 | JGI IMG/M metagenome (GOLD analysis project Ga0055451, IMG submission 57745) | Wetland microbial communities from San Francisco Bay, California, USA, that impact long-term carbon sequestration - China_Galinas_PWB_D2 | ecosystem: Environmental > Aquatic > Marine >... | reverse complement strand
GATCTCCGTCGGCGGTCCGGGCTCGATGGTCGGCTTCGATTTCGCCCGCACCTTCAACACGAAGGCCACCCTGGGCACGGCACAGGGGGCGGTGAACATGGGCGGCTTCCTCGCCTCACTGTTGGTGATGCAGGTGATGGGTGTGATCATCGGTGCCGTCGGCGGCTACTCGTTCACGTCGTTCCGGCTGGCCTGGGGTGTGCAGTACGTGGTGTGGGCGGTGGCCGTGGTGGGCATCCTCGTCACCCGCAGGAAGGCCCGCGCCACCATCGGCGACATCGACGAGAGCAGGTACCTACTGGGGTTCTTGGCCGATCCCGAACTCGAACCGGCCGGCGCCGGGGAAACCGCGCTCCGGCACCGTCGCGGGTAACGCTCGCCCTCGTCGCATCGATATCCCCGTCAGCCCCGAGCTGCCGTGCCATCCGACTCCTCGGCAGCCCGGGCTTCAGAATTTCCAAAGGGACCGTCAACCGGTGACTTCCGGCCCTGCCGCCCCGGAATAGGTGTCGTCCATAGTGGAACCCTGGGGGCCGGTAGTTGGAGGTCTATCGTGGCTGAGCACCTGACGACGCTGGATGCGGGATTTCTTGAGATCGAGGACGCCGACCACCATGTCAGCCTCGCCATCGGTGGAGTAGCGGTCCTGGAGGGCCCGGTACCGGACTTCGCCGCGCTGCGCGACACCATCGGCGCGCGCTGCCTGTCCAATCCGCGCAGCACACAGGTGTTGCGTACGCACCCACTGGATCTCACCGCGCCCGAGTGGGTGGACGACCCCGACTTCGACCTGTCCCGCCACATCCGCCGCGCGGCGCTGCCACCGCCCGGCGACGACGCCGCGCTGTTCGCCGAGATCGCGACGATCATGGAGCGTCGCCTGGATCGCGAGCGCCCACTGTGGGAATGCTGGGTGATCGAGGGCCTGGCCCGGGGCCGGTGGGCGCTGCTGATCAAGGTCCACCACTCCCTGGCCGATGGCATCGCCGCCACCAACCTGGTCACTGCGCTGTGCGACGACGGCAATGTCGCCAGCTTCGCCACCGAGATCCGCGGCTCCCGGCGCACTTCGCGCCGGCCCGGTCCTGCGCGGCCCAGCCTCAATCCCCTCGACTGGATCGGTGATTCGATGCGGTTCTCGGTCAGCCTGGCCAAGACCGCGGCCCGTACCGTCGCCGGTGCCGCGGAGGTCGCCGCGGGCGTACTGCTGCCGGCCGGGCGCTCGCCGCTGACCGGCCCGGTGAGTGACCTGCGCCGGTACAGCGCGGCCGCGGTGCCCCGCAGCGACGTCGACGACGTCTGCCACACCTTCGGGGTGACGATCAACGACGTCGCGTTGGCCGCCGTGGCCGACAGCTATCGCGCCGCCCTGCTGCGCCGCGGTCAGCGCCCGCGGCCCGACTCCCTGCGCACGCTGGTGCCGGTGTCGGTGCGATCGAGCCAGCAGATGGACGCCTCCGACAACCGGGTATCGCTGATGCTGCCCTGCCTGCCGGTCGACCTCGCCGACCCGATGCAGCGCCTGCACGCGGTGCACGATCGGATGCAAACCGCGAAGTCCAGCGGGCAGCGCCAGGCCGGCAACACCCTGATGTGGGCGACCAACAGGTTCATGCCGTTCGCGCTGACCGCCTGGACGGTGCGGCTGCTGTCGCGACTTCCGCAGCGCGGGGTGGTCACTGTGGCGACCAACGTGCCCGGCCCGCGGCAACGGCTGCACGTGATGGGACGCGAAGTCATTCGGCTGCTTCCGATTCCGCCGATCGCTGTGCAGCTACGCACCGGTATAGCGATGCTCAGCTACGCCGACGAGTTGATGTTCGGGCTTCTCGTCGATTTCGACAGCGCCCCCGACGTGGACGAGCTGGCCGCCGGGATCCGGCGCGGCGTCGAGCGTCTGGTGGCCATCGCCCGCTCCAGCGGCCGCGCGCGGCGCAAGGGCGATCTGCTGTTGCTGCCCAGCGGCTGAGTCAGGACACCGACAAACGGCAGATCTCCTGCGCTTCGGCGACCACATCCGGCAGTGGCCGAGCTGTGTCGATCCGGTGTGCGCCTGGCCAGCCGACATCGTCGCGGTCAGCCAGTGCGGTCGCGATCTCGGCGGTGACCTGGGAGGTGTTCTTAGGCCGGGTGCGGATCCGGTCGACGGTCGCGTCCAGAGGTGCGGCGCAAGCCAATTGGACCAGGATCGCGGCGGTGTCTTCGGCCAGCCGCCGAGCGCCGTCGCGGTGTCCGGATCTGCTGAAGGTGCCGTCCACGATCACGCTGCGACCCTCGCACAGGCTCAGGTGTGCGCGCCGCAGCACCGCGTCGTAGACCGCGTCGACGTTCTGAGTCGTGTACAGACCCTCGTCGAGCACCCCGGGAGTGCCGGCGAGCTCACCGCGCCGGACCATCTCGGCGCGCACATCGTCGGTCGAGATGACCTGCGCCCCAACACGCTCGGCCAGCGCCCTGGCCAATGTCGTCTTGCCCGTGCCGGGGCCCCCACCGACCAGGATCAGCCGGACCGCACCCGCGCGCAGGTGCTCTCGCGCGATGTGGAGATGACGGCCGGCGTCGGAAGCCGCGTCGGCGTTTCCCTGGGTGTGGCGGACACAGTCGACCTTGGCGCGTACCACGGCCCGGTAGGCGATGTAGAAGTCCAGCAACGAGGCGGGAGCGTCGTCGTCGGCCAGCCGGGCGTACTCCCGCGCGAAGAGTTCGCCGAGATCGGGGCGGCCGAGGAACTCCAGATCCATCGCCAGAAACGCCGCGTCGTCGATACCGTCGACGTAACGCAGTCGGTCGTCGAACTCCAGGCAGTCCAGCAGAGCGGGCCCGTCCGGCAGGCAGAAGATGTCATCGGCCAGCAGGTCGGCGTGGCCGTCGACGATCTTGCGCTCGGTGATCCGACGAGCGAAGAGCACGGCCCGACCGGCAACGAACTCCATTGCCAGCCGCTTGATTTCGGCGACCGCATCCGGGTCCAGGCCGGGTACCGCACCGGCGGCGTACCGCTCCAGTTCGGCCAGGTTCTCCTGCCACCGCCCGTTCACCGCGTCGACCCTGGCCTCGGCGTCGACGGTACGCCCGCGCGCGGCCGAGGCATGAAAGCCGGCCAGCACCTGCGCCACCGACCTCAATTCGTCTTCGACGGCCTGGCCACGGCGCACCATGCTGGCCAGGCGACGCTCGTCGGGATGGCGGCGCATCACGATCACCGGCTCGGGTACGCCCTGCGGCGCGGTGAAGTGGGCGATGCCCAGATAGCTCGACGGCGCCAGCCGGCTGTTCAGCGCCACTTCGTGCGCACAGGCCCGTTCGCGGCCTTCGACGGTGCTGAAATCGAGGAAGTCCGTCACGACCGGCTTCTTGACCTTGTAGGCCTTGTCGCCGACGAGGAACACCATCCCGGTGTGCGTTTCGGCGACCTGCGGGCAGGGAAAGGCTCCCGACGGCCCCCGCGCAGCGACGGTATCGTTCATCGGCCCTTCTCCTGCATGATCGTGATCCTGCGCCACAGCTGCCTGTCCCACAGCAGTCCTACGGCCACCTCGGTTGGGTGCAAGGTCACCACTGCCGAGAGTACAAAGTCTCTCCGGGGCACTCCGGGCCACTCCGGCCGCTCCGACACGATGGGTTCAATGACTTCTGACCCTGGCATCGCGGCGACACCGACCTAAGGTTGAAACCATGACGAATTCGGCGCTCGATCCCCAGATGATCGCCAACGCGGTGGAGTTGGCGTGCCGCGCCCCGTCGGTGCACAACAGCCAACCGTGGCACTGGGTCGTCGAGGGTTCAGAATTGAAACTGTTCTTCGAGCCGCACCGGGTGCCGCATGCCACCGACCTGACCGGCCGGGAGGCGATCATCAGTTGCGGTGCGGTCCTGGATCACCTCCAGGTGGCCACCGCGGCCGCCGGTTGGCACGCGAACATCGCGCGCTTCCCCAACCCCAATGACCTCGACCACCTGGCGACCATCGACTTCAGCCCGATGGAGTTCGTCACCGATGCGCACCGGGCACGCGCGGATGCGATCCTGCACCGCCGCACCGATCGGCTGCCGTTCGCGCCGCCGCCCAGCTGGGACGCCTTCGAACCGGTGTTGTGCAGCACCGTGGACACCGACAAGGCGATGTTGCATGTGCTGCCCGAGACCATTCGCCCCCAGCTGGCCGAGGCTTCCCGGCTGACCGAATCCCTGCGCCGGTACGACTCGTCGTATCACGCCGAGTTGCAGTGGTGGACCGCTCCCTTCGAAGTCTCCGACGGGGTCCCCTACAGCACGCTGGTCTCCTCGTCGGAGCGTGACCGGGTGGATATCGCGCGCACCTTCCCGGCCGGTGACAGCGGCGACCGGCGTACCGAGGTCGACCACGATCGCTCCACGATCCTGGTGCTGTCCACCTACGGCGACAGCCGCAAGGACGCGCTGGGCTGTGGCGAGGTGCTCTCGGATGTGCTGCTGGAGGCCACGATGGCCGACCTGGCAACCTGCACGTTGACCCACATGACCGAACTCGAAGCCAGCCGCAACATCGTCCGGGCCCTGACCGGCGGAGCCGGCGATCCGCAGCTGCTGATTCGGATAGGACTGGTCCCGACGATCAGCGAGGTTCCCCCGGCCACCCCGCGCCGGCCGCTGTCGGAGGTACTGGAAATTCGCGGCTGAACCTCAGCCCGGTGGTGCCGGCGGCTGGGCCCCGGCCTCGATCTGGGCCTGCCAGGCCCCCTCGGCTCGCCGCTTGATGCCCACCAGCATGCCCCTGGTCATCAACGACGCAACCGGTCCGGCGAGTTCAGAACCGAGCACCTCACCGGGTAGCCGCATCCTGATCCGGCTGCGCACCAGGAGCCTGCAGCGGTCCTCCCAGCGTGGCATGACGTGAAACGACCACACCCCGTCCCACGGGAACTGGGTGGGCCCTTCCCGGAGCACGATCGACTGCCCCTCGATCAACTGGGCCACCGGCAGCGCCAGACCCTCACGCAGTCCCATCCAGCCTTTGGGCACCAGCCGGATCAGGTCGCCGACGGCCAAGTGCTGCCATTCCGGATGCAGCCGGTCGGCATTGCGATACTCCAAACCGAGGAGGTTCTCCAACCACTCGTAGCTGTACAACCCGCCGCGATCCTGGCCCATCTGCACCAGCCACGGCCACACCGCGCTCGCAGGCGCATCGATCCAGATGGCCTCGGTGGTCTGCACCGCGGGCCGGCCGACGAGTTCGTCGCCGGGAAGCGGCGTCCGGCATTCCTCCTTGGTCGTGCCCCAATTCCGGTAGAAGCGACGGGCGGCGTACACCCCGGCACCGGCGACCACGGTGCCGACCACGCTTTTCCACATGGGGATAGTCTTACTCACCCATGCGGTGCTCCCTAGGGTCTGTGGTCCCGAACCGGTGCGGCAAGTGCCGGGTATGCCCATCGCCAACGAACGGCCCACCGCGATAGGACTTCGGTCCCTACCGTGGGCCCAAGCCAAGTGGTGCGATCGCTATCGCAGGCATTTCATCTCATCTGTTCGGGAGGAATCATGAACGCCCTACCTGTGCACCGGCCGAGCCGGTCGCTGTTCCCGGAGTTCGCCGACCTCTTCGCCGGCTTGCCCTCGTTGGCGGGGCTGCGGCCGGTATTCGACACCAAGGTGATGAAGCTCGAAGACGAGATGAAGGACGGCCGCTACGAGGTGCGTGCCGAGATGCCCGGCGTGGACCCGGCCAAGGATGTCGAGATCACCGTCCGCGACGGTCTGCTGACCATCAAGGCCGAGCGCACCGAGAAGACCGAGTCGAACGGCCGCTCGGAATTCTCCTACGGCTCGTTCGTCCGCACCGTGACGTTGCCGCCGGGCGCCAGCGAAGACGACATCACCGCCGGCTACGACAAGGGCATTCTCACCGTGTCCGTCGGCGTCAACGAGAAGTCCGAGCCCGCGGCCAAGCGCATTGAGGTCAAGCCGTCCACCTGAAGCCGGCCGGAACCGGTTTCTGCCCGCTTGGGCCGGGTAAACATCCGTGCGGAGAGTAGTTATGGCACACGATGACACTGCCGAAGACACCGAGCGCTGGATGGTGCTGATCGCGGCCCGCGATGACGTGGACCGCGCGCAGGCCACCGCCCGGTTGGCCTGGCGGGGTACCACCTACGAAGGCATCGGACGCGCGCAGCTCGACGGCGGTGGTGACGGTGCCGCGGGGCTGGGCAGGGAACTGGCCGTCGCCCGGGCACTGTCCAACCTGGCCAACCAGCTGTTCGCCACCTCGGTGTCGGAGATGGAGACGACCGCGCTCGTCCAACGACCCACTGCCCGGCGTCCCAAGCTGACGCCCCTGAACGGAGGACGACAATGACCCGAGCCACCGGAATCCGGCGACAGCAGCCACGGCGGGTGTTCAAAGATCGCCGGGAGGCCGGCCAGGTGCTGGCAGGCCTGCTGGCGGCCTATCGGGGACGACCCGACGTCGTCGTACTCGGCCTGGCCCGGGGCGGCATCCCGGTTGCCTACGAGGTCGCCGCCGCACTGGGCGCACCGCTGGACGCCTTCATCGTGCGCAAGCTCGGCGCACCCGGACACGAGGAGTTCGCGGTCGGGGCCCTGGCCAGCGGCGGGCGGGTGGTCGTCAACGACGACGTGCTGCGGGGCCTGCGCATCAGCCCACAGCAGCTGCGGGAGATCGCCGAACGGGAAGCCCGCGAGCTGGTGCGCCGCGAGGCGGCCTACCGGGAGGGACGACCGCCGCTGGACGTCACCGGCAAGACGGTCATCCTCGTCGACGACGGGCTGGCCACCGGTTCCTCCATGCTGGCCGCGATCCAGGCCCTGCGCGAATCCGAACCGGCCGAGATGGTGATGGCGGTGCCCGCCGCGCCCGAGTCGACCTGCCGCGAGTTCGCCGGCATCGTCGACGACGTCGTCTGCGCGTCGATGCCGACCCCGTTCCTGGCGGTCGGCGAATCCTTCTGGGACTTCAACCAGGTCACCGACGACGAGGTGCGTGAGCTGCTGTCACGCCCAACCGTGGGCGCCCCGGCCCCGCCCACCGAACAGAGCGCCGCCGACCTGGTTGCGCATGCCGCCATCGACGCTCCCGGCGGGGTGCCGCCACGCGAGGTGCTCGATGACCTGATCGGCGATGCTTGCATCGTGCTGATCGGCGAGAGCTCGCACGGCACGCACGAGTTCTACGAGGCACGCGCGGAGATCACCAAGTGGCTCATCGAGGAGAAGGGCTTCACCGCCGTCGCCGCCGAGGCCGACTGGCCCGACGCCTACCGGGTGAACCGCTACGTTCGCGGGCTCGGCACCGACGACACACCCGAGGAGGCGCTGCGCGGCTTCGAGCGATTCCCGGCCTGGATGTGGCGCAACACGGTGGTCCGCGACTTCGTCGGATGGCTGCGCTGGCACAACGGGCGCTGCGCGACCGACGGCAGGCGCCAGGCCGGTTTCTACGGGCTTGACCTGTACAGCCTGCACCGATCCATGCAGGAGGTCATCGCCTACCTGGAGACGGCCGACCCGAAGGCCGCTGCGCGGGCGAAGGCGCGCTATGCCTGTTTCGACCATTCCTCGGGCGACGACGGCCAGGCCTACGGTTATGCGGCAGCGTTCGGGGCGGGCACGTCCTGTGAGCGCCAGGCTGTCGAGCAGCTCGTCGACATGCAGCGCAACGCGCTGGAATATCTGGGCGAAGACGGTCAGCTCGCACAGGACGAGCTGTTCTACGCCCAGCAGAACGCGATGACGGTGCGCAACGCCGAGGCGTACTACCGCGGCATGTTCCGCGGCCGGGTCACTTCGTGGAACATGCGCGACAAGCACATGGCCGAGACCCTCAGCGCACTGCGCTCCCACCTGGACAAGCACAGCGGGGTTGAGCCGGCCCGAATCGTGGTGTGGGCGCACAACTCTCACGTGGGAGATGCCCGTGCCACCGAGGTGTCGGCCGACGGCCAGCTGACCATCGGGCAGCTGGCGAGGGAACACTACGGCGAGGACTGCCGACTGCTCGGATTCTCCACCCACCGCGGCACCGTGACCGCCGCCAGCGACTGGGGCGGGATCGCCGAGCGCAAGGTGGTGCGCCCGGCTCTGGCCGGCAGCATCGAGGAGCTGCTACACGAGACCGGCAAGTCGTCGTTCCTGGTGCCCATGCATAGCGGCTCACCCGCCACCGGCGCGCTGGAGGTCGTGCGGCTCGCCCGGGCGATCGGCGTAATCTACCTGCCGCAGACCGAACGCCAGAGCCATTACTTCCATGTGCGCCCGTCGGACCAGTTCGACGCGATGATCCACATCGACGAGACCCGTGCGCTCGAACCCCTGGAGCCGACCAGCGTGTGGATCGCGGGAGAAACCCCGGAAACGTATCCAAGCGGTCTGTAGGCCGGCGAGATCCGACGTTGGCGTCCACACCGAAGAGCGAACCCGCGACACCCGTCGTCGCCGGGCACCGCGTCGTCACCCTGACGATGAACCCGGCCCTGGACATCACGACGAGTACCGAGTTGGTGCACCCCACCGACAAGCTGCGGTGCGCCGCAGCACGCTACGACCCCGGCGGGGGCGGCATCAACGTCGCCCATGTCGCCGACGTGCTGGGCGCGCAGACGGCAGCGGTGTTCCCGGCCGGCGGTCATGCCGGCGAGCTGGTGACCAGCCTGCTGGTCGCCGAGGGACTGACGGTGCAGCGGGTCAGGATCGGCGGCCCGACCAGGGAGAGCTTCACCGTCAACGAGCGCAGTACCGACCGTCAGTACCGGTTCGTGCTGCCCGGCCCCGAGCTCACCCTCGCCGAGCAGACCGATTGCCTGCTGCACCTGCGCCGGGTGGCCGCGTCCGCGGCGATCGTGGTGGCCAGCGGCAGCCTGCCACCGGGCGTGCCGCCGGATTTCTACCAGCAGGTGGCCAACGTCTGCGCCGATATCAACGCACTGTTCATCCTGGACACCTCCGGCGGCGGTCTGCGCCACGTCAACGCCGGTGTGTTCCTGCTCAAACCCAGCGTGCGGGAGCTGCGCGAGGCCGTCGGGGCCGAGCTGGACAGCGAGACAGAGCAGCTGGCCGCCGCGCGCGACCTCATCGATCGAGGATGTGCCGAGTACGTGCTGGTGTCGCTGGGAGCCGAGGGTGCGCTGCTGGCCACCCGCGACGGCGGGCGTCGCTTTCCGCCGGTGACAGTGCCCGCCGGCGGCGGCGTCGGAGCCGGTGACGCCATGGTGGCGGGCGTGGCCGTCGGCCTCACCAGGGGCTGGCCGCTGACGGAGGCGGTCCGATTCGGCATCGCCTCCGGGGCGGCGATGCTGCTGACTCCCGGCACCGCGCCATGCACCCGCGAGGACACCGAGCGCCTGTTCAGGCAGGCCGGCAAACCCACAGACGTCGATCTGGTGGCCGGTTAGCTGGCCACCGGGGCGCGGCACCGGATCCAGCAAAACTGAGCACTTTGTGCCCCCAGAACGTCCGACACCGCGGCGAAAACCTCGGCACAATGGGAGTGTCACCCTGGGGAGTCCGCAATGCCCGAACCGTTCGTACCGCCGGCGATAGTGGTCGGCGTCGATGGATCGCGGGCGGCGGTTCGCGCCGCTGTGTGGGCCGTCGATGAAGCCGTCAGCCGGGATATCCCGCTGCGCCTGATCTATGCGATCGAGCCGCACGGGACGGGCCCGGCCGATCCGCAGGACGAAGCCCGTCGACTGGCTTCCGCCGAACTCGCAATCCGCTACGCGGTGACCGCGGTCGAGTCCGGCGATCGCCCCGTCAAGGTCGAGATGGACATCCTGCAGGATAGGCCGATCTCAACCCTCATCGACGCGTCGCGGTCGGCAGCCATGGTGGTTGTCGGCGCCGTCGGGCTCAAGCTCTTCGATCACAGCCGGATCGGTTCGACCGCCGCGGCGCTGGTGGCATCCGCACACTGTCCGGTTGCCGTCGTCCGTGGCTCCGACCGAGCCCCCTCGGCCGATCCGGGCTGGATCGTCGTCGAACTCGACGAGTCCCCCGACAGCGCCGCCGTGCTGCAATGCGGTGTCGAGGAAGCACGGCTGCGTGGTGCACCGCTGCGTGTGGTCAGCTCATGGCAGTCGCGCTACACCGACGTGCACGACTCGCAGGCGGTGGCCGACGGCAACCGCATGGTCCGTGCGCAGCTCGACCGTCGGCTCTCACACTGGACCCGCCGCTACCCCGACCTCGACGTGCGCCCGGTCGCCGTGCATGGCACTGTGCTGAATTACCTGGCCAAGCACGCCAAGTCGATCCAACTGGTCGTCATCGGCGCCCGCGATGCCGCGAGCGTCAACGAACTGATCGGGCCGAGCGGATTGGCGGCCCTGCAGAACACCGACTGCTCGGTCCTGATCGCCGACAGGCAACGCCTGCTGTGAGGCGCAGCAGCTGCGGCGGGATATCGTTGCAGCCAGTCACCAAAGCATCACCGCAGCTCGTCGCCGATCCGGAGGCACAACAATGGTCAAGGTCTTTCTCGTCGATGACCACGAAGTGGTCCGCCGGGGCCTCGTCGATCTGCTCGGCGCGGATCCTGAGCTCGACGTCATCGGCGAGGCGGGCTCGGTCGCCCAGGCAATGGCCCAGATCCCCGCGCTGAAACCCGACGTCGCGGTGCTCGATGTGCGCCTGCCCGACGGCAACGGCATCGAGCTGTGCCGTGACCTGCTGTCCAAGATGCCCGATCTGCGCTGCCTGATGCTGACGTCGTTCACCTCCGACGAGGCGATGCTGGACGCGATCCTGGCCGGGGCCAGCGGATACGTGGTCAAGGACATCAAGGGTATGGAGCTGGCCAAAGCCATCAAGGATGTCGGAGCCGGCCGCTCGTTGCTCGACAACCGCGCCGCGGCGGCCCTGATGGCCAAGCTCCGCGGGACCGCGGAGCGTTCGGATCCGCTGTCCGGCCTGACCGAGCAGGAACGCGTGCTGCTGGGTCTGCTCGGCGAGGGTCTGACCAACAAGCAGATCGCCGCCCGGATGTTCCTGGCCGAGAAGACGGTGAAGAACTACGTGTCACGGCTGCTGGCGAAACTGGGCATGGAACGGCGCACCCAGGCAGCGGTGTTCGTCTCCAAGCTCGACCAGCACCACCACTCGGACGAGTGAATGACCAGTAACGACCTGCCGCCATGTGTCGTGTAGGGGTGCTGTGACCGACGACTTCGGCCCGAACGGGCAAGGACAGTCCGCGCCGCCGCTGCGCGACACCCTCTCCCAGCTTCGGCTGCGCGAACTGCTCGTCGAGGTCCAGGACCGAATCGAGCAGATCGTCAAGGGCCGGGACCGCCTCGACGGGCTGGTGGAGGCGATGCTCGTCATCACCTCGGGACTCGACCTGGCCGCCACGTTGCGAACGATCGTGCACACCGCGATCGAGCTCGTCGATGCCCGCTACGGCGCATTGGGTGTTCGGGGTTCCGAACACCATCTCGACCAATTCGTCTACGAGGGCATCGCCGAGGACACCCGCGAGCTCATCGGCCCGATGCCGGAAGGCCGCGGGGTGCTCGGGGTGCTCATCGAGGACCCCAAGCCGATTCGGCTCGACGACATCAGGCAACACCCGACCTCGGTGGGTTTTCCCGCCAACCACCCCCCGATGCGCACGTTCCTCGGGGTGCCGATACGCATCCGCAACGAGGTCTACGGCAACCTCTACCTGACCGAGAAGACTGACGGCCAGCCGTTCAGTGCGGACGACGAGGTGCTGGTCGAGGCGCTGGCAGCGGCGGCGGGCACCGCCATCGACAATGCGCGCCTTTACGAACAGTCCCGTGCCCGGCAATCCTGGATCGAGGCCACCCGCGACATCGGGACCGAGCTGCTGGCCGGCACCGGATCCGCGCACGTCTTTCGGCTTATCGCCGACGAAGCCAGGAAACTGATGAGTGCCGACGTGGCGCTTGTCGCCCTGCCTCCCGACGGCGAGACCGCCACCGCCGCGGTTGCCGAGCTGATCATCGTCGAGATCACCGGCATTGGCCACGACACCCCGCTGTCGGAGCCCATCTCGCTGCTCGACACCCCCATCGGAGATGCCTTCACCGACGGCAGGGCGCGGCGGCTGGACGAATTCGACATCGGCATCCCAGCCGTCGGCCCCTGGGGACCCACCCTGGTGCTGCCGCTGCGCAGCACCGGCAAGCCATCCGGTGTCCTGGTCACCCTGCGCTACCAGGGATCACCGAAATTCACCGAAGAGCAGCTCGACATGATGTCGGCCTTCGCCGACCAAGCGGCACTGGCCTGGCAGCTGGCGACATCACAACGCCAGAAGCACGAACTCGCGGTGCTGACCGAACGCGACCGGATTGCCCGCGATCTGCACGACCACGTCATCCAACGGCTGTTCGCGATCGGACTGTCACTGCAGGGCACGATTCCGCGGGCACGGACCCCTGAGGTGCAGCAACGTGTTTCGGACTCGATCGACGATCTGCAGGCGGTGATCCAGCAGATCCGTTCCGCAATCTTCGATCTGCACGGCGGCAACAGCGGCACGACGCGCCTGCGGCAGCGCATCGACGAGGCGATCACCGCGTTCGCCGGCCCCGATCTGCGTACCTCGGTGCAGTTCGTGGGGCCGCTGTCGGTCATCGACGCGACGCTCGCCGATCATGCCGAAGCCGTGGTCCGCGAAGCGGTCAGCAACGCTGTTCGGCACGCGGGGGCCAACACCCTCACCGTCGCCGTGCGGGTGGAAGACGACCTGCTCATCGAGGTGACGGACGACGGCTGCGGCATGCCGGGCGACGTCACCGCGAGCGGCCTGAACAACCTGCGCCAGCGGGCGCGCGAAGTCGGCGGCGAACTGTCCATCACCGGCGCGCCGGGCGGCGGTACGGTACTGCGCTGGACCGCGCCGCTGCCCTGACGGTCAACCGCTCCGGGCTAGACCCGACCGCCCTGCGCTAGCCGCTCCGGGCCAGACCCGACTGCCCTGCGCGCTAGCCGCTCCGGGCTACGATCACCGGCATCCGCACGGCGTGGGCCACCGCGGTGCTGACCGAACCCAGCAGCATGCCGGCGAAGCCGCCGCGGCCGTGGCTGCCCACGACCAGAAGCTGTGCGGCCTCGGACTGCTCGACGAGCTGGCGGGCCGGCCGGTCGGCGACGACCACGCGATGCACCTGAAGGTCGGGATAGCGTTCCTGCCAGCCTGCCAGCCGTTCGCTCAGCGTCTCCTCGCCCAGCGCCTGCATCGTCGACCAGTCGATACCGGGGAACTCGAACACCCCGGTGTCGCTCCAGGCGTGCACGGCCACCAGATCCACACCACGGAAGGACGCCTCTTCGAAGGCGATCGAGGTGGCCAGCTCCGAGGCCGGTGAACCGTCGACACCGACCACCACCGGAGCCTGCGACGGGTGCGGCATCAGCGGGTCCTCGTCGTGAATGACCGCCACCGGGCAATGCGCGTGGTGGACCAGTCCGGTGCTGACCGAGCCCAGCACCCCGCGAGCCAACGCACCACGCCCCTGGCAACCGACCACAACCAGCGCCGCGTCCTTCGACAGATCCACCAGTGTTGGTACTGCCGGGCCGGTCACCATCTCACTGGTGACCTCGATCGGGTTGCCCTTGGTCGCTTCCTCGGCAGTCGCGAGCGCGTTCTGAAGAACCGTTCTGCCTGCGTCCTCCTGCCAGTGCAGATAATCCGGCGGCATCGGAACCTCCGGGAATGCCACGACCCCGGGAGGATTGAGAACGTGGATCAGCTTGAGCGGTACGTGTCGCATGGCGGCATCCCGCGCAGCCCAATCGACAGCGACCTTCGAATGGGCTGAACCGTCGACACCGACGATGACTCCGCGATGAGCTGCGGGAGTTGACATTTCATTCTCCTTCTCCTGCGCTGCACAGGCCGCGATCCGGCGTCCGTGACGCGACACCACTGCACTTGACGCTAGGTCCTGGACCTCTGACGATCAGGAGGCCTTGGTCCCATACCCCATGGCCGGAAGGCCCTGAACACCCCGCGCCCGGTTGTGGCATTGTCGGTTCCATGACGAGCGGAAGCGCGTTTGGAGCGAACCGGGACATCGCAGACCAGGCTAGCCCGGATACTGCCCTGCCCGTCTCGATCGACCCGCGGTACCACGACGCCGTTCTGTTCGACACGGACGGAGTGGTCACCGACACCGCTTCGGTACACCAGGCCGCGTGGGCGCAGATGTTCGATGACTACCTGAGCCGGCGCGCGCCCTCCGACACCGAAAATCACGACCCGTTCACCCCCGCGGACTACCGGCACTTCGTCGACGGTAAACCGCGCTATGACGGGGTGCGCGACTTTCTGGCATCTCGGGGCATCACGCTCCCGGAGGGGTCGACCTCCGACGCGGAGGACGCCGAAACCGTGTGCGGGCTGGGCAATCGCAAGCAGCGCCTGTTCCTGGACAAGACCGCCAACGGGGTCCCGCGGTTCGAGTCCACCGTGGCACTGGTGCGCCGGCTCGACGAACTCGGTATCGGTACGGCGATCTATTCGGCCAGCCGCAACTGCGCGATGGTGCTGGACGCCGCGGGAATCGCGGACCTGTTCGCCGTTCGGGTCGACGGCGTCGTCGCCGGCGAGCTGGGCCTACCGGGCAAGCCCGACCCCGCCATGCTGTTGGAGACCGCCCGTCGCCTGGGCGCTCGCCCCGGTCGTTGCGCCGTGGTGGAGGACGCCGAGGCGGGCGTGGCCGCGGGCAGGGCAGGCGGATTCGGCCTGGTCATCGGAGTCGACCGATCCGGTGTCGCGCGCGAGGGGCTGTTCGCCCACGGCGCCGACGTGGTGGTCGGCGATCTCGCCGAGGTCATGGTGCGGTCCATCGACCGTCGCATGACGGTGCTGCCCGATGCGTTGTTGTCCTTCGGCCAGGTGGCCGGCGTGGTGTCGGCGCGCCGACCGGTGTTCTTCTTCGACTTTGACGGCACCTTGTCGGACATCGTCGACGATCCCGCCTCGGCCACACTGGTGCCGGGGGCCGATAAGGCGCTGCAGTCGCTGGCCTCCCTCTACCCCGTCGCGGTGCTGTCCGGCCGCGATCTGGCCGATATTCGAACGCGCATCGGGATTCCCGGTATCTGGTACGCCGGCAGCCACGGCTTCGAAATGGTCACCCCGGACGGCAGCCATCAACAGAACGAGACCGCGGCGGCGGCCGTGCCGGTGCTCGAGAGCGCGGCGGCTCAGCTCACCGATAGGCTCGGCTCCATCAGCGGAGTCGCGGTGGAACACAAGCGATTCGCCGTCGCCGTGCACTACCGCAACGCCGCGCCGGAAGCCGCTGGTGCGGTCACGGCCGCGGTCCACGAGATCGGGGCGCGAAACGGCCTGAAAGTGACGGCCGGCCGCAAGGTCGTCGAACTGCGCCCGAACCTCGACTGGGACAAGGGTAAGACGCTGGAGTGGATCGTCGACCAGGTCACCGCCCAGGAACCGCTACTCCCGATCTACATCGGCGACGACCTGACCGACGAGGACGCCTTCGATGCCGTTCTGCACGACGGGATCGGAATCGTCGTGCGGCACACCGAAGACGGCGATCGCTCGACCGCCGCGCGGTTCGCCCTGGCCGACCCCACCCACGTGCGCGAGTTCATCGAACGCCTGGTCGACCAATCCGATATCGATCGCCACGTCCTGGCCAGCCCGTGGTCCTTCACGTTCGGCGGCTACCTCCCCGAGCAGGAGCGCCTGCGCGAGGCACTGTGCACCGTCGGAAACGGATACCGGGCCACCCGCGGGTGCGCACCGGAGGCCGACGCCGGCTCGTACCACTATCCGGGCACCTATGCCGCCGGTCTGTACAACCGCCTCGCCGACGAGATCGCCGGTGTGCGAATCGACAACGAGAGCCTGGTCAATCTGCCGAACTGGCTGTCGCTGAAGTTCCGCATCGACGGCGGAGACTGGTTCGACATCGACTCCCCCGACGTGCACATGCTGACCTACCGGCAGACGATGGACCTGCGCCACGCCGAGCTCACCCGGGAGTTCCGGTTCCGCGACCCAACCGGGCGCACCTCCCACGTCGTTCAGCGGCGCATCGCGGCGATGCACCTGCCCCACGCCTGCGCCCTGGAAACCACGATCACCGCCGAAGACTGGTCCGGAACCATCGAAGTCCTCTCGATGATCGACGGCGATGTGCGCAACGCCGGGGTCAAGCGGTACAGCGCTCTGTCCAACGATCATCTCGTCGCAACCGAAGCTCGGGAACTGGCACCGTGCTCCACGCTGCTGGTCTGTGAGACCATCCAGTCCCGCATCCCGGTCGCGGTGGCCGCCCGTACCACGGTCTACCGCGGTGCCACACGACTGGACTGTGACAGCCGGCTGGTTGAGGAGCCCCGGCGTATCGGACACGACTATCAGGCGAGCATCGCCGAGGGCGAGTCGCTGACGCTGGAGAAGATGGCGGCCATCTACAACGGTCGCGATCATGCGATCTCCGAGCCGGGTACCGCAGCCGAACGGCTGCTAGACCAGCTGGAACGTTACGACGACCTCCGAGATGGTCACATCCGCGAGTGGGCGCATCTGTGGGAGCGGTTCGACATCGCGTTCGACGAGAGTCCCGATGCCCTGCGGGTGGTTCGGCTGCACATGCTGCACCTGCTGCAGACGGTGCCGAACGGTTCCGAAGACCTCGACGCCGGAGTGCCTGCCCGCGGGCTGCACGGCGAGGCCTACCGCGGCCACATCTTCTGGGACGAGCTGTTCGTGTTCCCGGTGCTGACCCTGCGATCACCGGAGATGACCCGGTCGCTGCTGCGATACCGCTACCGGCGGCTACCCGAGGCCCGCCGCGCCGCCCGCGAAGCGGGATACGCCGGTGCGATGTTCCCGTGGCAGTCGGGCAGCGACGGCCGCGAGGAAAGCCAGAAGATGCACCTCAATCCGATCTCCGGACGGTGGAATCCGGACGCCAGCGCACGCGCGCACCACATCGGAATCGCGGTGGCCTACAACGCGTGGCAGTACTACCAGGTGACCGGCGACCTGGAGTACCTCGTCGAGTACGGCGCCGAGATGCTGGCCGAGATCGCGCGGTTCTGGGTCAGCCGAGCCGAGTTCGACGAAGAGCTGGGTCGCTACACCATTCGTGGCGTGATCGGCCCCGACGAGTTCCACTCCGGTTACCCCGACCGACCCTACGACGGTATCGACAACAACGCCTACACCAACGTCATGGCGGTCTGGGTGATTGTCCGGGCGCTCGACGCGCTCGACGCGTTGCCACTGCGCGACCGGCTGGATCTGATGGAGTCGCTGGGCATCCAGGGCCACGAACTCGACAAGTGGGACGAGATCAGCCGCCGCATGTACGTCCCCTTCCACGACGGCGTGATCAGCCAGTTCGAGGGCTACGGCGATCTGAAGGAGCTGGACTGGCACGCCTACCGTGCGCGCTACCGCAACATCCAGCGGCTCGACCGCATCCTGGAGGCCGAGAACGACAGCGTCAACTGCTACAAGGCCTCCAAGCAGGCGGATGTGTTGATGCTGTTCTATCTGCTGTCCTCCGACGAGTTGCGCGAGCTGTTCGCCCGGCTTGGATACCGGTTCACCCCCGACCAGATCCCCACCACCGTCGACTACTACTTCCACCGGACATCACACGGCTCGACCCTGAGCGGCGTCGTGCACGCGTGGGTGCTGGCACGGGGCAATCGCGAACGGGCCATGCGTCACTTCCTGGGCGTCCTGATGTCCGATGTGGCCGACATCCAGGGCGGAACGACGGCCGAGGGGATCCACATCGGGGCGATGGCGGGCAGCATCGACTTGCTGCAGCGCTGCTTCACCGGGTTGGAGACCCGCGCCGACCGGCTGATCCTGTCCCCGATGTGGCCGGAAAGCCTCGGCGCCCTGCGGATGCCGGTCTACTACCGCGGCTACCGGCTGCACCTGACCATCGTCGGCCGCAGCGCCGAGATCAGCGTCGACCCCGCCGATCATCCCGCGATCGAAGTCGAATGCCGAGGCCGGCGCCAGACCCTCACCCCGGGGATGACTCTCCGATTTCCCTGACCGGGGCTAACACCCGCGGTTCCGGCGTCCGCCATCGTCGTCGGCCAGGCTGCGCAGCTCCCGGTCCCACGCGGCATGGCGGTGCTGTTGGAGCCGGAAGCGCACCAAGGCGATCAGCGCGGCGGCGGCCGCCACCACGCTCAACCACATCATCGCACCCATGGTGACGGCATCGGCCGCGGCACGTTTGGGGGGTGTCGGCGGTCCGGCGTAGTCGCCCTTCTCGTCCACCCAGATCGTCAGCCGGTCACCGGCTTTGACGGCACGATCCCATCCGAACGTGTCGTCGTGGCTGACGCCGCCGTCCTGCCACCGGGCGTGGACGGCAGCGTCGACACTGTACGGCCGCACGGTGACGGTGTTGTCCTGCAACACCGTTGCGGTCACGATGTGCCAGCTGGAAATCTGCTGCTCGTACACCGCGGTGCGGCTGGAATAGACACCGGTGCCGATCGCACCTGCGACCGGCACCGCGCTGAGCACCACCACCGTCGCCAGCAGCAGCATCCAAGCCTCGATGCGATCACTGGTACGTACCAACGGATTCCGTCCCAACAACCGCCCGAACCACCCGTTTCCGGGACCCACGGTGAACGTCTCCATCAGGCCTGCTCCGCTATCCGGCGCGACTCACAATGTCTGAGCCGACGACGAACGCGCCGTCGTTGAGCCAGTCGGCAACCTCGGGCAGCGGGCGGCGCGGGGTGGCCGGCAGCGGATCGGCATTCACCGCGGCCCAGCCCACACGCAACAGTATCTGCGGATAGCCGCTGGTCCCGAACACATCGGCGCGCACCATGTCCCGCGTTTCGGGTATCTCCAGGGGCTCGGTAACCGGGCAACTCGCCAGGCCCATCGCGGTGGCCGACAACAGCACCAGGCTGGTGGCCTCGCCGGCCCGCAGCCGGGCCAGGTCGTCGTCGGTCTCGGTACCCAACGCCAGCATCACGGCGTTGTCCTCGGCCGGCGAGGTCTGCGACGCTTGGACAAGCACGGGACCGGCGAACACCCGGGCCGGGATCTCGGCCGTGGGGTCCGGGACGGGCGTATTGCGGGCCGGAACACCGGCCACCGACCCGTAGCGCCCGCTCCACGCGTTCAGTTCGGTCAAGTAGTCGGAGTCGTCGGCGTGCTTGCGCACCGATTCGGCCACGATGGCGTGCAGCTGTGGCAGTAGGTCGATTTGACGTAGCATCACCCCGGCGCGCGCGGCACGGGCGCCCATCAGCGCGATGTCACCCATCGGCACGGGCCAGGAACTGTAGGTCCTGCGGTCGGTCCGCCGCCGCCCGATGGCGGCGGCCAGGGTGACGTCCAGTTCGCTCGGGGATTGGCGGTGCACCTCGATCGACGCCAGATGGTCGTGGTCGTCCGGGTTCGGGAGGCGGTGGATTTTGGCATGCCAACCCATGGCCGCCAGAGCAGCCGTGCAGTGATGCAGGGCCGCACCGCAGCTGAGCAACAGATCGCGCCGATCGGGGTCGGTGCGCGGCAGATGCCTGCTCGAATCGGCATACAGGTGCAGGCTGTGCGGGCCCACCCGCCAGTGCCACGGTTGAGAGTTGTGCACCGAGGGAGCCTGGGTGGCCAGGGTCAAGACAGCACGAATCGTCTCAGGGTCAGGAAAAGACGCGCTCATGTTCCCACCGCCTTGCCGGATTCGTAGTCACTTCACACTGTCGCCCAGGTCGTCCATGCGGCGACAGAGACGTAAGTCCTCAGCTAAGGGGACCTGTGCAGCCAGTGGCCGCATCCGTGCTGATCTGCCACGCGTCGCACACGGTTCGACAACATCAGGCACACAGAAGACCGTCGCGGGATCGCCGCTCACGACGATGTGCTCCAGTGATCACCACGTCACGTGACGCCGGCACCGATTCGCAGACACGCCGCCGGTGCGGTCATCACAGCACCATCCTCGGAAAAGTCTGGCAACACCGCGTAGGGGATGACGACCCACACCGAGGGGACCATCGGCCCCCGTCTCCTCAGGGGTGCCTGCTAGTGACTCCCCCGTCGACGACCAGATGTGCGCCGGTGACGAACGACGCCTTCGGCGACATCAGGAACGCCACCGCCGCGGCGACCTCGTCGGGCCTGCCCAGCCGGCCCAGCGGCGCGGCCTGTTCGAAACCCTGCCGCACCTCGTCGATGTCGAGTGCGACCTGCAACATCGGCGTTCGGATGAATCCCGGGCATACGGCGTTGACGCGGATGCCCTCGGCGCCCAGCTGTGCGGCCATCGACCTGGTCAGACCCAGCAGCCCGGCCTTGGAGGCACAGTAGGCGGGAATGAACGGGTTGGCGGCAAGACCCTCGATGCTGGAGATCCCGACGATCGCGGGGGAAGCGCCGGCACGTGCGGCCGCCTGCAGATGGGGCAGCAACAGCTGCACCAGGATCGCCTGGGCACGCAGGTTGACGTCGATGACGGCGTCCCAGGACTCCTCGGTGTAGGTGCCGACCGGCTCGGGAATCACCCGCCCCGCGGCGTGCACCAGGCCGTCGACACCACCCAGCGCCGTCACCGCAGTGTCGACGGCCGCGGTCATGGCAGCGGTATCGCAGACGTCGACCACCGCATACGGCATGCCGAGATCCCCGGCGACCTCGGCCACCGCCGGCGCGATGTCCCACAGGGCGACGGCGCGGCCGTCGGCGATCAGTGCCTCGGCGGATGCCCGACCGATCCCCGAGGCCGCACCGGTGACGACCACACCGCGCAGGCCGCCTGACGGCTTCTTGCTGGTATGCGCCATGTCCATCGTCATCTCCGGTGAAGAAAACCCTTGCGATGCTTCGGCTCCACGCCGGCAGACTCGATGATCGCACGGATGGTACGCCGGCACCGACCACATTCCGAACCGGCACCGCAGGCCTTGGCGACCTGCTTGGTGGTCGTCGCGCCGGCCGCGACAGCCTCGGCCACCGTATGGCTGGTGACACCCGTACAGAGACACACGAACATCGCTGAGATCCCTCAGCGCTTCTCGTCGATGCGCATCATGTGCTGGAACCGCCCGACGAAAATGGGAGGGTAGGGGCCAACACCCGCACCGGCCATCCATTCGGCCACCTCGTCGGGGTTGTCGATCCAGCGGCGGGCATCCTCCTCGCTCTTGATCTCATGCAGGATCATCGCCTCGTGTTCGTCGTCGAAGGCTTGGTAGATCCGGAGATTGCGGGTCTTGGCTGCTGAGAACCGCGGCCGTGCCTCGTTGACCCGGGTGATCAACGTCGCGACGTCCTCGACGGGGGCGATCACCGCGACGATGACGCCTGGCGGTTCCGCCGAGTCGGGGTCGACGAACGACATCTTCTCGACGGTCTCCCCGGCAAATATCGCTGGGATGTCTTCGAGCCCAACGGCGTCGAACCAATTCAGGAAAGCCTTCGAGCGCAGCACCTTCAAGACAGGTTCCTTGCTGCGCAGGGCCATGGTGACCATGACGCGGCCGCAATCCAGCGTCGAGGTGTACACCAGGACGTGGTGCACGCCAAGGTCGGCCAGCGCGTCCCGGCTCCTCTGCAGCACGGGCCATACCCGGGTCGGATCGGAAACCCGGTAGTCCATGGCGAGAACGAGCGAGTGTGGGTTGGCCTCAGCCGTGCCGTCCACGCCCGACCCCGGCTAGTCGCTGGCCGGCAGCGGTTTGGCGCTCTTGAGCTCCAGCGGGGTGGCGCCCACGCTCAGGGTGCCCGCGCCAGCCTTGGTGACCAGCACCTCGGCGCCGGTGTCGTCGACATAGCGCTTGCCCATGACATTGCCGTCGGCGAAGGCAGGATCGAGTGCTGCGTCGGCGGATTTCTCGGCGTCGAGCGGAATCATGGCGACTCCCCCGGCGCGCAGGTCATCGAGGCTGTCGGTGGACCTCACGACGATGACCTGGGTGTCGCACACCTGGCTCTGCAGTCGGGTGCCGGTCTTGATCATGGTTCTCCTCCCTTGTGGAGAGTCATCGGAACCGACCGTCACGGTGTGGCGGTCGGGGACTTCAGTTCGTCGGACAGTTGCCGGCGCAGCACCTTGCCGGTCGGCGTGGTCGGCAATTCGTGGCGGAACACCACCTGGTCGGGGGTGCGCGAGCCACGCAGGTGCTGGCGGACGTGGGAGCGCAGCGCCTCCGGGTCGGGAGTGATGTCGCTGACCGGGACGACGACGGCGACCATGATCTGGCCCCATTCGGCGTCTTCGACACCCACGACGGCGACGTCATGCACGTGGGGGTGTTCCACCAGCACGTCTTCCACCTCGGCCGGGGCGATGTTCTCCCCACCGCGAATGATCGTGTCATCGGAACGGCCGCCGATGAACAGGTATCCGTCGGCGTCGAGGTAGGCGACGTCCTTGGTGGGGAACCAGCCTTCTTCGTCGAGCACCGAACCGATCTCGGCGTAGCGTCCGGACACCTGGTCACCGCGGACGAACAGCTCGCCGACCTCTTCGGGGCCCAGCACCGTCCCGTCCTCGGCTCGGATCTGCACCTCGATACCGGGAACCGGCTGTCCGACCGAGCCCAATCGCTTCTTGGCGGTCTCGTCGCCGGACGTGTGCGCGGTGCGATGGTCGTCCGGGGTCAGCACCGCGATGGTGGAACTGGTCTCGGTCAGGCCGTAGGCGTTGACGAAGCCTACGTCGGGCAGCAGCTCGAGCGCCTTGCGCACCAACGGCAGTGCGACCTTCGAGCCGCCGTAGGCCAGCGTTCGCAGGGCCGGCAGCGGGGTGGGGTTGGCCTCCAATGCGCTGACGATCCGGTCCAGCATGGTCGGCACCACCGTCGCACTGGTCACCGATTCGGTGGCGGCCAGCCGGATCCATTCGGCCGGATCGAACCTGCGCAGGTACACCATCTTCCGGCCGGCATAGAGGTTCGACAGCGCGGCACCGACACCGGCGATGTGGTAGGGCGGTACGCAGATCAGCGCGGCGTCCCCGGGCTCGGCAGAGCCGAACTCGACAGTGCCGGTGACATAGCTGGTGAGGTTGTTGTGGGACAGCTCAACGGCTTTGGGGCGCGATGTCGTCCCGGAGGTGAACAGCACCACCGCCACGTCGTCGGGGTCGGGGAACTCGGCCACCGGCTCGGCCTCGCGGGCGGCGGCGATGAACTCCTCGGATTCGATGCTGGCTGCGCCCAAATCCGACACCACATCGCGGTACTCGGCGTCGAACACCACGAGGGGTTCGGGCAGGCGTTCGATCAGCTCTGCCAGCGCTTCACGGGACAGCCGGAAGTTCAACGGTGTGAACGGCCGCGCAGCCCGAGCCGAGGCGAAGATCAACAGCGGCAACATGATCCCGCCGGTGCCGACGTAGACCACGCTGCCGCCGCCCGAGGCGGTGATCACGCCGGCACCCCCGTCGGCGAGGCTGTTCAGCTCGCCGACGGTCGGCCGCTGGTCGTCGGAAACAACTCCGACCCGGTCGGCGTCACCGGACGCCGCCATCTCCAACAGCAGTGCAACGCTCATCGATTCGCTCCCTCTCGGACCGCGGTTTAGACCGGATTGAACTCGGAAATGAGCCAGTTCCCATGGCTCTTGACCAACGTCACCATGACGCTACTGCTGGCCAGGGCGGGGTCGGGCCGGTCCTTGCTGGTCGTCACCTGGTTGACGAAAACGAGCACCGCCGCCTTGTCCGGATGCATCTCCGAGACTGCTGCGCGCAGGACGGTCGCCTTGGTCGTCACACCCTTCTGCTTGGCGGCAGGTGCGACGATCTGGTCGGTGAACTGGCTGTAGTACTTGAGGAACTCGCCGGTCAAATGTGACTTGGCCGCGTTGAGGTCATTCTCGAGGCTGTCCGGCGCATACGACAACAGTGCGGCCGTGCCCTGCTTGGCGGCAGCGAGCGCCTGTTGCTGGGCAGCGGCGTCGGTGAGCTGGTCCGGGCGGTACATCCACCAGTAGACACCGCCCGCGGCCCCCGCCGATGCCACCAGCAGGACCGCGATCAGCAGAGCCACCCACCGCCTGCCGCACCAGCTCAGCGCGCGCTTGACCGGCCCGCGCGGGCGCTGCGTGTCGCCCACCTCGACAGCCGCCGGGCCGTCCTCGGGCGCGTGGAGTTGCGCCTCCACAGCCGTCGTGGTGGCCTCGTGGTCTGTTTCGCTCGCGTCGTCGGTGGTCGTCTCGACCGCTTCGCCGCCGGCGGGAGAACTGGTCTGGTTACTGCTCATGGCACGAACTCCACATTGGACATCTTCAACTGGCCCCCGTCGCGGGTCACGGTCACGCTCATCCGCCACGATCGTGGGTCCTGGCGCGCCCCGTTGGAATTGCTCACCTGCGACGTCGCCGCAAGCAGGACGACGCCGGTGTCTCCGTTCACCGACTCCAGCGCCGCACCGCTGACCGAACCCTGCGTCACCGCTTTGGACTGTTCGGCAGTCTTGACGAAATCGTCGGCGTTCTCGACGAAGTCCTTCTTGAACGACCCGGTCGAGGCGTCGATGACGCGCTGGACGTCCGCTTTGGCGTGACCGTAGTCGATCGACAGCAATGCGATCACGCCGGTTCGCGCCGCGGCCACCATCTCCGCGTCGTGGACCCGCCGCTCGCTGACCTGCCGGTGATGCCAGATCATCAGGCCGGCCACCGTCAGCAGGCCAACGCTCAGCAGCACCCCGACGGCCAGGCCGAGTTTCGACCACGGCGCTCGCGCCCACCACCGTCGCGCCGGCTTGGCCTCGGCCACGGCGTCGTCGGTGGACACGGCGTCGTCGGTGGACACGGCGGGTGTGGCCGGATCTTCGTCGCCGGACGGCTCCGAACCCGAGCCACGCAGGCGCGCCACCTCGGCCTTGGCACGGGCGGCCTCTGCGAGAGCCTCGGCTTCGAGGGCCTCGGCCTCGGCCAGCTCGGCCATCACTTCGGACAGGGACTCGTCCGGGTCGATTCCGACACCCCTGCCGTTGGGATCAGGCGTCATGCCGTCCCACACACTTCACGCATCGTCGGCACGCGGCGCTGATCGTCGCACGTGCGTCGCATGTCGAACTCCTTCCTGGACCAGGCATCCCGCCAGCGTACGGGCGCCCGGTGTGAACTCGGCACCCACCGCCGCTCATTGTCGATGACACGCGGGCGACGCGGGACACGGATAGGCGATCCTCGGCACCGACCGCGTGGGGCGCGCGATGAGAATGAGATTACCACCGGTGGATAAGGCACCTCGCGTATCGGGTCGCCATCGTGTCCCGACAACATCGTTGTACTGCAGAAATGCCATTTCCGCGCAATCGCGTACGTCAGCGGAGCTGATCCTTCATCACTTTGCCGGTGGCGTTCAGCGGCAGGGCGTCGATGAACTCGACGGAGCGCGGCACCTTGAATCCGGCCATCCGGTCGCGACTCCACGCGATCAGCTCCTCGGCGGTGAGCTGACCGTCGGCCTCGAGCACGACGAACGCCTTGCCAACCTGGCCCAGCCGTTCGTCGGGCACACCGATCACCGCGGTCTGCGTGACCGCCGGATGCTCCAGCAGGAACCCCTCGATCTCGGCGGGATAGGCGTTGAAACCGCCGACGATGAACATGTCCTTCTTGCGCCCGACGATGCGTAGCCGTCCGGAGTCGGTGAAACTGCCCAGGTCCCCGGTGTGCAACCAGCCCTCGGCGTCGATCGCCTCGGCGGTGGCCACCGGATCGTCGAAGTAACCCTGCATCACGCTGTACCCGCGCACCAGCACTTCGCCGTCCTCGGCGATCCGCACCTCGATACCGTCGCAGGGCAGTCCCGCCGTCGTCGCGACGTCTTCGAAGGAGTCCCCCGGCCGCGACAGCGTGGCCGTACCCGCCTCGGTGAGCCCGTATCCGGTCGCCAGCGTCTTGAACGGCAGTTCGGTATGGACGCGACGGATGAGTTCGACGGGGATGTCGGCGGCACCCGTGACACCGGCCCGCAAGGTGGCCAGCTTGCTCTTGTCGGCAACCGCCAGCAGGGAATGGTAGAGCGTTGGCGGGCCGGGCAGCATCGTGATCCGCTCGGCGTCGATCAGTTCGACGACGCGGTCGACGTCGAACACCGGCACCGGGACGATGGTGGCGCCCCGGATGAACGACGCGATGCAGCCCGCCTTGTAGCCGAAGGTGTGGAAGAAGGGGTTGACGATCAGGTACCGGTCGCCCCGGCGCAGATCGGCCAGATCGCACCACTCGGCGTACATCCGCAGGTTCTGCAGGTGGTTCATCATCACCCCCTTGGGGCGACCGGTGGTGCCCGAGGTGTAGATGATGTCAGCGATATCGGTACCGTCGACGGCCCGCTCGAACGGGGTGCCGTCGTCGAGGAATCCGGACTTGAGGTCGATCGCCGGCACCCCGGCCGGTGCGGTGAATTCCTGGCCCAGGAAGCCCTTCTCGACCATCACCGCCCTGGCGCCGCTGCGGGTGATGATGTCGCCCGCTTCGGCCTCCTTGTAGCGGGTGCTGACCGGGACCACGACACCGCCGGCGGTGAGCACCCCGAACGCGGCGATCATCCAGTGCGCCGAGTTGGGCGCCCAGATGGCGATGCGATCGCCCTTCTCCACCCCCAGTTTCGCAAAGGCTCCCGCCGCACGGCGCACCCGTTCGGCGACCTCGACGAATGTGAGGCGCAGCGGACCGTCGACGACTGCTTCCGCGTCGCCGAACCGGTCTGCTGCGCTCAAGACCATCTCGGGGATGGTCTGCCAAGTCGGGTCCTGCGTCACACGGTGACGAGGCGGCCCAGGTTGCCGCCCATGATCTTGGCCTGATCGTCGAGGCTCAGATGCTCGAGCGCCTTGATGTAGTAGGTCGGCTCAGCCAGTCCCTCCGGATGCGGCCAGTCCGAGCCGTAGAGCACCCGGTCCACGCCGACCAGGTTGACCAGGTCGTCAATGCCCTCCTCGTAGAATGGGCTGACGTAGATACGGTTCTTGACCATCTCGACGGGATCGCTCGGGAACCCCTCAGGGGCCTTCCGGTACACCTCGGCCAGGCCGTCCAACAGCGGGAACATCCACTTCGAACCGGCCTCGACGATCGCGACCTTCAGCTTGGGGTGACGGTAGAGCGCGCCATGGATCACCCACGAGGCCACCGAATCCTGGATCGGCCGCCATTCGTTGAGGATGGACATCGCGTTGGTCTGGAACGGGAGCATCTCCTGGTCGGCGCCGTCCCACTCGGAGGTGTAGCGGGAGTAGCCGCTGTCACTGGAGTGCATCCCGACCAGCAGGTCGTACTCGACGACCCGCTCCCAGAACGGGTCGAACTCGGGCAGCGCGAAGGACCGCGGACCACGGAAACCGGGAACCGGCGCCGGGCGAACCAGGATGACGCGGGCGCCGCGCTTGACCGCCCACTCCAGCTCTTCGATCGCCTTCTCGACGATCGGCAGGGTGATCACCGGGGTGGTGAAGATGCGGTTCTGGTAGTTGAAGCCCCAGACCTCGTCCAGCCACTGGTTGAGCGAATGGACGAGGACGTGGATGGCGACCGGATCGTCGCGCAGCCGCTCCTCGATCAGGCTCGCCAGTGTCGGGAACATCAGCGTGCGATCCAGACCGAGGTCGTTCATCAGTTCCAGCCGCGGAGCCGGCTCGAAGAACGCCGGAATCGCCCGCATCGGCTCGCCGAAGAGCTCCCGCTTGGTCTTGCCGTCCGGGTTGCCGTGCTTGAAGTACTCCTCCCACGCCCCGGGCTTCGCGACCACCTCGAAGGTCGGGTTGGGAATGTAGTTGCTGATCTGGCCGCGCAGCGCGATCTTGGTGCGGCCATCGACCTGCACGTACTGGACGTAGTTCTTGTACTCCTTGGGCAGGAATTTGGTCAGCGCCTCTGGCGGCTCGTACAGGTGGTTGTCCGCATCGAACAGCGGGAACGGTATGTCCACCCGGTGCGAAAGTTGCCCCATGGAATCCTCCTTATGCAGTCACGAGAATCATATTCTCATAATCGGCCAACCCGCAATAAGCGCCGGTTGAACATCTTGGGAAATCACCCGGTTCTCATCGGGCGGCCTTCGATCCATAGATCGCGGGCGCCGCGCCGATCACACCCTCGGCCTCCAGTGCCTCGATCTCCGCGTCCGACAGCCCGAGCTGGGCCAGCACCTCGTGATTGTGCTGGCCCAGCAGCGGAGCCGGCTGGACGTGGAGCCGTTGCGGTCCCCGCGACATCCGGAACGGCAGCGTGCTGAAGTGGGCCGGCACATTGACCGAATGCGAGACCTCCTCGAAGAAACCACGGGCATCAAGCTGCTCGAGCTGGGTCTGCCGGTGCGGTTGCATCACCTTGGCCACCGGCACCCCGGCGTTCCACAGCGCGGCCACGATCTCGTCGCCGCTGCGCGCGCGGCACCACGACCCCAGCTGCCCGTCGATCAGGTCCTCGTGTGCGCGCCGTCCCCCCTCGGTCATCAGCACCGGGTCCATCGCCCAGTCCGGTTCGCCGAGGGCGGCCCGCAGACCGAGCCACTGCTGGTCGCTGGCCACCGCTATCGCGACCCAGGAGTCGTCCCGGCCGAACTCGTCGATCTCGTTGGTCTGGTACAGGTTCTGCGGTGCCGCGGTGGGGCCGCGGTTGCCGGCACGCTCCAGCAACGCACCATAGGCGGTGTATTCGACCACCTGCTCGGCGGCGATGTTGATCGCCGCGTCGACCATGGCCGCCTCGACCAGCACCCCCTCACCGGTACGACGACGGTGCTCCAGCGCCAGCAGCAGCCCGTTGAGGGCGTGCAGGCCGGCATTGGGGTCACCCACCGAGTACGGCTCGTAGGGGTTGCGGTCGGGATAGCCCGTCAACCAGCTGATGCCGGCCGCGGATTCGATGACGTAGGCGAACGCCGGGTTGTCCCGCCATGGCCCGTCCAGACCGAAGCCGGGCATACGCAACATGATCGCGTCCGGCTTGATGCGTTGCATCGCAGCGAAATCCAGGCCGATCTGATCGAGCACCCGTGGAGTGAAGTTCTCGGCGACCACGTCACAGGTGGCGATGAGCCGCTCCAGAATCTGCCTGCCCCGCTCGGTGGAGAGGTCGAGTGTGATGTCCTTCTTGTTGGTGTTCAACGCCGAGAAGATGGGCTGCTTCTCCCACCACTGCTCCTCGGTCACCGGCACCCCTCCGATGAGCCGGGTGCCGTCGGGGCGCCGCGTCGATTCGACGTGGATCACCTCGGCCCCCAACAGGGCCATCAGATGCGTGCACGACGGACCGGCCCAGAAGGTGGTCATGTCGAGAACCCGTACACCCTGCAGCGGCAGATCGCTTCCGTTCCCGATCGGTGTGGCGCGGCGAGTGCCGGGATGCTGGCGGTGGTGCTCGGTGTGTTCCCCCAGCCGCGGAGCCGGGGCGAACGGGTTCAACTGGGCCGGGTGCATCCGATACGGATAGCTGGGCTGACGGAAGTCACCGCTGGGGTGGGTGACGAATGACCCGCGGGCGCAGAAGTGATCGAGCGAGCAGATGGTGGCACCGTTGGCGACGGGCGCGTTGGGGATCCGGAATGCGGTCGCCAAGTCGCGGATCTCGTCGTTCGTGTGGTCCGCCACCCAGGCATACAGCTCGTCGGCCTTTTCGTTGGCCTGCTCGGTGATCGACAGCGGGGAATCCTCGTCGATCCAGTCCTCGTGCCCGGTCATCGCGCACAGGTCGAACCACTGCTGGGCGGTACCGCAGCCCAGATCGACCAGTCCGTCGGAGGCCCTGGCGATTCCGGGCACGGTCAGCCTGCGGGCGTCCCGCCATGGGCGCCCGAGCATCTCGTGGTAGGTCACCGGGTAGTAGGTGAGCCCCATGACATGGCTCTCCAGCATCGACAGATCGATGAGTTCGCCCGCGCCACCGCCCAAGATCCGCATGCGCGATGCCAGGATCGCCGCGCTGGCGTAGGCACCGGAAAGGTAGTCGCCGACCCGCCCGCCGACATAGACCGGCGCGCGCTCGGGCGCCCCCCGGCCGAGCCCGACGATTCCGCCCGACCACGCCTGCAGCGTGAATTCCGTCGCCGGACGGTCCCGCCACGGGCCGTGCAGACCGAAGGGGGTGATCGAGGTGACGACCAGGTGGGGATGGGTTGCGTGCAATTCGGCGGGTTCAAACCTGGACAGTTCGGCCACTCGCGAGCCGCGTGACCACACCACCGCATCTGCGCAGGCGAGCAGCTCGTCGACCAAATCGAGGTCGGGGGCCAGGTTTGGATCGACTACCACGCTGCGCTTCGACGACGCCAGGAAGCTGAACAGGGCACCGTCGGCGCCGGCACCGATCTGCGCACCCGAGGCCGACCACTGTCGCAGTGGATCACCTTCGGGCGCTTCGACTTTGATTACTTCGGCACCGCCGTCGGCGAGCAGCTTGGTGCAGTAGCCCCCGGCAATGCCGGTGGACAGATCGACGACGACGTATCCGCTCAGCGGCGGGCTGACCATTGCGCTACTTTTTCTTCTTCTTGTTGCCGCGCCCGGACTTCGACAACCGCCACTCCGGCGGGAACTTGCTGTCGTTGTCCTTGACCGCACCGGACAAACCCTCGTCGAGCGCCGAGTGCATCTCGAGGTCATCCTTGTCGTGGGCGATGCTGCCGCCCATCGACTCGAAGTAGCCGCCGAGCAGGCTGCCCATGTACTCGCCCTGGAACTGCTTCATGATCTCGAAGAAGATCTTCTGCTGGAACACCGTGTCGGTGGGCCGGTTGTTGGCACAGGCCTGCGCGTACTTGGCGACCTCTGCCTCCAGCTCGTCACGGGGCACCATGCTATTCAGGAAGTTGCATTCGCGCATCTCCGCGGCGGTGAACGGCCTTCCGGTGTACACCATTTCCTGGAACTTGCGGATGCCCATCATCTGGGCCCACCACCACATGCGGGGTCCCCACCCGTAGTAGCGGAACGATGGATGTCCGAACAGCGCATCGTCGGAAGAGATCACCAGATCGGCATCGGCGGCCTGATAGAAGTGCCAGCCGTAGCAGTAGCCCTTCACCTCCAGGATGGAGATCTTCTTGAAGTCCTGCAGGGTGCGGATGCCCGACTGCGGACTGGCGTACCACGCACTGATGCTGGCGCCCCTGCGGAACGACCCCTTGGGCGGGTACTTGACCTCGCCGGGGGGGATCCTGAACTCCGACAGCCGGGGTCCCTCGTCCTCGGAGTCCTGCATCTCCATGAACTCCGGAAGATCGGCACCGCTGCCCAGATCCTCACCCTCGCCGCGGATCACCAGCACCTTGACCTGGTCGTCGACGCCCGCCTGGTAGAGCAGGTCCGAGTACCTCAGGCGCGCCGCCGCGGTGGGCGCGTTGAGGTAGTCGGGCCGGTTGAAGGTGATCGTCGCGATCCTGGTCTTCGGATCCTTCTCGTAGCGGATGATCTCCTCGGCCGGCGGCCGCTTCGGCTTACCCATTCGCCGCGCCGATGACGACCCCGGCGTTCCAGCTCGGGCTCGACGTCAGTACTTCGCAGCCGTCGGCGGTGATCAGGACGGCATCGCGGTGGAAGACCGCTCCGAGGCCCTCCTGCCACACATAGCCGGTGAGAGCAAGCACCATACCCGGTTCCAGCTGCTCGGCGGCTGCGGTGGCAGCCAGCTCCGGGGAGACCACCGGCGAGTCGAATCCCACTCCGAGACCGTGGGCCACCGGTGTCACGGGAAGGGGTTCACCCGCGGCCTCGTAGGCCGCCAGTAGGCCACCGGCGTACGCCCCGGGACGGCACGCATCGATCAAGTGACCGCGCAGCCGCTCGGCACGCTCGTAGAGCCCGCGCACCGCTGGGCTGTCGACCTCACCGACCGGCCAGGTGCGTCCCACCTCACCGATGTATCCGCGGTCCAGCACACCGGAGGAGAAGGCCACCAGATCGCCGTCGTGAACACGACCCTCCCCGGCGGCCCGTCGCCACGGATGGTCCTTGTCGGTCACCCAGACGGCGTCCTGGTCGGCCGGTGTGCTGACTCCGCCGGCAGTCATCGCCTCCAGGACCGCCGCGGTCAGCTGCTGTGTCGAGACACCCTGTCCCGATGTCGCCGACCCAGCGGCTCCGGCATACAGCTGGGCCACCCCGGCGGCCAGGCCCAGCTCAGCAACCCGGATCGACTCGCGCAACGCCGCGATCTCCTCCGCGGTCTTGATCCGCCTGGCGGCGCGGATGGCCGGCTCGCCGTCGACGAACTCCGCATTCGGAAAGGCCATCGGCAGCAGTTCGGCAAAGCCCGGCGACAGCGCGTCGGACCCCACCCGGCGGGCGGTGGCAGCGGCCGGGATCTTCTTCAGGTTCTCGACGGTGTTCATCGGGTTCCAGGCGATGCCGTAGAGGTTCTCGTGCGGAATGTCTTCCGGAATCCCCTCGTCCCAGGTGCTCAGGAGGTAGATGGCACCGGTCTCGCGCACCAGCACGCACGACGGCGCGAAGGGTCGGGTTCCGGCCACCCAGAGCTGTTGTGCGCCACTGACGTAGCGAATGTTGGACTGCCGTCCCAGGACGAGAACGTCCAGATCGTAGGCTGCCATCTGGGCCAGTACCCGCTCCCGCCGCCCACAGCGGAGAGCGCGATCGTCACCCAGGACTTCAGTCGCCATAGGGCGCGTAGGGGTAGTCGGTCAACTTGATCCAGCCTTCCTCGGTGATGACTATGATCTCTTCGCTGCGATAGCCGCCGGTCCCGTCCTCCCAGACCACCGGCTCAAGAACCAGTGTCATACCGGCCTGCAGCACGTAGTTCTCGTCGAACTCGTCGCCGAGATCGGTTCCGATCATCGGCATTTCGGCAGCGTTGACGCCAATTCCGTGGCCCAGGTAGAAGTGCGGCAGCCAGGGCTTCTTCCCGTCGTTGGCCGCGATGGCGGCCCGGCCGAGGTCGGCCGCGGTGGCCCCGGCGCGGGTGACATCGAGGACGGCGGTCATGATGTCGTTCCACCGGCGGAACTGCGCCTGCTGGCGCTGGTTCGGATCCTGTCCGACGACCCAGGTCCTGCCGAAGTCCGAGCAATACCCGCCGTAGGTGATCGAGACGTCGGTCCACAGCACATCACCGGTGCGCAGCTCCCGTTCCGTGGACAACAACGGCAGCGCGAGATCGCCGTGGGTGGTCCACACTCCCTGCGCCCTGGTGTCCGGCATGACCTGCCAGATGGGTTCGAGCATGCTGGCCACCGCGCCCAATTCGAAGGCGCAGCGCAGGAATTCCGCCGACAAATCGATCTGCCGGATACCCGGCGCCAGTTTCGCCCGGACATCCACCATCGCGGTGTCGGTGATCTTCGCGGCCCTGCGGATGCAGGCGATCTCGTCGATCGTCTTGATCCCCTTGGCGGCGCCGACGACCACGGCGGCATCCCCTGGAGGTCCGCCGGGAAACAGCCCTGCCTGCGCCCTGCGCATGGCACCGGTCAACTCGTCGACCGCCGTGGTGGTCTCGCGCGGGATCAGATCGGCGAGGATCTTCGCGAAGTGCTCTACGCCCTCGTCGAACTCGAGGTAGACCGGCCCGTGCACGTGGTCGGCCGGCAGTTCGGTCTCCTCGGCCGCACCCTCCCGGAAGGGCAGGAACAGGTGCGGCCACTCGTCATCGGCCAACACGACGGCGACCGGTCGCTCAACGTGTGCCAGCCCGGCGTCACTGAGCGGCCAGCTCGTGCCCGTCGCATAGGTGACGGCGGTATTGCCCAACAGGACCAGGGCACCGACGCCCTGGTCGGCCATTGCCGCGCGCAGCCGCGCCCCGGTCTGGGCGCGCAACCGGGCGCGGTCGGGCTCGTCCGGAATGTCGGCGAGACTCGACACGAGTCCGCCCGTTGTCAGTGAGGTCGTCATGGGATGCCCAGGAAGTTCTTGACGTTGGTGCTGACGATCTTCACGGCCGCTTCCGGGCCGACAGCTTCGACGACGGCCGCCAACGACTTCTCCGAGTAACCGTATGTGGACTCGTTGTGCGGGTAGTCGCTGGACCACATGGCGTTGTCGACGCCGATCTTGTCGATGAGCTGCAGCCCCAGCGGATCGACCATGAAGGACGCACTCATGTGAGCGTCCCAGTAGTGGCGCACGTCGTGGGAGAGTTCATGGTTGAACATATGCCGGTAGGACGCCAGGAGGTGCTCGGCATCCTGCAGAGCGGTCGGCACCCAGGCGATTCCGCCCTCGAACCAGCCGACCTTCAGCTTCGGGTGACGGTCCAGGATGCCGGAGAAGACGTACTTGGCGAACTGTTCCCGGAACGAGTCGACGTTGACCATCATGCCCACCACGACGCTGTTGTTCTCGCACGGCGTCTTCGGCGGCGTCTCACCGATGTGGTGGCTGACCGGCAGACCGGACTCCTCGATCTCGTCCCACACCGCGTCCATCGACGCGCTGCCGTAGTCGTAGATGTTGCCCTCGTCATCCTTGCCGGGATTCAGTGGCAGCAGGAACGTCTTGAGCCCCAGGGACTTCACCTGCTCGAGCGTGCTCCTGGTGCCCTTCGGGTCCCACCAGTTGATCAGGCCGACACCGTAGAAATGGCCGCGGCTGCGCTCCTGCAGGTCGGCGATGTGCTCGTTGTAGATCCGGAACACCCGCTCCCGCAACGCCTTGTCCGGATAGTGGAACAGGGCGAGCACCGCATTGGGGAAGGCCAGTTCCTTGTCGATGCCGTCTTCGGCGAGTTCGCGGATGCGTGCCTCGATGTTGTTGGTCGCCGCCCCCGCCAGGTCGTCGTACTGCATGAGCACGCGTCCGAAGTCGCCGCCGACCCAGGACTTGCCCTTCATGCCGACCATGTAGGCGCCGTCCTCATACCAGATCCGCGGCGCCGCGCCCTTCAGGTCCTCGGGGAAGCGTTCGTAGAAGATGTCCTCGGCGACCGAGATGTGGTTGTCGGCCGAAAAGATCTCGGTACCCGCGGGCAGACCGATGCCGCCCTGCGGGGCATGGCCCTTCCGGTACTTGGGCGCGCCGAAGCCTTCGGGCGGGTACAGGGTTTCCATTGTTGGCGTAGACATCGTCGGTACTCCAATCAGGCTGTGAGGTGGGGGCTGTCGGTGACTACCAGGTCACCGGAAGTTCGTAGACGCCGTAGGCCAGCCGATCGTTCTTGAACGGAATCTCCTCGAACGGCTTGGCCAGCGTGAGGGTCGGAATGCGGCGCAGCAGTGTGGTGAAGACGATCTGCAGTTCCGCACGGGCCAGCTGCTGACCCACGCATTGATGCCTGCCGTAGCCGAAGGCCAGGTTCTGGCCGGCCTCGGGACGCTGCAGGTCGAGACGGTCGGGCTCGGGGAAGGCCTTGGGATCCCAGTTGGCCGGAGCGAGGTCGATGATGATTCCCTCGCCCGCGCGGATCGTTTCGCCGGCGATCTCGATGTCCTCGATCGCCACGCGCCGCTGGCCGTTCTGGATGATGGACAGATACCGCAGCAGTTCCTCGACGGCGTTGGCGACGGCCTTGGGATCCTCGGTGTCCCGCAGGGAGGCGAGCTGCTCGGGGTTCTCCAGCAGCGCCAGCACCCCGATTCCGATCATGTTCGCCGTGGTCTCATGGCCGGCGATGAGCAGGCCGCTGGCCAGCTGCGCGGCCTCCTTGACGCTGATCTCACCGGCCTTGACCCGCTCGGCCAGGTCGGATACCGCGTCCTCGGCCGGGTTCTCCATCTTGGTCTCGACCAGGTTGGAGAGGTACTTGGCCAGGCTCATCACGCCCTTCATGGTGTCCTCGGACGTGGCATAGCGGGCCAGGCCGACGGTCGCATGCTCCTGGAAGAACTTGTGATCTTCGTAGGGGACACCGAGCATTTCGCTGATCACCAGTGACGGGACCGGTAGCGCCAGCGCACTGACGATCTCCGCCGGCTTCGGTCCGGCCAGGATGGCGTCGATGTGATCATCGGTGATCTTCTGGATCGCCGGGCGAAGGCCTTCCACCCGCTTGAAGGTGAACGGCTTGGACAGCATCCGGCGGTAGAAGGTGTGCTCCTCGGCATCGGAGGTGAACACCGACCGGGGCCGCTTGTCGACCGTGGACAGCATGTGTTCGTTCCAGTGCGGGAAGCCGGACTTCCGGTCGTCGACGCTGACCCGGGAGTCCGCGAACAAAGACCTGGCCTCCTCGTAACCGGTGATCAGCCAAGGCGTGCTGCCGTCCCAGATCCGCACCCGGCTGAGCGGGGCCGCGGCGGCCAGCTCCATCACTTCCGGCGGCGGCGCGAACGGACAACGCCCCGACCGTTCCATCGGGTAGTCCGGTGCGGCGGAGGCCGCCTCGGCTGCACTGGACGTCAACGTGTCAGACATACATCACTCCTCGACATGGATAGCTTGCGCGGGACAGGCTGCGGTGGCTCGCCGGACGTTTTCGGCCTGGTCGATCGGTGGATTGTCGTTGAGCAGCACAACCACGCCGTCCTCGTCGCGCTGGTCGAACACCTCTGCGGCGTTGAGCACGCACTGGCCGGACGAAACGCACTTGTCCTGGTCGACAGTTACCTTCACGGCGTGTCCTTCTGGTCGCTTTCGGCGGTGGGTGTCACCGGCGCCCGCCAGAGTCCGACGATGGCATCGATCAAGCCGGAGGCCGCTGCGCGCCAGCTGGATCGGGGGTACGGGGCGCCCTCGGCCAGCGCTCGCTCACACTCGGCGCAGGTGTGCACAAGCAGGTTGCGGGCCATGATGTTGCGCTCGGTGCGCACGTCGGCGGGCAGATCCGGCAGGCAGCGGTTGATACCGTCGATCACCCGGACCAGCGCGGGCAGTGCCAGCGCGTCGCGGGTGACAGTTTTGTTGTAGGCGGGGTCCGCCATCACCTGAGCGGCGAATCGGGCATACCAGGTGGGGTTGCCCAGTGCGGTCAGGTGGTCGGTGAGCGGCAGCACCAGGCAGCTGACCCAGTCGCGAAGGTCGGTCGAGGCGGTACCCGATGTCGCCGGCCCGGCGGCTCCGGTGATCTCGGCCACCCGCTGCTCACGCAGCTTCTCCACCGGGACGGCGTGCTTGTGTTCGATCGCGCGGACCAGATCGGTCTTGGTACCGAAGTGATACCCCACCGCGGCATTGTTGCCCTGCCCCGCGGCCTCACTGACCTGGCGGTTGGACACTGCGAACACGCCGTGCTCGGCGAACAGCCGCTCGGCGGCGGTCAGAATCGCCTCCCGCGTGACGCTGGCGCGATCGGTACGGGCACTCCGGGTTGCCGTGGTCACTGCCGCAGCTCCTCTCCCGAGGCGACGGACGCGTGATGCGGGCGCTGTCCGGCATGGTCCACTGCCACGTCCACTGTGACTCCCTTCACCCATCAGCATCAGTCAACCGCCCCGTCACCATTAAGTCAAGCGATTGATTTAACTCTTGGCCTCGGCCCCGGCAGCCGGAGCCGGCTTGGAGCGCTTCGGCATGGGCTTGCCCGCCGCGGTCCCGCCGTCCACCGGCAGAATCGTCCCCGTCACGTAGGGAGAACGGTCGCCGGCGAGGTAGAGGACCGCCTCGGCGACGTCATCGGCGGTGCCCTCCCGTTCCAGCGGGCGGTCGGCCCGCATCGTGGCCCGGATGCCCGCTTCGAACTTGGCCACGGCCTCGTCGTCCATCCCGGTCGCCGACGAGGCGACCAGCGCGGTCCGGATATGGCCCGGCGCCAGGCAGTTCACCCGGATCTCGTAACGCGCGAGTTCGATCGCCGCACACTTGGTGAAGTGGATGACCGCGGCCTTCGACGCCCGGTATGTCATCACTCCCCCACCGGCCTGGATCCCGCCGATCGAGGAGACATTGATGATCGATCCGCCGCCGAGGTCGACCATATGCCGGGCCGCGTCACGGGTGCCGGCCATGACCGCGCGCACGTTGATGGCCATGACCCGCTCGAAGTCGGCGAGATCGTCATCGAGGAAACGGCGATGCATCGTCCCCGAAACCCCGGCGTTGTTCACCATGATGTGCAATGCCCCGAACCTCTGCACCGCCGTGTCGACGAGGTGGGTGATCTGCTCGGGGTGCGCCACGTCGGTCGACACGAACACGGCCCGTTCACCGTACCGGCCGGCCAGCGCCTCACCCGCATCGGTGGCGACGTCGCCGAAAACAACGGCCGCGCCTTCGGCGAGGAACCGCTCGACGATCCCCGCGCCGAGTCCCGACGCCCCGCCGGTGACGACGGCGACTCTACCTGCCAACTCAGTACCCATGACGGCCGATTCCTTTCGCCAGCGCGGCATTCCAGCCGCATACCGCAGTCAACTCGCAGCACCGGACCCAGTCAAGCGATTGACTTAAACCGCATCCCCCGGGATGCGGCCAGCAAACTAGCGACCGGTAAGCGAGGGGCTGGAGAATGTAGTTCTCTCACTTCGATAGCAAACCTTGCACAAAGTGAACATCGCATTGACACCATTCGAGCCGAACTGCCACAGTGACTCACGCCAGCGATGTGATTCGCCGGGGCCATCCGCGGCCCCGGCATGTGGGAGGGCTATCCCGTGACGGTCAGCGCCGAGAGCGATCTCCACTACGACCCGTACGACGTCGAACTGAACATCAACCCGTATCCGATGTTCGCGCGACTGCGTGAGGAAGCCCCGCTGTACTACAACCCCCAGCACGACTTCTATGCGCTGAGCCGGTACGACGACGTCAACAAGGCTGTCATCGACCACGGGACCTTCATCTCCGGCCGTGGAGCGCTGCTGGAGATAATCAAGTCAGGGATGGAAATCCCCACCGGGACATTGATTTTCGAGGATCCACCCATCCACAACATCCACCGCAACCTGCTGTCGCGGGTGTTCACGCCGCGCAAGGTGGCCGCCCTGGAACCGCAGATCCGCGAGTTCACCGCGCGCTGCCTGGATCCGCTGGTCGGAACCGGCAGGTTCGACTTCGTCAACGACCTCGGCGAGCAGATGCCGATGCGGGTGATCGGCATGCTGCTGGGTATCCCGGAGGACCGGCAACGACAGATCACCGATCACGGCGAGGCAACCCTGCAGAAGGAGAAGGTCGACTCGCTGGCCACCGGTGAGGTGTTCGCCGAGTTCATCGACTGGCGGGCCGAACACCCCTCGGACGACATGATGACCGACCTCCTCAACGCCGAGTTCACCGACGAGACCGGTACCCGGCGGCGGCTGCGGCGCGAGGAACTGCTGCTGTATCTGACGGTGATCGCGACCGCGGGCGCCGAGACCACCACCCGGCTGATCGGCTGGGCCGGCAAGACGCTGGCCGACTATCCCGATCAGCGCCGCCAGCTCGTCGACAACCCGGCGCTGATCCCGCAGGCGATCGAGGAGATCCTGCGCTGGGAGCCGCCGGCGCTGCAGATCGCCCGCTGTGTGGCCCGCGACGTCGAGTACTACGGGCAGACGGTGCCCGAGGGTTCGGCAATGCTGATGCTGATCGGTTCCGCCAACCGCGACTCCCGTCGCTTCGCTCCGGACGGCGACGTGTTCGACATCCACCGCGAGCAGAAGTCCCACATGACGTTCGGTGCGGGCACCCACTTCTGCATGGGCAACGCGCTGGCCCGGCTGGAGGGCCGCATCGCGTTGGAGGAGATCCTCAAACGCTTCCCCACCTGGGACGTCGACTGGCCCGAGGCGGTGAAGTCCCAGACCACCGCGGTCCGCGGCTGGGATGCTTTGCCTACCATCGTTCCCTGACTCCGCTCAACGACGACAAGAGGACTTGATTGACATGGCAGGACGGGTAGAAGGCAAGGTCGCATTCGTCACCGGCGCAGCCCGCGGCCAGGGCCGCAGTCACGCGGTGCGCCTGGCCCAAGAGGGTGCCGACATCATCGCGGTGGACATCTGCAAACCCATCGAGACCGTGGAGCTGATTCCGCCCTCCACGCCAGAGGATCTCACCGAAACCGCCGATCTGGTCAAGAGCCACAACCGCCGTGTGGTGACCGCCGAGGTCGACGTCCGCGACTACGCCGCACTCAAGGCCGCGGTGGACAGCGGCGTCGAGCAGCTGGGCCGGCTGGACATCATCGTGGCCAACGCCGGCATCGGCAACGGCGGCGCAACGCTGGACCAGACCAGCGAAGAGGACTGGACCGCGATGATCGACATCAACCTCGCCGGGGTGTGGAAGACCGTCAAGGCGGGTGTGCCGCACCTGCTGGCCGGCGGCCGAGGCGGTTCGATCATCCTGACCAGCTCGGTGGGCGGCCTCAAGGCCTATCCGCACACCGGCCACTACGTGGCGGCCAAGCACGGTGTGGTGGGCCTCATGCGGACCTTCGCAGTCGAGTTGGGGCAGTACAACATTCGCTGCAACTCGGTGCACCCCACCAACGTCAACACCCCGCTGTTCCTCAACGAGGGCACGATGAAGCTGTTCCGCCCGGATCTGGAGAATCCCGGCCCCGACGATCTGGCCCCCATCGCCCAGATGATGCACGTGCTGCCGATCGGGTGGGTCGAGCCCGAGGACATCAGCAACGCCGTGCTGTACCTGGCCTCCGACGAGGCCCGCTACGTCACGGGTGTCACGTTGCCCGTCGACGCCGGGAGCTGCCTGAAGTGACCGTCCCTGATCTCACCGTTCCCAGCGAGTGGGACGAGATCACCCCTGCCTGGATGACGGCGGCCCTCGGCCCCCGTTTCCCGGGTGCCGAAGTCGGCGCCGTCAGCCTGGTCCTGCGCGACGACGGGACCAACCGGCGGGCCCGGCTCCAGTTGTCCTACTCGGCCGGCGCCGGGCCGGCGACCGTCTTCGCCAAGGCGGTGGACCCGGCGCACGCCGAACTGGTCGCGCTCACCAGCGGCCTGTTCCACGAGCCACGGCTGTTCTCCTCCGGAGTGGTTCTCCCCCTGCATCATCCGGAGGTCTACGCCGCGGTCTTCGACGAAGCCGCGTCGAACTTCCTGTTGATCATGGAGGATGTCGTCGCCCGGGGCGCCGACCCACGTGATTCGACGCGCCCGCTGACCATCGACCAGGCCGCCAGCGGGGTTCGGGGGCTGGCCTCGCTGCACAGCGAGTACTGGGGCGATCGGCTGACGAGCAACCCGGCGCTGGGCTGGGTCGAGCCTTTCGTGCCGTTCGCGGGTCTGGAGCTGGCACCGCTGGACATCGCCTTCGAACGTCTCGGCGACACCGTGCCCGCCGAGATTACGTCACTGTCGGGTGCGGACCTGTTCACCGACATCTGGGCCCGCTACATCGCGACGCTGACGAAGTCCGCCCAGACGTTGCTGCACGGCGATCCGCATATCGGCAACACTTATCTGCTTCCCGGCGGCGACGTCGGCTTCCTGGACTGGCAGATGGTTCGGCGCGGCAACTTCTCGCTCGACCTCGGCTACTTCCTGCAGGGCGCGTTGACGATCGACGATCGGCGTCGCGCCGAACGCGATCTTGTCGAGGAGTACCGCGATTCGCTGACCCTGCCCGCCGACGAGATGCCTTCGGCCGACGAGATCTGGCTGCGCTACCGCGCATCGGTGGCGCACGGCCTGGCCATCTGGATCGCCACGCTGAGTGGCGGGGACGCCTGGCAGCGCCCGGATGTCTGCCTGGCCTTCGCGCAGCGCTATTCTGCGGCCTTCGTGGACCTGCAGACGCGCGAAGCGCTCGACGCCATCAGCTAGCACCGAACGCCCGATAGCCCAGCGGAACCGTGACAATGCCGCAAACCGTCCACACCTTCTGCCGTTACTGCCTCGCCTCGTGCGGAGTCACAGTCACCGTCGAGGACAACCGGGTTCTCAAGATCTCCGCCGACAAGCAGAACCCGCACAGCTGGGCGGACTTTTGCGCCAAGGGGCGCACGGCCAATCAGCTTGTCGAACACCCACGCCGGATCGTGCACCCGATGCGGCGAGTCGGGCCCGGCAGGTACGTGGAGTCGACCTGGGACGAGGCGATCACCGATATCGCCGGACGGATGAGTGCGGCCATCGCCGCCGGCGGCCCGGACGCGGTGGCCACCTATACCGGTAACCCGGCCGGTTTCTCGTCCTCGAACATCCTGTTCATGATGGGTTGGCTAGAGGCGATCGGCAGCTACAACCGCTATTTCGTCGGATCGGTCGACCAGAACGCCATGCATGTCGTGGCCGCGGCGATGTACGGCTCGCAGCTGTTCGCGCCGGTGTCCGACGTGGACAACTGCGACTACTTCCTGCTGGTGGGAGCCAATCCCGCGGTCAGCGCGTGGAATTGGATCGAATCCGTTCCCGGCGGGTGGAAACGCACACTGGCGCGGCAGCGGCAGGGCGCGCGCATCGTCGTCGTCGACCCGGTTCGCACCGAGACCGCGGAACGGGCAGACACCCACCTGGCCATCCGCCCGGGCCAGGACTGGGCGCTGCTGCTCGCGATCGTCAAGGTCATCCTCGACGAAGGCCGCGAGCACCGCCCCGACTGCGCGAACCTCGCCACCGGCGTATCCGAGCTGCGCGGGCTCGTCGCCGGCGCGGACCTCGACGACCTGGCCGGCCGCTGCGATCTGCCCCGAGCCGAAATCGAGCGGGTGGCACGGGATTTCGCCGGCGCCCGACGAGCGATGGTGGTCACCCGCACCGGGGTCTCACTGCACCTGACCGGAACCGTCGCCGAATGGCTCGGCCACGTGATCAACGTGATCACCGGGCGGATGGACCGACCGGGCGGTCGACGCTACGAGCGTGGCTACGTCGACGCGCTCAAGCTGGCCGCCTCTGCCAAGCCGGTCGCGCACAAGAGCCGATTGCAGGGCCGTGACATGGTTGCCGGCCACCACAGCCTCGACGAGCTGCCCGACGAGATCACCACACCCGGCGCGGGCCAGATCAGGGCAATGCTGATCAACGCGGGCAATCCGGTCGTATCGGGACCCAATGGCGCGAAACTCGACGCGGCCCTTGCGCAGCTGGACCTGTTGGTCGCCATCGACTTCGTCCAGCGGGAGAGCCACCGCCACGCGCACTGGCTGCTGCCCGCCGTGCACTGGCTGGAGCGCAACGACCTGCTGGCGCTCACCAGTGGTCTACACGACGAGCCGTACGTGCAGTACGGGCGCAAGGCGGTGGACCCCCCGGCCGACGCGCGGGAGGAATGGCGGGTCTTCCTCGACCTCACATTGGCCATGAAGCGCCCCTTCCTCGGCATCAGGGGATTCAACGGG